>Ga0153915_10000241_pt1 | contig 49193 bp, 50 predicted proteins | sample Opewatmetagenome_2_FD_107003 | JGI IMG/M metagenome (GOLD analysis project Ga0153915, IMG submission 107003) | Freshwater wetland microbial communities from Ohio, USA - Open water 3 Core 3 Depth 3 metaG | ecosystem: Environmental > Aquatic > Freshwater > Wetlands | place: USA: Ohio, Lake Erie...
GGACCCTTCGGGCTCAGATCACCGTGAAGGGCATCTTGGCCTCGCCCTTCTTGTTGGTGACCTTGTCCGTGACCGTGACGGCGAGCGTGTATTTTCCGGGACCCAGGGGCTTCCGATCGGTGCTCAGCACGGTGCCCTTCTCATCCTGCTTCTGGACCGTCTGGGAGAGCGGCAGCGGCTGGTAGACGAGGTACGATTCGTAGGCCTGCGGCGTCCACTTGATGGCCGTCTTGCCGTCCTCGCCCAGGACCTCGAAGTTGACCTCGAGATCCAGGACCGGCCGGGGCGCGAGGGGGTCCTTGGGGGTGGTCCCGAGCACGAAGAAGAGGACCTCGAGGTTGTCGCCGGACTTGACCTCGCTCTTGATGTTGGCCACGATCTTGGCCGCGCCCCAGATGAAATAGCCGCGATGAAGGGTCGGCCGTTGGTCCGGCTCGACCTGCTCCATGGCCGACACGATGACGGGGTCGGTCGGCATAACGGACGTGGCGTAGGCTTCGGGCCCGGCCAGCGTGATGTCGCTGTAGGCGACGCTGATCTTCTTCAGGTCCGGCGTCGCGATGGCGAAGGCCAGGGTGTACTTGGCGGGAGGCAGGGCCAATCCGAAGGAGTACCAGTCCTCGGCGTCGGCGCTATAGCCCGCGCCGTCGGTGCTCAGCACGGCCTGGCTCTTGCCCCCGAACTTCGGCTTCATGGCGCCGGTCGCGTCCGCCTCGTAGAACTCGAAGAAGACATTGAGGGTCGTCTCCATCTGGCCCGATCCCGTTGCAGACGGGGCGTAGCCGAGGTCGCCGTTCTTGGCCTTGAAGAAAAAGACGGGATAGAGATTGCTCTGCTGGGCCGGAAGCACCAGCTGCTTGAAGATATGGAAGGGCATGTCCTGGCGTCCCTGGCGGGTGCCGAGGCCTTCCTGGATGACGGCCGCCACTTCTTTGGGCAGCGAGGGCTTGCTCTGGGGCTTGGGTTCCGTTTTCCCTTTTTGGGGTCCGGGAGCCGCCTGGACCGAGAGAGCCAGAACGCTGACGATGAAGAGGAGCGCGAGCGCGGCTACGATCGTTCGGGAAGCTTTCATCTTTCCTCCTGTTCCGATGATCTCGTTCACTTCCGCTTTCCTAAAGAGCAATTCTCATGCCAAGCCTGAAGGGCAGGAACGCTCGGTGCGCCGCGGCTCGATTTGACCGGGCCCGTAAAGGACCTTTACGGCTCTTTCGCTTCTCTTGCGGCCTCCGGAAGGCGGTCAGAAATACCTAATATAACAAATTTCAGCGATTTTTCAATGCCCGGTATTGCCGGACCGCGTCCAGGTGCTCGCCGAGCGTGCGGCTGAACCGGTGGGATCCGTCCCCTCGGGCCACGAAATAGAGATCGCTCGAAGCGGCCGGGTGAAGCGCGGCGTCGAGGCTGGACAGGCCGGGGTTCGAGATCGGCCCGGGAGGGAGCCCGGGGTGCAGGTAGGTGTTGTACGGCGAATCGAGCTTGAGATCGCGGAGGAGAAGACGACCGGTATAGCGTCCCTCCCTTTTGAGGACGTAGGCGACGGTGGGGTCGCAATCGAGCTTCATCCCGATCCTGAGGCGGTTGTGAAAGACGGCCGAGACGAGGGGGCGCTCTTCGGGCAGCGCCGTCTCCTCTTCGATGAGGGAGGCGAGCGTTACGACGTCGCGGATGCTCGTCCCCAGCTCGGCGGCGCGCCGCCGGCGGGGCTCGTCGAAGACCCGCCGGAAGCCGTCGAGCATGGACTCGATGAGGCCGGCCGCGGGCGCCCGCCGCGGCAGGTTGTAGGTGTCGGGAAAGAGGTAGCCCTCGAGGTCCTTGGCCCGCGGGTCGAGGTCGGCGATGAGAGCCGCGTCGCCGAAGGCCTGACGAAAGGCCGTCGCGCCCGCCGGGTCGCCGGGGTAAAGGAGATCCGCGATCTCCTCCCCGGTCAGGCCCTCGGGGATGGTCACGGGCTCGAGATAGATGCGGCCGCCGAAGACCGTAAGGAGCGCGGCCTTGGTCTCGAGCGGCGCCGCGAACAGGTATTCCCCGGCCTTGAAGCTTTGTCCGGGATAGAAGATCCGGCAGGCCAGGCGGAGCCGCAGCCCGGACCGGACGAGGCCCTCGGCCTCGAGGCGGCCGATGACGGCGCGGGCGCTCAAGCCCTTGGGAACCTCGAAAAAGACCCCCCGGCTTTCCTGACCGGCGGTCACGGCGACGGGAGCCGAGAGCTCCCGGGCGATCCAGCCCGTCGTCGCGGCGACGAGGAACACGGCGGCGAGAAGGACGGCCTTAATCGTTCTCAGAAACATCGTCCGCGCTTCGCTGGCGCTCGAGGTAGGTCGAGAGGATGATCACGGCCGCGATGCGGTCCTCCCAGTCCTTCTTCTTCCGGCCCCGGAGCTTCTCGTCCTGGAGGGTCCTGAGGGCCTGGCGCGTGGTCAGGCGCTCGTCCTGGAGGAAGACTGGCCGGCCGACCGCCTTCTCCAGCCAGGCCGCGAAGGCCCGGGTCTTCTCGGCCCTCGTCCCCGCGCTCCCGTCCATCCGCAACGGATTGCCGACGACGATCTCGCCGATCTCGTGCCGGGCCACGAGGTCCTGGAAATACTTCCGGTCGACGTTCTCGCGGCCGGTGAGCTCGTAGGACCCCAGGGGCTGGGCCGTGATCCGCAGCGGGTCGCTCAGGGCCAGGCCGATGTGGCGGTCTCCGTAGTCGACGCCCAGGACGCGCATCAGCGCTCCCTCTCGACGCAGGCCTTTCGGTTCCGATGGCGCTCGAACCCGAGCTCGACGAGCCGCTCGAGGAGGCGGGGGAACGGCAGCCCCGAGGCGTCCCAGAGCTTGGGATACATGCTGATCTCGGTGAAGCCGGGGATGGTGTTGATCTCGTTGACATAGAGCCGGTCCGTGGCCCGCTCGAGGAAGAAATCGATCCGGGCCATGCCCGAGGCCTCCAGGGCCTTGAAGGCCGCGACCCCCAGGGCCCGGATCCGGACCAGCGTCCGGGGCGGGAGGACGGCCGGGATGACGAAGCGGGTCTTGCCGTCGAGATACTTGTCGCTGTAGTCGTAGAACTCCCGGTGAGGGATGATCTCGCCGGGGACCGAGGACTCGGGCTGATCGTTCCCGAGGACGCTCAGCTCGAGCTCGCGGCCGGCGATGCCTTTCTCGACGAGGGCCGCGGCGTCGTAGCGGAAGGCCGTCTCGAGAGCGGGCGGGAGCGCCGCCCAGGTCTTGACCTTGGTGATGCCGACGCTCGAGCCGAGGTTGGACGGCTTGACGAAAAGCGGCAGGCGCAGGGTCCGGCGCACGCGCGCGAGCACGCCCTCCCGGGCCTTGGTCCACTCGATCTCGCGGACGGCTTGGAAGGGCACGACGGGCAGGCCGTGGTCGCGGAGGACGGACTTGGCCAGGGCCTTGTCCATGCCCAAGGCCGAGCCGGTGACGCCGGCCCCCACGTAGGGGACGCCGGCCAGCTCGAGCAGGCCCTGGATCGTTCCGTCCTCGCCGAAGGGGCCGTGGAGGACCGGAAAATAGATGTCGGCGAAAGGCCCCGCCCCGAGCGGCTCCGCCTCCCAGGGGAGGAAGGAACAGGCGGGCCCCCGCTCGAGGGCCGCGATATCGATCGAGGGGGCCTCGACGACCTTCCACAGCCCGCCCCTGGTGATATAGATCGACCGGACGTCGAACCGCTCCCTGGGCAGGCTCTTGTGGATGGCCCCGGCCGATATCAGGGAGACCTCGTGCTCGGCCGAGCGCCCCCCGAAGACCAGGGCCACGGTGATTTTTTTGGACATTCGGCTTGACAGCACGACTAACCTTGTGGTTTGACCCATTCTATGCGAATCGAGGCCGATTGTCCATCGGGAGCGGGCGCTGACGACATGTTGACAGGCGCGCAAGACGGTCCTTATAATACCGCCCAGTGGAACTGCTTCGGCCAAGAGGTGCGACCATGAGCCAAAGACCCGTTCTTTACCCAGGCTTGATCCTCATTCTCGCGGGCCTCGTCCTCCTCGTGCCCGGGCGGCCGTTCGCCCAGGATCTCCAGCAGTCGGTCATCCAGAAACCGAAGATCTTCGAAGAGAACTACCAGCTGATCAACGAGTCCGACCTCAACTGCTCGTTCTACATGCATGAGGAAGGCAAGCTCCTGCCCGACATCCAGATCATCGGCGCCGAGCGGATGAACGAGAAGAGGCTCTTCGAGGACGGCGATCTCATCTATCTCAACAAGGGCGCGGCCGACGGCCTGGAGATGGGCCAGCTGTTCCTGACGGTGGGCCTGAGGGCCAAAGTGGCCAAGCTCGGCACGGTCATGGAGCGTCACGGCCGGGCCCGGATCGTCCGGCTCGACGACCGGATGGCCTCCGCCCGGGTCGAGAAGGGCTGCGGCCGGATCATGATCGGCGACTTCCTCATCCCCTTCGAGGAGGAAGCGGGCGAGATCGGCAAGGACATGGGGTACGGCGACATGGATCCCAACGCCAGCCGGCGGGGCTATGTCGTCTACATCGAGAACGATTTCCACATCTCGGGAAGCGGCCAGTGGGCCCTGATCGACCTGGGCCGCCAGCACTGCGTGCAGATCGGCGACCAGCTGAACATCTTCCACCAGGCGCGGCCCGACCTGCCGCGCGAGGCCTTCGCCAGCGCCATCATCATCGACGTGCGGGGCGCGACCTCGACGATCAAGATCCTGGGCGCCCGTGACGCCGTGGACATCGGGGCCGAGGTCCAGATCAGCACCGCCCGCTAATCAAGATCCCTTTTCTTTTGCCCGCCGCTCCTCCGGTTGACAGCCCCAGGCGATTCTGCTAGGTTTAGGCGTGCTGCCCCTCGGGAGAGGGCGAGCGGGCGGGCGTAGTTCAGTGGTAGAACGTCTGCTTGCCATGCAGAAGGTCGTGGGTTCAAGTCCCATCGCCCGCTCCAATAGTTCCTCCGCAACCATGACGGATTTGGCGCGGTACCCAAGCGGCTAAGGGAGAGGTCTGCAAAACCTCTATCCGTCGGTTCGAGTCCGACCCGCGCCTCCATCCCTCCCTCCGGGCCCCTGCGGCCGGCCGTTGACACCTACCCGGGCTTGTCATATCATGGGCCTCACGAAGGGAGGAGGGCCCCATGGATATCGTTCAGAGAGTCCAGGCGATTCTGCTCAGACCCAGGGAAGAATGGCCCCGGATCAAGGCCGAGCCGACGACGATCGCCGAGCTCTTCAAGTCCTATGTCCTGGTCCTGGCCGCCATCCCGGCCGCCTTTCAGTTCCTCGGCAATATCCTCGTCGGCAGGCGCCTGCCCCTGGTCGGCGTCTTCCGCTGGCCGATCGGCCGGGCCCTCGGCTTCGCCGTCCTTTCCTACGTCCTGTCGATCGTCGCCGTCTACGTCTTCGCCCTGATCGTCAACGAGCTGGCCCCGACCTTCTCCTCGGCCAAGAACATGACCCACGCCCTGAAGCTCGCGGCCTACAGCATGACCCCGGGCTGGCTGGCCGGCGTCCTGACCATCGTCCCGGGGCTGTGGGCGCTGAGCGTCGTGGCCAGCCTCTACGGCCTCTACATCCTCTATCTGGGGTTCGAGGCGCCGATGATGGAGACGCCCAAGGACAAGATCCCGGGTTACATGGCCCTGAGCATCGTCACGGTCGTCGTTCTCTACGTCGTCTTCGGCTGGATCGTCCGGCTGGCTTTCGCCGTCCGCTACGGCCAGCTCTAGCCCACAAAAGCGCCCGTTCTTCTTTCCGTTTTAATGGGCGCTTTTGCCCTCCGGGCGAACCGATCCGGCCTCATCTGCTTCGTTCTCGGGATTCGCAGTACTAAAGAGTACAGCTTACCCCTCGGGCCTCGCATCTGAGGCCGCCTCGATTCGTGGACTACTTGGGGAGCTCTTCGACGATCCGGAGGAAGGCCTCGTTCGGCGAGGGCGCGCCGGTGATGGGGCGCCCGATGACGAGATAATCCGCGCCCTTGGCCACGGCCTCGGCCGGGGTCATGATCCTTTTCTGGTCCTGGGCCGCCGCCCACACCGGCCGGATCCCCGGCGTGACGATGACGAGCTCGCGGCCGAACTCCCGGCGCAGGACCTCGATCTCCTGAGGCGAGCAGACGACGCCGTCGAGGCCCGCCGCTTTGGCCAGTCCGGCCAGCCGCAGCACCTGTGAGGCCACGTCGGAGCCCAGGCCGACCTCCTCCAGGTCCGTCCCTTTGAGGCTGGTCAGGACCGTGACCCCGAGGAGGATCGGCTTGGGGCCCTTGCCGGACTCGACGGCCGCCCGGGCCGCCTCGGCCGCCTTGGCCATCATCTCCCGGCCGCCCGAAGCGTGAAGGGTCATCATCTGGACGCCGTGGGCGAAGGCCGAGCGCACCGCGCCGGCGACCGTGTTGGGGATGTCGTGGAGCTTGAGGTCGAGAAAGATGTCCTTGCGCAGGGCCTTCAGCTTGCGGAAGAGGGCCGGCCCCTCGGCCGTGAAGAGCTCGAGACCGACCTTGAAGGTCCGGGCGTCCCTGAGACGGCTGACGAGGGCCAGACCCTCGTCCTTGCTCGGCACGTCGAGGGCGATGATGATGCGGTCGGCGTTCGATCCGGTCATGGGAAGGTCCTTTCGTTCAGCGTGTCTTGAGGGTGCCGATGACGTCGCGGACGGCCGGGACGCCGTGGGCCGCGCACCAGCGCTCGATCCCGGCCACGATGCGGACGGCGGCGTCGGGGTCGACGAAATTGGCCGTCCCGACCTCCACGGCGGCCGCGCCGGCCATCAGGAACTCGAGCGCGTCCGGGCCGGTCATGATGCCGCCCATGCCGATGACGGGCACCTTGAGCCGCGAGGCGACCTGGTGGACCATGCGCAGGGCGATGGGCTTGATGGCCGGCCCGCTCAGCCCGCCGTAGACGTTGCCGAGCTTGGGCCGGCGCGTCTCGAGGTCGATGGCCAGGGCCAGGAAGGTGTTGACCAGGGCCACGGCGTCCGTCCCGGCCTCCTCGGCCGCCTGGGCGATCTCGACGACGCTGGTGACGTTCGGCGAGAGCTTGGTGATGACCGGGCGGCGGGTGGCGGCCTTGATCCGCTTCACCAGGTCGAAGGTCGGCCGCGGCGCGAGGGCCGGGCAGGCCCCGTCCTGCTTGACGTTGGGGCAGGAGATGTTGAGCTCGTAGGCGGCGATGCCGTCCTGCGCGTCCAGGAACTCGACGACCGCGGCGTACTCGTCGTCGTCCGCGCCGCAGACGTTGACGATGACGGGCGTGTCGATCCGGCGGAGCCGGGGCAGGACCTTGCGGGCGAAGGCCTCGACCCCGACGCCCTGGAGCCCGATGGCGTTGATGAGGCCGCTCGCCGTTTCGACGAGCCGGGGCGGGGGATTGCCGTCGCGGGGACCGTAATAGAGGCCCTTGACGACGAGGCCCCCGAGCTTCGCGAGGTCCAGGTACGGTTCGAACTCGAGGCCGTAGCCGAACGTGCCGCTGGCCGTCAGGACCGGATTCCGGAGGCGCAGGAACCCGAGGTCCACGCCGAGGTCGACCGGTCTCGCCGTCACGGCCATAGGATGCGCTCCCCGGGGAAGACGGGCCCTTCCTCGCAGATCTTGACCCAGCCATCCCCGCTCTCGCTCCGGATGCGGTGGACGCAGCCCCAGCAGGCGCCGATGCCGCAGCCCATGACGGACTCGAGCGAGAACTCGGCCGGAACGCCGTGCTTGGCGGCGATCCCGGCCAGGGCCTTCATCATGGGATCGGGTCCGCAGCCGTAGATCATGGCCGGCTTGTCCTTCTCGAGCTCGAGCGAGGCGAGCTCGGTGACGAGGCCGGCGAAGCCGAAGCTTCCGTCGTCCGTCGAGCAGAGGAACGGGATGCCGGCCGCCTCGAACCGCTCGCGGAGAGGGATATCCGTCAGGCAGCGCCCGCCGTAAAGAACGAGGGGCCGCATCCCGGCCTTGGCCAGCTCGCGGGCCAGGAAATAGAGGGGCGCGATGCCGCGGCCGCCGCCCACGAGATAGGCGGTCCGCCCCGCTCCCGACGGGGGAATGGTGAACCCTTTGCCCAGCGGTCCGATGAGGTCGATCGTGTCGCCTCGCTTCTTCCGCGAGAGGATCTCGGTGCCCTGGCCGGCGACCTTGAAGAACAGTTCGAGGCCGCTCTCGTTCGCGTTGTGGACGCCGAGGGGCCGGCGGAGCAGGGGGAAACCCCCTTCGGCGACCTTGACCATGACGAACTGCCCGGGCCGGGCCGTCCGACCGATCTCGGGCGCCTCGACGGCGAAATGGAGGTGCTCGCCCCAGATCTGGACGTCGCTCAGCCGGGCGTGGCGCTCGATGGTCATGGGGTCCCGGGGCTCCTTTTGGCCTCCCTAAACTAGCAGAAAGATCCCCCGCTTGGCAACTGGAAGTTGGGCCGGCGGCGACGCTCCGCCTTGACGGATCCGAGGCGACCGAATATGATGAGACCGCTCCGATGAGAACCCCCAGAGCCGCTCTTCTGGCCGGTCTGTCCCTCCTCGTCCTGCCGCCTTGGGCCCTCGGCCAGGATTCGAATTACTGGACCAATCAATACGGCTCGCGGGCCACCCTTCTCGGCGGGGCGGTCATCGGCTCCGTCCTCGACCTGTCCGGGACCTATTACAATCCGGGCGGCCTGGCGCTCATCGAAAAGCCGCGGACCCTCCTCGCCGCCAACGTCTTCCAATATCCGCGCGTGACGCTGGCCGGGACTCCCCCCGGGAGCGTGCCTTGGTACCGGTACAATCCCGGCCCGGCGCCCACGCTGCTGGCCGGAACGATCCGTTTCCGCGGCCTCCGCCGTCACCTGTTCGCCTACTCCTACGTCGCCCGGCAACGGGTCAATCTGGGCGTTTCGAGCTCCGCCACGGGTCATCAGGATGTCCTGCCCGACTTGCCCGGCCCGGAGGATTTCGTCACCCAGTTCAAGCTCGACGAGAAGCTTTCCGAGAGCTGGTTCGGCCTCAGCTGGTCCTACAAGATCTCCCCGCACGTCGGGGTCGGGATCACCCAATACGTCGCGGTCCGCTCGCATCGGGCCACGGCGGAAGCCCTGGCCGAAGCGCTCAGCGGGGGCGGGAGACTGGCCGTCGCCATCGGCGAGAGACAGTACTGGTATATGCATGTCCGGGCCCTCTGGAAAGTCGGCTTGGCCTGCGCTTTTCGGGACGTCACCGTGGGACTCACTTTGACCTCTCCCAGCCTGGCCATCTACGGTCGCGGCACGTCGGGCCTCGATTCGACATTGGCCGGCTTGGACACGGACGGCGACGGGGTCGCCGACGACCGCCTGACCGCGGAGTACCAGGACCATCTCCCCGTGACCTACCAGACGCCGTTCTCGGTCGCGGCGGGGATTAGCTTCCCCATCCGGAAGGTCCGCTTCTACGGCGGTACGGAGTGGTTCGGCCGCGTGCGCCCCTATAGGGTCGTCAAGGGCAGGCCCTTCACCTCTCAGTCCACCGGCGAGGCGGTGTCCCTCGACGTCACCCAGGAGCTCAAGGCCGTCCTGAACTGGGGCGCCGGCCTCGAATGGTCCTATTCCCCGCGCTTCAAAGGCTATGCCAGCTACACGACCGACTACTCGGCCCGGAAACCCGGGACCCTGACCAACATCGCCCTGACGGACTGGGACATCCGCCACCTCATCACCGGCGGGGAGTTCATGATCAAGAAGGTCTCGCTAACAGTCGGCATCGGGTACTCGTTCGGCGGACGGAGGATCGGCGGGCGTCCGGAGATCCTCGCCCGGAGCGGCTTCGATGGGATCTGGGATCCCTTCGCCTCCCTGAAGTTCCGCTACAACTGCTATAAGCTGGTCGTCGGCTTCGCGATCTGAGCCATTGCGCCCCGGCAGGCGAATTTCCTATAATACCCTCCATCACCGATCCCACGGAGGCTTACCGATGAAGGTTTCCCAGCGCGGGCTCGACATCCAGGCTTCGCCGATCCGCAAGCTCAAGCCGTATGCCGACGCCGCCAAGGCCAAGGGCATCAAGGTCTTCCACGTCAATATCGGCGATCCCGACATCCCCATGCCGGGGCCGGTCCTGGAGACGTTCCACGGCTGGAGCCAGCCGGTCCTGGCCTACGGGCCCGCCCAGGGCTTCCTCGAGCTGCGGGAGGCGGTCACCCGCTACTTCGCCCGCTACAACATCCCCCTCGGGCCGGACGAGGTCCTGATCACGACCGGCGGCTCCGAGGCCATCCACTTCACTTTCTCGGTCCTCGGCGATGTCGGCGACGAGATCGTCATTCCCGAGCCGTATTATACGAACTACAATGGCTACGCCGCCTTCGCCGGTCTCAAGATCGTGCCCCTGCCGCTCAGCGTCGAGGACGGCTTCCGGTTGCCGCCGCCGGCCGCGATCGAGGCCAAGATCACGCCGCGGACCAAGGCCATCCTGCTCTGCTCGCCGAACAACCCGACCGGCACCGTCTACACGCCCGAAGAGCTCGACCGGGTCGTCGGTCTCGTCAAGAAGCACGACCTCTTCCTCGTCGGCGACGAGGTCTACAAGGAATTCGTCTACGACGGGCTCAAGCACAAGAGCATCCTCGAGTACGAGGACATCAAGGACCGGGTCGTCGTCGTCGACAGCATCTCCAAGCGCTACAGCTGCTGCGGCGCCCGGATCGGCATGATCATCACCCGCAACAAGGACGTCTATGCGGCGGCCCTCAAGTTCGCCCAGGCCCGGCTCTGCCCGCCCTCCGTCGAGCAGATGGCCGCCCTCGCCGCCTACAACATGCCCATGACCTACTTCGAGGGCGTCCGGGCCGAGTACAAGAAGAGGCGCGACGTCCTCTACGAAGGCCTCAAGGATGTCCCCGGCATCGTCATCCGCAAGCCGCAGGGCGCCTTCTACGTCATCATCCGCCTGCCGGTCAAGGACGTCGAGCACTTCGCCGTCTGGCTCCTGTCGGAGTTCTCCCTCGACGGCAAGACCGTCATGATCGCCCCGGCCCCGGGCTTCTACTCGACGCCGAGCCTGGGCACCGACGAGGCCCGCATCGCCTACGTCATCAACGAGACCGACCTCCGCGAGGCCATCCGCGTCTTCAAGGCCGGGCTCGAGCGCTACAAGGCGATCCACGGCTGAGGCGGTCGTGCGCGAAGAGGGCCGGGTCCTGAGACAGGCCCTGGCCCTCGCGGCCCTCAGCGTCCTGGTCGCGGCCGCGGTTCACGTCCCGCTCATCCGGAGGTTCGTCCGGGGCGATTTCAGGCAGGCCTTCATCCAAGCCGCCGAGTATCCCGGCCTTCGCCTGATCACGATCGAGGAAGGAGAGGAGCTCTGGCGCACGGGAGGGGCGGCCTTCATCGACGCCCGTCCCGCCGGCACGTTCGAGGAAAAGCACATTCCGGGGGCGCGCAACCTGCCCGCGTCCGAGGGGGAGAAGCGGATCCCGGCCGCCGTCCTAGCCCTGCCTCGCGGCGGCCCGCTCGTCGTCTACTGCGAAGGCGGCGATTGCCAGTCCAGTCTGCTTCTGGCCAAGCGCCTTCACGCCGAGGGTTTCGAGGACGTCCGCGTCATGACCGGCGGCTGGGCGGATTGGGTCCAGGCCGGCCTGCCGGTCGAGAGCGACTTTCCGGGGAGACGCGATGGTCAGGCATAGGGCCGTCCTGCTCGTCTTCCGCATCGTCCTCGGCGGCCTGTTCGTCTATGCCGGGGCCGCCAAGGCCCTGACGCCTCTCGATTTCGCCCAGAACGTCCGCAACTACCAGCTCGTCGGCCAATCGCTCTCGTTCATCGCCGCGCTCATCCTGCCCTGGCTCGAGATCCTGGCCGGGGCCTTCCTCGTCCTCGGGATCTGGAGGCGCGGCGCGGCCCTTGTCGTCTCCGCCCTTCTCGTCTTCTTCATCGCCTTGACGGTCGTGACCATGATCCGCGGCCTGGACGTCGATTGCGGCTGCTTCGGCGCCCTCGACCGGAAAGCGGGCCTGGGCGTCATCCTCGAGGATCTCGGGATGCTGTATCTCGGGCTCTGCCTTCTGCTCGGCGGGGGACCGTCGCCGAAGAGGGACGGTCCCTCCTCCGATTGAATTCGGGCCCGAATCCCTGTATATTTGCGTAAATTCTTTCATGACCAGGAGAGGACCGATGGCCAAGCACGCGTACTTCTTCGGGGCCGGCGCCGCCGAAGGCGACATGACGATGAAGGACATCCTCGGCGGCAAGGGGGCCAACCTGGCCGAGATGGCCGGGATCGGCCTGCCCGTTCCCCCCGGCTTCACCATCTCGACCGAGGTTTGCGCCCTCTACTACAAGAACCGCCGGCGCGTCCCCGAATCCATCCGGCTCGAGGTCGAGAGGAACCTGAGGAAGCTCGAAAAGACCGTCGGCCAATCTTTCGGCGATCCCCGGAGCCCTCTTCTCGTGTCCGTCCGTTCGGGCGCCCGGGCCTCCATGCCGGGCATGATGGACACCATCCTCAACCTGGGTCTCAACGACCGGACGGCCGAGGCGCTGGCCGCCGGGACCGGCAACCCGCGCTTCGTCTACGACTCCTATCGCCGCTTCGTCCAGATGTACGGCGACGTCGTCCTCGGGCTCAAGCCCGTCCACAAGGACGACGTCGATCCCTTCGAGGAGATCCTCGAGCTCAAGAAGCGCGAGCGCGGCCTCAAGGCGGACACCGAGCTCTCGGCCGCCGACCTCAAGGACCTCGTCGCCCGCTTCAAGGCCGCCATCAAGGAGAGGACCGGCCACGAGTTCCCCGACGACCCGGGGAAGCAGCTCTGGGGCGCGATCGGGGCCGTCTTCGGCTCGTGGATGAACGAGCGGGCCATCGCCTACCGCAAGCTCTACGACATCCCCGAGTCCTGGGGCACGGCGGTCAACGTCCAGCTCATGGTCTTCGGCAACATGGGCGACGACTCCGGCACGGGGGTGGCCTTCACCCGCGACGCGGCCACCGGCGAGAACGTCTTCTACGGCGAGTACCTGATGAACGCCCAGGGCGAGGACGTCGTGGCCGGCATCCGGACCCCCAAGCCCATCTCCGAGCTGAAAAAGGACGACCCCAAGGCCTACGCCCAGCTCGAGCGGATCCGCCATACTCTCGAGAAGCACTACGCCGACATGATGGACATCGAGTTCACCATCCAGCAGGGGAAGCTCTACATGCTCCAGTGCCGGGTCGGCAAGCGGACCGCCTTCGCGGCCATCCGGATCGCGGTCGACATGGTCGGCGAGAGGCTCATCGGCGAGAAGGACGCCCTGGCGCGGATCGAGCCGGATCAGATGAACCAGCTCCTCCGGCCGATCTTCGACCACGCCGAGAAGGATGCGGCCATCCGGGGCGGCCGGCTGCTCGCCCGCGGCCTGAACGCCGGGCCCGGCGCGGCCACCGGCCGGGTCGTCTTCAACTCCGTCGACGCCGAGGCCTGGGCCAAGCGCGGCGAGAAGGTCATCCTGACCCGCGTCGAGACCTCGCCCGAGGACATCAAGGGCATGAACGCGGCCGAGGGCATCCTGACCGCCCGCGGCGGCATGACCTCCCACGCCGCCCTCGTCGCCCGGCAGATGGGCCGCGTCTGCGTCGCCGGCTGCGGCGACCTGGTCATCGACTACGGCGCCCACGCCATGACGGTCAAGGGAAAGGCGATCAAAGAAGGCGACTGGATCTCGATCGACGGCACGACCGGCGAGGTCATCGAGGGCAAGATCGACACCCGGCCCTCAGAGGTCCTCCAGGTCCTCATCGAAAAGACCCTGGCCCCGGCCAAGGCCCCGGTCTACCAGACCTTCGCCAAGGTCATGGCCTGGGCCGACAAGTACCGGACGCTCAAGATCCGGACCAACGCGGACCAGCCGGACCAGTCGAGGAACGCCGTCGCCTTCGGGGCCGAGGGCATCGGCCTCTGCCGGACCGAGCACATGTTCTTCGGTGAGGGCAAGATCGGCCCGATGCGGGAGATGATCCTGGCCGACACGCTCGAGCAGCGCAAGGCGGCCCTGGCCAAGCTCCTGCCGCTCCAGCGCAAGGACTTCGAGGGCATCTTCGAGGTCATGTCCGGGCGGCCCGTGACCATCCGGACGATCGACCCGCCGCTCCACGAGTTCCTGCCCCACGAGGAGAAGGGCCAGCGCGAGATCGCCGGGCAGATGGGCATCTCCTACGAGAAGGTCCGAGAGCGCGTCCACTCCCTGGCCGAGTTCAATCCCATGCTCGGCTTCCGCGGCTGCCGCCTGGGCATCATCTATCCCGAGATCACCGAGATGCAGGCCCGGGCCATCTTCGAGGCCGCCGCGTCCCTGAAGAAGAGGAAGCTCCCCGTCTTCCCTGAGGTCATGATCCCTCTCGTCGGCCACGTCAAGGAGCTGGCCAACCAGGAGAGGATCGTGCGGGCCACGGCCGAGGCGGTCATGAAGGAGCAGGGCGTCAAGTTCGACTACCTGGTCGGGACGATGATCGAGATCCCGCGCGGCGCCATCACCGCGGACGAGATCGCCACCGTGGCCGAGTTCTTCAGCTTCGGCACGAACGACCTGACCCAGACGACGCTCGGCGTCAGCCGCGACGACGCGGCCCGCTTCCTCCGTCCTTACGTCGAGATGGAGATCTACCCCAAGGACCCGTTCGAGGTCATCGACCGCGACGGCGTCGGCCAGCTCATGCGCATGGCCGTCGAGAAGGGGCGGTCGGCCCGGCCCGGGATCAAGCTCGGCATCTGCGGCGAGCACGGAGGCGAGCCGTCCTCGATCGAGTTCTGCCACCTCATCGGGCTGAACTACGTCAGCTGCTCGCCCTTCCGGGTGCCCATCGCCCGCCTCGCGGCGGCTCGAGCGGCTATCTTGAACGCGCCAAAGCCGGCGCTCCGACCGAAGCGAGCGAAGCGAGCGTAGGGCAGAAATCCGCCGGAGCATACACGTAGGCGGGTTTCTGCGAAATATCTGAATCAAGGTGTTTCCGGATTCTGCGAAGCGAGCGTAGGGCGTTCTAGAGGTCCAGCCGCATGGCGTACCGGTTGGCCGCCTTTTCGCCGGGGATCCCGGCCGCGATGGCGCTCTTGCGGACGTCCTCGAGGAGCCGGCCGGTCATCCCGGGCTCTGTATCGGCGTGAATGACGCGGAATCCGAGCTTCTCCCAGAACCGCCGGCCGGCGACGCCGGCGATCGCGTAGAGCATCGGGATCTCCTCGTAGGCCGTGGCCTCGATCGCCTCCCACCCTGCCGACGTTGCCCAGCGGACGAGCTCGCGTGCCATCCGCGTCCCCAGGCCCCTGCGCCGATAGCGGTCCGGCCCGCCCTCCGGGACGGCGACCATCAGGCAATGCGCGAAGAGGGTCTTCTCCCTGAGCTCGACGAAGGCGGGAAAGGACCGCTCCGCCGCGTCATCCTTCGGCCCGGCGGGGTATGGCTGCTGCAGACAGAAGCCGGCCCCGGCCTCGCCGAACGAGCAGAGCTCCTTGGGATAGAACCGCAGCGTGCCGACGATCTTCCCGCCGTCCCCGGCCAGGATCGCGCAGCTGCCGTAGGTCCTGACGAGCCTTCCGAGCAGCGGCAGGTTGCGGCCCCGTGTCGACGGCCAGTCGATCTGGGGATGGGGCGCGGGCCGGTCGATGGTTTCCGGCGTCAAGGGCCCGCCGTGGAGGCACCGCCAGACGATGAAATCGCCGCTCATGGGCCCCACGGTCAGGTTGTCGCTGCGGCTCTCCGCTCTGTCCATGTCCTGTCCCCGCCGGCCTTCTGATGGTAGCCCCGCCGACACGCGGCTGTCAATCTCCGACCGAAGCTCGCGGAACGAGCGGATAAAAGCATCTTTTTTCGGGCCGTGTTTTTTGATATCTTGGAGCCGCGATGGGCGACCTGCTCAACCTCGTCAAAGTGCTCATAGGCAAGCGCTTCCCCTTCCAGCTCATCTACAGCAACGAATACTGGATGGTCGAGTCCGGCCGGCACGTCTTCCCGCTCCAAAAGTACCGCTTGGTCTATGAGAACCTCCTGGCCATGGGGGCGAAGAAGGAGAACTTCCTCAGTCCCAGGCCGGCCGACGACGAGGACGTCCTGCTCGTCCACACGCCCCGCTATATCAAGCACGTCAAGACCGGCGGCCTGAGCGCGGCGGAGCTCAAGGCCCTCGAGATCCGCTATTCGCCCGAGATCGTCCGCTTCGCCTTTCTGTCCGTGGGCGGGACCATTCTCGCCGCCCGCAAGGCCGTCGAGTCGGGGCTGGCCGTCCACATCGGCGGCGGCTTCCACCACGCTTTCCCCGATCACGGCGAGGGCTTCTGCCTCCTCAACGACGTGGCCGTAGCCGCCCGCAAGAGCATCACGGACAAGATCGTCGACCGGGTCATGATCGTCGACTGCGATCTTCACCAGGGCAACGGCACGGCGGCCGCCCTGGCCGGCCATCCGGAGATCTTCACCCTCTCCATCCATCAGATGGACATCTATCCCAAGGAGAAGCCCAAGAGCACGGTCGACATCGGGCTCTGGGCGGGCGACGGGGACGCCAAGTACCTGGCCGAGCTCCGGGCCCGCATCCCCAAGCTGTACAAGGAGTTCCATCCGAACCTTGTCATCTATCTGGCGGGGGCCGACCCTTACGAAAAAGACCAACTGGGCGGCCTGGCCCTGACCAAGACCGGGCTCAAGGACAGGGACAAGCTGGTCATCGAGAGCGCGCGCGGCCTGGGCATCCCGGTGGCCATCGTCCTGGCCGGCGGCTATGCCCTGGAGATCAAGGACACGGTCGACATCCATCTGAACACGGTCCGGATCGCCCAGCGCGTGCAGAGGATCTATCCCGGGCCGCCTTCAGAGCTGGCCGCGGTCTCGCGTCCCGTCTGAGTCCGCCCCCGCGACCCCTGGACTATCCGCCAGCTGAGGCAACTATTCCTGCATGAAGATGTGGCCGAAGACCTTGGCGTCGCCGACCATGTTGTCGATGATGCAGTACTCGTTCGGCTGGTGCGCGGTTTCGTCGAGCCGCGACCAGCAGGCGGCCGGGATGCCGGCCCGGCGGAACACGGCGGCCACCGTGCCGCCGCCGATGCCCATGGCCCGGGCGTCCTTCCGGTAAACGGCCCGGACCGCCTTCTTGAGGGCCACGACGACCGGGGCCTGGACCGGGGTCGGCGGCGCGGCCGGGGCTTTCTGCTGGACCTCGGCGTGGATCTTGACCTTGAACTTCTTCTCGATCTTCGTGGCGATCGTCCGGATGGTCCGCTCGACGTCCGCGATCTTGACCTTCGGCAGGATACGCATGTCCATGTAGAAGACGTCCTCGCCCGGGATGGTGTTGACGTTGGGGACGTTGGCTTCCTTCTTGGTCGGCTCGAAGGTCGAGATGGGCGGGTCGAAGAGCCGGTCCCGGACCGGGTAGACCTGGTAGAGATCGTTCAGGGCGGCGATGAAGAAGCTGGCGGCCTTGAAGCTGTTGATGCCCCTTTCGGGCGTCGAGCCGTGGGCCTGCTTGCCGAGCGTCTTGAACTTGAGCCAGACGAGGCTCTTCTCGGCCACCTCGATCATGGTGCCGTGCTCGTTGCCGGCGTCGGGAACGACGATCAAATCCTGCTTGCGGAAGCATTTATGGTTCTGGAGGACGTAATCGATGCCCTTGAGGCTGCCGGTCTCCTCGTCGGCGACGAGGGCGATGGCGATGTCGTAGGGCGGGACGATGCGCTCCGCCTGCAGGGCCTTGACGGCGAAGAGGGAAGCGACCATGTCCTGCTGGTTGTCCTCGACGCCGCGGCCGTGGATGCGGCCCTTCTCGACCCAGGCCTTGAAGGGATCGCCGCGCCACAGGGCCAGCTCGCCGGGCGGCACGACGTCCATGTGGGTCATGATCCAGACCGTCCGGGCCTGGCTCCGGCCCCGGTGAAAGGCGAGGATGTTCGGCCGGTAACCGACCGGCGCGTCGAGATCGGGGGCTTTGACGACGGTGATGTCGACGAACCCGCAGCCCCTGAGCCACTCCACGAGGAAGGTGGCCTTTTTGGCCTCGCCCTCGCCGCCGCTCGATGGGGCGATGGCGGGGATGGCGCAGAGCTTCATCTGAAGATCGACCATCTCGTCGCGGTACTGCTCGATCCGGCGGGCCAGCTTCTCGAAGGTTCCGTTGACGTTCATGAAGAGCACCTCGCTTCGGGAATAACGGCCGAATCTTATCACGGCGGCCCAGGAAAAATAAAGGTCCTCCACCCGGCCCGGGCAATGCCTCCTCTCTCGGCTCGGCTCAGGGCATTGCCTCCAGCTCCCCGGCCCCCCCTGGGAACCAGTTCGCACGGTTCCCCCCCACTTCGCGGGTCCCCCTCTCCAGCAACGGGGATCTTCGAGGCAACGCCCATCGCCGCCTCGAGAGGCCGCTTGGCTCAGGATACGGGCGAGCGGCGGAGCATGCGGAGGCCGATGAAGACGTACTGGACGAACGAGGCGGCCGTGAGCAGGGCCGTCACCACATAGAGCCAGCCCAGGGCCTGGGGCGACCGGCCCGCCGCGTTCAGGTACAGCACGCCGTAGAGCAGCAGGACCTGGCAGACCGTGCTGGCCTTGCCGGTCAGGACCGGCTTGAAGGTCCGCCGGCCCCGCAGGGCCACGACCACGAGCGCGCCGAGGGCGATGGCGACGTCGCGGCCGACACAGAGGCCCGTCAGCCACAGCGGCAGGGTGTTGGGCTGGGCAAGGCTCGGGATCGTCAGCACGACGAAGGCCGCCGTCAGCAGGACCTTGTCGCCGATCGGATCGAGCCAGAGGCCGAGCGTCGTCCTGAGCTTCAGCCACCGCGCCGTGAAGCCGTCCAGGGCGTCGGTCGCGCCGGCGGCCAGGAAGACGGCGAACGAGGCCCAGGCCCTGCCGCGGACGACCAGGATGATGAAGACCGGCGTCAGCAGGATCCTCAGGATCGACAGCAAGTTGGGCAGAAGGAGCAGCTCAGAGAGCCGCCCCGCCCGGGGCTCCGCCTCGATGAGCGCCGCGGTCCCGTCCGGCTCGTCCATGGGCGGCGTCCTATCGGGCCAGCCTCTGGATGAGGTCGAGGACCCGGATGGCCTCCTCGCCCGAGACCGTCCTCTCCGGCTCGAACTTCCGGTCCGGGGTCAAGGTCATGACCTCGTAGCCGAGGGCCCTAGTGATGGAGGCGTAATAGGGATTGTCCGGGACGACATCGGAGATCTGGAGGCGCCGCGTCTCGACGAGAGGCACGAACCGGGCCCCTCGCTCCTGGAGGACCCCGATGAGACGGACGGCTGCGTCGGCGAGCTCGGCCCGGTTGATGATCCGCCGCGGCTGGAACGTGTGATTGACCGAGGCTCGGATGATGCCGAGCGAGGCGACCTCGATGATGTACCGCTGGGCCCAGGAGGTCCCGATGTCGACGAGGATCTCGGTCCGTCCCGCCGGCGCCCCGAGGTCCTTCTCGAACCTGACCCCGACAAGAGCGGCCAGGTCCTCGCGGGTGACGGCCTCGAGCGAGGGGATCGCGTCGTACTGGCTGGGGATCTCATAGACGCCCAGCTTGGCCTTGAGCTCCTCGACCCGCCGGCCGACGGCCGCGTCCTTGGGCGACGCGGCGGCCAGCTTCTGGAGGACCTCGAGGCTCAGGCCGAGCTCGCCCGACTCGGCCAGGAACTCGGCGTATTCGCGGAGGAGGGCCCTGTCCTCTGTGCCGGCGGCCATGGCCGCCTGGAAATGGAGCAGCGCCTCGTCCCTGTTCTTCTCCTGGCGGTAGATGCGGGCGAGCTCCAAATGCGCGTCGGCCGATTCCGGCGCGTAGGACAGGACCTTGAGGAACTCCCGCTTGGCCGTCTCGCGGTTGCCGGCGGCGAGCGCCGTCCGGGCCGCGGCGGCGGACTCCTTGACCAGTTCGTCCCGGAGGGCCGTGAAGCGCGGCCCGGCCCAGCGATGGCCGGGGTCCAGATCGAGGATGGCCCGGTACTCGGCCAAGGCCTTGTCCCGCTCCCGCCTCGATTCGTAGATCTGGGCCAGGCCGACGTGAGAGGGGACCATGGAGGGGGTCGCGGCGATCGAGGACTTGAAGCGGGCCTCGGCCGCGGCGAAGTTGGCGCCGAGGAGGTCGACGTAGGCCAGGCCCGCCTCGCGGATGGGGCTGGCGGTGCCGAGCTTCATCAGGTACTTGCGGGCCTGCTCGGCCCGGCCCGCCTTGAGCGCGGTCCAGGCGTCCTCAGCCGCGATCCGGTCGTCGAGCTTCATCCGCATCGTGGCCTCCGGAGGCAGGCTCTCAACGTAGAACGCCGGCGGCGCCGGCGGCGGGGCGGTGGCGCAGGACCACGCCCACAGGGCGAGGCCGACGGCGGCGATCCGTTTCACCATTGCTCAGCTCCTTGCTCGAGATAGGGCAGGAAATTGACCATCCCCGCCGGCTCGGCCATGACCTTGAACTCGACGAACCCGTCGCTTTCCCTCCTCTTCAGGACGAGCGAGCGGCGGGACAGCGTGTCGGTGAGGGCCCGGTCCTCCCGCGGCACCTTGATGTAGTACGTCCGGTAATCGGCGAAGAGGACGCGGCGCAGGCGCTCCAGCAGGTCGGGAACGCCGTCCCCGGTCTTGGCCGAGATGGCGATCGTCCGGGTCCCGGCCTCGCGATTGCGGTCGAGGAGAAGGCCGCGCTCGTCCTCCGGGAGGAGGTCGATCTTGTTGAGGACCCGGACGACGGGGACGTCCGCGACCCCGATCTCGGCCAGGATGGCCTCGACGGCCTCGAGCCGTCGCGCCGAGGCGGCCGCGGCGACGTCCGCGATGTGGATGACGGCGTCGGCCTCGCGGACCTCCTCGAGCGTGGCTCGAAAGGAGGTGACGAGCTCGACCGGCAGGCGCTTGATGAACCCGACCGTGTCCGAGAGGAAGAAGAACGCGCCGTCGGGGAAGGACACGCGGCGCAGCAGCGGATCGAGCGTCGAGAACAGGTTCGACGACGTGTAGCGATGCTCCCTGGTCAGCAGGTTGAAGAGGGTCGACTTGCCGGCGCTGGTGTAGCCGACGAGCGAAACGGTCGGGATGGGGCTCTTCCGGCGGCTTTCGCGCTGGCTCGAGCGCCTCGCCTGGAGGGCGTCGATCTCCCGTTTGATCCTGGTGATTCGGTCGGTGATGCGCCGGCGGTCCACCTCGAGCTTTTTTTCGCCGGGGCCGCGGGTGCCGATGCCGGCGCCCTGCTGCATCAGGCTGAGCCCCCGGCCGCGCAGACGCGGCAACCGGTAGCTCAGCTGGGCCAGCTCGACCTGGAGCTTGCCCTCGTTCGTCCGGGCCCGCTGGGCGAAGATATCCAGGATGAGCTGGGACCGGTCGATGACCTTGACCTTCGTCTCGTCCTCGACGTTCCTCTGCTGAGAGGCGTTGAGATCGTGGTCGAAAATGACCAGGTCCGCCTGGGCGCCGAGGGCCTCGCGGCCGATCTCGGCGACTTTGCCTTCGCCGACGAGCCAACGGGGGTTGAGGCGCGGCCGGACCTGGAAGATCCGGCCCACGACCTCGGCCCCCGCGGCCGCCGCCAGGCCGGCCAGCTCGGCCATGGACTCCTCGGCCTCCTGCCTTTCGGTCTTGGTCGTGGCTACGTGGACAAGGATCGCGCGTTCCATGGGAGTCGCCTTCTATTGTAATCGCTTTTCGAGGTGGCGCTCAAGGCCGGCCCGGTCGTCCGGGGAGAACCAGGCGACCTCGGCCATCTTCCGGAACCAGGTCATCTGCCGCTTGGCGTAGCGGCGCGTATCGGTCTTGGTCAGAGCCACGGCCTCGGCCAGTCCGATCTCGCCCCGGAGGAGACGGAGGACATGCCTGTAGCCCAGGGCGCGGAAGGCCGGGCAGCCCTCCGGTACGCCCCGGGCGAGCAGGCCGCGGACCTCCTCGACGAGGCCGCGGGCGAACATCCGCTCGACGCGCTCGTCGATGCGCCGGCAGAGCGCGGCCCGATCGAGCTCGAGCCCGAGGCGGATGACCGTGCGGCCCTCGATCGGAGACCGGGTTTCGCGGAAGTGCTCGGAGATGGGGCGTCCCGTCTTGGCCTGGACCTCGAGGGCGCGGATGATCCGGACCCGGTCCCGGCTGCGGATCGTCCGGGCGTAGACCGGGTCGCAAGCCTCGAGCCGGCGGAAGAGCGTCTCGAGGCCCTTCTCCGCGGCTTCGGCCTCCAGGGCCGCCCGGACGGCCGGATCGCGGCCCGGGCCGGGAAAGAGCCCCTCGACGAGGGCCTTGAGGTAGAGCCCCGTGCCCCCGGCCACGATCGGCAGCCGGCCCCGCGCGGCGGCGCCGTCGGCGGCCGCCAGGGCGTCCCGGACGAAGTCGGCGGCCGTGTACTGGACCTCGGGCGCGACGATGTCGATGAGGTGATGGGCGACCCCGCGCCGCTCCGCCGGCCCCGGCTTGTCGGCGCCGATGTCGAAGCCGCGGTAGACCTGGATCGAGTCGCCGCTGATGATCTCGCCGCCGAAGCGCAGGGCCAGATCGACGGCGACGCGGCTCTTGCCCACGGCGGTCGGGCCGAGGACGATGACGAGGACGGAGGCTTCAGGTTCCAATTTCGATGAGGATCCAGACGGCGAGGAGCGAGACGAGGACGAGGAGCGCGAAGAGCTGGCGCCGCCTCATGCGCTCTCTCCGAGCCTCTCCAGGCCCCTGACGACGGCCGATTCGTGCTCGGGGCCCAGCGTCCTCTTGACGACGAGGACCTCGGCGGCCAGGATCTCGTCCATGCTCCGGAGCATGGACGTGCGGCAGTCGTCGCCGACGATGTTGGCGTTCACCCGCAGCGGCGACTTGAGCTCGAGGCGCCCGTCGGGATGGAGCTCGGCGGCCTGGAAGGCCGCGTCGAGATGGCCGCGGATCTCGTCGAGGGCCTTGCCGACCAGGTTGAAGGCGACGGGCCCGACCTCTTTGGAGACGTATTTGAAGACGAAGGCGCACTTGGCGTTGAAGAGGCCGAGGACGCGGTCCATGCCGGCCAGCGACAGGTCGCCGGCGAGCTTCACGGTTTTCGGCTTGGGTCCGGCTGTCCCGGCCAGGCCGAGCAGAAGCAGGGCCCAGAGGGCCCGCCGCGTCTCCGGCGAGCCGGCGTCGCTCGTGGCGCAGACCTCCTCCAGGGTCTTGGGGGGATCGAGCAGGCCGAGGACGTACCTCTCGGCGAGCGAGAGCCCGAAGGCGTCCGCCGAGAAGGCCGGCAGCCGCCGCACGGTCTCGTCCGGCGCCGGCAGGAGCGCGTCGAGCGCGAGGTCGTCGTCCCGCATCCGCCGGGCCCCCTCGAGCAGGAGACCCGGGACGTCGATCCCTTCGACATAGACGCGGGCGGCCGGACCGCTGCGGGTGTGGAACTCCCGCTCGGCCCCGGCGCTCTGCAGGAGCGACAGGGCCTCGTCGCGGGCGTAGGTGCGGAGGAGCCCCCAGAGGCGCTCGGGCTCGAAGAGCGAGGTCTCGACGAGCGACCGGAGAGACGATTCGCCGGACTTCTGGGCGTGCTCTTCGACGCGGGTCAGGGCGATGAGGTCGGTTTCGCCGCTCGTCAGCAGGAAGCGAAGGAAATCCTTCTCCTCGAACGACACCGAATCGAGGATGAGGAAGCCGCGCTCGAACGACAGGCAGCGGGGGACGCCGCCCGACCGGACATAGAGCGAGCCGCTCAGGCCCTGCCTCCAGATCTCGGCCAGGACGCGGGCGATCGGCGCGCGGCTGAACTCCTCGGAGGAGAACCAATCATCCATGCGCCTAATGTAATGGCCGCTGACGGTGAAGTCAATCTATCGCAGGAAGCTCATGCCGATGACGCCGATGCCGACGTTGACCAAGGCCTTGAGGAACCAGAGGCCGTAGGACAGGGTCACGGCCTTCTTGACCGGGACCTTGAACACGGCGGCCAGGCCGAAGGCCAGGACGCCGAACATCCAGAGCTGGAAGAAATCGATCTGGGTCAGCATGATATAGGACGTCGAGGTGACCTCGAGCCTGGGGAAGAGCAGGGCCAGGCTGGTCGAGGTCTGCATGACCGACTGGCGCGTCACGGCCAGGACGAGGCGGACGGCGTTGCCCAGGAGCTTGTCGATGAGGCTGGCATGGACGAGGGCCGCCAGGACCTGGACGTAGGTCCCCTGTGTCGAGAGGAACCGGCCGAGGATGAGCAGGATCAGGCTTTGCAGGAGAAGCGCGGCCAGGAAGAAGAGGGGCGCCGCGACGAAGATCTGGAGGATCTGGCCGGCCTTGGAGGGATGCTCCGTCCGATCGACCATCTGGGCGTAGCGATCCTCGCCGTAGCGCTCCTTGAGCGACGTCGCATTGTCCTTCCACAGGGCGACCTGGTCCTTTTGCAGGTAGGGGAGGACGATGAAATTGAAGGCGATGAGGGCGACGAGGACGAGGACGAGCGTGTCGATCCAGACCGGCTTCGCGGCCAGGCCTTCGAACGTCGGACGAGGGCTGAAGAACACGCCTTCGATGCGCCGGAAGAGGTTCATGGGCTAGGCTCCTTTCCGTTCGTCCCGCTCGATCTGGCCGTCGCGGATGTGGATGATGCGCTGGGCCTGATCGGCGACCTCGCGGTCGTGGGTGACCATGAGGATCGTGTTGCCCTGCTGGTGGAGGTGATGGAAGAGGTTGAGGATCTCCTTGCCCGTCCGGGAATCCAGGTTGCCGGTGGGCTCGTCCGCGAGGAGGAGCGACGGCTCGTTGACGAGGGCCCGGGCGATGGCGACGCGCTGGCGCTCGCCGCCGGAGAGCTCGGCCGGCTTGTGGCTCATGCGGGCCTTCATCTCGACCTTCTCGAGGGCCCGGCGGGCCTTGTCCTCGCGCTCGGCCTTCTTCATGCCGGCGTAGACCAGGGGCAGCTCGACGTTGCGGAAGGCCGAGGCCTTGGGCAGGAGATTGAAGACCTGGAAGACGAAGCCGATCTCGCGGTTGCGGATGAAGGCCAGCTCGTCCTCGGACATGGCGCTGACGAGCTTGCCGTTGAGGCGGTAGGTGCCGGAGCTCGGCGTGTCGAGGCAGCCGATGAGGTTCATCAGCGTCGATTTGCCGGACCCCGAGGGGCCCATGATGGCCACGAACTCGTTCCGCCCGACGGTCAGGGATACGCCGCGTAGGGCTTCGACCTCCTGCTCGTCGAGCTTGTAGACCTTCCAGAGGTCCTCGGCGAAGATGACGACGGGGTCCTGTTCGCTCATGCGCCCGGCGTTCCCTTCTTGGCCTCGGGCTTGACCAGGGCGCCGTCCTTGAGCCCGCGCAGGGAGGCGTAGGGGCCGGTGACGATCTCCTGTCCTTCCTGGACGCCGGACGTGATCTCGATCATCATGCCGCCGGTGATGCCCTTGCCGACCGGCACGAACTTGACCCGCTGCGCCTCGACGGTGTAGACGCCTTCCTCCTCGCGGGCCGAGGCTGGGGCGTTCTTGTCGACGTCGGGCTTCTCCCTGAGGACGAGAGCCGAGATGGGCACGGCCGGGACTTTCTTGCGTTCGGCGACGATGACGTCGGCCGAGGCGGACAGCCCGGGCTTGAGCTGGCGGGCGGGGTTCTCGAGGGTCACGACGACTTTGAAGTCCTTGGATTCCTGGGTCTGGACGCCGGCCGTGGCCTTCTGGATGGCCGAGCTGCCGATCTCCGTGACCTTGCCCTTGAAGATCGTGCCGGGCATGGCGTCGACGCGGACGTTGGCGTCCTGGCCGAGGGCGACGCCGATGACGTCGGTCTCGTCGACCTCGACCTCGACCTCCATGACCGACAGGTCGGCGATGGTCAGCATGACCGTGCCGGGGTTGTTCATGGTGCCGATGATGGCCGTCTCGCCCTCCTCGACCTGGAGGCTGGTGACGATGCCGTCGATCGGGGAGGTGTAGGTCGTCTTGGCCAGGTTGTCCAGCGTGCTCTTGAGCGAGGCATCGGCCTGCTTGATCTGGAATTCGATGGCGTTCGTCTGGGCCAGGGAGACGTCGTACTGGGCCTTGGCCGCCTCGAGCTGGTCCTTGGAGATGAGGTTGTCGTCGAAGAGCTTCTGCTGGCGGTCGAAGGAGCTCTTGTCGCGCTTCAGCCGGGCCTCGGACTGGATGAGGTCGGCGTTGGCGGCCCGGATGAAGTTCCGGTCGCGGTCCGCGTTGGCCTCGTACTGGGCGGCGTCGAGCTGGAGCAGGAATTGGCCGGCCTGGACCTCCTGGCCCTCGACGACGCCGATCTTGACGATGCGGCCCGGGACCTGGGCGCTGATGTTGATGTTCTTCTTGGGCTTGATCTCGCCGGAGGCCGAGACGATCGAGGTCAGGTCCTGGCGCTTGACCTTGTCGACGGTGACGGGGACCGACTTCTCGCGGCGGGACTGGAGGTTGGCGAAAACGATGATGCCGACGACGGCCAGGACGGCCACGATGATCAACAGCTTCTTCCGACGCTTAAAGAAACTCGCCTTTCCATTCATGGGCTATACCCTTTCGGATCAGAATACGGAATTAGTGCTCCATTATACTACGAAAATCACGATTTGCGGTTCAGCGGAGATTGCCGGGAAGATCGGACGCCGGCAGGGGGGAATTCAGGCCGGAGGGGATGAAGACCGGCCGGCGGCGTCATGCCTTCAAGAGGGGGCCTGGTTTACTTTGCGCAAACCAGGCCCCTTCTTGTAAGATAGCGCCATGGACGAGCTCAGGGAGTTCGCCCGGGTCGGCGAGGCCGCCGTCCGGGAGGCCGGCCGGTACCTGAAAGAGCACCTCGGCCGGGGCGTCCAGGCCTCCTACAAGGGGGCCGTCGACCTGGTGACCCCCTATGATCTGGGGGCCCAGGACATCCTCATCGGACGCCTCTCCGCCGCCTTCCCCAGCCACGGCTTCCTGGCCGAGGAGGAAGGGCTCGAGAAGAAAGGGGCGTCGGAATGCCGCTGGGTCATCGACCCGCTGGACGGAACGACCAACTACGCTCACGCCTTCCCCGTCTTCTGCGTCTCGGCGGCCTTCGAATGCGCCGGCCGGCTCGTCCTCGGCTTCGTCTATGATCCGGTCCGGGACGAGATGTTCCAGGCCGAAGCGGGCCGAGGCGCCCTTCTCAACGGCTCCCCGATCCGCGTCTCCGAGGTGGCCGAGCTCGACCGGAGCCTGCTCGCCACCGGCTTTCCATATGACGTCCGCCTCAGCCCGGAGAACAACCTCGACCATTGGTCGCGTTTCCTCGTCCGCGCCCAGGCCATCCGGCGCTGCGGCTCGGCCGCCCTCGACCTTTGCTATGTCGCCTGCGGCCGCTTCGACGGGTTCTGGGAGCTCAAGCTCAAGCCCTGGGACGTGGCCGCGGGCGGGCTCATCGTCACCGAGGCCGGCGGTCGGGTCACGGATTTCGCCGACCGCCCGTTCACGCTGAGGTCTCCGGCGATCATGGCCACCAACGGCCTCATCCACGGCGAGGTCCTCGACGTCCTGAGCGTCTCCGCGCCGAAGGAGGGGGGTCATGCCCGTTAAGAAAGGGGCCCTCAGAGGACTGGCCGCCGGCGCCCTGATCGCCGGATCCGTCGCTCTCGGGCTGGCCCTTCCTTGGCCTCAGGAGCAGGTCCCGGTCCCGCCGGTCCCCCTGGAGAAGACGATCGCGGTCGCGGCCGAGGCCGGCTGGGTCGACACGGCCATCGACGTCACCGCCGGCGACGAGCTGCGGTTCACGGCCACGGGCGAGGTCAACCTCCAGCGGGGGAACCCCGAGGCCGTCTGCGGCCCCGGCGGGATCGATCTCGTCACCCTCGACCAGCCGGTGCCGAACGCCAACCTCGGCGCCCTCATCGGCAAGATCGCCCAGCCCATCGCCCGGCGGTCGGACGAGGATTCCGGCGCGGAGATCGTCGATGAGATCTTCGTTCTCTTCGTCATCGGCGAGGAGGGCGCGTTCGCCGTCCCGTTCAAGGGCCGGCTCTACCTGGGACTCAACGAGAACGTGCTCAAGGACAACGGGGGCGCCTTCTCGGTGGTCGTCGTCCGCCGGCCGGCCTGACGGCCGGTCGCGTCAGAGGGATTCTTCGGCCGATTTCGCGGCCAGGTGCTCTTCCATGAACTGGGTGTTGTACTGCCCCGCCGCGAAGTCCGGATCGGACAGGACGTCCAGGTGGAGCGGCAGGTTCGTCTTGATCCCGACGATCGTCGTCGTCTCCAGCGCGGCCCGCATCTTGGCGATGACCAGCTCCCGGCTCGGGGCGAAGGCGATGATCTTGGCCACGAGCGAGTCGTAGTAGGGAGGCACGACCCAGCCGCAGTAGGCCGCGGAGTCGACCCGGATCCCTTCGCCGCCCGGCAGGACGAGGAAGTCGATCTTGCCCGGCGACGGGGCGAACGTCAACGGGTCCTCGGCGTTGATGCGGCATTCCATGGCGTGCCCGCGCATCTCGAGGGCGTAGGGGGGCTCGTACTTCTCGCCGGCGGCGATGCGGATCTGGGCCTTGATGAGGTTGATCCCGTAGACCATCTCCGTGATCGGGTGCTCGACCTGGACCCGGGCGTTGGCCTCCATGAAATAGAACTTGTGGTCCTCGTCGACCAGGAACTCGAACGTCCCCAGGCTCTGGTAGCCGATTTCGGAGGCGGCGTCCTCGACCTCCTTGACCATGCGCCGCCGGGTCTTCCAGTCGATGAACGGGGACGGCGTCTCCTCGATGAGCTTCTGGTAGCGCCGCTGGACGGAGCACTCCCGCTCGCCGAAGGCCGTGACCTTGCCGCTCCGGTCGCCGATGACCTGGATCTCGATGTGACGCGCCCCGGAAACGAACTTCTCGATGTAGAGGGACGGATCGCTGAAGGCGGCCTTGGCCTCGCCCTGGGCGATCGGGAACTGGTCCTCGAGCTGGGAGGCCGAGCGGCAGATCCGCATCCCTTTGCCGCCGCCCCCGGCCGCCGCCTTGATGATGACCGGGTAGCCGATCTTCGCGGCGGTCTTCTTGGCCACCGCGAGATCGTCGATGATCGTGTCGCTGCCCGGCAGGACGGGCAGGCCGGCCTTCTTCATCGTCTGGCGGGCCTTGTTCTTGTCGCCCATGAGCCGGATGATCGACGCCGGCGGGCCGATGAAGGTCAGGCCGTGGGTCTTGCAGATCTCGGCGAACTTGGCGTTCTCGGCCAGGAAGCCGTAGCCGGGATGGATGGCGTCCGCCCCGGTGATCTCGACCGCGCTCAGGATGTTGGCGATGTTGAGGTAGCTCTCGGAGGCCTTGGGCGGGCCGATGCAGACCTTCTCGTCGGCGAGGAGGACGTGCAGCGACTGGCGGTCGGCCTCCGAATAGACCGCGACGCTCTTGATGCCGAGCTCGCGGCAGGAGCGGATGATGCGGAGGGCGATCTCCCCGCGGTTGGCGACCAGGATCTTCGAGATCATCGGCCTCAGCTCTTGGGCAGGATGGCGAAGAGCTTCTGCCCGAACTCCACGGGCTTGGCGTTCTCGACGTAGATCTCGGCGATCGTCCCGTCGACGTCGGCTTCGATCTCGTTCATGAGCTTCATGGCCTCGATGATGCAGAGCGTCTGGCCCTTCTTGACCGTGTCCCCGATGTCGACGAACGGCGCCGACGTGGGATCGGGGGCGCGGTAGAACGTCCCGACCATGGGCGAGGTGATCAGGTGATGCCCCTTGGCGGCCTCGATCGCCTGGGCCTTGGCCTCGGCCGCGACTGCCTCCTCGGGCGTGGCCGGGGCGGCCGGGGCCGGCGCCGCGACCAGGACCGGCACGGGGGCGGGGGCGTTCCGGGCGATCTTGACCTTCAGGCCCTCGACCTCGAGCTCGAAGACCGAGAGGTTCTTCTCCTCGAGCAGGCCGACGAGCTTGCGGATCTCGTCGTAGTCGATCTTGCCGCTCATGGCGCCCTCGACGGGCCCCGGGGCCTTGATGTTCTTGTCGCTCATGCCCCTCACCTTAATGGCAACCCCCCTCTTTGTCAAGGAGCGGCTCGCCGGCGGCCTCGCCCTCAAGGGGCCGTCCTCGGGGGCCTTCCCCGGCGGGGAACCGGCCCCTGGGGAGTCGCCGGAAGGCCCAGAGGGACAGTCCCCCTTCGGGGGCAGTCCCTCCCATTTGACGCCTGACGGCCCTTCACCTAAGATGGCCCGAGGGACGGGACACGATGTTCGAGCAGCTCTCCGGACGCCTCGAGAAGATGGTCAAGTTCCTCCGGGGCGAGGTCAAGGTCACCGAAAAGAACATGGCCGAGGCCCTGAAGATGATGCGCCTGGCCTTTCTCGAGGCCGACGTCAACTACAAGGTGGTCAAGGACTTCGAGGCCCGCATCCGGGACAAGGCCCTGGGCGAGGAGGTCCTCTCGGGCCTCAACCCGGCCCAGCAGGTCATCAAGATCGTCCGGGACGAGATGGCCGGGATCCTCGGCGGCGCCCAGAAGCCCCTGCAGTTCGCGAGCCGGCCGCCCTCGATCTTCATGCTCGTCGGCCTCCAGGGGAGCGGCAAGACGACGACCTGCGGCAAGCTGGCCCGCTTCGTCCGCGGCATCGGCCGGAACCCGCTTCTCGTCTCGTTCGACCTGAAGCGGCCGGCCGCCCAGGACCAGCTGAGGACCATCGCCGCGGGCCTCGGCATCCCCTTCTACGAGATGACGCCGGCCCGCATGGCGTCCCCGAAAGAGGCCCTGAAAGAGCTCCCGGCCTACGCCGGCAACCGCGGCTTCGATCCCCTGATCGTGGACACGGCCGGACGCCTGCATATCGACGACGAGCTGATGGACGAGCTGCGCCTCGTCAAGGACATCCTCGCCCCCGTCGAGACGATCTACGTCGGCGACGCCATGACCGGGCAGGATGCCGTCCGCAGCGCCCAGGCGTTCGAGGAGCGCATCGGGCTGACGGCCGTCATCCTGACCAAGCTCGACGGCGACGCGCGCGGCGGCGCGGCGCTGTCCATCGTTTCCGCGACCGGCCGGCCCATCAAGTTCATCGGCGTCGGCGAGAAGCCCGACCAGCTCGAGGTCTTCCATCCCGACCGCATGGCCGCGCGCATCCTGGGCCTGGGCGACATCCTGTCGCTCATCGAGAAGGCCGAGGGCCAGGCCGACCTGGCCGAGGCCGAGGAGATGGCCCGCAAGCTCCGGAAAGAAGAGTTCACCCTCGACGATTTCAAGAAGCAGATCGCCCAGATGAAGAAGATGGGCTCGCTCGCCGAGCTCCTCGGGCACCTGCCCCAGGTCGGGCCCTTCAAGGCCTTGGGCAAGGCCCAAGTCGACGAGTCGAAGATGGTCCGCTTCACGGCCATCATCGATTCGATGACGCCGGAGGAGCGGAGGAACCCGAAGATCCTCAACGGCAGCCGCCGGGCCCGCATCGCGCGGGGCAGCGGCCGGCCCGTGCACGAGATCAATCAGCTGGTCAAGCAGTTCCTGGACATGCAGAAGATGATGAAGCGGTCGTCCGTCCAGAAGCTCCTCGGCAACCTGAAGTGATCCGCGCTTAGTGCCCCTCGAGGAGGTGCTCGACGCACTCCAGCCAAAAGGCGGCGTAGTCTTCCCAGAAGACGAAGTTCAGGCCCCAGTGCGGAGCGGGATCGGACATGTAGGCCAGGACGCGGCCGCGGCCGCAGCTGCGGACGGCCAGGAGCGGGTCGCCCGCTTCGCGGACCTCGAGCAGGACCCGGCCCTCGGGCAGGGCCATCGTCTTGTTGTAGCCGAGGATGGGCGGCATGGTCCGGAAGTTGACCGTCTTGAAGAACCGCTCGCCCGCGGCCGTGAGTTCGGCGTCGAAGCCCTCCGTGCTTTCGGCGAGGTCCTCGTGATCGAGGCAACGGACCGGCAGGACCTCGCGCAACCGGGTGCGGCCCCAGCCGCCCTTGCCCTGCTCGCCGGTGAAGGAGTACCAGCCGCCGAGGAACATGGCCGCCTTGCCCTCCTTGATGGCCTCGACGGTCAGGCGGATCCGGTCGGGATAGGTCAGCACGGCGGTGCCGAACTTCTCGCGGTCGAAGAAGCCCGGGGCCAATTGGAAGAGCTTGGCGTCGATGTCGCTGAAGACGAGGACGTCGTGGTCGGCCAGGATCTTTTCGTAGTCGCCCGGCCCGAGCTTGTTGTAGAAGTCCCAGGATGGCACGGACTCCACCTGGTGCTTTCCGGTCGATTCCAGGGCTTCCTTGAGCCACTTCCCGTAGTTGAAGATGTCGAGCCCCTTGGGGGAGTAATAAAAGGGCGTTTCGGCGAAGACCGGGCCGGTCAGGACCGCCCAATCGCCGACGTAGTAGATCTTGGCCATCCTTGGTCTCCTTACGCAGGGAAGGATAGCAAAGAAAGGCCTGCAGAGGAAGCCCTTCGAGGTGTCCTCTCCCGTGGACAGCCGGGATTGCCAGTTGACTTAAACCTCGAATTCCGCTATCATTTCCGAGCAAATACCTCTACCGCGGAAGTGAAACCACAATGATGACCATGCGCCTGATGAGATTTGGCACCAAGAAGAAGCCCATGTACCGGATCGTGGTGATGGAATCGAAAAGGGCCCGCCAGAGCCAGGCCCTGGATACTCTGGGCACATACACCCCGCTCGACGACCCCGCCGGGGTCAAGCTCGACCTCGAGAAGGCCAAGATGTGGATCGCCAAGGGCGTCCGCCCGTCGAGCACCGTCCAGTCGCTCCTGGACAGGCTCTCCAAGCCCTCCAAACCCGCTCGTGATGCGAACGCATAAAGGAGGCTGCCGTGAAGGAACTCGTAGAGCTCATCGCTAAGGCCCTGGTGGACCAGCCGGACCGCGTGCAGGTTTCCCAGCTCGAGGGCGAGCAGACCACCATCCTCGAGCTCAAGGTCGCCCCCGAAGACCTGGGCAAGGTGATCGGCAAGCAGGGACGGACGGCGCGGGCCATCCGCATCATCCTCGGCGCCGCCGGGATGAAGCTGAAGAGGCGCTTCAATCTCGAGATCATTGAAAAAGGCTGACCTCGTCGTCCTCGGCAAGGTCGTCCGAAGCGAAGGGCGCGAGGGCCGGCTCAAGATCCGGCTGAGCGAAAAGGGGCCCACGGGGTTCGTGGGGCGGACGGTTTATATCAGGCACGGCGACGATCTCCAGGCGTACGACGTCGAATCCCTGACCGTCGACCGGAACGCCACGTTCCTGAAGCTCAAGGGCCTCGACACGCTCGAGGCGGCCGACGCCCTCGCCGGCCGCGAGATCCTCGCCGCCGAGTCGGATTTCCGGGGGCTCGGCGAGGATCGGTACTACGACTTCGAGATCATCGGCAGCCGGGTCCGGACCCGGGCCGGGGCGGAGGTCGGAACGGTCGAAGCGATCCTCTCGACCGGCGGGCCCGCCCTCCTCGTCGTGCGCCGCGGGGGCGAGGACGTCTATGTGCCCTTCGCCGAGGCCATCGTGGTCGAGGTGGACCCGGCGTCGAGGGAGGTCGTGATCGACCCTCCCGACGGTCTTTTGGACTTGAATGAGATTTGATATAATCACGATTTTCCCGGAGATGTTCGCCGGCGTCTTCACGGCCGGGGTCGTCAAGAGGGCCGTGGACCGGGCGATCCTCCGGATCGAGGTGCACGACCTGCGGGATTTCACCTCCGACAAGCACCGCCAGGTCGATGACCGGCCCTTCGGGGGCCTGGAAGGAATGGTCTTGAAGCCGGAGCCGATCTTTCGCGCCGTCGAGGCGGTCCGCGAGGACGCGGGGAGCAAGGTCTACCTGCTCTCGCCCCAGGGCCGGACGCTGGACGCCGGACTGGCGCGCGAGCTGGCGGCCGAGCGTCAGGTCATCCTCATCTGCGGCCGCTACGAGGGAGTCGACGAGCGCGTCGCCGACGAGCTCGTCGATGGCGAGATCTCGATCGGCGATTATGTCCTCTCGGGCGGGGAGCTGGCCGCGGGGGTCGTCATCGACGCCGCGGCGCGGTTCGTGCCCGGCGTCGTCGGCAAGGAGGGGTCGGTGCGGAACGACTCCTTCAGCGGCGGCGTCCTGGACTATCCCCAATACACGCGGCCGCGCGAGTTCCGCGGCCTGAAGGTGCCGTCCGTTCTCTTCTCCGGCGACCACAAGAAGATCGAGCGCTGGAGGCGGGCCAAGGCCCTGGAGAAGACGGCCCGGCTGCGGCCGGACCTGGTCCGCCGCGACGACCTGTCCCCGGACGACCGGGAGGTCCTGGACGGAATCTCGAAAGAAAGGAAAGACACATGACCCTCATCGACGCGCTCGAGGATAAACAGCTGAAGAAGGATCTGGCGCCGTTCAACGTCGGCGACACGGTCAAGGTCCACGTCATCATCCGGGAGGGCGACAAGGAGCGCATCCAGGTCTTCCGCGGCGACGTCATCGGCAAGCGCGGCGGCGGCCTGAGGGCCACCTTCACCGTGCGCAAGGTCTCGTTCGGTATCGGCGTCGAGCGCGTTTTTCCCCTGCACTCCAAGATGATCAAGACGATCGAGGTCGTGCGCAAGGCCAGCGTTCGGCGGGCCAAGCTCTACTACCTGCGCGACCTCAAGGGCAAGGCGGCCCGCCTCAAAGAAGACCAGGGCTGACGTCAGCCTGGACCTTCATGAAAACGCCGTTTTGCCCTGTCACACAAAAAAAGCCAAGACCGGCGTTTTCACCCTCCGGGCAAGCCGATCGGCTCGTGAATTATCCAGGCTAAGGTCCGTGGCCAGCTTCAGGCTCGAGAAGGAGCTCGCCCGCGGCGGCGCGCGAAGGATCGCCGGCCTCGACGAGGTCGGGCGCGGGTCGCTCTTCGGACCGGTCGTCGCGGCCGCGGTCATCCTGCCGGCCGATTGGCTCCTGCGCCGTCCGCCCGCCTGGGTCAGCGACATCGACGATTCGAAGCTCGTGGCCGCGCCACGGCGCTCCGAGCTGGCCGCCGCCCTTCTGCGCGAGGCCGCCGGGGTCGGGATCGGCATGGCCTCGGCGACCGAGATCGACACCCTGAACATCTACCAGGCGGCCCGTCTGGCCATGGTCCGGGCCCTCGGCAGCCTGCCCGAGCCGCCCGACGTCCTGCTGGTTGACGGATTCCCGATAAAAGAGGTAGATTACCGCCAGATGGGAGTGCCGCAGGGGGACCGGACGAGCCGGTCGATCGCCGCGGCGTCCATCGTGGCCAAGGTCTTCCGGGACGGTCTCATGGCGACCTTCGATTCGCTCTACGAGGGTTATGGGCTCGCCCGGAACAAGGGTTATGGGACGGAGGAGCACCTCCGGGCGCTGAAGGAGCGAGGACCGACCGGCCTGCACCGGGCCTCCTTCAAGCTCGGCTGAGGCGGACGATGAGCGCGCGCAGCGATCGGGTCAGGGTCATCGAGCAGGCCGAGAAATTCGTCCGCACCGGCCGGATCCGGGACGCCATCGCCGAATACGAGAAGCTCGCCGCCGCCGATCCCCAGGACGTCGGGACCCTCAACATCATCGGCGACCTGTACATGCGCGTCGGCCTCAACGACCGCGCCATCCGCTCCTTCCAGCGCGTGGCCGAGGAGTACGAGCGGCGCGGCCTGTTCTCCCAGGCCCTGGCCATCTGCAAGAAGATCCACAAGCTCACGCCCGACGCCGCCGATTTCGCCCTCAAGCTCGGCGACCTTTACGCCCAGCAGGGCTTCGTCGCCGACGCCAAGTCCGTCTATGCCCAGGTCGCCGGCCGCGCCGCCGGGGCGGGCCAGACGGCCGAGGCCATCGCCATCTTCGACCGGATCGTCAAGCTCGACCGGGAGGACCACGACGCCCGGCAGGCCCTGGCCCGCCTCCACCAGCAGGCCGGGAACCTCGACGCGGCCATCGAGCAGCTCAACGAGAGCGCCGACGTCCGCATCGAGAAGGGCCAGCTCGACGCCGCCGCGGTCGTGCTCGACGAGGCCCTCGCCCTCCGCCCGGGAGACGTCCGGACCGTCACCGGCCTGGTCGAGGTCTACAAGCGGCAGGGGCAGCCCCGCCGGGCCATCGCCCTGCTCGAGAAGGAGCTGGACGCGGCGCCCGGCAACATCCAGTTCCTGAACATCCTCGGCAACATCCACTTCGAGGCCGGCGAGACCCAGAAGGCCGAGGAGATCTTCACCCGCATCGTCACGGCCCATCCCCTCAACGTCAACGCCCGGATCAAGCTCGGCCGGATCCAGATCCTCAAGGACAAGCTCGACCGGGCCTACGAGCTGTTCGAGCCCCTGATCAACAACCTGGTCAAGAAGCACCGGGACGAGAAGGCCATCGGCCTCTTGGGGCTCATCCTCGAAAGCCAAAAGCCCCACCTGCCGGCCCTCGAGCGCCTGGCCCTGATCTACCGCTCGAACAAGGAGGTCAAGAAGCTCGAGGTCGTCGACCGGGCCATCCTCGACGAGCTCAGGCGCCTCGGCGAGAAGGAGCGCATGATCGGCATCTATTCGGAACTCCTCGAGCTCCGCCCCGATGACGCCGATCTTCTCCGCGAGTCCCGGGCCCTTCGCGTCGAGCTGAAGCTTCCCATCGAGGATATCGTCGAGGAGACGCCGGAGCTCTCGGACAAGGACCGCGAGGCCATCCGGGAGACCATGGGGCAGGCCGACCTCTACATCCAGCAGGGCCTCGTCCGCGTGGCCCGCCGGCTTCTCGAGAACCTCCGTTTCCGCTATCCCGAAGATCCCCATATCGTCCGGAAGATCGCCGTCATCGACGAGGTCCGGACCCACCTCGACGAGAACGAGATCCGCCGCCGCGTCGAGAAGACGACCGAGCTCGAGGCCCAATACCGGGAACGGCTGTCCGGTAAGAAGAGCGAGGACAAGAGGCCGGAGGAAAAGGAACCGGAGGACCGAGCGCCGGAGGAGATGAGACCGACGGAGCGGGCGGCCGAGGAGAAGGCGCCCGAGCGCCCCCCGGCGGCGAGCCCCCGGCCCGAAGGACGGGTCCGGCCGGCCGGGCCTTTCAAGGCCGAGGTCCTGGCCGGCGAAAAGGTCAGTACGGCCGACCTCTTCGCCGAGACCGACATCGTCCCCTTCGTCAGCGAGGGCGGCGCGCGGACCTACTACGATCTCGGCGACGCCGCCGCGGCCGAGCTCCGCTGGCTGGCCGCCGTCCGCGACCAGCAGCTCCGCGGCCAGGCCTCGCCGCTCGAGAAGGATCTCACGGCCATCGTGGCCGAGTTCCGCGAGGACCTCACGGGCAAGGCGGCCGTCTCCGATCCGGCGACTCACTATGAGCTGGGCCTGGCCTACATGGGACAGGGGCTCATGGCCGAAGCCGTCGAGGAGCTGACCCAAGCGGCCAAGGACCCGAAGCTCGCCGTCGAGAGCTACACCGCGCTCAGCGAAGGCTACAAGCAGCGCGGCGACCTCGACGAAGCCCAGAAGTGGGCCGACAGGGTCGGACCTCAGAAATAGCCTTATTTTTCAGCTATTTAACCACTCAAAAGACCCCTCAAAGGGGCTTAATTGCGCGTTTTCAGGGTCGAAAACGCAAGCAGCCCTTAGTCGACGACCTTGGCCGAGATGATGAGGATAAGCCCCTTGTCGCCGCCGTCGAGCTTGGAGACGCCGACGACCGTTCGCTCCCCGGACTTGATATTGAGCGTGCTCTCGATTGGCATGGTGTTTTTAGTGGCGGTCTCAAGCGGGAGCACTTTGCCCTCGGACGTGGTCACTGTCTTGACCTCGCGGATCGTCTGGCTGAGCTGGACGTCGGTCTTGATCGTCGGCGCTTTGGGGTCCGCGGCCACTTCGGGCCTCAGCACCAGCGCGAACTCGGCCTTCGGGCCGAGCACGACCGAAGCCCGGTCCCGATTGGCGACGCGCACCAGCGTGGAATCGAGGACCGTGTAGCCCTGGTAGCGGAGCAGCTTGCGGAGCTCTTTGATGACCGGATCGTTCTGCAGCTCGGGGTCCGTCCTGGCGTCGGACTCGGAGCCCAGGACGAGCTGAACCGTGTAGAGCACGTCGGCCGGCTTGACATCGATCTCCCGGACCGCGGCCAGGATCTTCTCCACGTTATCCGGCGCGTCGCTGACCGTCAACAGATTCGGCAGATTGGAATTGAACTGGATGTGCCCGTCACGGCTGACGTAGGCATAGAGCAGCTGCTGGATATCTTGGGCCCGGACGTATTTGAGCTTGACGATCTCGGTGCGCAGGTTCTTTGTTTCCGGCCGTTGGTCCTGCGTCCCCGCCGGGACCGGATCCTCGGCCAGAACGGGGAGCACCAGGGCCATCGTGAAGGCCAACGCCAAGAGCGCGATCAGTCCCTTTCTCATTCGTGATCTCCTTTCCAATCGAAATTCTTGTCCAGGATCCAGACGACCTGGAGCCCGCTTTCGGGTGAAACCATGGTGATGGTGACCCGGTCCTGTTCAGGCCGGGACGGCCCGGCCGCGATCGTCGGGCCCGAAGAGACCGGCCGCCGCAGGGGCGTCCCTTTGATCAGGACGCCCATGATGACCAGGCCGAACAGGGCCCCGGCGGTGGCCGCGACCGCCCAGCTCAATCTTCTCTCCGGCGAGGGGCTGGCCCCGCGTCCGGGCGCGCTTCTCTTCGCCTCGGCGGCGACCCGGGCCACCACGGCCCGCCACTCGCCCTCGCTCCAATCCGCGACGCCTTCGTCCCTCGCCGCCGCCCGGATCCCGGCCAGGTCGGCCCCGAAGGCCTCGAGCTCCTTGCGGCAGGCCGGGCAGCGCTCGATATGGGCCAGGAACCTCGCGCCATCGCCCGGCCTCAGGTCATCGCCCGCGGCGAGAGGAATGAGTTTGCGGACCCTGCGGCACATCATCGTCTGTCCTCCGGATGGGGAAGGTCCCGCCGGAGGACCTCCCGCAGCTTTCTTCGGGCCGCCGACAGGTGGACGCGGACCGACAGGCTCGAGCACCCGAGCACCCGGGACGTCTCCCGGACATCGAGCTCCTCGAGGTCGCGGAGCACGAAGACCTCGCGCTCCCGGGGGCTGAGGGCCGCGAGCGAGCTCATGATGTTCGCCCGCAGCTCCCGCCGGTCGTGGCCGGCCTCCGGCCCGTCGGGCGCGGCGGCCCGGTCGACCACGTCCTTAAAAGCGACGCGCTCCCGGCCCCTCCGGCGGCCGCGGTCCCGGGCCTCGTTGGCCGCGATCTGGAAGAGCCAGTTACGGAACGGCCGCGTCGCGTCGAACGTCCTGAGCGACCGATAGGCCCGCAGAAGCGCCTCCTGGACGACGTCCAGCGCCTCCTCGCGGTCGCCTGTCAGTCTCGAGGCCAAGGCCAGGAGCGGCCCCCGGTAGGGGGTCACCAGAGGCTCAAAGGCCTCGACGCAGCCGGACAGGACCATGGCGATGAGCTCCTTCTCCGTCTCATTCATCCGCATGGTTCTACCCGGGCTGGGGGGCAAATGTTAAGGCGTATGGCGAAGGGAGGATAGCATGGAGCCGTGCCCGAAACCAGGACGGGGCCGGCGGGGCCCCGGCGTTCGATCCCCGGCCCGCCTCAGCCGCCGATGTGGACGAGGTCCTTGACCTCTTTGAAGACCTCGAGCACGCGGTCGACCTGGGCGTCGGTGTGCGTCGCCATGTAGCTCGTCCGCAGGCACGAGAACTCGGGTGCGACGGAGGGCGGCAAGGCGACGTTGGTGTAGATGCCTTCCTTGAAGAAGACCTTCCAGGCCTCGAGGGCCTTCATCATGTCGCCGATGACGATGGGGATGATCGGCGTCTCGCTGTCGCCGATGTTGTAGCCCATGGCCCGCAGCTCGCCCCGGACGCGGGCCGCGATCTTGTTGACCCGCTCGACGCGCTCCGGCTCCTTCTCGAGGACGTCCAGGCAGGCCAGGACGGTGGCCACGTTGGACGGCGGCAGGCTGGCGCTGAACATGAACGGCCGGGCGAACATCTGGATGAAGTGGACGGCCTCCTTCGGCCCGGCGATGAAGCCGCCGACCGAGGCGAAGGACTTGCTGAACGTGCCCATGACCAGGTCGACGTCCTTCTGGAGGCCGAAATGGAAGCCCGTGCCGTGCCCGCCTCCGAGCACGCCCAGGGCGTGGGCGTCGTCGGACATGAACCGGGCCCCGTACTTCTTGCAGAGGGGGATGATCTCGGGCAGCTTGGCGATGTCGCCGCTCATGCTGAAGACGCCGTCGACGATGACCAGCTTGCCCGGCTGGGGCGGCAGGGACTTCAGGACCGATTCGAGATCGGCCATGTCGTTGTGCTTGTAATAGCGCGTCTGGACGTTCTTCAGGACCTTGGCCATGCGGGCGCCGTCGATGATGCTGGCGTGGACCTCCCTGTCCGTGATGATGATGTCGTCCTTGTCCATGATGGCCGGGATCGAGCCCAGGTTGACCTGGAAGCCGGTGCTGAAGACCAGGGCCGCTTCCTGGCTCGTGTACTTGGCTAGCCGCCCCTCGAGCTCGATGTGGAGGTCGAGGGTGCCGTTGAGGAAGCGCGAGCCCGTGCAGCTCGTCCCGAACTTCCTGACGGCGTCGATGGCCGCTTCCTTGACCTTCGGGTGGTTGGTCAGCCCGACATAGTTGTTCGAGCCGATCATGATGTATTTCTTGCCCTCGATGTAGACCTCGGTCCCCTCGGCGTGCTCGATGGGGATGAAATAGGGGAAAAGGCCCATCGCCTGGGCCGTCCGGGGGTTCGTCGGATAGCCGTATTTCTGGGCCACCGCGGGATCGGAATAAAAGCCCTTGCATTTTTCGAAGAGGTCCATGGTCACGTCCTTTGGGCGGATTTTCCGGCCCCCTAGTATAGAATTCCCCGCCTCCCGTGTCAATTTCTGGCGGGGAAAAGGGGACGTGCTTTGACGTCGCCAATTCCCCGCCTCCCGTGTCAATTTCTGGGCTACCGGACAACTCCCCGGACCGGCCGGGTCAGGCAGGTCGGGCCGCCGGCGCCCTTGCGGGAGATCTCGTCTCCTTCGTAGGTCAGGACCTCGAGGCCGGCCTTCTCGAGACGAGCGGCCGTCAGGGGGTTGCCGGCCAGGGCCAGGCACGTTCCCGGGGCCAGGGCCAGGACATTCGTGGCCATGGACGCGTACTCCTCGTCGGGAACCTCGATGAGCTCGAACCCCATCTCCAGCAGGCGCCGGCGGAAGGGCACGACGAGGAGGCGCGAGTAGACGAGGAGCTTCTTCGAGTCGACGGGGCTGAGCATCGACATCAGGTGGAGAACGTCGCCCGGCCCGTCCCAGTGAGGGAGGGGGACCCCGATCGACTCGACGCCGTCCCGGGACAGGATCTCCGCGAACTGGCGCAGGCCTTCGGCGTTCGTCCGGTAGCCCAGGCCGACCGCCACCGTCCTTCCGTCGAGCCAGACGACGTCGCCGCCCTCGAGCGTCCCGGGCTCCCGGATCTCGCCGGCGACCGGCAGGCCCGCAGTTTCGCAGAAGGCCCGGACCGCGGCCGGCTCGCCCCGCCGGAGCTCCTTGCCCATCCGGCCCAGGACCAGCCCCCGCGGCGCCTGGCAGGCCGCGTCGCGGACGTAGATCGAGTCGAGCCCCGTCCTCTCATCGGCCGGAAGGAAGCGGATCTCGTCCGCGAACGGCCGCAGGACCTCGACGAACGCGTCATACTCGGCGCAGGCCCGCTCGAGATCGGGCTCGGCCGTGTATCCCAGTGCCTGCCATTGCCGTCGGATGTTCGCCGCGCCGAGCCAAGCCTCGCGCGGGTGCTTCAGGATGATCCGTCGCATCTGCGCGACCTCGGATCGACCGTCTCCGTCGGTGATGGGGCTCTTCAAAGCGGCTCTCCTTTCGGCGTCGCGGCCATCTTATCCCGGCCCGCGCCGGCCGTAAAGCCCCCCGCCGGGCGCGCCGTTGGGGTGGATGGCCGCTCTTGAAGCTCGGCGGAGTCCGAGCACGAGATGCTATCTTGATGATAATAAAAGCGTTATGCGAATCTTGAAGTTCTCTCTGGATTTTCATCCCGAAGATAGGATAAAATCACCCGAAACAGAGGAGGTAAGAATGAAGACACTCTCTCGACTGATCCTCGTCGCGGCGCTGGCCGTCAGCCTGACCACCGGCCTGCTCGCCAACGGCCTGAACCTGAACGGGTTCGGCGCGAGGGCCACGGGCATGGGCGGCGCGTACGTCTCGCTGGCCAACGACTACACGGCCGTCTTCTGGAATCCCGCCGGCCTGGCCGAGATGACCAAGGCCCAGTTCGGGCTGGCCGTCGACGCGCTCTTTCCGACGGGCAAGTACGGGGTGGGCACGTTCGAAATGAAGACGGAGAACAAACTCTACCCGGCCGGCCTCGTCGGATACTTCCAGCCGATCGGGAAGAACATCGTCGTGGGCGTCGGCGCCTATAGCCTCTCGGGCCTTGGCGCGGATTGGGTCAACCCCGGTCTCGAAGCCGCCCTCGTCTTTCCGACCCCCCCGGCGGCCTTCACCCCGACCCTGGGCGCCTATGACTGGAGAAGCTATATCGGCTCCATCACCATCGCCCCCTCGATCGCGGTCAAGCTCAGCGACATGTTCTTCCTCGGGGCGTCCTTCAACATCAACTACGGCTTCTTCAAGACCGATCAGTGGGGCGGGTTCACCATGATCTTTCCCCCCACCGGCGGCACGGAGCTGCCGATGGCGGTCGCGCCCCTCGCTGTGATCAATTTCGGTCAGCAGACGCTCGACGTCAAGGGCTGGGGCTACGGGGCCACCTTCGGCATCAAGGTCAAGCCGGCCGAATGGATCAATCTCGGGGCGACCTTCCGCATGGAATCCAAAGTCAAGCTCTCGGGCACCATGGACATCGAGAACCTCAGCGCCCTCGAGCCCTACACAGGACTGACGATCCCCAACAGCGCGGGCGCTAAGATGGACGTGACGAGCCCGATGTGGATCGCCGGCGGCGTGTCGGTCAAGCCCATGCCCGAGCTGACCCTCGCCTTCGACGCGCAGTACACCAACTGGGGCAAGCTCACCGAGATCCCCATCACCTTCGACAACGCGGTCTGGACCCTGCTCCTCGCCGACGAGTCCTCCCTGGTCCTGGATTGGAAGAACAAGACCCAGTTCCGGTTCGGGGCGGAGTACGATTTCGGCAAGATCGCCGTCCGCGGCGGCTATTACTACGATCCCGCCCCCGCCCCGGATGCGACGCTCAACGTCCTGACCCCGAGCTTCACCTACAACAGCTTCGCCATCGGCATCGGCTACAAGTCCGGCGGGCTGAAGCTCGACGCGGCCTTCGAGTACCTCACGGGCAAGAAGCGGACGATCACCGACTTGGATGCCGCCATGCCGGGCGTCTATCAGGAGCACGTCCTCGTCCCGACCGTCGGGCTGAGCTTCAGCTTCTGATCCCGATCGAACTCGGATCGAAAAAGGGAGGGCCCTCGCCCTCCCTTTCTTTTTTCGGAGATTCCCTCTCGAGGCAGCGATGGGCATTGCCTCGATGATCCGAAATTGACCCTTTTTGCGCCTTTGTGGTATAAGCGCCCTTGGCACCGGACAGCCGGTTCATGAAGGCGCAACGGTCCGCCCCGCCCGCCAATCCTCGCTCAAGGAAGGTGTGACCATGGACGAAACGAAAAAGACCTCCGCCCCCGTCGGGCCCGCCTGGAGCCGGCGGAAGTTCCTCGGCGCGGCCTCGACGGCCGCGGCCGGGCTGATGGTCGTTCCCCGGCACGTCGTCGGGGCGACCCAGAGGCGCCGGGCCCCGAGCGACACCCTCAACCTCGCCTGCGTGGGCGTCGGCGGCATGGGCTTCTCGGACACGCGCGGCGTCCGCTCCGAGAACATCGTCGCCCTGTGCGACGTGGACGACGAGATGATATTCCGCCTCCTGCGCCACGAGGACGTCGAGCCGGCCGAGCGGGCCATGTACGAGAAGGCGGCCAAGTACCGCGACTGGCGGCGCATGCTGGAGAAGGAGAAGACGATCGACGCCCTCACCGTGACGACGCCGGACCACAACCATGCCGTCATCGCCATGGCCGGGATCAAGCTCGGCAAGCACGTCTACGTCCAGAAGCCGCTGACCCACACCATCAAGGAAGCCCGGCTCCTGGCCCAGGCCGCCAAGGAGGCCAACGTCGTCACCCAGATGGGCAACCAGGGCCATTCCAAGGAAGGGGCCCGCCTCATCTGCGAGTGGATCTGGGCCGGGGCCATCGGCGACGTGACAGAGGTCCACTGCTGGACGGACCGCCCGATCTGGGCCCAGGGCATCGACGCGCCGGCCGAGATCCCCTCCGTGCCGTCGACGCTCGATTGGGACGTCTGGCTCGGCCCAGCGCCGTTTCGCCCCTACCACCCCGCCTACCACCCCTTCAGCTGGCGCGGGCTGTGGGACTTCGGCACGGGCGCCCTCGGCGACATGGGGGCCCACATCATCGACCAGCCTTTCTGGGCCCTCAAGCTCAAGTCCCCGACCAGCGTTCAGGCCTCCTCCACGGTCTTCACCAAGGACTACGCGCCGCGGGCCGAGGTCGTGACCTACGAGTTCGCCGCCCGCGAAGGCATGCCCCCGCTGACCCTGACCTGGTGGGACGGCGGCCTGATGCCGCCGCGGCCGGCCGAGCTCGAGCCCGGACGGATGATGGGCGACGAAGGCGGCGGCTGCCTCTTCCGCGGCACCAAGGGCCTGCTGATGTGCAGCACTTACGGCGAGAATCCCCGCCTCATCCCCGAATCGCGGATGCAGGATTTCGTGCGGCCGGCCAAGACGATCCCCCGCTCGCCCGGCATCCGCGAGGAATGGATCGAGGCCATCAAGAAAGGGACGAAGTCCACGACCGACTTCTCGTACGCCGGCCCGCTGACCGAGACCATGCTCCTCGCCAACGTCGCCGTCCGCATCAAAGACAAGAACACGAAGCTCCTCTGGGACGGCGAGAGGATGGAGTTCACCAACCTGCCCGAGGCCAACGAGCTGCTGCACTTCGCGTACCGGCCCGGCTGGAGCCTTTGACGGAGCGTGAAGGGGACTGTCCCTCTTGTCTTGAGGAGGCGACATGTGTCATTCGATCTTGACGAGCGCGGTCGGCTTGCTCGTCCTCTGCGCCGCCGGGGCCCTGGCCCAGATCCCTTGGCCCATCCACGACATGTCGCGGCCTCAGCCGCCGGTCGTGACGCCCGGCCCCGCCGGCCCCCCGGTCCTCGCTCCGAGCGACGCCGTCATTCTCTTCGACGGCCGGGACCTGGCCCAATGGACGGACGCCAAAGGCCAGCCGGCGAAGTGGAAGGTCGAGAACAGCTACATGGAGATCGTGCCCAAGACCGGGAGCATCCGCACCGTCAAGGGCTTCGGCGACTGCCAGCTCCACGTCGAGTGGATGGCCCCGTCTCCGGCCCGAGGCGAAGGGCAGGACCGCGGCAACAGCGGCGTCTTCCTCATGGACACCTATGAGGTCCAAGTCCTCGACAGTTACGGCAACATGACCTATGCCGACGGCACGGCCGCGGCCATCTACGGCCAGTACCCGCCGCTCGTCAATGCCTGCCGGCCGCCGGGCGAATGGCAGACCTACGACATCGTCTTCCACAGGCCCCGCTTCGACCAGGACGGGAAGGTCACGGCGCCGGCCCGGATGACCATCTTCCACAACGGGGTCCTCGTCCACGACAACGACGTCCTGACGGGCCCGACGGCGCACAAGGCGCGGCCTCCCTACAAGATGCACGCCGATCGTCTGCCCATCTCGCTCCAGGACCACGACCACCCCGTCCGCTACCGGGCGATCTGGCTGCGCGAGCTCGAGCGAAAGGACGGCCCATGAAGACGTCCATCGCCGCGGCCGCCGCGATCGTTGGCCTTGCGGCCCTTCTCATCGGTCCCGGCGCGGCCCAGGCGCCCGCGCCGTCAAAGTCAGCCCTGTTCGTCTGGGGCGGCTGGGAGGGGCACGAGCCCAAGCAGTGCGTCGACATCTTCGCGCCGTGGCTCGAGAGCCAGGGCTTCAAAGTCGAGATCTCCCATTCGCTCGACGCCTATCTCGATCTCAGGAAGCTGAAGACGCTCGACCTCATCGTTCACATCTTCACCATGTCCGACATCAAGCCCGAGCAGGAGCGGAACCTCGAGGAAGCGGTCAAGAGCGGCGTCGGCCTCGCCGGCTGGCACGGCGGACTCGGCGACGCCCACCGCCAGGCCGTCGAATACCAGTTCATGGTCGGCGGGCAATGGGTGGCCCATCCCGGCGGGATCATCGACTACGACGTCGACATCACCAACCCCGACGACCCGATCACCAGGGGCCTCAAGCGCCGCTTTCACATGAAGTCGGAGCAGTACTTCATGCACGTCGACCCGGGGAACGACGTTCTGGCCACGACGACCTTCGGAGGCCGGTACGCGCCCTGGATCGCCGGAGAGGTCATGCCCGTCGTCTGGAAGAAGCTGTACGGGAAGGGGCGCGTCTTCTATACCTCGCTCGGCCACGTCGCCGCCGATTTTGACGTCCCCGAGGCCCGCGAGATCGTCAAGCGGGGACTCCTCTGGGCGGCCCGAGTCATGGGGGACGACCCGGTCCCGATGGATATCTACGCTCCGCTCCTGCGGAGGAAATAGGCGCCGGGAGCCACCCCTCGCGCACCCGCCCCGGCGCGCGAAAGTGGGGGAGGGAATGGCATGAAGAGGATCGTCGCCTTCGCCTGGGGCTTGAGCCTGCTTCTTGCAGCGGCCCCGACCTCCCCGCAGGCGACGGCACACCCGGCGACCGAGCCCCCCAGGCCGGAGTTCTACGCCGATGAGGTCCTCGACGACGCCGACGTCGGGGACCCGGAGAACGCCCTGGACGCGCCGGACGGGTTCTTCGCCGAGATCCGGCCGGGCGGCGAGCTCATCGTCCGCATGAGCGAAATCATCCGCTATTCGGACGTCGCGGACGACGGCCGGGTCGTCACGAACGGGAGCGCCCGCTACGGACTGGCCGGGCTGTTCGAGATGACCGAAGAGGGAGAGCCGGCCTGGCAGACCCTGCTTCCGGGCGGCACGCCGGGCGGCTTCAAGCTCGGCCCGGGCCGGTTCGACGTCACGCAATCGACCGACACCCTCCGCATCGTGAACGACGACACCCGATCGGTCTTTGTGGACGCGGTCATCGGCTTCAGGACCGAGCGGCCGTTGCCGCCGGGAGATCAGGGCCCGCGGCGGACGAAGAGCGCCAAAACGACCTCCGGCCGCAGGCCGTAGAAGGTCTGTTCGTAGCCTTCGCCGAGCCGGGCCGCGACCCGCTCGGCGAAGGACGACGAGGCGACGACGACGTCGGCCCGGCCCGGCGGCACGTCCTCCTCAGCCGCCTCGAGGCTTGTCCAGTAGCCCACCTGCCCCAGCCTCCGGAAGTACCACGGCAGGGGCCACGTCTCTTCGGCCGGCGCGACGACCTCGACGAGGAGGTCCCTCTTCCGCGGCGAGATGGACGCCGCCTTGTCCACGGCTGCGACGAGCTTGAGCAGGTCGGGGCTTGTCTGGGCGTAGACGTAGGGATTGGCCGGGTCCGCGGGCCGCTCGAAGTTCGCCCGGTAATCCTGGCGGGCGAGGTCCAGGAAGCCCGGCACGAGAAGGATCAATATCAGGGCCTTGACGAGCTTCAGCCGGGAGATGCGCAGCAACAGGGCGGCCCCGTTCCCGGCCAGGATGACCAGGCCGAGCTCGAACGGCAGGAGATTCCACGGCGTCTTGTAGGGGATGAGACTGTAGACGGCCGCGGTGAGGACCGTGAAGAACAGGATGAAGCGGAGAAAGATGGGGTTTCCGTCGCGGCCGGCGTCGTGGCCCAAGGCGGCGATGCCGCCGGCGAGGGCCAGGAAGAGCAGGAAGGCTTCGCTCCAGACCGGGCCGCCGGCCGCCTTCGAATAGGTCAGCGTCTGGACATAGTAATACCAGGGATGGGCGTGGATGCCCGGATGGCCGGCGCGGGCGACCGACGTGCCGATCGCCTTGAGGAGGTCCCCGAGCCCCTGCGGGTTGTGGAAGAACGACGTGTAGAGGACGACGATGACGACGGCGGCCGCGGCCACGGCCGCGAGGAAGTGGAAGGCCGTCGGCAGCTTGGTCCGGCTGTCCCGCCAGACCCAAGCCTCGCCAGCGGTGATGACGCCGCGATGCCGCGTTCGCAGGCTCTCGAGAAGGGAGAGCGCGGCGAAGGCCCCGGCCAAAGTGCCGAAGAGGATCAGGCTCGTCTCCTTGGCGGCGACCATTAGCCCCGCGGCCGCTCCCGCGGCCAGGGCCCAGGGAAGCGAGCGCTTCCGGGCGTAACGCCAGCCCGCCCCGACGAGGAGCGCGAGGAAGAGGACGAGGAGCGATTCCTGGATGTAAAAACGGCTGTAATAGGTCAGCGCCGGCGAGATCGCGGCCAGGGCCGCCGCGGCCAGCGTCGCCTCGCGCGACAGGCCCCCGGCGAGAAGAAGCAGGGCCAGGAGGAGCCCGACGCCGGCCAGCGCCGGGACGAGCCGCAGGACCCTCTCGTCGAGCCCGGCGAGGGTCGTCTCGCGGGCGGCCCAGGCCGCCGGCAGCGTCATGTAGTAGAGCGTCGGGCCGTGATGGTCCCGGGGATCGAAGCGGTATTCGCCCCGCTCGAGGAGATCGCCGAACTTGACGGCCTGGTTGGCCTCGTCGGCGTGCATGGGCCGCAGGTCGAGGCGGGCGACCCGGAAGGCGAGAGCGGCGAGGACGGCAAGAAGGAAGAGCCCGCGGAAGACCTTATTCGTCATTTGGCGGGCAGGCCGTAGACCTCGACCTCCACGTAGTGGTTCATGTCGTTCGACGTGTTGCCGGCGCTGTAGAGACGGACGTAGCGGGCCTTGACCCCCTTCGGATCGAAGAGCTTGCCGTCGAACGTCTCGATGTATTCCTTGTCCTTGCCGGCGCCCAGGCCGGAAGTGTTGTCATGGTCGTTGTTGAAGATCGTCGTGACGCCGCTCACGAAGTCCTTGTCGTCCGAAACCTGGACGACGACGTCGCGGTAGACGCGGGCCTGGCTGTGGTAGTGCCAGGCCAGGATGGCATAGAGCGCCTCGGACCTGCCGAGGTCGATCTGGACCCATTGGAGCATCGGCCCGAGCTCGACGTAATAGCCGTCCTCGCCGGACTTCTTGCCGTCCGTGACGAAGGCGATCTCGCCGATGACGGGCTCCTTGTCGCTGGCCGTGACGGGCCTGCCGCCGGAGAGGAGCACCGTGCCCGCCGGGACCATGAACGGCCCGCGGGGACGGCCGGTGACCGTCTCGAGGTTGGGGGTGCGGATGTTCCTGGGCGTGCCGACGAACATCGGCTTGGGGAGCTGGATCTTCAGGACCTCTTTCGCCGGGTCCTGGGCGAGGGCGGCGGGCGAGAGAACGGCCAGGCCAAGCCCCAGGATGGCCATGGCGCTCAGGAACCTCTTCATCGGCGTCATCTCCTTCTTCTTCCCGGCCGCTTCGGCGCGAGGGCGGCCGAGTTGAATATTTTACACGTTTTGGGCCCGGTTTTCACCAGGCCCCAGACGGCCGGATGGCGCCGGCAGAA
>Ga0153915_10000242_pt1 | contig 48747 bp, 34 predicted proteins | sample Opewatmetagenome_2_FD_107003 | JGI IMG/M metagenome (GOLD analysis project Ga0153915, IMG submission 107003) | Freshwater wetland microbial communities from Ohio, USA - Open water 3 Core 3 Depth 3 metaG | ecosystem: Environmental > Aquatic > Freshwater > Wetlands | place: USA: Ohio, Lake Erie...
CAAGCAGCATATAAACAGGCTGCAATTACAGATTCCATGCTTCTTCCACGAACAAGCCCTCTCTGAAGAACATAATTATAGATTCTCGAGGCTTCATCTCTAACAACATTCGGCAAATTAAGATAAGAGGCAATAACTCTCAGTTCTGCCATAGCTAATCTAAGATTTCTTTCTATGCTCGTTGATACTCTTTCCTGCCATTTCTTCAATCTCAAAAATTTTCTCGTCTGGCCAGGTTCTAATTTGTAAATATCAGAAATCTCTCCTACGTTTGTTGTTAAGCCTTTATCGAACTTCTGCATGCTTATCGGAGCTCCGCCTCTTCCTTTCTTCTCATCCTTATCGAACTTTCCCTGCAAATCCATGCCATTATCAGCCATTTTTTCTTCGATAACAAGACCGCAGTCATTGCATATAATTTCTCCTAGATGAGAATCATAAGTCAAATTGATGCTTCCACATTCCGGACATTTTTTCACAAAATTCATTTTTCGGAGTTATATGAATAATCAGTATATTTAGTGTTTTAGATATATTTAGATAAGCTTTATAAAGCTTTCGTATATATAAATCTTTCTCTTTTTATAGCTATGAAAAAATGGTAAAAATCAGCTAAGATTACTTTATTAGAACTCCGTTAATGACTCCTTCTTGAGTAGGACGGTTTGTTACTCTTACTTTTCCTGCTTCTGTCTCTATGATTGTGCCTTTGGTTATCACATTTTGCCTGGCTAAGAATCTATTTGAAGGAGTTTCAAGAACATTTTTTATTTCAAATTTTTGGGCTTTTCCATTGTCTTGTATATTTACAAACTTAGCTCCTAGCAGAAATATTTTTCTATTTCCTCCTTTTATCCTTTTAGATTTCCTTTTTTCTGCTCCTAATTTTACTATTTTTCTCTGTCCTTTCAGTTCATGCAATTTCTTTTTCCTGTTTCTTATATACCTTCCGCCAGATACTTTTCTCCCGATATTCATAATAGAAATCAAGAAAATTCATTTAAATATCTTTTTGTTATAACTTAAGATAGAAATCTTTATAAAAATTCTTCAATTAATTTAATAAATGGTAAGGGAAGTAAGGATAAATTATGATCCTGCTGAAGAAATTGATTCTGAAAAGCATGAAGCCTGGAAAAATGTTGTCGATAAATACCATGCATTGAGCATAGGACATGAAAGAGAATACATGAGAAACACCTCTACTTTATTTTTTAAGAAGGATTTGGATTTAATTAGATTAGAAAAGGAATTAGAACCGATTCAAATTTTATCTTTTATATGAATTTTTCTTTCGAAATCTTTATAAACGAACTTCCACGAAATAAAGTATGGTTAGTGGTATCGAGAGACCTTTGGATTTACTGAACAACTCAAAAGGAAAAGAAGTTTTGGTTTATTTAAAGGGAGACAAGCAATTCGTAGGTACTCTTTTAGCATTTGATATCCACATTAATTTGGTACTGGATAACATAAAGGAAATGCAAAATGGAGAGGTAAAGAGAAATCTTGGACTGACATTTTTAAGAGGCGATACGATAATCTGCATTTCTCCTGCTTCAACTGCATTGAAGAAGTAAACTGATGAATTTTTTCTTGGAGCAGAATTGACAAATTATATAAACGTTTTTTTACTTGTTAGTGTATGATAAAGATAACTTTTCTAGGAACTAGCGATGCTATTCCAAGTGCAGAGAGAAATCACACTTCTATTCTCTTGGAATATAAAAATGAGAATATTTTGATAGATTGTGGAGAAGGGACCCAGAGACAGTTTAGGAAAGCAAAGCTAAATCCAAACAAGATAACAAAAATCCTCATCACCCACTGGCACGGAGACCATGTTCTCGGCTTGCCAGGATTACTACAGACCATTGCTTTTAGTGGCTATAAAAAGGCTCTTGATATTTATGGCCCAAGAGGAACAAGGGAATATATGAAACTTCTTTTGAAGACTTTTGCTTTTGTAGGAAGATACAAGATAAATGTCGAAGAAGTAGAGGGGAAGTTTTTTGAAAATGAAGATTTCTACTTGGAAGCAGAAAAGATGACGCATGGAATTCCTTGTAATGCATACTCTTTTGTAAAAAAAGGAAAACTGAGAATCGATAAGGAAAAGCTAAAGAAGACCAAATTGCGTGGTCCAATTCTGAAAAAGTTGAAAGAGGGAAAAGATGTCACTTATAACGGCAAAAAGTATCTCGCAAAAAATCTGACTTACAGTGAAGATAGCAGAAAAGTTTCTTTTATTTTTGATACCTCTTTCAATAAAAATATAATCCCTTTTACAAAAAATTCTGACTTATTAGTATGTGATTCTACCTTTGGAGTAGATTTAGAAGAGCAGGCAGAAAAGTATGGACATTTGAGTGTAAAACAAACAGCCCAGATAGCGAAGCAATCAAAGGCAAAGAGGCTCATTCTTACTCATGTAAGCCAGAGATACAGCAAAAATCCAAAAAGTATTTTGGACGCTGCAAAAAAGATTTTCAAGAATTCCCATTTAGCAAAAGATTTTGATGAAATGGAAGTTAAATAATCAAATCCTTAAGCGCCCCGGACAGGATTTGAACCTGCGACCTACTGCTTAGAAGGCAGTCGCTCTATCCAAACTGAGCTACCAGGGCTTGACAATAATAGGTATCTAATAACCTTTAAAAGTTTTGCATTCTATTATTTTATATAAAAATGAAAAAGAGTGTTGAAAATTTAACTTTTCCTCTGAAAGGCAGATATGTAGCTATGCTTGCACCGAGCTTTGTTGTAGATTTTCAGTACCCAAGGATAATTTCTCAGCTCAAAGAACTTGGATTCGATAAAGTCGTTGAACTGACTTTCGGAGCAAAAATGATTAACAGAGAGTATCATAAAAAGTTAGAAAAATCAAAAGGATTAGTTATTTCTACTGTGTGTCCAGGAATTGTAGAAACAATAAAAGCAAAGCTCCCAAAATACAAGAAAAACCTCATTTCTGTAGACAGTCCTATGACCGCAATGGCAAAAATCTGCAAGAAAATCTATCCTTCTCATAAAACAGTATTTATCTCTCCCTGCAATTTCAAAAAAATTGAATCAGAAAATTCTCCTTATGTGGATTATGTCATAGATTACAGAGAGCTCAGCGAATTATTGAAGGAATCCAAGATAAGAGGCAAAAATACTGAAGAAAAATTCGATAAATTCTACAACGATTATACGAAAATCTACCCCCTCTCAGGTGGCTTATCTAAAACAGCACATGTGAGAGAAGTTTTAAAATTGGAAGAGACAAAAACTATAGATGGAATTGATGAAGTCCTTAAGTTCCTAGAAAATCCAGACAAAAAGATAAAATTTCTCGATGTTACTTTCTGCAAAGGAGGCTGTATTGGCGGACCGTGTATTATTTCAAAACTTCCAATAAATCTGAGAAGAAAGAAAGTTTTAGATTATATGAAAGTAGCAGAAAAAGAGAGCATCCCAGAAAACAGAAAAGGTATTATAAAACAGGCTAAAGGGATTTCTTTTAAAACTAATTTTTGATTAAATTTAAAGCGGAGGGCCGAAGTTTTCAATTTAACGAATTCATTTAAAGATTAAATTTAAAGCGGAGGGGGAGAATCGAACTCCCGAAAATCTGCTCTGCAGGCAGACGCAGTACCATTGTGCCACCTCCGCGACATTCTTCTGAAAGATTTCACAATACAACTAAAAAATAACCATATATAAAATTATAGTTTAGAACTAAACTTCGCTGAGACTTTCCTTTGCCTTCTTGACCTTACTCATCCTTTTCCCAAGAGACTCAGATTTCTGCTGCAGCTTCTTCTTTCTCTGAAGCAACTCTGCCTCCTGAGAGTCTAGTTTTGCTATTCTTCTCTGGTATCTCAGCCTCTCAACTTTTTTTCCGACTTCCTCTGCATTTTTTATGATATAATCTATCTTCTTAATCTGCGCGTTTAGAGCATCCCTTTCTTTTCTTATCCTGGCAAGTTCCCCATCTAAATCAAGAACAGCATCCTTGACTAATTCTGTTTCATCATCTGATTTAACAACTTCTTCGGAATCAGATTCATCAACTTCTTCAGCCATTTCTTCACTATCTTCTTCCATATTACTTCTTATTACAAAGTTTTCTCAATTTATAAATGTTTTTTTTGAGGGGTCTGTTTATTTTCTTTATCCTTTCCTATTCCTCTAAAAATGTTTAAAAAATGTACTTCCTTATATGAAATGATGAAAAAGAGGCTTTTATTGGTAATTAAAATAAATTTTTTAAACAATGGCAATAGATGAAATAATATCTACAACGAATCTAGGAATTATCTTAATTGCATCCATTGTTATAATAGCCCTTATCTTGTTTTTTTTATTGATGAAGGAAAAAAAATTAAAAAAGAAAATAAAAGAAGAAAATAATCGGACTCCATCTTATATATCTGAAATAGAAAAAATAGAGAGGGCTAATCCAAAAAAAATTTTAAATTTTATTGATAAAATTGCAAGAGATTTTTTTAAAGAAGCGTTCAAAATAAGAAGATTCATAGGATACTCTGAATTGAAAAAAACCTTCAGTAGGAGAAACAACGAAAAGGCGGTTGAATTTTGCGATCTAATGAGTAAATCGCTGTACTCTAAAGAACCAGATGGTGAAAAAATTCAGAAAATTATTAATCTTCTAATTGAAATTGTCGAGGCTAACCAGCCAGTCTCTGAAGAAAAATAGATGAAACTAAATATTGGGTTTTTTAAGGGAAATGAAAATATTTGGTATTTTCGAGAAAAAACTTAAGAGAAAACAGGAGAATAGCAAACAGGATTAGATAACGGGAAACATCTATAGAAACTCTCTTCTTAGTGAATTTTGATATTTCTGCAAAAGATTGTGCAAGGGCTTCCGGAGTTTCTGCAGTGGAATAATTTCCTCCTGTCATATAGGAAATGCTTTTTAAAGAATCTTCATCGAGTTTTGAAATAGCATAATCAGTTCTTCCTCCTTCTTTTGTTCCCATTGCAATAGTATGGATAATCACATCTTCATCGATGGCATAATCAATAGCCTGGTCTATAGTTCCCACGTTTATCTGACCGTCACTCAATAAAATAATTGCTTTGTTTTCTTCCCCCTTAAGCAAATTTGCTGATGTAATAACTGCTTCATATAAATCTGTTCCAAAAACTCCGCTTAACCCTATGTTGTCTATCGCATTTTTTATTTCGCTTTTATCCTGCGACATATCTTGTTCTATACGCGAGCTTCCTGAAAAGGATACAACTCCTATGTTTACTCCTGGAACTGTGTCTACAAAATTTTTGGCTACTTCCTTAGCAACAGCTAATCTATTAGGAGAAAAATCATCAGCAAGCATACTCTGCGAATTGTCTATAGTTATGACAAAGGAAAAAGAACTCGATTGTTTAGAAACATGAAGGGTTAATCCAGAGACTGCCAAAACTATCAGCAAGAAAATAAACAAATTCAATAAGAGGGGGGTAATACTTTTGGAAAAAAATTCAACTCCTTCTATTCTGGAAATTGCATTAAAATTAGCAAATTTCAAAGCGAATTTTTTTCTGTTTTCTAAAGAAAAAAAATGTATGAGGAAAAAAAATGGAATTATTAATAATAAGAAAAGATACTCTGGATGTGAAAATGAGAATATCATTTAAAATTTCCTCATTCTTTCTCTTAAAAATGTTGCAAGAGGAGGAGCAAAGGGTTTATCTGTGGTCAAGCTTAAATAATTCACTTCGCTTTTCTCGAAAAGTTGTTTGAACATCTTTTCTTGTTCAGCTACTTTTTTCTCATATGCCCTTTTGATAATCTTTGGATTAATAATCACCTGCTCAGAATCAGGAGACAGATTTTCTAAGACAACCTCTCCATTAATTTCTGGGAGAGTTATATCTAAAGGGTCTCTTATTTGAATAGCAATTGTTTCGAATCTATATGATAAAAGAGTCAGTTTTTTTTCAGTTTCTGGAGTCACATTTAGGAAATCAGAAACAATAATAACCGAAAAAATAGAATTATCGAAATAATTAATTGCAAAATCCAGTGCCTGATCTATATTTGTTTTTCCCCCGTAATTTGAACTATCGGATAAAATGTCTATAAAAAATTGAAAATGTTTGCTCCCCCTCTTGCAGTCAACAAAATGGTGTATTTTATCGCTAAATAAGAAAAAACCAACTCTGTCTTCTGAAGTAAAAATCAAATCTGCAAGAGCGATAATGAGTTCTGCTGCAAATTCGCATTTGATTTTTTTTGTAGAACCAAATATCATATTGCTCCCAACATCAATCAAGAACATAACTTTCAGGTCTCTCTCTTCCTTATATTGCCTAACGAGAAGTCTTTGCGCCCTTAAGCTCGATTTCCAGTCTATATCTTCTGCATTATCATCAAAAGTAAAATCCCTATAACCATCAAACTCCAATCCTTTTCCCCTAAAGACAGTTTTTTTTCTTTTTAACTTGAATTCCCGCAGTACAGACTTAAATTCATTTATGCTTCTGTCAATATCTATATTAAGTTTTGCTTTTGAATTCATTTCTATATGCTGACCTCGTTCAATACCTTATCTATTACCTTGTCAGAAGTGATTCCTTCTGTTCGCGCTTTATAATTGAGAATAATCCTGTGCCTTAAAACATAATGCGCTATAGCCTTTACATCCTCAGGTATGACATAGCTCCTTCCATTCATTAGAGCCCATGCTTTAGAAGCTATAAACAAACCAATGCTCGCTCTCGGAGATGCCCCCCATTCAATATAATGAGCAATTTTAAAATTTCTTTCTCTTGTTTTTTCAACAAGGTTTATGACATAATTTTTCACTTTGTCATCCATATAAATGCTCTTAGTAACATTTTGCATTTCAATAATTTTCTGGGGGGAAAGAATAGGTCTAATATCAAAATCTTCAAATTTTTGAAGAGTAATATTATGCTCCATAATCTTTCTTTCTTCTCTATTTTGAGGATAGTCTATGAACAGCTTAAATAAAAACCTGTCAATCTGAGCCTCAGGAAGATCATAAACTCCACTTGTTTCAACAGGATTATTGTTGGCCATTACAAAAAATGGAAGAGGAACTTTATATGTCTCTTTGCCGATTGTAACTTGTTTTTCCTGCATGCATTCTATCAATGCAGATTGTGTTTTTGGGGGGCTTCTATTGATTTCATCTGCTACAATAAAATTAGCGAATATAGGCCCTTTAATTGTTTCAAATCCTTTTTGAGGAGTATAAGTAGTAATCCCTAAAATATCGCTCGGCAATAAATCGACTGTAAACTGGATTCTCTTTGAACTGCATCCTGAAGCTTGAGCTAAAGTTTTTACAATTAAGGTTTTTGCTATTCCTGGAATTCCTTCTAATAAAACATGTCCATCGCAGAGAATAGCGCAAATGAAAGCATCGATTACATCTTCCTGTCCAACAATTACCTTCCCTACTTCTTGTTTAATCTCAGAAATAAGTTCAGAAATCTTCTTTATTTTGTCAGAGGGGACTATCTCCTCATCGTTTTCATACTCTTCTTCTTGTCTTTCCGTTTCTTCTTCTTTCAAAAGACCCTCATTAAGTTCATTTCTCCTTCTAATAGAATCACAGAAAGATAGAACTTCCTCTATTTTTTCGCTGTTAAAATCGCTCTGATTAAGCAAATCTGCTATTTGCTCATTGGTATATCCCCTTTCTATAGCTTCTTTTACCCAGTTTTTTGCCCTCTTTTCCATCTTATAGATATTTATAATAAATTGTGTTTAGCATTATTAAATTCTTCTTTTGTTCAATTTTAATACCTCCTCTTCAACTATCAGTATATGTCCGATACTTTTAACCTGTTGATATTTGATAATAATACCATTAACGGTTATTTTATTTTTCTTCTTAACATCCTTGCCTAATTTAATTTTTAAACTCTTAACCTTGTTTTTTCCAAGAATAACATCTTCAACTTGTCCGACATAATCTCCTGAAGTAGTATAAACCTTCTTTTTAAATAAACCCTTAATTTTGCCTTTGAATTTTCTATGGTTCTTATTTTTTATAACTCCAGCAAGTTTATCAATCTTTTTTCTATTCAAGAAAATTAAAAAACCCAAAATTTCTATTACAGAAATAAAGATTAAGCTAGCCTCACTCTTATTAGTTAAAGAAAGATTATTGCTTACAAATCCAGTTAATTGAACATTCGATACAAATAATCCAATTAGCTCTATTCCAATCGCCAAGCCAATCACTAATAGCGTTTTATTGAATCTATCTTTTCTTGATTTCAAATTCTTTGAAAGATTTCTTTTTAATCTGTTCCTTCCATAGAGGTAATAGGAAACCCCAAGCAAGAAACTGAGCATAGTAGCTACAGACAAATAAAAATACAGGTTACCCTCAGTTTTTTCTGTTGTTTTTGCAATTCCCTGCTGAGAAATGGCCTTTTTGCATGCATCAACAGCCTGAGTTATTTTTAATGCACTATTGGTAAAATCCCCCTGCCTGAAATATTCTTTTGCTTCCTCCACAATCTCTGTCAATTCTATACATTCTGGATTCTCTGCAATGAATTCTTCTACGAATAATAATCTTTCCATGCCTCCTTCCTTAATCGTAAGATAGAGTTTCCCCCAGTCATAATATTTCGGACTTTTAACACTCGCATTGAGAGTTATCTCAAATGTCCCCATTTGTATCGTATTTACATCGATAGTCATTGTGACATTCTCTTTCTGTCCTCCCTTAAGTGAAGAAAACTGTGATTTATCGAAAGAAACCTTTATGTCATTTCTAATCAGATTATCTTTAACTACTAAGCTTGTTAAACTAATGTCTGAAAGAGTTATTTGTCCGTTGTTGTAAAGAGTTATTGGAACAACTATCCTGTCTATCTGATAGGCTGAAACAGGATCAGGCATAATTATTTTTAATGAAACAGGAGTTGTACTTCCTCCTCCACCTGATGTGGGAGTTGGAACTACAGTAGTGGTCGGAGCTGTAAACCGAACCTCAAAAGCATTACTTACAGCAGTAGAAGAAGAATCATTTGCAGTAACATTAAAAATTTCTGTAACAGCAATTGAGGAAGACAGAGTTAATATCCAGTTCGAGATACTCTGAGTAATATAGCTGGCTGTAGAATTACTTCTAGCTGTAAAGTTAATAGTCTGGTTATAATATGAATCGGTGTAATCGATGTCTGAGAAATACTGTGACAGATTTACAGTTATAACATTGGTATAATCGGTTTGCTGGTCTGCTATATGTCCTGCAAAACTAACAGGAGAATTTGTATGGCTTATATTCACATTCCAATTTGAGGTTGTATTTAAGCTGGTTCTATTCTCAATATCAGAGTTGGACGTATAAGTTAATAATGTCAAATTCTGAAATTGTCCATGAGTTTCATCTGTAAGGTTAGGGGTAAACTGCCATGTTAAATTCGTATCATTCCCGTAATATGTCAGATTATATCTTAAAGTTCCGTTTATATAAAATATATAAGTTAGATTGTCTTGCACAGAATGATTTGCTCTAAAACTTAGATTAAATGCTACATTCTCCTGCAGACTGAAATTCCATAGAGAAGGAGGATAGGTAACATTAGGAAGGCCGTAAACATATATCCAAAAAATCCCAGAATCCAGCAAACCATCAGTATCATTCACACTTATATTTATCCTGTAAATTCCATGTTGAGTATCATTGAAGGTTATACTGAAAACACCAGAGGTTGTATTGAATATAGTTTGATTGTTGTCTATGAAGTCAATTCCATCGAGAAAACTATATGAAAAAGTCAGATTCCCCTGTGCATCATTCCCATCCTCTTCATCACTCGCGTTTATATCATAATAAAGAGTTCTATTTATAGCAGAAGTGTGGTTTGTCAATTCCATTAGAATAGGCACATCATTAACTGAAAATATTGTTAAATTAAACCTCAAAACATTCGAAGAATTGTTCTTATCTGTGATATTTATTGTTACATTATAGGTTCCTAAATCTGCCTGATTGGGAATAAAAATTGCATAATATCGGCTGAGATTGTTCCCAGGAATTGGAAAATTTGAATCTTTTGTGAAACTAAACAGAGTAACATTAGGCCCTTCGATAGTCAGATTGAGTAAAAGAGATTCGTTATAATAGATTTTTTGGCTATCTGCAACTCTAAAATCCTCGTCGTAAATCCACAAGGCAATAATTGTATAATTCCCCTCTGTAGCATTTATATTTGAATTGGTATCAAAAGAAGCGTTAGATACAGAAATTGGGGTTTTAATAATTGGATTGCTGTTTATATTGCTTATGTTAAATATAAAAGTGGTTGTATTTCCCAATCCTAAAGGATCTGTCGCTGTTACACTAAAACTCCAATAACCTACATCCTGCTTCCATGGTGTAAAGACTATTATCCCATTTGAAGAAAGATTAAAATGTGGAAATGCACTTGAACTGTTCGTGAAATTTAAAAAATCGCCATCAGGATCTCTTGAATAATTCGAAAAAGTAAGATTAATTGGTCCAAACTGTGTCGTATTAGCCAAACTCGAATTAACAGTATGGAAAAAAGTATAATTCGTTTGGTTCCATGTAGGAGCAGTATTCGATAAAATAGTGAGATTGAACATTTCAAAATCAAGAGAATTCTCAGAATCATTGACTGTTATGTTAATCGTATAATATCCAGAATCAGAGCTGTTTGCAGTAAATCTAATTTCAGCCTTAGTCCTGTTAGTCAGGAAATTATTTTCTACGAAAGGCATATATAATATCGTAATTGAAAAATTAGACAAAGACAAATTTTGAGATAAATTGGACTGATTTAAGATAACATAACTAAAGGTGGTCGTTTCATTATAACCTCCTGCACTGCTATTTTTATCAGGGATTAACAAGTCATCATCATAAACAGTCAGATTAATGACTTTTTCCAAATCAATAGAAGTATTTGTATTGGATATTGGTTCCAAATCAGGGGCATCATTCAACAAACTGCTTCTATTTACATAAACATTGATTTGTTGAGTTAAATTTTCATTGTAAGTAGTATCAAAAACACTAAAATTGATAGTCCAGTTTCCAATTTCAGTCTTATGAGCTGTAACATTAATAAGTATAGTAACTGTGAAGTTTGCAGTTGTTGTTGAGGTATTTGCAAAAAACCAGCTTGTGTTCTGGACATTCCCGTTGTAATTTCTGAGAAAAGCAAAACTCGAGACATTTATATTATCTGTTTCTCCCTTTGAGGTTATGTTGATTTGGCAGGTTCCTGAAACATTCTCTTGGAATACTTTATTTTCACAGTCAGTAGCATTGATTTCTAATGCAGCAAAAACATTAAACTTGACTATTACTGAATAGTATGTCGTTTTATTTTGCATATACGTTGAATTATCGCAATAAACATGAGGACAGGTATAATTTTCACCATAATCTCTCACTGAAATATTTGCCCAATAAGTACCAACATCGTTTTTGGCTGGAGTGAAGTTCATCAGAGCAGATGTATTAGAAATGTTTGTCAGATTAAATCCAAATTGAAGTAGAGAACAATTTTCGTTATTATTTCTTCCGCTCCAGCTCGCATGAGTACAATTGTTGCTTAAAAAAGAAACATTGAAGGTCAGAGGATAATGTTTTTCTTGGTCTGTAGCATTGAGATAATCAATAAAACTTTCGTTTTGGCTTAGATTATATTCCGCATGAATATGTGTGAAGTTTGGGGCATCGTTAGTTGCATTTATCTGAAAATAAAAAGGAGCAGTATCCCCCCAACCTGTGTTATTGATAACACTAATAGACATGTTAAAAAGTCCAGTTTGATTATCCATTGTTGAATTTATAAGCATGACCCCTAAAATTGAATCATTCCAGAATATCCAGGAAAAATCTGAAATATTGAAGGTTGGATATTCTGAACCGCTAATATAAATAAAAGAAAAGGACAAATTCGATTCTATGACACTTAAGTCGGCTGTGAAATTGTGAGAATAAAGAACGTCTTCCAAGCCATAATAAGTTTCTCCTGCCAAAGATTCGTTAAATTGTGGTTTAGCCAATACGAAAAACATCAAAAAAATTGCAATTAGTAATCCTACAAAGAATAAAATACTGATTTTTTTGTTATTCATATTCGCCTCTTTTTAGCATTTTTGTATGCCTTTTCGTTTTTTCTTAAATATTCGTATACAGCAATATCAATGAGCTGTTTTTTATTTACAAATTTCAGTCTGTTCTCCTCTTTTTTGATAAATTCATCAACCTTTTTCAGTAAAGAAGAATCAATTTTTACAACAGAACCCTTTTCCTCTCTTTTATCTACCATTATAGTTACCTAAAGTAACTTAGAGTAACTATTTAAATATATTCTTTCTCTTTTTAAGGTTATTCTATGCTGAGAATACCGAAAATGCCAAAATCTTCCGGAAAATCAGGTTATTTATCTAAAAAATGCTCAAATTTAGAATTTTTTATCTTATTTTAAGTTTGTTTCTCCACTAGCCTTATTTTTGTTGTTTTCTTTTCTTCTTTTTTTAGCCAATATATACCTTCTTTTTTTGTGTCTGATTATTCTTATGATACTTATTATTGTAATTATAACGAGTATTAAAAGAAGGATTATAAGGGAAAATAAAATTTCTACTCTCTCTAATAGAGGCTTTTTTTCTGGACATATCCATGGACAAGGACCTCCACAATCAATTCCTTCCTCTCCCTGATTTCGTATTTTGTCTGAGCAAGAAGGGCAGTCAGAACATGGACCTCCACAGTCTACTAGCAATTCACATGCTTCATCATGGCAATTTTTAATTCCATCATAACAGGTTGGATTTTCAGTGTAATAACAACTCTGAAACATAGAAGGTTTAGAACGAGTTGTGCCACAGGAACTCATATCAAAACATGTTCTTGTCTGTATCCCACAAAATTGTTCATTCCAATAATCTTTCAGACATTGTTCTTTAATAATCCTGTAATCCTCTCCTGACAAAAGTCCTACATCCAGAGATCTTTCTGTATTTTGGCAAACCCTCCATGCACCACAAACCCATTTCTCTTTACAATACGTCCCTCCCCCGCCTCCGCCAGGAGCAGTCGGAGGACATGCTACTAATGCCACGCTTATATTCCATTCAATAGAATCGTTCAGTAAACCGTCAGTTATTTCTGCCTTAGCTTTTTTGATTCCAGAAACACCACACCCAAAACTATAAACGAAACTGTCAATTGAACTTCCCGAATCATATTCCTGAAAAACACCATCGACATACCAATAAGCATCTGGAATCGTTCTATCAGGGTCATATTTTGAAATGTTGAAAAACAGGGTATCTGTTCCAGAAACATTCAAATTCAGATTATTTGGATAATGACTTGTAATAGTGGGAGCTCTATTTTCATTAGTTACAGTTAAACTGAAATTTTGACAGGTTGTCATAGAACCTCCATTCTGCCCGCATAATGCAGAGATATTTTCATGAGGATTATCTATTCCAGTATCATTAACACAAACACGGATATTATAAACTCCAACCTGACTGGGAGTAGGAGTGAAATTCATAATTCCGTTGTTTGTTATGTTAAACAAATGGCTGCTGCCTAAAAAGCTGATATTAAAACTCAAGTTTCCAGAATTTTGATTGCCACTCTCTTCATCTGTTGTTATGACTTGTTTATAGAATGTTGAATTATCTCCAGTTGTCCATACTGTCTGAACTCCGATATTTGCCATAACAGGAGCATCGTTTAATCTTAGAACAGTTATGTTTGTATAAGCAGTATCTGAATAATACCAGTCAGTAACCTCAATTTTTTCATTATAGGTTTTCCAATCATTACCCCCAGAAGTACAATCGTCTTCATTTATTGTTCCAGAAAATAATTCAATTGTTGTAGTGATTGCTCCAAAGGTATATATGGTGTCAAGATAAAACGGGTCTGTAGGAGTAAGCGAGAGCTGCAAAATCTGCCCGTCGAGGTCTGTCACATCAAAAAAATAGCTTAGAGTATTATTCTCGCAGAGAAACATCGAAGAATTAATAGTCCCAAAAAAAGGGGCAGTAGCTGAAATATTTACAAAAAAAGTCACATTTGCTGACGTTTCTCCATACGTATTGTTCGCATACAAGTAAAGAGTATGGCTTCCTGTTGAAGTATTGAAATATACAGGAGAAGTTATTGTTGTATTTGTTCCTTGGTCAAGATTATACCATATTGTTTCCTCTCCACCGCTAACTGTGTAATTCAACAAAATAGAGATATTGGTACTATAAGTTCTGTTTTCTGGAGAAATTATAGATAATGTAGGAATGCCTAAGACAGTCAAATTCATCCCAAAATACTGCAATGGTTTTCCTGTAATTGCCTCTCCTGTAACATTTATAGTTATAGCACCAACAATCGCACTCAACAGGATAACGACCAAAAAAACAAAACCCCACCTCATACAGTAAAAAGCAGATGCAGATATTTAAATTTTCCTGAGATTACCTTCTTTTCTTCTTTGATTTCTTTTTTAGAATTCTCAATAATATAAAGATTATTACTGCAAGAAGAATCGCTCCTGCTGCAATATACAATATAAGGTTCTTATTTAATTCTTCAACTACTCCTGGAAGAATTACAATATCAAAACCCTGTCCTATTGCTGTGCCTAACCTGAATTCTCCACTTGAGCTGTCTGTTATCTCTGAGAAATCTACCTTGACATTGTATATCTGACCTGGCTTTGAATCTGCTGGGACACTCGCTATTAAATCCACATTTTTCTTCTCCCCTGCAGGAACAATATAAATATCACTCGAATCTGCCAATCTCAAAACACTAGAGCCAGTACTCACAACTGCTTTCAGTTTCAAATCAGAAGTTCCTACTAAATTCTGAAGAATAAGCGAAAACTCTTTTGTCTCTCCAGGAGCCATTCTTAAAGGATATTGGCTCCAGTAATCAGAAGAAATCGCAAAGGCAGCAACATTGCCGATGCAAATTAGTACCATTAGTCCAACCAAGATTTCTTTTCCAGCCATTATTTTATCAATATTTTTCATTTTATTAACCTATCTTTACTGTCCAGGCAGTCATATTTACAGTTGAATAAGCCTGACTTATAATTTCATATCCAGCAATCCTCAAGCAGAAAAATATCTGTTCCTGCCCTGTTCCATCTTGTTTAGTATAGTTTCCTTTTGGCAGAATCACATTAGTCACATTGGCATATTTGTTTCTACTGAAATTGCCAGCATATCCTCCGCCACACTCTGTACACGCTGCTCCTGGACAGCTTCCACCAACTGGACCAGCAGAAAAGTTATTTGCGAATAAAGAATAGATATTATTCGTCTCTCCCTTCAAATCTGTCGCGTTTATTGAAATATTAGAAGTTCCTGTCGCATTTCCTATTGGCTGGTTTCCTGTATTGTTCAGAACAAGAGGGTCGTTGTTCGATGATTGGTTTGTAGCCCCTAATCCCATAGCTGCCCATGTTAAATTATTTGGAGACATTTCAAATCCTGTTGTAGAGCCAACAAAGAGAGTCGTAGAAGAATTAATAGCTACGTTACTGTTATTATCTTCTATCTCTGCAGTTATATTCCAGTTTCCTGCTCCATCCCACCACCACATAGTTATATTACAGGAATAAGTTACATAATTAGCAGATTGATTGAGTCTCGTACAGCTATTATTCCTGAGTAACTCTCCAACCCCGCCAACTAAAGTGATATTCAAATAAGCAGTACTATCATTTAAAAACTGCGAGCCAGCACCATGATAAACCGTAAAATTTATCACTCTGCTCGTTGACAATGTAGCCGCGCTCAGACTCATTGTCCCAGTTCCATTCAGAACCTCAATTATCACAGGAGCTCCTACAGTTATATTCACTCCGACACTTTTCGATGTCGCCGTATCAAATGTAGTAATCTTCCCGAAAAATCCAGAAAAATATCCGATAGCAATAAGAGCAACAAAAAGTAATAATACAAACACGAACACGAAAGTATTTTTACTCCTCTCCAGCACTCTCTCTCCTTTCCCCTTTTTCATCCTTAAATAAGAGGTTTTGTATTTTTAAACATTTCTTTTCTTTTTATGGAGTTTTCTAATATATATTGTTCTTGAGGTCGGCATTTCAAATCTATAAATCTCAAAAGAAACCTTTAAATAACTAAAAGCTGAAACATTAGTATGGGAAAAATCAAATCAAAATCAATTAGAAAGGCTGCTAAAGTTCTTTCTGGCGAGGGAGTAGAATTCAGTGAGAATTTTAAAAAGAACAAAAAAATATTAGAAGGATTGGTAATGAGCAAGAAGCTTAGGAATCAGCTCGCTGGTCTGACTGCAAAGGTCAGGAAAAGAGAAATAAAAAATTCAATAAGTGTCAGTTCTTAAGACTTAAAACAAAGGCTTTTAAATCGACTTTTTCTTTTATCTCTGTCTCTGTAGCTCAGTCGTCAGAGCGCTGCTCTCATGAGTATTTTGCAGAAATGCGAATTGACCAAAATCTCTTTGAGATTTTTAGTCTTGAATGATTTTAAAATCAAACAAAGCTTGAGAAAGGCAGAGGTCGGGAGTTAAATTCTCCCCAGAGACACTCATAAAACATCTCCAAGACGATTGCAAGTCAGAGACATAGATTTTATAAACGTCTGTTTCTTGATTAAGATTAATTATTTGAAATGAAAGAGGTAGATGAGTCGAGATTTAAGAGCTCTAAGATATGTTTTCTTAGTAACTTCCCTCCAAAAGAGTGCGGAATAGCGACGTTTACTCAAGATTTGATAACGTTTTTGAATAAGAGATTCAATCCAAAAGTAAAATCAAGAGTGATTGCGCTTAACGAAGAGTCGAGTTTCTATAACTATGATAGCAGAGTGGTAATGCAGATGAACAAAGATTACCTTGCAGACTATATCAACATCGCGAAGAGGATAAATCGTTCAGAAAAAATAAAGTTGGTGTGTATACAACACGAATTCGGAATTTTTGGCGGAGAGTATGGCAGCTATATAATTCCTTTCTTAGACACGATTAAGAAGCCTGTTGTTGTGACATTCCACAGTATTCTTCCTAATCCAGATAACTTAAGAAGAAAAGTTGTAAATTTCATCGGAGAAAAGAGCGCGGCGATTATTGTTATGGCAGAAGCTGCGATAGATATATTAAACAAGCAATATGGAATCAGCAGAAACAAAATTCATGTCGTCCGTCACGGAATTCCTGACACTTCCTTTAATCCAACAGAGCCTTTCAAAAAAAAGTTGAGATTGGAAAATAATATTCTTCTCTCGACATTCGGTTTGCTTAGCAAAGGAAAAGGGGTAGAATACATGATTGAGGCTATCCCTCATTTGATTAAGAAATATCCGAACCTTCTTTATTTGATTATAGGGGAGACACATCCGGCTGTCAGAAAAAAAGAGGGGGAGAAATATAGAAATAAACTCATAAGTTTAGTTAAGAAACATAAAATAGAAAATCATGTCAAATTCTACAATAAGTATTTGGAGTTAGACGAAATAATAAAATACCTGCTTGCGACTGATATTTATATCTGCACTAATCTAGAGGAGAACCAGATAGTCTCTGGAACTCTTTCTTATGCACTCGGATGCGGAAAAGCAATAGTTTCTACTCCAAACATATATGCGAAAGAGGTTTTGGGGAAAGGACGGGGGGTTTTAGTGGAATTCAAGAATCCAAGATCTTTTTCCAATGCGATAGATAAAATCCTCTCAAATAACGAATTAAGAAGCAGAATTGAACAGAACGCTTATGCTTTCGGAAGGTCAATGACTTGGCAGAATGTTTCTTCGAAATATCTTTCTATATTCAACAGAATAGTCAAGCTGAGAGAAGAGACTACTGAAAAATACCCTGTTATCAAGCTGAACCACTTAAGAAATTTAACTGACGAAACTGGATGCGTACAATTTGCGAAATTATCTGTGCCAGACAGCTCTTCTGGGTATACAGTAGACGATAACTCAAGAGCATTAATTGTATCAACGCTTCATGATAAGATATACGATTCAGAACTTGCAAAGGAACTTTCAAAGATTTATCTAAATTTCTTGGAAAAAGTCCATGATGAAGAGGGAAGATTCAATGATTTTGATGCTGAAAACGGGAATTTAACCCCAAGCAGTCAGGATGCCATAGGCAGAACGATGTGGGCATTAGGGAATTTAATTTATAACAGCCAAAATCAGGAGTTTGTTGAAAAGGCAAAAAGGCTTTTTGATAAATCGTGCAAGTTAATTGATGTTTCGAGTTCTCCGAGGGCAAAGGCATTCTTCATAATAGGTTTATATTACTATTACAAAAAATATCCAGCAGAGGAAATGCTCTCAACAATGAAAACCCTAGTCGATTCTCTGGTTGAATCATATAAAAGAGAGGCGACAGAAGAGTGGAACTGGTTTGAAGGAAGTTTGACTTATTCCAATTCAAAGCTATCTGAAGTTCTTTTCTTGGCATACGACTTAACTAAGGACGAGGAGTATCTGAAAATTGCTGAAAAGACTCTAGAATTTTTATCGAATCTCGTTTTCTTCAAAGACGAGCTCTCTCCTATTGGACAGAACGGATGGTATAACAGAAACGGAAAAAGGTCTTTCTTTGATCAGCAGCCCATAGATGCTTCTTCAATGGTTCAGACTTATCTGGTAGCTTACTCTATCACTAAAAATAAGAGATATTATGACAAAGCAGTTTTGGCATTCAACTGGTTTTTAGGAAAAAATCACCTGAAGCAGATGGTATACAACGATGTGACTGGTGGATGCTATGATGGCTTGTCCAAGAGCTCTGTAAATTTGAATCAGGGCGCAGAATCAACAATAGAGTATCTGATATCTAGATTAATGCTGGAAGAAATGAAGAAGATAAAACAATCAAAGAATTCTTAATCCTTGAAATTCAAACTTAAAGTCGATTACTCTTTTTCCAAATATCCTTTTGAGTTGTTTCTTATTGCCAAAAAACAGAATGCTCCCTCCTCCACCTGAACCGCAGATTTTAGCGGCTGTTGCTCCGTTTTTCATCCCAAAAGAAATAATTCTCTGAATATTTTCAGGAATAATGCTCGTATGCAATTTTCTCCTTTCTTTTGTTTCTTCGTTCATCAACTCAGAAAATTTTTTCAAGTCTTCTTTCAACAATGCATTTTTCATCTCAATCGCAATCTTTTTTATTCTCAGAAGATTGCTATTGTTCTTTCCTTTTATCAGATTGTTTATCATTGCTTTATTGGAATTTCCTGAAAAGTGTCTTTTTCCTGTATAAACTAAAACCAATTTGTCTTCCAGCTTTCTGATAAACTCTTTCCTCAACTTCAGTGGCGTTATGCTTACTTTGTTTCCTCTGAACTCCATGAAATTGATCCCTCCAAATGCACTTGCGTACTGGTCCTGTTTTCCTCCGACTAAACCCATTGCCTGTTCCATTTCATAAACACTCTCTGCGAGCTCTCTTTTGTACTCTGAATTGAAATCTTTCACTCTTTGGGAAATCAGACTAAGCCAGACTAGATTCATTACTCCAGAGGTTCCTAATCCAGAAGAAGTTGGAACATTTCCTGTATATTCGAGATGGGTCTTTTTATTATCGATTATCAATTCTCCGACAACATATCTATTGATTGTCGCATTCAATACATACCCCCCATACTTGTCTTTAAATGGAGAGATATCTGTTGTCCCTCCTGCAAAATCGATTCTTACAGGGGCCATTACTCTTTTTGTTTTCATATTTTTTGTTTCTATTTTATTAAAAGAGCTGCTCCAAGGGTTCCTGGATGCTCTAATTTACTCCACTGAATAGGAGTTGTCTTTGGCAATATGGAATATTTTTTTGCCTGCTTTTTAATTTTATTCAAGAAAACAGAACCAGCTTCTCTTATCCCCCCCGCTAATACAACAATTTCTGGATCAAAAATATTGATTAAACTAGCAATTCCCTGTCCAAGATAAAGGCTTATTTCATTCAAAATCTCTTCTGCCTTTTTATTTTTCATCTTGATTAAATCGCTTATCAGCAATTCTTTTCCAAAAGCTCGTTTAGTTAATTTTTTCGTACTTTTCCATGCTGCAAGGGACTCGAGGTCTTTTCCTCTGTCTAAGATCATATGCCCAAACTCCCCTCCAAAACCCTGCCCTTCATATAATTTTCCATTTGCGATTATTCCTCCTCCGATTCCTGTTCCCAAAGTAAGAATGATAAAATTTTTCTTCCTTACTCCTAACTCCGCTTCTGCGAGTGCAACACAATGAGCATCATTGCACACCTCTACTCTCACTTTGAATTTCTTCTTTAAATCTACCTTTATATTGTAATTTTTAAGAGGAAGATTCGGAGGATTCTTTATTACTCCATTAATCAATGGACCTGCACTTGCAACCCCAATCCCTCTAACATCCTTATCCATCAAACCCCCTACTCTTTTAAATAACAAATTAATTAATTCTTTTTTTGTTTTTGGCGTTGAATCTTTGTTATAAATCAAAATTTTATTATTTTGAACAAGAGAAACTCTCAGATTAGTTCCTCCTAAATCAACTGCAATGATTTTACCTGTCATACTTGTCCTCCAATCGAATTTCATCTTTTTCTTTGAACTCTCCAAAAGAAATTTCTAGAACTAAAACAGCCTTATTTCCAGCAATCAACCTATGAGGAATATTTTTTCCAATACGAACAATACTTCCAGTTCTTATTCTCTTTCTTCTCTTTCCAATCTGAACAATTCCAGGAGTGATAAAATACCACTCTTCTTTTCTTTTTTTGTGTAATTGCAAGCTGAGTTCCTGTCTTGGCCTGACTTCCAGAATTTTTACAGTACATTTCTCATTGAGAACAAACTGTTTAAAATTCCCCCAAGGCCTTTTTTCTATTTTAACTGATTTCACCATCTTTTATAACTTAAAGAAGAATTTAATTTAAATAGTTTCTTATTATTTTTGTGTTCTTATTCTTAAAAGGGAATATTTAAAAATTAAATGGCTCTTATTTATTAAAGAAATAAAGAGGATATATGGCTGATTTGTTTGACTTAACTGGAAGAGTTGCGATTGTCACTGGTGCTGCAAGGGGCATTGGACAATCAATAGCAATAGAGCTTGCTAGAAAAGGTGCGAATGTGGTTATTTCTGATATAATTCCTGGAGAACAAACAGTAAGTCAGATTAAAAAATTGAAAAGGAAATCCTTTTACATTAAAACAGACATTTCCAAGAAGTTAGAAGTTGAAAATCTCGTAAATCAAACCATCAAACGATTCAAGAGACTCGATATTTTAGTTAATAACGCAGGAATTTATCTCCAGGGAGATACCATGAGTTTCCCAGAAGAGTCTTGGGATAAAACTATGAATGTAAACCTGAAAGGAGCTTTCCTCTGCTCTCAAGCTGCATTAAAGCATATGAAAAAAGGAGCTTCAATTATCAACATCTCTTCTATTGCAGGAATAGAAGGCTCTGCAGGAGGAGCAGCCTATTGTGCGAGCAAAGGAGGAATTCGATTACTCACAAAAGCACTGGCAGCAGATGTCGGAGCAAAAGGAATAAGAGTTAACTCAGTCCATCCTGGTTTGATTGATACAGCAATGACAAAAGGAATCACTTCTGACAAAAAGTCAGCAGAGGGCATGATTTCTAAATTTTTGATAAAGAGGGTCGGAAAGCCCATAGACATTGCAGGAGCAGTGGTTTTCTTAGCGAGCGATGCAGCTTCCTACATGACAGGCAGTGAAGTTGTAGTAGATGGTGGTTGGATTTGTGCGCTGTAAGAACACAATCAATAATTTATTAATTCTCTCAGTTTTTTTGCAGGATTTCTCGCTTTGGTTATAGCAGAAGAAACTGCTATTCCAGAAGCTCCGAGTTTCATTGCTATTTCGACGTCTTCTTTAGTATGAATTCCTGCTCCAACCAAAAATTTCATTTTTATTTTACGTTTTATATCCTTGATGAGTTCTGGCTTGGCTTTAGAAACAGATTTTTTTCCTGCAACCAGCTCAGGAGGTTCAATGGCAATATAATCTGGCTTTAGCTTCTGTATTTTTTCTGCTTCTTTAAGATTGTTCGCAAAAACCAGAGTTTTAAGTCCAATTTTCTTACATCTCGAGATAGTTTTTTTCAGAGTTTCATAACTGAGTTTGTGTTCAGAATGATTAAGAAAAGTTCCTGCTGCCCTGTCTCTTTTCACTGCTTCTGGAATTATATACCCTGTATTGCGGCCAGGAACAAAATAATCCACATGCTGACTAAACACTTTCAGTCTCGTGGCTTTGCTTATTTCCAGAATATCGCTTGCCTGAACTCCTATGATGATGTCTTTTGAAACTTTTTGAATGGCTTTTGCTAAGTTTATCGCACTCGAACCCTGCTTGTAGGTTTTGAAATTAACAACAACTATCGGCTTCATTTTATTTTCTCTGTGATTTCTTTCTTTTCCTCTTAAAATAACGATAAATTGCAATAATTAATGAAATGAGTACATAATGAAGGATAATGCTAATGACAAAAGAGAAAATCAGATAACTTACACCAGCAGAGAATACTGGCTCAAGCAAATTCTTAAACTTAACAGCAAATCCAGTATTAACAAATAATCGATTAAAGGTCAAAACACTATATATGACTTGGCCAATCATCGTAGAAGCAGATTGTGGACAAGGAGCTCTGATACAATATATAACCCTCTGTGCCAAAATTCCAGAGATTATTATCATTAAACCTACTGCAATTAAGTAGATTATTTTTACCTTAGTTAATTTAAAGAACCTTTTCATTTTTTGAAAATTATTTTCCTGATTTTCTTTGTGATTTCAAGAGGTTTTTTGTTCTGCCAGATGTTTCTTCCAATTGCTATTCCAATGCATCCTGATTGCATTATCTCTTTTATTTGGCTGAGGAGTTTTCTCTCTTCTTTTTTAATTCCTCCGGCAATAACGACTCTCGTTTTTCCAGCAGATTTGACAGCCCATTTCAAATCTTTTGGGTTCCCATTATACTGGATTTTTATTATATCTGCTCCTATTTCCAATCCTGCTCTCGCAGCATAAGCCATCAACTCTGCCTTGTTTTTATTTTTTACAGATTTTCCTCTAGGATAAATCCAAGCTATAACTGGAATTTGTTTTGAATGAGCCTCTCTCTGTATATTTTCAAATTCGCTCAACATTTCATCTTCATAATCGCTTCCAAGATAAATCGTGTAACCAACAGCAGCAGCTCCTAACTTCATTGCTTCTTTCACTGTACATAACTGTCTCGCTATTGGTTCTCCTTTAAACAGGTTGGTTTTTCCGTTCAGTTTGACAATCAGAGGAACTTTGCTTTTCTTTATTTCTCTGTTATATTTTTCAGCAATTCCTTTTTGGAAAATAACTCCGGTATATTTTCCTTTTTTTGCTATATCGATGATGTACCTTGGATCAATGTTCTTGTCATTGAAATCTTCTGGACCGTGTTCTAACCCTTGGTCATAAGCCAGAAAAAAAGCTTTTCCTTTTTTTGTTATCTTATTTAAACTTACTCCTGTCATTTTAATTTAAATCTCAACAAGTTATTTTTGGCTCCAAAATATTTTATGACAGATTCAGACTCTCTCAGACCGAGCTTTAGACATTCCTGTACTGGTTTTCCAACAATTCTTCCTGCAACAAACCCAGAAGCAAAAGCGTCTCCTGCTCCTGTTCTCTCAACGACTTTTATTTTATGTGGAATTATGGAAAATCTTTTTTTCCCATCATAACACTCTACTATCTTGTCCTTATTCGTCACTACAACAATTCCCTTTGTCAAATCATAAAGAGCTTTTAGCAAATCTTTGCCCTTGTTTTTGGTCAGCATTTCTGCCTCTTCTTTGTTTAAAATAAGAACATCAGTTATTCTTAAAAGAGAGCCGAGATTTTTGCTCTTAATCAGATAGCTGCTCGGATTAAACGCAATCTTTACCCCTTTTCTCTTTAGAGTTTCTGCGAGTTTCTTCTGAGTTTCAAAACTCTTGCCGAGAAGAGAAGAGAGATAGAGCCATTTTGTTTTGAATTTCTTTATATCCTTCTTTTCTATCTCATCATTCGCTCCTTTGTAAGTCAGGATTGTTCTGTCTCCTCCTCTGCTGTCTAAGATAATTGAATATCCGCTTTTGCTTTTAGAGTCTTTCGCTGTTTCCCCCAAGAAATCTACTTTTTCTTTTTTCAGCATTTCCAGAATCTCTCTTCCGTTTTCATCGCTTCCTACCTTACAGATACATCCTGTTCTCAATCCCAGCCTTGAGAAAGCGACTGCAGTATTCGTGCCTCCTCCGCCTATATCAAACTTTAATTCCTTAATCAGAATCTTTCCTCCTACAGGATAGCTGATTTCTTTGTTTCTCTCAGAAACATCTGTACCAACAAAAACATCCACAACTGCTGAACCAAAACACGCTACATCAAATTTCATTTTCTTCCTCTTTTATCTTGCATATAGAGAAAGATTTATTTAATTAAAAACTTTTGTATCGATGAAAATGAAAAAAAGAGAAATTTTAATTGTTGTTGCTCACCCTGACGATGAGACAATTTGGCTAGGAGGAACTCTGCTAAGAACCAAGTTCAAAAAAACAATCCTCTGTCTCTGTAGAAAAAATGATAGTGATAGAAATGCAAGATTCAGAAAAGCCTGCGAAATTTTAGAAGCAGAAAGCCACATTTCGGATTTGGATGATTCTGAGAAAGGAAATTATAAAAAAATTTCTTCAAGAGACATAATCAAAAGAATTCTTAGAGTTACAAAAGGAAAAAACTATGACTACTTGTTTACTCATGGAGAGAATGGAGAGTATGGACATAGAAGACACATAGAAGTCCACAAGGCTGTTGTAGAGATGTTGGAGAAAAAACTCTTATCCGCCAAAAAAGTTTTTTTCTTTTCTTACGTAAAGAAGAGAGGCTTTCTGCATAGTTATGCGATATGTAATTCAAATGCAGATAAACTTATAAAATTAAATCGCGAACAACTATTAATGAAGAAAAATCTTATAAGAAATGTTTATGGATTTAAAAGAGGAGGGTTCGAGGAAAAAAGTTCAAGAAAAATTGAGGCTTTTGATGTTAAAAAATGAAATGCTTATTGCTTTACCCCTATCCTATAGAAGCAGACGGAGTTAGCCTTCAGGGATATTATCTATATCTCGGACTTAAGAGCCTGGGAGTTGAAGTAACTCAGTGCCATTATAAGGAGAGTCTGCAGAAGGATTTTTATCTGAAAAATTTAAGGCCGGATTTCGTTATAGGGATTGGATTTTGGGGAAATGTTCCTGAGATAGTATCGGAGCCACAAAAATATGGATTAACTGTTATTCCCTGGTTCAACGCAGATGGCTGGGTTGCAAATTACAAGGAAGAATTCGACAAACTAAAGCTGATGTTCACGACAAGCGAATGGGTGAGAAGCGTTTATAAAAGAGATGGAGTGGATGTTTCTAAGATTTTTCCTATGCATATCGGAATAGATACTGATTTGTTCAAGCCAGCTGAAAATATGGAATCCAGTCTTAAACTCAGAAGAATGCTTGGAATTAGGGACGATGAAAAGATGATTCTGACAGTTGGAGGAGACACGACTTCTAAAGGCAGTCAGGAGATGATGAAAGCCCTCGCAAAAATAGACGGAGAATTCACGAACTGGAGATATGTCTGCAAGTCCTGGCCAAGCGAGTGCTCAGAAGAATGGAGAGAGATGGAAGAGGCTCTAGCTGAAGAACTTGGAATAAGAGACAAGATAATCTTCTTGGATGATGTTTTTTCTCCAGAATTCATGGTGGATATGCTGAATGCCTGTGACATCTATGCTGCCCCTTCAAGAATAGAGGGGTTTGGAATGATACAGGTAGAAGCAATGGCTTGTGGAAAACCAGTAATCTCCATAAATGTCGGAGGACCTAGCGAGACAATAATCCATAATCAGACCGGATTTTTGGCAAGAGTTGCAGAAGAAGTGAAGCTGTCAGAAGAGTGGGTTTATCCCCATATGGGATTTGATGAGCAAAAAAAGATAAAGTTCGATGAACTGAAAACCTTTGGCTATAGAGCAAATGTAGAAGACTTGAGGAGATACACTCTAAAACTTCTGACTGACGACAGTTTAAGAGAAAGAATGGGAAAAAGAGCAAGAGAACATGCTGTTCGAAACTTCAACTACAGGGTTACTTCGAAAAAAATGCTGGATTTAATCAAAGAAAAATTAGAATTAGAACCAATATCTATAGTTGCAAGAGTTAAATAAGGACCTTTTTCTTTTTCAGAGATTCATAAGCTAAAATATAGGTTCCTGCATTCCATGCCTGCATTTCTCCATACATTTTTTTGTTGAGTGGGTTTATCCACTCTGGAAAATTGCCTTTTAAGTTGGCTTCTGCCAATTTTTTTAACTGGTTTTCAGCCTCTCTAAACTGTTTCATTTTTATAAGACTAAGAACATAGAAACTTCCAATATAGGGCCAGATTCCACCATTGAGGTAATTGTAAGGAGTTCCTGCCTTGCAATCCAAATAGTAATCCTGCCAGTATTTGCTGCTTTTTCTTATAGGAGGAAAGATTGCGCGTACAGGATAGGGCTTATCGATACCTTTTTTCTCTATGTAAAAAAGGATTTTCTTTGATTTTTCTTTATCTGCTAAACCAAAAACAATTGCCAATAGATTTCCAAGAGTGTCAAACCACTCTCCTATTTCTTTGTATTTATTGTGGCTTTTCCATCTGTAAGAGTAATAAAAATTTCCATTCCACAGTTTTTTATCTTCATTCTTTTCAATATTGAATCTCAACTTTTTCTTTTTTTCTGGCTTCTTTGCTAAATCCAGAACTTTGTGATAAAGAGCTTGAGTATTGATAGTATGTCCGTATCTGTGAGGAAAAGCATCCTGCCAGTCTGTTGTTGGTAGTTGTTCCAGGAGATTGTCTTCTTCCATATCCTGATAACTCAACCAAGTTAAAGCCTTTCAATTTCTTTTTTGTGCTTTTTGAACAGCTCAGAGTTGTATCTCTCTTTATAGATGTATTCTCCAATTATGAACCACAGGCTGGAATCTATGGATTCAAAATCTACTTGGGGCTTCCTCTGATTTAATTTAAGGACTGCATTTGGGATCTGCCCAAGTTTGCTCTGATATTTTGCGAGAGTATCGAGACTTCTCCCAAAAATGCTTTTTATCTCGTTGCTTTTTACTAAACTCGCTCCAATTAAACTTATTACGCTGTCTCTTGCCCAAACCCCCCTGTATCCCTTTTTTCCCCCAGATGCAAAAAGTCCGTATTTTGTAGAACATTCCTCTATGACTTCCAGTGCCTTTTTGTAAGCCAACTCAGTTTGATTTTTCATTTTACCTTTACTAACGCCCTCATTATCTTTTTAAGAGAGATTTTTCTGACAGCAGTCACAACATCTCCCCCCCCATAATAAATCAACAAATGTTTTTTGTCTTTATCCCAGACAATTCCTGTTGGAAAAAGTATCCTCTTTTTCTGATACAATTTCAGTTCATATTTATTTTTTGGAACTAGAATTGGCCTAGATTTAGCCAGCATCTTTGTTGGTTTTTTTGAGTCGAGAAGGGCAGCAGAGCCAGAATAAATGTAGATTTTTCCCTTGCTGTTCACTGTGTGATAAATGAAAAGCCATCCTTTTTCTGTTTCTATTGGCGGACAGCCTGCACCCATTCTCCAGTAGAATTTGTTGTTTTCTTTTGGAATCTCCATTGAATGGAGGCTTCCCCAGGAAAGCAGGTCTTTGGAATAGGCAATCCAGATATGCGGAGGAGAGAACTGAAAATTGCTCTCTGGCCTGTCAAGAGCAACATACCTCCCTCGAATTTTTTCAGGAAATATGACAACATCCTTGTCCTGTTCTCCGAATATTATCCCCTTCCTGTCCCACTCTTCGAGGTCTTTGGAGAAAGCGATAGAAGTGGAGATATTTTCCTCTCGTGACAAACTCACATAAGTCATTATATATCTGCCATCTATTTTTACTATTCTCGGGTCTTCTACTCCCAATTCTGAATCGCTTTCAATGCCATAGAAGCTCGGCTTTTTGTCAATTGAGAGTACTTTTAATCCAGATTCATCCAAAACTACTTTTCTTAAATGAGAAATAAAAGTCAACCTTTTTGTATTGTCTTTAAAAAGTATGTCAAAATCAGAACTTTTTGATATGTTTTTTTTGCTGAATCTGTCTATTTTTATCTTAAATCTCTTCTCTCCAACCATTCTTGGAGAATAACAGTATTTTTCAGTTTCCAAAACCCTGACTCTTTCAATCACTCTCACATAGAGAACTATTTTCCCGTCATCTCTCCTTATTGCTGCAGGATTTATAGTTCCGATTACCTTTAATTTTTTTGAGGAGGGCTTTATCATTCGAGGAGTAACTAACAGCACCCCCTTTTCAGCGTTTATCACTGATAAAATAATCGCCTTTAGTTTTTAAATTTATAGAAAAATTACAGCAAAGAACCTGCTTCTTCGTCTATAATCACAAGAAGGTTCTTGTGTCTTCTTAAAAAACTGACAGGATAATTCTTGTCTATTTCCCCTTTAACTAAAGAATAAACAGCCTTTGCTTTCTTTTTTCCAGATGCAAGGAGGAGTATTTTTTTGGATTTCATTATTGTAGAAATCCCTACTGTCAGAGCCCTTTTTGTAACCTTTTTGATTTTTACAGTTTCCTTGCTCAAATTTACTAGTCTTGTTTTTGAATTTAACTCGCTTCCAGGCTCATTAAAACCGATATGCCCATTGCTTCCAAGTCCCAATATCTGAAAGTCAATCGGGTTTTTTCTTATTTCTTCTTCATAATTTCTGCATTCTTTTTCAGGGTTTTTCGTCTCTCCATTCAAGAGTCTTATGTTCTCTTTTTTTATATTGATTTTGTTGAAGAGGTTCCTGAAAAAGTGATAATAAAAACTCTTTTTATTGTTATTTTTTATAGGGTAGTATTCATCGAGGTCAAAAGCTTTGATTTTAGAGAAGTCAATCTGTTTTTTCTTATATGCCCCTGCTAGATTTCTATATAATCCAAGAGTGGTTTTCCCTGCTGCAAAACCCATTACGAGATTTGGCTTTTTTCTAATTTCTTCACTAACAATCTGAAAGGCTTTTTCTGACAATTCTCTGTAATTTTTTACTTTTATTAATTTCATTTTGCCTTTTTTGCTGTTTTATCGAATAATTTCTCAGCAGGACACCCTAATTCTCTCTGTCTGCAGTATTTACAAGCCAATTGCCCTCTAACAAACCCATTTCCAAAACTTGAAAGAACAGCCAATATCAGAATTAACGATAAAATCAACCAACTAAAATGTATTACAAGGAGGATAATTCCTGCTATCAGAGGAATTAGAGAAACTAAAAAATCCAGAATTAAATCTTTCCAGCCAACCTTACACTCGCTGAGTTTCTTATTTCCTCTTTTGAAGAATAAACGAGCTAATTTTCCTTTTCCAAAAGCACAACATTTTCCGTAATAATAGCAGTTGACACAGCTTCTATGCCACAATCTTATCTCCATTACTAAAAAATAAGCCAGATAAATCAGAGAATAAATTAATCCAAAATTAAACAGTATGTAAAATCCGATTGCACAAATAAAGATGTTCAATAAATTAGAAATTAAGATTGTACTTGCAGGATAATTTTCATAACATTTCACTTTTTCTTTTTGTCTTTCTGTCTCTTTTTCTTTTTTTTGTTTTATTTTTTTGCTCATTTCAAAACCTCCAACCCAGGAAGCTTTTCTCCTGCAATATAACTCAGCAGAGCTCCTCCGCTGAGGCTGATGTGTCCGAATTTTTTCTTACTTACCCCTGAAGCTTCAATCGCATCGCTTAAGTGCCCTCCTCCTATTACTGAAAAACCCTTGCTATTCGCAATAGCCCTTAGAATTGCGAAAGTTCCGTCGGAAAATCCTTTTTTAGCACAGTCCCCCGCAGGCCCTTTCATAAAAGTTGCACTACCTTTTTTTATTTCTCTGACATATTTTTTCTGAGTTTCTCTGCCAATATCAAAAATTTCATGCTTGTTTGGAAATCCGTCCAGTGAAATTTCTTTTCTTCCTCCAATATCAACAGCAAAATCAACAGGAGTTTCAACTTTCTTCAATTTGCTTTTTGGAATTTTTATAAAAACCTTCTTTTTTTTCAGATAATTTTCCTGTTCTCCTAATTTTTTTCCTTTGTTTATCAAACAGACTTGCCCAAATAAACCACAACTCAAAACTCTGTGTTTTCCAATCAGCTTGACGTTGTCTTCTGGTTTTGCTCCTCCAAGGATATATAGAGTATTTTTCAGCTTTATTTTCTGAAGCGCTTTAACTTCCTTTTCTAGAAGTATTCCTGCGCAGCTGTTTTTGATGTACATAGGAAGAAGAATAGAGGTTTGCTTTCTATGACAGACAGAAAAAGCATCGTTCACGTATATATCGCATAATTTTGAGAAAAAAACAGCGATTTTATTGCCTTTTTTAGGAGTGAATTCTTCTTTCAGGTTTCTTATGTTTTCTAAGAGGATGGCCTGTCCATTTTTCAAGCTTTTTATCGCTTTTTCTGCCCTTTTTCCTATAATATCCTCAACAAATTTTACTTTTGTGTATTCATTTAACTGTTTGCAGTGCTGTTTGAGAGAGATGAAATCCTCATCTCCTGGCCTTCCTTGATGAGCCAGAATTACGATTTTTGCTCCCTTTTTTTTCAGCTCTTTTATCGTTACAGAAGCCTCTTTTATTCTCTCGGATTTTAGCAGTTTTTTGTTTTTTACATCGGAATTCAAATCGCATCTAAGAAGAACCCTCTTTCCGGTAAAATCAAAGTCTTTCAGAGTTTTCATCTTGAGAATAATTTATTTTGCGAGAAGTTTAACTAAATCCGCCAATCGGCACGAATAACCATGCTCATTATCGTACCACGAGAGAACTTTAACGAGATTGCCGTTTACCTGAGTCAAAATAGAGTCAACAATCGAAGAGTTTGGGTTTTTTATGACGTCTGAAGAAACGAGTTCGTCCTCTGAATACTGCAAAATTCCCTTGAGGTTTTTTTGAGATGCTTTTTTCAACGCTTCATTCACTTGTTCTCTTGTCACCGCTTTTTTCAGAATTGCGACAAAATCAGTTATGCTTCCGCATGCTACAGGAGCCCTTATTGCCAATCCGTCTAATTTTCCTTTCAATTCAGGAATTACATCTGTAACAGAGGTAGTTGCTCCTGACGTAGTGGGTACGAGGTTGATTGCTGCTGCTCTTCCTCTTCTCAATTTCTTGTGAGGAATGTCCAAAATTGCCTGGTCATTGGTATAAGCATGGACAGTAGTCATGAATCCCTTTTCTATTCCAAAGCTGTCATGAAGAACTTTGACTATTGGAGCTAAACAGTTAGTCGTGCAGGAAGCCATAGATATAATCTTGTGTGTTTTTTTCAGCTTGTTTTCATTGACTCCTAAAACTACAGTGATATCTAGGTTTTTTCCTGGTGCAGATATAATCACTTTTTTTGCTCCTGCTTTTAGATGCTTGGAAGCCCCTTCTCTTTCTGTGAAAACTCCTGTGGATTCAATTACAATGTCCACTCCGAGTTGTTTCCATGGAAGGCTTTCTGGATCCTTCTCACAGAAAACCTTTATTTTCTTTTCCCCAATTTTAATAAACCCCTTTCCAGCCTCTACTTTTTTCTCGTAATTTCCATATACAGAATCGTATTTTATGAGATAAACCAGAGAATTTATGTCGCCTAAATCGTTTATAGCAACTATATCCAGCTTTTTATCCAAGGCGATTTTCAGGAAAGTTCTCCCAATTCTCCCAAGCCCGTTAATCGCTATTTTCACCATTTTTTCTGCAACAAAAAGGATAAATGCTTTAATAAATCTTACTGCAAACAGAAAAGAAGAGAGATTTATTTCACTAATTTTCCTGCTTTTTCAAAAGGAATTTCATCGTTGCTCAGCTTTCCAAGGATATTTTTCAATTCAGAAATCTTTACCCTGATTTGTTTTTTGGTATCTCTGTCTCTTATCGTTGCATCCTTGTTTTTTACAGACTCTTCATCAACTGTTATACAGTAAGGAGTTCCTATTTCATCATTTCTCGCATATCTTCTTCCTATGCTTCCTGACTCATCATAGATTACATTCCATTCTTTTTTCAAATCCTCGAAAATCTGGGAACAGAGTTTTTCAAATTCTTCCTTTTTTACAATAGGAAATATCGCTGCTTTTATCGGAGATAATTTTGGATGCAGTTTTAGAACGATATTTTCTCTTTCTTTGTCATAATAATAAGAATCAAACATGAAAACTAGGAATGCTCTCTCAACTCCAAGACTGGGTTCGCATATAACTTGCGGGATAACTTTTTTCTTTGTTTTCTCGTCGAAGATCGACAAATCTTTTTTTGAAAATTTCTCGTGTTGCTTCAAATCATAGTCACTTCTGTCTGCAATTCCTTCTAATTCTTTCCATCCAAAAGGAAATTTGTACTCCAAATCCCAACAATCAGAAGAATAATGCGATAGTTCATCTTTTCTATGCTGTCTTATTCTGAAATTTTCAGGATTAACTCCAAGGTTAACAAACCAAGAAAACTCTGTAGCAAGCCAGTAAGCATGCCAATCCTTTTTTATTATTCCATTTTTCAGAGCATCGGTTATTTTCATGCTCTTTGGGGGCTCATTTTTCTCCTGTGCTTCTGCAGAAAGGACAGATATTTCCATTTCAGGAAGTTTATAGACACAGTTAGAACCTGGAAAAACGAAGTATTCTATCTCCATTTGCTCAAACTCTCTACATCGAAACAAAAAATCCCTTGGAGCAATCTCATTTCTGAAGGCTTTTCCTATTTGTGCTATCCCAAAAGGCAGTTTCATCCTTGCATTTTCATATACGAATTTGAAATTAGTAAATATGAGCTGCGCTGTTTCTGGCCTCAAATAGGCTTCATCTTTCTCTCCGACGCTAGTTTTGAACATTAATTTGAATTCTTTGGCATTTTCATTGTCGAAATCTCCTCCACATTTCGGACATTTTACTTTTCCTAACTCTCTTTTATCTATCTTTTCTGGCTGTTTGCATTTTTTACACACTACAAAAATATCGCTGAAGCTGTCCAGATGCCCTGAGGCTTTCCAGACAAGCGGATGAGTTATTATGCTTCCATCGATTCCTTTTATATCTCTTCTCTCCCACACGTGAAATTTCCACCATTCTTTCTTTATATTGTTCTTCAATTCCACTCCTAAATGCCCAAAATCCCAAAAACCGGCAAAACCACCATAGACATCCGCTGACTGATAGACAAAACCTCTCCTCTTGCAGAAAATTGCCATATCCTCGACGGAAATGGCTGTGGGGTAACTTTTTATTTTTTCTTTTTTCTCTTCAATTTTCTCTTTTTTTTGTTTTTCAGCCTCCATTTTCTCAAAAAATCCTTTTGCTTTTTGCTCTGCTTCCTTTTTTGTCTTGCCAAGATAAGCCAGAGTCTTGGTTTTTACCTTACCTTCCACTCTTTTATTTTCTTGAAGGTAATAGTAATCCTTGTTCTTTATTGTTTTTTTGACAATAAAAGCCATGAGAGTATTTAGGCACTACAGTTTTTAAATATTTCCCTAATCTAAAAGTTACTCATCAGCCTTCCCCCAAATAATACACAAATAATAAGTATTTTTGGCACAAAATACATACAAATATACTATTAATATATATTATAAATACATACATTTATAAAGAAAAATACATACAAGATAAGTATGAGAAGGACTCGACTAGCAGAGAGTACCATAAACGAGATAAGGGGGCGAATAAAGAGGGCGCAAAACAAGAGAAAAGCGTGTTCTGATTACCTAAAAAAATTACATCAAAAGTATTATAGCGGAAAAATTTCTTATTCAAAATACATCGAGAGTCTTCGAGAAAAAAGAAACGGAAAAAACATACGAGAATGGATAAATTCCCTCGATAAATACGAGAAAAATTATCGAAAAGAATTAAAAAGAAAACAAAGAAAAAGGACAATTCGAGTAACGAGCATGATTTTTGTTTCTTTAACTGTCCTTGGTTTTTTGGCTTTTTTGTTTTTTTCTAATATTCGACCTTCTTTTGTCGGTTATACTGTTCAAGAAAATGAGATCGAGTCCTCTCAGATTTTGAACTTGGAATTTTTGCAGTCGGGAAGTTATGATTTGCAAATAACAGAACCAGGAAAATTGTCTTCTTTGAGAATTTCAGGAAGTATAACTGGAATTGGAACAGTGAATATTTACTTAGATGATTTATTGATATATTCAGGAGAAATAAAACAAGAAGAAGCTCTTCAACAAAAGATATCGAGTCCTTCTCAAGAAGAGCTTCTTCCTTCTGAAGCTCTGACAAAAAGTTTCATAGACGTGTGCGAACAGACTTGTGACTTAAAGGAATTAGATTTACAAAAGCCCTCTTATACCTTGAGAGTAGAACTCTCGGGGGATTTGAAAGTTAACCTGCAGGAAGTTAGATATATCATAGTTCAGGAGCAGGAAAACGAAACTATTTCTGAGGTTAACACAACAATATCCGAAGAGAATATAACTATACCTGAAAATAATGCGAGTATTCCAGAAACAAACACTACAGAAAATGCTACTGTCCCAGAAACCAATGTCACCACAAATGTAAGTGAAACAAACATAACTGTTCCAGTAACTGAACCAGTGATTCCAGAGGTTCCAGAAATCCAAGAAACAAATATAACACAAAATATAACTGAAAATGTCACTGAAACCAATGTTACCATACCCGAAACTAGCAATGTTACAACTGTGAATGTCACGACAATATTGACAGAAGAAAATGTAACAATTGAAACTATCCAATATCCAGCAATTCTCAATCAAAAAGTCAGGTGGAAAAAACAGATTACCAGTAAAGTAGAAGGCAATTTGACAATAAAGCTTCCGAGAGAAGCAGAGAATGTAGTGGTTAACAAGACAAAAAATCAGAATACAGAAAAAGTTTCTTCTCTCCGCATAACTGGGAATGTTGTTGGTTCTTCTGGTTCTTCTATAAAAGAGTTGTTTGCGAAGTTTTTGGCATTTTTAGGGCTGACAGGAAGAGCTGTTGGAGAATCTTCAAATGAGAAGCAAATTGAACTTAATTTGGAAATCGATGATATTGAAGCAGTATACGAAATTGGGTATGAAACTCCTGCTCCTTATACGATTGAACTAGAAAAAGAAAGAGAAAAAGAAGTTGTTGTTGTTGGCTTGGAAACTACCCACTACGAGAATGTTTCTTCTTTCACTACACTCAATGAAAAATGGGGAGTTAGAGAAGCTTCCCGCGTAAAGATTTACTGGAAAGAACAAGATACCTATCTTCCTATTGCAAAAATCGAAGACACTAACAGCAATGGAATTTATGATTACCTAGAATGGCTCATTCCAAGCTTATCCAATCAGACCTTTGAAATCATAATAGAAATAAGCAGAGCAGAGCATTTGGATAAAAACAGGCAATTCCTTTCAGATATCTATGGGCAAGTAAAGGCCTTGGATGGCATTTGGAGTGAAGAAATAGGAAATAAGGAGTATGTTCGTATTACATTCCAGCAAAACCTCTCAAATACAAGTGATATAACTTTTTTTCCTAGAGTTGCAAACGGGAATCCAAGAATAGAAGTATATGAAAAAGATGGAACAGAGAAAATCGCAGAGCTGAGTGCTTTAAACTCAAGCGAGTACAACAAAATTTATCTCAGCAATCTTCAAAACAGCCAAAATACTTTTGACTTAGAAGTTGTAGCAGGAAGTCTGGAATTTGAGCATATAATCGATCCAAATTTAACTCTACAGCCAGGAATCGAAGGGAAAGATTCTTTTATAACTGAAACAAGGCCAGCTGAAAATCATGGTGCAGACACAGTCCTTGAAATTAGAGGAGATGGAAGCAGAAGAGTGCTAATTGAATTTAATTTATCAGGCATTTTACCTGAAGCAAGAATATCCAATGTAACTCTCAACATGTATGTGAGGGTAAGAGGGAGTATGGCAGTCAGTCAAGTAGTAGGTATTTATCGAATTAATAACAGCTGGGTAGAAGGAACAGGAACTGGACAAAACACTGGAGATGGAGCCACATGGAATAATAGAAGCGGAAGCCAAATCTGGAGTTCACCAGGAGGAGATTTTAATTCAAGTTTATGGGCAAGCGTCGCTTTAGTTGATAGAAATACCTGGGTTAGCTGGGACATAACAAATTTAGTTCAGAATTGGGTTAATGGAACTTATCCTAATTACGGAATGCTCTTGAAAAGCGAAACCATAAATTCAAACGTATGGGCATTGGCATCGAGCGATGATATAGATTCAACAAAACACCCATACTTAAACATAACTTATGCCGAATCAATAGCTCCCTCAATAAACTTAGTTCAAGTTCCTTCTACTCGACAGGGTTCTAACATAAGCCTATACGCAAATGTAACGGATAATGATCAGGTAAGTAGTGTATTCCTAGAATTAAACGGGGTTAATTATTCCCTATCAAGGAATATACTCTCTGAAAGAAGAATTATAGATATAATACCTGTTGCAAAAGGAACAATTAAACCTTATATTGTCAATGACTACAAAAATTCTTATGACAGGAATAATTTAACCTATTCACAAATAATCGCAGATAAGACTGAATTAGGAGTTAAGACTCTCGGGGTAGGTGCAATAGGAAATATCAATTCTGTGAAGATAAAAGTCTTGTATTCTGCAAAAGATAATACAAATACTTCGTGTTCAGTTCATTGGAGTATTTCTGAAGATATTCAAGGTAGTTATCATTCCTTTATAGCAAACAAAACAATGCAACTCGCAATCTTTGATGTAAGCTCTGAAAGAAATTGGAGCATGTTGGACTTCAACAATGTAGAAATATACATCAACAAAACAGGAGGCATTCCATATATCCACGAAGTTTGGTTTGAGGTAGATTACAATACCTCTGCAAGCAACGACATTTGGAGAGGCATACTGGACAGCTCAAGATGGGATACAGGAACTTATTCTTATGTAATCCATTCGAATGACAGTTCCAATAATCAAGCAGAGAAAGCAGGCAATTTTACCCTATTTCCCAAGCTCGTTTTAGTTAACCTATCTTTGAGAGATGCAAAAGGCAATTTTACGAATTCAGAAATTATGATTTATAATAAGGATAAAGAATTGGAAATAAATTCCAGCCTCACACAGTCAATACTGGTTTCTTTAGAATCAGGAGAAAAAGACATCATTATCAAGCCCTTAAACGGTTCTATTAAAAAAATTGAATTCTCAAAAGTGAACATTAATAAAAATGTTAATGGAATCATGGATATTGATTTCCCTAAAGCGAATCAGAGTTTTGTCCAGATATATGCAGTTAACCCGCAGTTGAATTTTACTAATGCCACACTGACTGTTTTAGCAGTTGGGAATACTTTGTATAAATGCAAAGATTGGAATTTTACTGCACAGAGTTGTTATGGACAATTGATAAAAGTAAGGAATATCCTACCAAGACAAGAATACACTCTCACACTGACTCCAGGAGACCCTGGATTTATCGAAACAATAGAGATAAGCAAGGCAGAGCACTTAGACAGCAATAGAAACTTTATTTCAGACATCTATGAACAAGTAAAGGCTTTGGATGGCAACTGGAGCGAGGAAATAGGAAATAGCGAGTATGTTCGTGTTACATTTCAAAAAAACCTCACATATAAGAACGATATAACCCTCTTTCCTCGAACAATCACTGGAAATCCGGCAATAGAGGTCTATGAAATAAATGGAACAGAGAAAATCGCAGAGTTGAGTGCTTTAAATTCAAGCGAGTACAACAAAATCTATCTCACAAACCTTAGAGGTATTCAGGATAGCTTTGACTTGAGAGTTGTCAATGGTACTTTAGAATTAGATTACATAGTAGACCCTTCTTTTAATCCTCTCGATAACAGGGCAATAGGATATGAATTCTTGAATGATTCTGGAGATGTGGTAAGTTATGCAGATGGGATAACTGTCCATGTATGGAATCCAGTACATGATTATTTTTTCAACAAAACCTCAGGAATACAGCTCACAAATAACTTTCAGGAATACTGGACAAGGAACATCTTTTGCGGAGGCTACAAAAACAGTTCAGATGACTGGATTTACGAGTGTAACGATGAACTTCCTTTCACTTGGAACATAAAAAGCGACAATCTGACTTATGTTAACATAACGGGCTACAGAGACATAACAGTCCAGGGAAGAACAGCAAGAGCAGCAATAAGGTACCACTTAGAGTTGTATGATGAAAATTTGACAATACAGATGAGTATTGAAAATACCGGGAATTTGAGCATTCCAGTTGACCTTGGTTTCGCATGGAGAAGCACAGACATAAGAGTAGGAAACGATACTATAAATGATAAAATTCTGGTTAATGACACAGAATACTGGCTAAATGAAACTTTAGATTTGCTCTTTACCAATTTGTCAGAAGGCTTCTACGACTTGATTGATCCTATTGCTGGAGCTGATTTATGGCTTAGATGGAACAACAGCATCAACTATGCTTTAAGGGTAAAAAGCCAAGTTCCTAGATACAATGCTCCTGTGGATTTAGGTATAAACATAGGAACTCTATCTGTTGGCCAGGAAAAGCACACAGAGATGTACTGGCTTGATGGTCCTAACAATCCAAATGAGTTCAATGCCACCTCTCCTTATGCCTCTCCAGACCCAGTATTAGAAGGAAACACAATCACGTTCTACGCAACAGATGTTGATGATGGAAACTCTTACACTTATGTCATGACTATCTGTAGCGCATCGGGTTATTCCTGTTCCAAAACAGGACCAACAGGAACCTGTAGTGGGGGGGAAAAAATATGTCAATCCAGTGCAGCAGCTAGTGGAACTCAGGTTACTTGCTCTAACAGCACTGTTACAACAGGAAAAGAAGGAACAGTGGATTACTATGCCTACACTTGTAATAGCAATGGTAACTCTTATATAGATGCAGAAAATCCCAATACTTTTACAGTTAGCATGATGTATCCGCAGTTTTCAGACTATACGGATAACAATGCCTCTCTCGTAGGAGGAGGAATTGGGTATTTCAACGTAACCATTTTAAACACGAATGGAACAGTTCTCCTTGAGATAAACGGACAGAACATAACTGCAACCAACAAATCAGGAAGCGCAACTAGGTTCAATGCCACCTATAATTTCACTAGTGATGGAACTTATGCTTACAGATGGTGGTCTTTTGGTAATAGCAGTTCTAAAAAATTAAACAAATCAGACGAAAGAAGCTACACAGTAAATATTTCTTACGGAACTCTCAGTGTGAATATTTCCTATCCAATAAATCAATCCAATTTCGCTTATGGAGATATAAATCTCACAATAATTGCAAATGTGACTTGTGTTGGAGCAGCAGGAAGCAAATGTGGAACAGTTTATGCTTGGGCAAGATACAATGTTTCTGGAGCCATTCCAGACACACCAATTAGCACGATAACAGGAGCGAATCCATTTTATATTTATTCATTAGAAGCTAATCAGACAGATGGATTTAAAACATCTGGTCTTGGAGCAGGTAATCCTTATGGAATTACAACAAATGGAAGCGATTTCTGGATTACTGATGGTCTTGATTTGTTTGTTTACCATACAAATAAAAGCGGTTATAATTTTACAAACGGATTTTCAACATCTGCTATTGGAGCAGGTAATCCTCCAGGGATAACAACAAATGGAAGCGACTTTTGGATTACAGATACTGCTGATTATTTTGTTTATCATACAAGTAGAACAGGGACAAACATAACAAATGGATTTAAAACAGATACTCTTGGTTCAGATTTTCCTACTGGAATTGCAACAAATGGAAGCGACTTTTGGATTGTAGATAATACTGATAAATTTGTTTACCATACAAGTAGAGCAGGGACAAACATAACAAATGGATTTTCAACATCTGATCTTGGAGCAGGTAATCCTTATGGAATTACAACAAATGGAAGCGATTTTTGGATTACTGATTATCTTGATGATTTCGTTTATCATACAAACAAGAGTGGTTATAATTTCACAGACGGATTTAAAATTGAAACTTTTGGTTCAGGGGACTCTCGTGGTATAACAACAAATGTTAGTTTATTGGGTGGAACACCTACTGATTTTTGGATTACAGATTTCAGTGATGTTTTTGTTTATCATTTTGCAATTAGTGGATTAGCACAAAATCCCCAGTCTCTCACATTAAATTCAGGAGAATCTTTCCTTGTGAATTGGACTTTGAATGTCACTTCTCTAGCCAGAAAGAGTTATCTCATCGATGTTCTCTTTAATTCCAGTTATGGAAGTGCAAATGTTCCAAATAACGACACAGAGAACAGGCAGATTAACATAATGAATGGTTATGGAACTCTTCAAGTGAATATTTCTTATCCTACAAACAATTCTAATTGGGCATATGGCGATACAAATCTTACAGTTACTGCAAATGTGACTTGTGTGGGTGGAATTGCTGGATGTGGAACAGTCTATGGTTTGGCAAGGTACAATGCTTCGAGTGCAAGTCCTGATACTCCTGTTAATTCTACTTCAGGAGCGAATCCGTTTTATATTTTAAGCGGGGGTAATGTAAATTTTACTAATCAAACAGATGGATTTTCAGCATCTGATATTGGTTCAGTTAATGCTTACGGTATGACAACAAATGGAAGTGATTTTTGGATTGTAGACCCAACAGATGCGTTTGTTTATCATTTGAATTCTACAGGAGGAAATATGACAGATGGGTTTAAATTAACTTATGCAGCTGTCATAATGCCATATGGAATAACAACAAATGGAAGTGATTTTTGGATTTGTAATTATAATGGTTTTGTTTATCACCTTAATTATAGCGGGTTTAATTATACTGACGGATTTCCAGTAGTCGGTACCGAGAGTCTCGAGACAATAACAACCAATGGCAGTGATTTTTGGGTTAAAGATTTTAATGATTTTTTTATATATCATTTAAATAGAACAGGTGGAAATATGACAGATGGATTTAAACCATCTAGTTTTGGTGCATCTGCTTTTCAAATGACAACAAACGGGAGTGATTTTTGGATTACAGATTATAGTGATGATTTTGTTTATCATGTAAATAAAAGTGGATTTAATTATACAGATGGATTTAAAACATCTGCTTTTGGTTCAGCTAATCCTTATGGAATAGCAATAAAACCGGGCTTAGGAGCAAGTCCAACAGATTTTTATATTCTTGATGGTGATGAGAATTTTGTTTACCATCTTTCTGATGCCAGTGATAATCCCCAACCCCAAACTCTCGCTTCAGGCCAATCTTTTCTAGTGAATTGGACATTGAATGTAACCTCTTTTGCAGCTATAAGTTACTTCGTAGATGTTTTCTTCAATTCCAGTCTAGGAAGCGCAGTTGTTCCTGATAATGACACAGAAGACAGGCTGATTAATATAAAAAGCAGTTATGGAACTCTCGATGTGAATATAAGCTATCCTATAAACAACTCCATTTTCCGCTATGGAGATACGAATTTAACTGTAATTGCAAATGTGACCTGTGTCGGTGGAATTGCTGGATGTGGAACTGTTTATGCTTTGGCGAGATACAATGCTTCTGGAGCTACGCCAGATACAGCGATTAACATTGGAACAGGAGCATCGCCTTTCTATATCATTAGTTCTATCAACCAATCAGACGGATTTAAAACAACTGCTTTTGGTTCAGATAATCCTTATGGTATAACAACAAATGGAAGTGATTTTTGGATTGTTGATGGTACTGATTTATTTGTTTATCATGTAAATAAAAGTGGTTATAATTTTACAAATGGATTTAGAATAGATACTCTTGGTTCAGATTATCCTTGGGGAATTACAACAAACGGAAGTGATTTTTGGATTGTTGATTATACTGATCGTTTTGTTTATCATGTTAATTCAGCAGGAGTCAATCAGTCAAATGGATTTAAAACATCTGGAATTGGTTCAGCTAATCCCCAGGGAATTACAACCAATGGAAGTGATTTTTGGATTGTTGATGGTGCTGATAGCGCTGTTTATCATATCGATAAAAGTGGTAACAATTTGACAGGTGGGTTTTCAACATCTGCTCTGGGTTCAACATCTACTAGTGATATAACAACAAATAGAAGCGATTTTTGGATTACTGATTATTTTGATAATTTTGTTTATCATGTAAATAAAACTGGCGGAAATATGACGGACGGATTTTCAACATTTGCTATTGGTTCGGATAGCCCCCAGGGAATTATAACAAACGTTAGTTTATTGGGTGGAACTCCTACTGATTTCTGGATTACTGATTATATTGATTATTTTGTTTATCACGTTAATACTTCATCAGCACAATCTCAAACTCTCGCTTCAGGACAATCCTGGCTCGTGAACTGGACACTGAATGTCACAAACTCAAGCACACTCAATTATATGATTGATGTCTTCTTTAATTCAAGTCTAGGAACTGCGAATGTTCCTAACAATGACACAATAGATATGCGAGTGAGATTGAATCCTCCTCTAGCACCTCCTCCAAATATATCAATAACCTTTCCTTCTAATAATACGAACACGACAGATACAGGAATCGATGTGAATTATACTGTTAGCAGCAATGCTGTTTACTGCTGGTATTCCAATGACAGTTACAAAAAGAATACCAGTCTTCCAAACTGCGGGACAAACATAACAAGTGTGATATGGGCAGAAGGAAAGCACAACGTGACTGTTTGGGCTAATAGTAGTCTTGGATATGAAAATAGTTCGAGTGTTTACTTCATGATTGACAGTAGAAAACCATGGATAAGCATAACTTTCCCTTCAAACAATACCAACACCTCAAATACTGGTTTGAATATAAATTACACTGCCTCTGATTCGGGGGTGGGAGTAGATTCTTGCTGGTATTCCAACGATAGTTATACAATTAATACGAGTTTAGATAATTGTGGAACAAACATTACAGATGTAACATGGGCAGAAGGAAAGCATAACGTAACTATTTGGGTGAATGATTCACTAGGAAATGTGAATAATTCGAAGGTTTATTTCACTATTGACACTATAGCACCTTATTTTGATTTTTGGAAAAATATGACAGATGGATTTTCAACAAATACCTTGGGCTCTACCCCCCCTTATGGAATAACCACAAATGGAAGTGATTTCTGGATTACTGATGATAATGATGATTTTGTTTATCATACAGATAGATACGGAAATAATATAACAGATGGATTTTCAACATTTGCTATTGGTTCAGACACTCCGTATGGTATAACAACAAACGGAAGCGATTTTTGGATTACTGGAGGCGTTGATGCTTTTGTTTATCATACAGATAGATGGGGAAATAATATAACAGATGGATTTTCAACATTTGCTATTGGCTCAGATTATCCTTATGGAATAACAACAAACGGAAGCGATTTTTGGATTATTGATCAGACTGATGATTTTGTCTATCACGTTAACAGAACAGGAGGAAATATGACAGATGGATTTAAAATAAATACCATTGGGTCAAATACCCCCTATGGAATAACAACCAATGGAAGCGATTTTTGGATTACTGATGAGGGTGATGATTTTGTCTATCACGTTAACAGAACAGGAGGAAATATGACAGATGGATTTAGAACATATACTTTTGGTTCAGCACATTCTTATGGAATAACAACAAATGTATCTTTAACAGGAGGGACTCCAACTGATTTTTGGATTACTGATTATATTGATTATTTTGTTTATCATGTTTATCATACACAAACTTTAGATAACCAGACTCTTTCAGAAGGGCAATCCTTGAATTACACAATAGGTGCGCGAGATATAGGAGTTGATTTTGTACGTTTTGCAATCAACTGGACAACTACATTTTCTATCAACTCAGGAACAGGGGAACTGAGGAATACCTCTGCATTATCACTCGGGCTTTATGAAATAAACGTCTCTATAAATGATACTGCTGGAAATTTAAATTCTAGCATTTTATTGATTAATGTAACAGATACAACCCCCCCAAGTATATCAATAACCTTCCCTTCAAACAACACAGAAACTTTTGATCCTGGAATTGATATAAACTATACTGTTTCTGATTCTGGGGTAGGAGTAGATTCTTGCTGGTATTCCAACGATAGTTATACAATTAATACATCATTAGCAAACTGTGGAACCAATATAACAGATGTAACATGGACAGAAGGGACACATAAGGTAACTGTTTGGGCTAATGATACTAATGGAAATGTAAATTGGAGCAGAGTTGCGTTCACTGTTTATACTTACGGAACTTTGGATGTTAATATAACATACCCATTAAACAATTCAAATTTCAGATATGGAAATACTAATCTAACAATAAATGTGAGTGTAACGTGTCAAGGAGGAAGTTATGCAAGGTGTGGGACAGTTTATGCTTTTGCAAGATATAATGTTTCTGGAGCAACTCCAAATACACCAATTAATATGACAGAAGGGGTTCCTTTTTATATCATTGATAATGTGCAAAATCTTTCAGATGGGTTTTTAGCATCTAATATTGGCGTAGGTAGCCCAGGGGAGATAACAACCAATGGAAGTGATTTTTGGATTACAGATAGTAGTGACGATTTTGTCTATCATACAGATAGATACGGAAATAATCAATCAGACGGATTTTCAACAACTACTCTTGGTTCAGATTTGCCTCGTGCAATAACAACTAACGGAAGCGATTTTTGGATTACTGATGATACTGATGATTTTGTCTATCATACAGATAGATACGGAAATAATTTAACAGGTGGATTTAAAACATCTACTTTGGGTTCAGCAAATCCTTATGGAATAACAACTAATGGCAGCGATTTTTGGATTGCTGATTATTTTGATTATTTTGTTTATCATACAAACAGAACAGGCGGAAATATAACCAATGGATTTAAAATAAATACCATTGGTTCAACTACTACTTATGGAATAACAACTAATGGCAGTGATTTTTGGATTGTTGACAGTGGTGATGATTTTGTTTATCATACAAACAGAACAGGAGGAAATATGACAGACGGATTTTCAACATCTGCTTTCGGTTCAAGTAATCCACTGGGAATAACATCTCTTCCATTGGCTTATAATTCGACAGGAGCTTCAACAGATTTTTGGGTTGTTGATAGTACGAATTTTTTTGTTTATCATCTTTTTTCTGCAAAAAATCCCCAACCTTATGCATTGACTTCAGGACAATCTCGGAATATGACATGGACATTGAGGGTAACCTCTTCTTCAGCAGAAAGTTATATGATTGATGTTTTCTTTAACTCGAGTTATGGAAGTGCGAATATTCCAAATAATGAGACAGAAGATAGGCAAATAAATATTTTAGAAACAGATATAATTTTTCCTTCAATTCAAATTCTTTATCCGTCAAATAATACGAACACCTCAAATACTGGTTTGGATATAAATTACACTGCCTCAGATGCAAATCTCGCTTCCTGCTGGTATTCCAACGATAGTTATACAATTAATACCAGTCTTCCAAACTGCGGGACAAACATAACAAGTGTGATATGGGCAGAAGGAAAGCACAATGTCACAATATGGGTAAATGATTCTGCTGGAAATGTGAATAAGTCTAGGATTTATTTTACTATTGATAGTCTTGCTCCCTATTTTGACTTTTGGAAAAATATGACAGATGGATTTAAAACACTTTCTCTTGGTTCAGACTCTCCTTTTGCAATAACCACTAATGGAAGTGATTTTTGGATTACTGATCTTGGTGATGATTCTGTTTATCATACAAATAAAAGCGGTTTTAACTTTACAAATGGATTTAAAACATCTGCTTTTGGTTCAGATTATCCTTACGGAATAACAACCAATGGAAGTGATTTTTGGATTCTTGATTATTGGGATGATTTTGTTTATCATGTCAATAAAAGTGGTTATAATTTTACAAATGGATTTAAAACCTCTGCTTTTGGTTCAGGGGATGCTTATGGAATTACAACAAATGGAAGTGATTTTTGGATTGTTGATAGTGGTGATTCTTTTGTTTATCACACTAACAAAAGTGGTTATAATTTTACAGATGGATTTAAAACAACTACTTTTGGTTCAGCTACCCCCTATGGAATTACAACAAATGGAAGCGATTTCTGGATTGTTGATGTTAGTGATTATTTTGTTTATCATGTCAATAGAACAGGAGGAAATATAACAGATGGATTTAAAACTTCCACCTTAGGTTCAGACGATTCTATTGGAATAACAACAAATAGCAGTGATTTCTGGATTGTGGATAATTCTGATTTTTTTGTTTATCACACTTATCATGTTAAATTGTATAATCAGATTCTTACAGAAGGACAGTCCTTGAATTATACAGTATATGCGCAGGACGATGGCGTTGACTTCATCTACTTTGCAATAAACTGGACAACTCAATTCGCAATAAATTCTGTATCAGGAGAACTGACAAATACTTCTGCATTATCAGCAGGACTATATTACATCAACATCTCTGTAAATGATACTGTTGGGAATTTGAATTCCAGTATTTTATTGGTTAATGTGGGGGGGTTAGATAATATTCCTCCAGACATAACAATAACTTTCCCCTCAAACAACACAAATACAACAAATGCGGATTTAGATATTAATTATACTGCTTCTGATGATGTTGCCCTTGGAAGCTGCTGGTATTCCAACGATAGTTATACAATTAATACGAGTTTAGATAATTGTGGAACAAATATAACAGATGTAACATGGGCAGAAGGGAAACACAATGTAACAATTTGGGCGAACGATTCTGCAGGAAATGAGAATAGCTATAGCGTTTATTTCACGATTGATACTATAAAACCATGGATAAGCATAACTTTCCCTTCAAACAATACCAACACCTCAAATACTGGTTTGAATATAAATTACACTGCCTCTGATTCTGGGGTGGGAGTAGATTCTTGCTGGTATTCCAACGATAGTTATACAATTAATACCAGTCTTCCAAACTGCGGGACAAACATAACAAGTGTGATATGGGCAGAAGGAAAGCATAACGTAACTATTTGGGTGAATGATTCACTAGGAAATGTGAATAATTCGAAAGTTTACTTCACAATTGACACTGTAAAACCATGGATAAACATAACTTTCCCTTCTAACAACACCAACACTTCAAACGCTGGTTTGGATATAAATTACACTGTTTCAGATAATCTTGCTATTGGAAGCTGCTGGTATTCTAATGATAGTTATACAAAAAATGAGAGTTTAACAGACTGCGGAACAAACATAACAGATGTGACATGGGCAGAAGGAAAACACAATGTCACGATATGGGTAAATGATTCTGCAGGAAATGAAAACAGTTCGAGTGTTTATTTCACAATTGATACAACTCCTCCAAACATTGTAATAACCTTCCCTTCTAACAATACCAACACTTCAAATACAGGAATTGATGTGAATTATACTGTTGACAGCATTGCTGTTTCCTGCTGGTATTCCAACGATAGTTATACAATTAATACGAGTTTAGATAACTGCGGAACAAACATAACAACAATCACATGGGCAGAAGGAAAGCACAACGTCACTATTTGGGCTAATGACTCTGTTGGAAATGAGAACAGTTCAAGTGTTTATTTCACAATTGACACAATTGCCCCGTATTTTGATTTCTGGAAAAATATGACAGATGGATTTAAAACATCTGCTTTTGGTTGTGGTTATCCTTATGCAATAACAACAAACGGAAGTGATCTTTGGATTACTGAACCTAGTACTGACGATTTTGTTTATCATGTGAATTATAGTGGATTTAATTATACAGATGGATTTAAAACATCTGATTTTGGCTCTAGTAATTCAATCGGAATAACAACAAATGACAGTGATTTCTGGATTGTTGATAACGTGGATATTTTTGTTTATCATACTAACAGGACAGGAGGAAATATGACAGATGGATTTTCAACATTGGATATTGGTTCAAATTATCCTTCGGGGATAACAACAAACGGAAGCGATTTTTGGATTGTTGATTATAATGATAATTTTGTTTATCATGTCAATTCTACAGGTGGAAATATAACAAATGGATTTAAAACATCTGCTTTTGGCTCTTCTGCTCCTTATGGAATCACAACCAATGGAAGCGATTTTTGGATTTATGATGATACTGATGATTTTGTTTATCATGTCAATAGAACAGGAGGGAATATTACAGACGGGATTAAAACATCTGCCTTTGGTTCAGCTAATGCCTTTGGAATGACAACTAATGTAAGTTTAGGAACTCCTACAGATTTTTGGATTGCAGATAATACTGATGATTTTATTTATCATGTCTATCATACTAAATTATCTAATCAAACTCTTACAGAAGGAGAATCTCTAAATTACACTATATATGCACAGGATGATGGCGTTGATTTCTTGTATTTTGCAATTAACTGGACAACTCAATTTTCTATCAATTCAGCAACAGGAGAGTTAATAAATACTTCGACATTGTCAGCAGGGCTTTATGAGATAAACATTTCTGTGAATGATAGTGTTGGAAATTTGAATTCCAGTATCATATCAATAAATGTGACTGCTGTAGCAGACACCACACCTCCTGACATTGCAATAACCTTCCCTTCCAATAACACAAATACATCAAACACTGGTTTAGATG
>Ga0153915_10000243_pt1 | contig 48740 bp, 50 predicted proteins | sample Opewatmetagenome_2_FD_107003 | JGI IMG/M metagenome (GOLD analysis project Ga0153915, IMG submission 107003) | Freshwater wetland microbial communities from Ohio, USA - Open water 3 Core 3 Depth 3 metaG | ecosystem: Environmental > Aquatic > Freshwater > Wetlands | place: USA: Ohio, Lake Erie...
ACTACGGAAAAAACTCAAATTCGTCTCGTTGGTTTCTATTCTTCGATCTCTCGGCTGATCGGAGGTTGGTAAGTGTTGTTGACTATCCAAAGGTCATGGAGGAAAATTTAGTGAAGTACTGAGGCTGAGTATTATTCCTGCGGCGCCTCGTCATTCCAGGCCGTCATGAATTATTATGGAAAAAATTCCCTTGAGTGCGACATCCGGTCGATGCTGAACACCACCCCCTCCCATGGGACATTACCCTGGGACATGGTCCGGGTCGCACAACAACAGGGATTTGATGCCGAGTGGAAAGAGAATTGTACCCTGAATGACCTTGCATCGGCTCTCAGCCAGGGCACCCCGGTCATCATTGACGGGCAGCGGTTTATGGATCCGAACAGCACCTGGGAGAACACCTGGTCTGCCGGGCATTACATGGTTGTCATCGGCATGGATGACCGGTATGTGTACCTGGAAGACCCGTTCCTCCTGGGATCCCGGCTCCGTATGACCCGCGAAGAGTTTGTTGCCAGCTGGCATGATTATGAAGCGGACATCCCGCTGCCACCCGATGCAAAGAAGTATTACCATCTGGGCGTCTTCATCCGCGGAACGCCGCCATCAGAGCGGCCGGTATTTGTCGGCCCTTCGGAGATACCTGCCTTCGTGCTGCCTGTTCCGACGAAGTAGTTATCCCATTTTTTTGCCATTTTTGATCAGACCGCGATAAAACGGGACATCGAACGAATCTGCAGACACCCTTTTGAGACAACCGTATTATGCCGTGAAAACCTTCCCCATAAGATCTATTCCAGGGAACTTGTCGAGATGATTTTTATTCAGCCCTACAGTAAAATCTCGTTCGTTGTTGATGCGGGTATTGCAAAACGACAGACTGCGGCTGAATATCTTCAGCAGCTTGAGGGAATCGGTGTACTGGAATCCCGTAAAGTCGGGCGTGAGAAAATCTACCTCCATCCCGCTCTCCTGAAATTGCTTTCAGAGTCTTAAGGATATGTCGAAATTTTTAAGTTTTTTCGACACGTTTCGAGGATGTGTCGATTAGTTCGACAGGTCCAGGAGTTTTTGGTTTCTCGAACGGACAATTTGGGAATTTTTTATACTTCGGGTGAGAACTCCGGTTCATGTGAGTTTCAAAAGCGCCCGGAAATTCATAAATACACACCAAGAAGGGTGTATTATTTTAAAAAAATCAGACAAGAAGTTTTCCCGAGAAGACGTGGACCGCGTGGCCTTTGAGGATGACGCGGTCGCCCGAACAGGTCACGCGGACCGATCCGCCCCGGGCCGAACACTGGAACCCGGTCATCTCCGTTTTGTTGAGTTTTGCTCCCCAGTAGGGTGCAAGGCAGCAGTGGGACGAGCCGGTGACCGGGTCTTCCGGAACTCCCACGGACGGTGCAAAGAACCGGGAGACGAAATCGAAGTGCGGGAGATCGGAGGCCGCCGTGACGATGATCCCCCGGGCACGGATGGCAGAGAGGGCAGCCATATCGGGTTCGAGACTACAGACATCATCCGCGAGGGGCAGTTCCACGATGATATCGAACCGGTTCCGGCCGTAATACAACGGCTCGACCCCGAGCGCCGGGCCAAGGCCGGGCACCGGCATGGACGTGGCGGGAGGTTCTGCCGGAAAGTCCATGCTGATCCAGTCATCTTCCTGCCGGACAGTCAGCTTGCCAGAGAGCGTCTCAAACACAATCGCCTTGTCCCGGGAAACGCGGCCGGTCTCCCAGAGCACAAACGCGGCCGCAAGCGTGGCATGGCCGCAGAGCTCCAGTTCCTTTGCGGGCGTAAACCACTTCAGGTTCCAGTTCTCACCTTCAGGAAACAGGAACGCGGTCTCCGAGTGCGCGAGCTCGGCCGCCACCTGCTGCATCCATGCAGCATCGGCAGGGCCATCAGGAATGCAGACGCCCGCCGTGTTCCCGCGGAACGGCGAACTCGTGAAGGCGTCGACGAGGTGCAGTTCTGCTTGCATGGATGAGTGATTGTGTGCCGGGGGAAATAAAGGATCGGAAGGGGCAGGTTTTTCGGGGACGGATCGATGGGTCCGGTCTTGCAGGTATTCGGAAATCTATTAGGGGTCTTATGCAAATACCGTGATTGTGACAGTACCAGCATTCTTCCGATTCAGGGGGTCTGAAATACTTATCCCGGGGCTGGTGTCCGGGATCACGATATGGGCGGTGGTTATCGGGGGATCCAATTGCCTCACCGTACTGGGAACAGAGGGCTGGAGAGCGACCCTGTTTTTGTTTACCATGTTGTCAGTCGTACCGGTCCTGCTGATAGCAACGGGCGCGGCTGCAGAAAAAATGCATTCCTGTAATCCCCATGCCCGGTGGAAGCCGGTAATTCCCTATCTTGCCGGGTTCCTTGGAATGTGTTGTGCCGGACTCATAACCGGGTTCGAATCTGGCATGAACCAGTATCTCCCCCAGTTCCCTTCCGGACTTACCCCCCGCCTGCTGTTTGCCCTGGATAGGGCACTTGAATATCTGACCTTCGCGGCAATACTGGGCATATTCTTCGCGCTGTTCGCTCTTGCCGGGGGTTATTATATATACCGTATCCGTGCGAGACGTGAAGAGGATACCGGATAACGTGAGAGGTGGCACGCGATGTTTGAAAAGATTAACACGAACACGATCATCATCCCAGGCATGCTCTTCGGGATCCTGTACCCGGTCATCTTCTTTGTGACCATGACGTATCTTGAACCAACACTCCCGTCAGGATTGAAGGGGGGCTTCCTGTCTCTTACCATGGTGTTCCTTATCGCGCCGGCCCTGTTGGTGATCGCCGGGGCTCTTTCAGAGATACTCCACCAGCGGGAACCCCGATCCGGCCGGGTACTGCCCGATCCCTATTGTGCCGGCTTCCTCGGGGTATTTGTGGCATGCAACCTGATCATGGCGGTATTCTCCGCGAACCAGTATGTCCCGTACCTGGAACCCGGTCTCATGCCCCGGCTGGCATTTGTGACGGGATATGCCATTTTTATTTTTCCCGTCGTAATGTTGGTGAGCGCAGTATTTGCCGGCTTATCTCTTGCCGGGAGCTGGCTTATGCACCGGAGATCAGAAGTGGCTGAAAAAACCAGCACGATAAAAGAGCAGATATGAGAAAACGTGGGGTTGGTGAGATTTGAACTCACGATCGACGGGTCTCTCCGACATGCATCAGTGCTCCAACGGGTCATCATCTTGAATTCAGTAGACCCATTGTTCATCATCTGCGAGCACAAAGAACGCAAAGACCGCTGGAGCCCGTCGCCATACCGGGCTAGGCCACAACCCCATTACACCAACAGGGACGGTATTCCCATGCTGACTCAATAAAATCGCGCTGTATAAACTTAAGAGTTTTGTTCTTTCATACAAAGCCGGATGGTGGTGCACCACGGTCCGGGCAAATCATCACGCATATAATACCTCATGTCCCAGTACTATTGCAATGGTTGAGGGCAGTTACATATGCGGGACATCAGGAGTTCCGCTGCTGGGAATGACCATCAGCGAGATGGTCGATAGCATAGCAGCAAAATACCCGGACACCGAGGCCATCGTGTCCGTGCACCAGAATATCCGGTATACCTACCGGGAATTCGCCGAGCAGGTAAACCTGGTAGCCTGCGCCCTGATGGGCCTTGGCGTAGAGCGGGGCGACCGGGTCGGCATCTGGGCCATGAACCATGCCGAGTGGGTGGTAGTCCAGTTCGCGACCTCGAAGATCGGCGCCATCATGGTGAACATCAACCCGGCGTACCGCACGTACGAGCTCGAGTACGTGCTCAAGCAGGCCGAGATCTCGACCCTGATCGTGCAGGGCCGGTTCAAGACCTCGGACTACGTGGGGATGTTCTACGAGGCATGCCCCGAGGCATACGAATGCAAACCCGGGAAGATCTCCAGCGAGAAGTTCCCGTTCCTCAAGAACGCGGTCTTCATGGGCGACATCCCGTATAATGGCATGTACACGTGGGGTGACTTCCTGAAGAAGGCGGATACGATGTCGATGGACGATATCCGGGAGCGGGGGGAAGGGCTCTCGTTCGATGACCCCATCAACATCCAGTACACAAGCGGCACCACCGGGTTCCCCAAGGGCGTTGTCCTCACCCACCATTCCGTCCTCAACAACGGGTTCATCATCGGAGAAGGCATGGGATTTTCCGAGAAGGACCGGCTCTGTATTCCCGTCCCGTTTTACCACTGCTTCGGCATGGTCCTCTCCAACCTTGCCTGCGTCACCCACGGCACGACCATGGTGCTGCCCGCCCCGACCTTCGATGCCGAATCGGTCCTCAAGACCATCGAGAAGGAACGGTGCACCGCAGTGCATGGCGTCCCGACCATGTTCATTGCCGAGCTCACGCACCCGAACTTTGCAAAATACGACCTGAGAACCCTCCGCACCGGCATCATGGCCGGCTCTCCCTGCCCGATCGAAGTGATGAAGGAAGTCAACACCAAGATGCACATGAGCGAGATCGTGATCGTGTACGGCCAGACCGAGACGAGCCCCGGTGTCACGATGACGACCACGAAAGACCCGGTAGAACGCCGTGTCACCACGATCGGGCGGGCGTTCCCGCACACCGAACTCAAGATCATCGACCCCAAGACCGGCAAGATCGTCCCGCACGGGGAGATCGGCGAGATCTGCGCACGCGGCTACTGCGTCATGAAATGCTATTACAACAATCCCTCGGCAACCCATGCAACGCTCGACAAGGATCACTGGAACCATACAGGCGACCTCGGCACGATGGACGAGGAAGGTTACTTCAAGATTGTCGGCCGGTTAAAGGACATGGTGATCCGGGGCGGGGAGAATATCTACCCGCGCGAGATCGAGGAGTTCCTGCACCACCATGAGAAGATTGCCGATGTGTACGTTGTCGGGGTCCCGGACGTGAAGTACGGCGAGGAACTCTGTGCATGGGTGAAGACAAAGCCCGGCCAGACCATGACCGAGCAGGACGTGAAGGATTTCTGCAAGGGGAAGATTGCCCACTACAAGATCCCGCGGTATGTGATGTTTGTAAACGATTTCCCGATCAATATCTCCGGCAAGATCATGAAGTTCAAGATGCGGGAAGAGTCGATCAAGGTGCTCGGCCTCCAGGAAGCCGACAAGGTCCTGACCGCATAATCCCCCCATTATCCTCCCTTTTTTTGGTACAACCGGCCATGCCGGATCCTGGAGTCCATGGTTATCCTCACCTCCGGTCCAGGGGAAAAGGCTTTGTGAAGATACGGCTACACCATGCAGTACATGAAGAACAATCCGTTGGTGAAAGCCGGGGGTGTACTTGTCCTGGTACTTGTCATAGCGGCACTTGCCGGATGCGTATCGTCATCTCCGGAGACGGTGGCACCAGGTACTCAGATCACCGAATCTGACACCGTAACAGCAAGCGATTGCTTCTTCCGCGTCAATGATTCCGCACACAGCGGGAATACAGGATCGTCCCGGGAGATCACCATAACCGGGTATGTCAGCAACACCTGCACCCGGCCCATGGAGAACCTGATTGTCCGCGGGACATTCTATGACCGGAACGGGAAGGCGTTTGTTTCTTCCGAGGGATCTGTGGGTCATGTCGGGTACCATGAGATTGTCCCGTTCAACCTCTCGGTCAGCACCGGGTACCCGGATCTCTACACCTACGAGCTGGAGCCGGTGATCAGGGAGCGGAGGGCATTCTTCTGAAATGATACTCTGCAGGGATACCGGTGGGAAATGGGGGGCGCCTGCCGCCGGTCCGGCCCGGGACAGATAAAACAGGTTCCGGAAAAAACACAATACGGATACAGGTGTCACCGCACGCGGTAACAGGAATAGTCCATCTGCACCTGTATCTTCTCCCGGGCATCCTTCCCGGCAATCTTCTCGCAGAGGTAAAGACCAAGGTCAATGGCTGAAGTCACACCCCCGGCCGTGATGATATTTCCTTCGTCAACGATCCGATCTGTCGACACTTCACCTGCGAAGTGTTTCAGCACGCCCGTCAGATTGGGATGCGTAGTCGCCCTCTTTCCACGCAGCAGGCCGGCAGCACCGAGCAGCAGCGAACCCCCGCAGACCGCTGCAACGGTCGATTTCCCGTATGCAGCGGAGATCCAGTGCAGGAACTCCGTATCCTTCATCAGTCCTTTGATCCCGTCGCCACCCGGGATGATCACGTAATCATAGGATGAGAGGTCATTTCCCACCAGGTCTGCGATCAGTTCAACCCCTTCTGAAGACCGGACCCGTTCGGTACGGGCGCAGACATCGTACGCAAGGTCATCCATAAAACCCATTGTTTTCAGCCGGGTGAGGGGGTCGTAAACACCGGCAAAATCCAGCAGCGTCAGGTTGTCGTAAATCACAAAGGCGATCTTCATGGCTTGTCCTTCCATCACCAATGAGAGGGGGCCGGTTGCATCCGGCCCCCTCCGCAGGATCTGTTCAGTACCTGTTGACCTGCTTCACTCATTGAATTTTTTATACAACCGGTTTGCGGCGAACTGGAAGATCAGGATAAAGACGCAGATCATCGCGATATCGACAACGGGATGAAAGTGGGTTTCCGCGCTGAACGCCGCGTGGATCAGGTCGTTTCCGTACGTGAGCGGGGAGAGGTACGTGACAAACCGGACCGCATCGGGAATCTGGGAGAGGGGGATGAACACCCCGGAGATGAAGATCAACGGGAGCCTCACAAGATTCAGCATGGACATGATATCGCCCGGGCTTTCCGTGGGATATGCGGCAAAGAGCGTACCCATGGTTGCAAAACAGAACGACGTGAGGATAATACCCACGATAAGAGGGGCGATGTTCGTGATCGGCGTGGGGAAAAGGATAAGCCCGACAACGAGCGGGACAACGGCAATCCCCAGACTGTAGATGAACCCGGAGAGGCTCTCGCCAAGGACAACCGCGTGGAGCGAGATGGGGGCCGAGAGGAGCCGGTCGAACGTCTTCATCCGCCGTTCGATGGGGATGGAGACGGGCTCGATAGAGGACGCTGAGAAGAGGATCGTGATCGCGATAAGCCCCGGGATCATCACGGAAGATTCCGCAGGCCTCCCGACTGCAAAGGCAAGGAACATGAAGAGGGGGAAGAGCATGCCGGAGACGATGATATTCGGTTTGATGTAGTAGATGAGCATGTCCTTTTTCGCGATCGCCCATGCTGCGGTCAGTTCGCTCACGAGCTCCCCGCAGCAGCCCGCCAGGTCAGTCAACGGTCTTCACCCCCTTTGTCCGGATATCGAGACCGGTCAACCGGATGAAGACATCCTCCAGGCTTGGGCCCAATGTGTTGACGCTGATGACCCTCCCTTTCCGCTGTGCGGCAAAGGCCATGACACCCTCGATAACAGCCGACGGGTCCTCGGTGATGAGCCGGAACTTATCGCCTTGCTTTATGACTTCGGTGACCCCGGGGATCTGTTCCAGGTCTTCCGGTTCCGGTGGCGCGGGAAGATCGAACGCGGCTTCCACGGACTGGACGCTCTGGATCGTCTTTTTCAGCCGTTCGGGAGAATCAATTGCCGCGATGCGCCCGTGGTTGATGATCGCCACCCGGTCGCAGGCAAGGTTCGCTTCCTCGATATTATGGGTCGTGAGAAAGACCGTGACATCCTTCTCGTTGAGGTCGCGGATCACGTCCCGGATGATCAGGTTGCTCTGCACATCGAGGCCCGAAGTCGGTTCGTCCAGGAAGAGGAGACGGGGGTCGTTGATGAGGCCCATGGCAAGCGTGAGCCGGCGCTTCATACCTTTCGAGAACCCGTTCGTCTTGTCATCCTTCCGTTCCGTAAGCCCGAAGAGGTCGAGGAGTTCAGATCCCCGCTTCTCGCGCTCCGTTCTCCCGACATGATACATCTCGGCCGTGAACATCAGGTTCTGCCATGCGGTAAGGTCGGTGTAGATATTCGAGGTCTCGTGCACGATCCCCATCTGCCTGCGGGCGGCGATAGTCTCCTGCACGATGTCGTTGCCGAAGATCCGGGCAGTCCCTTCCGTGGGTGCAGAAATCCCCGTGAGAATGCGGATCGTGGTTGTTTTCCCGGCACCGTTCGGGCCGAGGAACCCGAAGGTCTCCCCGACGTTCACAGAAAAATCCACATGCGTGAGAGCCTGGATATCACCAAACCGCTTCGAGAGCGAGAGGGCTTCAATGGCGTACATGAACGATCCACCTGTACTTTTGAGTTCTCTGTATCCCGGGGATCTATTTATGTATCTGTATCCTACCGATCACGAAAATGAAAAAAGAGAAACGGGATTGAGGTTATTGCATTGATACCTAGAACACGCCAAACCACGCGACATAGGATGTCGCGACCATGATGATCAAAAGCACGATCAGGATCTTGTACCCGCACGTTGGGCAAATCCCAAAGAAAGAGGGGTGCTCATCGTGGATGTAGGAGGTTTTACAAACCCTGCAGGTTTTTCCGGTATTGTTTGCCGGGCCCTTGCCGGATTCCTGGTGATTGTGATGTTCAAACGATTCGTGGTGCGTCATATCCCGCATCTTCGTTGCAAAGAGGTAAAAACGTGTCGGGTTATGCCGGGAATTCAATACAGGTATCAGGTACCACCTTTTTTCTGCAGGTCATGGATCAGGCCGGCAACCCGGTCCCTTGCTTCGGCAGTGGCTTTGGTGTCCCGTTCAACCGCAATCGTGACGATATCGCCTTCCCTGCATTCAGGGGGAAGGAGGGATACGGGGAGGTGGAATCGCAGGGGTTCATCCGTGCGAAGGATAAGAACCGCGATCCCCTCCTCAATGCGATCGATGGTGGCCTTCATGCGGGTATATCCTCTCCTTCTTCGTCAATGATTTTACCCGTACCGTCACGGAGAATGGCAACATCCCCGCTGTTTCCCCAGACCGGTGTGGATTGCCCCATGTAGAGCGCCGTGTCGTTCATGGTGCCGCTGCCGGTGAAGACCGTCACGGAGGTCGAAGGAATGAGGACCACTGCGGGAAAGGTGTACGGGTGCGAGCCGGTCTTGTCGGAGAGCGTCCAGCCGGCAATGAGCACGGAGCCGCTTCCCCTGTTCGTGATCCGGACCCATTCACCGTTCAGGTTCTCCCGGTCATCGCCCGGTGCATTGAACTGCGTGGCGCTGATGACAATTGACGATGCATTGCCTATCTGGACCGGGGGCAGGGTGACCGGGATCGTGACATTGGTGAGGGAGATATTGGAGAGGTCGGGCACCAGGCCGGTGGCATTCAGGGTGATCGCGGGCAGGGGAATCGCTGTTCCGGAATTCGTCACGGTGACTTTTGGGGAGGGCGTAGTTGCATAGACCGCCGCGTTCCAGAAACCTGAATCTCCTTTTTCCGTTGTTACCGAGAAGGTGCTCCCGTCGCTCACCACGCGGACCGTCCCGTCCCTGTCCGTACGGAATACCTTCGAACCCACGGTTGCGAGCCGTTCGAGCGTGGCCGTGTGCGGGTGGGCGTAGTCATTGTCCTTCCCGAGCGAGATGACCGCGACATCCGGGTTCACCCTTGCAAGGAACGCTGCCGAGCTCGAACCGGAACTCCCGTGGTGGCCGACCTTGAGCACCCGGGCATCCAGGGGATAACCGGTCTTTGTCATCACCTCTTCGGCGGCAGCCGTAGCATCGCCGGCATACAGCAGGTTCATGGTGCCGTACGAGATCCGCAGGACGATGCTGTTGGTGTTGATATCGTCCCCTATCCGCTCTTTGGGTGGAGAGAGAACGAGGATCCCGAGGGCCGGGTCGATGTCAATGTTCTGTCCTGATTCTGCCACAATGTAGGGGATATTCTTCTCGTCCACCGTTTCGAGGAAATGCTCGTACAGCGAAGAGGTCGAGGGCATCCCGGTATCGAGCACCTTCCCTACGGGAAAGGCAACGAGAACCTTCTGCATCCCGCCGATATGGTCTGAATGAGGGTGGGTTGCAACGAGGAGGTCGATCTTCGTGACGCCGAGTTTTTTCAGGTCGCTGACAACCGTGTCTCCCCGGTCTGTTTCACCGGCATCGATCAGGATTACCTTGTCCCTGAAGAGGATGACCGATGAATCCCCCTGCCCGACATCCAGGAAATACGCGTGGAGGTCACCGGTGGTATTCTGGTTCAGCAGTGCACCGGGCTGCGGACTGGTACACCCCGCAGAAACGAGGACGAGTACCAGGAGTACCGCGATGACGGTACTGACCCGGGCTGAAGAACGGGAGAGGGGTCGCATTGCTGCCTCTGGTTGCATCAGGCTGACTTTGCCCGGTCCACGAGCTTGAATGCAGCCTCGGTCGCCTCGTTCAGCACTTCGGCCTCGTCCGGGATGCCGCGGTCGAGCATCAGGATCCTGCCATTGCAGATGGTGGTCTCCACGGAATAGCCGTTGCAGGCATACACCAGGTTCGAGGTCGCGTTGTGGATCGGGACATTGCAGGCATCCCGGTTGCTGACAAGGATGATATCGGCCGGGGTGCCGGCCGCGAGCCGCCCGGTCGGGAGGCCGAGCGCCTTTGCCCCGTTCGCCGTTGCCATGGCAAGGGCCTCCGGTGCCGGCAGGATCGTGGGATTGTTCCAGTAGAACTTCTGGAGGAGGGCGGCGACCTTCATCTCCTCGAACATGTCGAGGTTATTGTTCGAGGAGCAGCCATCCGTCCCGAGACTGACGTTTGCCCCCGCAGCCTTGAGCCAGGGGTAGGGCATGGCCCGGTTGGTGGCGAGTTTCATGTTGCTCACCGGGTTGTGGGCAGCCGAGACGCCACGCTTCCCGAGCAGTTGGCACTCCGCCTCGTCCAGCCAGCAGCAGTGGGCTGCAACCGTCTGCGGCGTAAGGATGCCGCACTCATCGACATGGGCGGCCGGGCGCCTGCCGTACTGCGCAACGCAGTCATTGACTTCCTTCTCGGTCTCGGAGAGGTGGATATGAATCCCGCACTTCTGCGCTTGTGCATATTCAGCGCACCACTTCAGCCCTTCGGGCGAGCACGTGTAGGGCGAGTGGGGGCCGACCGCAAATTTGATCCGTGGGTTGGCGAGAGTGCGGATGTGAGCTGCCAGCTGCTCGGTGGCCTTGCATTCGGCCTCGCGCTTCTCCGCGTTCGCGAGATCGATGAACCCGTACGAGAGCGTGGCCCGGATACCGGCCTGGTCCACGGCCTTGGCTGCCTGGTCCATGATGAAGTACATGTCATTGAACGCAGTCGTGCCGGACCGGATCATCTCGTTGCACGCGAGCCGTGTCCCCCAGTACACGTCTTTTGGGGTCAGGTGGGCTTCGAGCGGCCAGATTTTCTGCGAGAGCCAGTCCTGCAGGATCATGTCATCGGCATACCCCCGCAGAAGGCTCATGGCCGCGTGGGTGTGGGTGTTGACCAGGCCTGGCAGGGCGAGCGCCCCGTTCCCGTCGATAAGAAAATCCGCCTCGCCTTTCCATTCCTTCCGCTCGTTCTCGCCGATACTGGCGATCATGCCCTTCTCGTCAATAGAAATATCGACCGTGCGGCCGTCTACAACAACATTGCTGATCAGCAGGGAGTGGTTCCCGCGGAAAAGCGCATTCATCTCGTAATCAGACATAGTCCTCTCTCCGTCAACTCATGTACTTGATGATATCTGCTACAATCTTCTCGTTCCGGTCCCGGTGCTCCCGTGCAATCTCAAGCATGTGCTCGTACGTCAGCACTTCGTTCCCCAGGCCGTTTGCATAGTTCTCGATGGTGCAGAGCGCAGCAAAGTCCATCTTAAGTTCGCAGGCAAGGGTTGCTTCGGATGCCACCGTCATACCCACAACATCGGCGAACCCTGCAAGCGCCTTCACCTCAGCGATCGTCTCGATCCGGGGCCCCCGGGTCTGGACATATACCCCGCCGAACCGTGCCGACGGGATCCGCTCCGCGAGTTTTTTCACCAGCCGGTCCGAGAGTTCGGGGCGGACATGCTCGATAGCATGGTCGTGGATGGAGGGTATATCGGACATGCTGACATAGTCCGTGGGGATGAGCAGCGAGCCGGGCGCAATATCCTGCCTGAGCGAGCCCGATGACCCGAACGCGACAATATCCGTGACTCCGGCAATGGCCATGGCCGCAAGGTTCGCCCGGTAATTGATCCGGTGCGGTGGCCGGTTGAGCTGGTGGCGCATCAGCATCACGAGGTTGTCGCCGCAGAGCAGTTCTGCGGTGCCAAACGGCGTTGCAATCTCCTGCTTTGCAAGGTCCGGCAGCGTGGAGAAGAGGAGGCTGGTGCCGCCGATAATTCCCAGCATCAGCATCCCCCGGCGGCTCGGGCGATTTCCGGCATATCTCTGACCTGCATCATCCAAATCCCTTCGCTGGAGAAATGTTGGCGAGTGAATACTAATACCTAGCGCCGTTTTCCCCGTGTTTTGCAGCGAGCCGGGCCCGGGGGATCCGGCCCGCAGGGTGAACAAACAATTCTTTAACCATGGACAACTTACTAGATAGGAGCGGGCCGGTAGATCAGTGGTAGATCGCTTCCTTGGCATGGAAGAGGCCGCGGGTTCAATTCCCGCCCGGTCCATCTCCGCTTCAGCAGGACTGTTTTTTGAACACGGGATCGATACGCTCCCCCGACAGGTTGCCGGAAAATTTCCTGATAATCATGCCAGTTGTATCTGCACGGTTTCGGTGATCCCCCGGGACACTGGCCTGCAGGACTCTTGCGTACCGACGGCGGACTGTTTCACAATGCTTATGAGACCTGAATTTAAATAGACGATTCCTGAGTGGCTACGACGTTGACAACAGGAAAGGGATCCCGGGAACATGGCGATATACCAGATAGCCCCCGTCAGGAGAAACCGGATGTTCTCCCTGACAAGAGCAGCAGGTTCGCCGGCAGCAGGATCCTTGTTGTCGAGGACAGCCGTACCCAGGCAGAGTATCTCCGCTATATCCTTGAGACCGGGGGCTACAGCGTTGTCATGGCAACCCATGGCCGGGAAGCGCTCGACCTAATCCAGAGCGATCTCCCGGCCATGGTGCTCACGGACATTGTCATGCCGGAGATGGACGGATACGATCTCTGCCGGGAGATGAAAGCAAATCCCCGCACCTCCGGGATCCCCGTGATCCTCGTCACCCAGCTCTATGACCCGGCGGATGTGATCAAAGGGCTGGAAGCCGGGGCTGACAATTTCATTGTCAAGCCGTATGATGCAGGGCACATCTATTCATGCATCGCAACCATGCTGGAGGCAGCCAGCCTGAACAAGTTCCCACATCATCCCCCTGTTGAGTTTATCTTCGGCCACCAGCAGCACCGGATCACCTCCGACCCTTCCCGCATCCTCAATATCCTCCTCTCCACCTATGAGTATGCCCTGCGGAAGAACACCGAACTGCAGGAAACACAGGAACAGATGAGCCTGCTCAACGAGGAACTCTCGACAACGGTTGCGGATCTCAAGACCGCGAACGCGAACCTCTCCTTGGAGAATGCCGAACGGAAACGGGTCGAGAAGGCGCTTGCCGATGCAAACCGGAAACTCAACCTGATGACGAGCATCACCCGCCACGACATCAACAACCAGATCACCGCTCTCCAGTTGTATATCGACTTCGCGGAATCGGAGAGCGTGAACCCGGCCGTTCTTGAACATCTCCGGAAAGCGAAGTTTGCCACGGAGACCATCCAGAGACAGATTGTCTTCACCAAACAGTACGAGGATATCGGGATACAGGTCCCCCGGTGGCAGGACATCAGGAAGATCGTGGATGTGCTCAGGCCCATCATCAGGGCTGCGGGGATCCAGCTTGAGACAAAAAACCTGGCCACCGAAGTGTATGCCGATCCGCTCCTCGCAAAGGTCTTCGAGAACCTGGTCGATAACTCCATCCGTCACGGCAGGCAGGTCAGGAAGATCTGCATCACCATGGCCAAAAATGCGGAGGGGGCGATGACCGTCGGGTACCTGGATGACGGGGAGGGTGTTTCAGCGGAGGACAAGGACCGGATCTTCTTAAAGGGGTTCGGGAAGAATACCGGGCTTGGCCTGTTCCTGAGCCGGGAGATCCTTGGCATCACCAGCATTACCATCTGGGAGAAGGGCACCCCGGGCAAAGGGGCATACTTTGAGATCACCGTGCCTCCTGACGGCTTCCGGCCGGTCCAGGAATAGTGTGCCGGGGGTCTCATAGTACAGGCGGGTTAATAGGCCCGGGCAGAATTCCGGTCAGGTATCTCCCGCAATCCTGTGTTTATTCTCTCTTCCTGTCCCCGGGTACCATACACACTTTTTTATGTTCACGGGGTAAGGATAAGTCTGAAGATTATGCGTATCCGTGACCTGATCCTGCCGGAAGACAAGGTCTTCTTCACGCTGTTTTTTGAGATGACGGAGAAGATCGCCGAGGCATCGACCACGCTCAACGAGATCACCCACGAACTGCCCGGGGGAACCGAGAAAGCCCACAAGATACGGCAGATCGAACATATGGGAGACGAAATCACCCGGAAGATCTTCGAACGGCTCGACGAGTCGCTCATCACCCCGCTCGAACCCGATGAGATCGCCCGGCTTGCGCCGGCGTTTGACGATGTCCTCGATAAAATCGACTGGGTCACCCACCAGTTATGCAATTACGGGATCCCGGCAACCAACGATGTGCTCAAGGAATACTCGTACCTCATCCTGCTCACCAGTGCCGAGATCAGCCATGCGGTGAACAGCCTTGCCACGCTGAAGAATCCCGAGGAGGTCAAGACCCATACCCGCGAGATCAGCAGGCTGTACAATCTCTCCACGGAACTCCTCTCACGCGCCGTCCTTGAACTCTTCAAGACGCAGGATCTCCTCCTGATCATCAAGCTCAAGGATATTTACGAGGGGCTGGCGAAAGTGATGGAGAAGTGCAATGATGTGGGGCACACCCTGCACGACATCGCGATGGCCCACGTATGACCGGTATGGAGCCCCTAGTTCTCTTCGGCATCATCCTCGCCATGGGCCTGAGTTTTGTCAACGGGCTGAATGATGCCTCCCACTCCATCGCCACCGTTGTTGCGACCAAAGCCCTCTCGCCATTCAAGGCCGTTCTCTCTACTGCGATCTGCAATATGGCAGGGCCGTTCATCTTCACGACCGCCGTTGCTGCCACGATCGGGACTGCCATCGTGAACCAGGACGGCCTCACCCCGCTCTCCATTGTTGTTGCAACGGGTGCCGCCATTCTCCTCGTATTTGTCGCAACCCGGGCGGGCATCCCCCTCTCCAGCAGCAACGCGCTGGTAGGGGGACTGATCGGCGCCGGTATCGCGGTCATGGGACCTGCTGCCATAATTCTCCCTTCACTCACAACCGTTGAACAGGTCATCTTCTACGGCCTGATCGGAGGGACTATCGGGGGAGCCGGACTGGGACTCTTCACCGCATCATGCAAAGAAGATGTCCGGCTCGGTATCCTGCTCGGGGCCATCTGCGGCGCCACCCTGATCATTCCCATCCTGATGCTGGCAGGTATGTTAAAACTCTCCGGCCTGCTCGCGATCGTGCTCTTCATCTTCATCTCCCCCATCATCGGGACCGTGGGTGCCTTTTCCTTCGATCTCCTCATCACCCACCTCTTCCGGCATTCCCGCCGGAACCGGGTGAACCGGGTTGCCCGGCCCCTGCATATCCTCGCATGCCTGATCCAGGCAACCGCCCATGGTGCAAACGACGGCCAGCTCGCAGTCGGGGTGATCACGGCACTGCTCCTCTCATCCGGAATCCTCCTGACATTCGATGTCCCGCTGTGGGTGATCCTTGCCTGTGCCATAACCATCGGCCTGGGCACCTGTTTCGGCGGGTGGCAGGTCGTGGACAAGATGGCAAAGGGGATCACGAAGATCCGTCCTTACCAGGGGTTCTGTGCCGCTACCGTGAGCAGCACGCTCCTGGTTGCCGTTACGGTGGCCGGGATCCCGGTCTCGTCAACCCACGCGATCAACGGGACGATCATCGGAGTCGGGGCAACACGGGGCAAAAACGCGGTACAGTGGCGGGTTGTCCGTGAGATGATGACCGCGTGGATCATCACGATCCCGCTTGCCATTGCGGTGGCATGGGCCGGGTACTCCGTGGTCTCGCTTGCCATGGCTGCATTCTGAGGCCCGCAGGGTTTCGCTATATTTTTAAGATTCACCGCCGATTACCACTGGGTTTGTGTTTGTTATGGGCTTGCGGGAATTGCTGATACCTCAGGACAAAGTTTTTTTTGATCTGTTTGAAAAACAGGCAGGAATTGTGAAGGAGGCTGCGTGGCAGCTGGTCGCCCTCACTGAAGATTTTTCCAATGTCAAGGAGAAACGCCACGCAATCGAGAAACTCGAACACAAGGGCGACCTCCTTACCCACGATATCTACCACCAGCTGAATACAACGTTCATTACACCGCTGGATCCGGAAGAGATCTCCCGGCTTGCTTCAACCATGGACGATGTACTGGACTATATTGACGGTGCAACCGAGAAGATGCTCTATTATGGCATCGACTCTGCCGATTCACATATGGTGGAACTCGCCAAGCTGATCCACATGTCCACGATCGAGGTCGAGAGCGCGGTCAAGGGCATCCGGTCGATCAAGGATCCGCGCTACATAGATGAACGCTGCATCGAGGTGAACCGGCTGGAGAACCTTGCCGATGACGTGCTCGCCCAGGCCGTCACCGACCTCTTCAAGACCAACGATGCCATCATGATCATCAAGTTCAAGGACATCTACGAGCATCTCGAGACCGCAACCGACCGGTGCGAAGATGTGGCAAACGTGCTCTCGGATATCGCGATTCGGCATTCATGATACCGGGAATAGTTAAGAGGCTGGCATGATCGAAGCAACATGGGAACTGATCGTCATCATCATCGGCATAGCGCTGGTCTTTGATTTTACCAACGGGTTCCATGACTCGGCCAACTCGATCTCAACGGTGGTATCAACGAAGGTCCTCTCCCCCCGCAATGCTGTTTTTTTCGCTGCTTTCTTCAACTTCGTTGCTGCATTCGGATTCGGCGTTGCCGTTGCGGCCACGGTCAGTAAGATCATTCACCTCGACTTCGTTGAAACCGCTGTGGTTCCCTATATCATCCTTTGTGCTCTGATCGGTGCAATTACCTGGAACCTGATCACGTGGTTCATCGGCCTCCCCACGTCGTCCTCTCATGCATTAATCGGCGGTCTTGTTGGTGCCGGTATCGCGGCAGCGGGACTTGCCGCAATCAAGATAGAGACTGTCCTGCTCGTTGTGACCTTTATGTTCGCTTCACCGGTTATCGGCCTGATCGCCGGATTCTTTTTCATGGTTGTGGTCCTCTGGGCTACACGAAAAGCCAACAAGCAGTCTGCTGAACATTATTTCAAGAGGCTCCAGCTCTGTTCGGCAGCAGCCTACAGTTTCAGCCACGGAACCAACGATGCCCAGAAGACGATGGGGATCATCCTTCCCCTCCTCTTCTCGATCGGGTATTTCGGTGCATCCGTGGATCCCAACAACCTGCCGGTGCCGATGTGGGTGATCATTGCCTCCTATACCGCGATTGCACTCGGCACCCTCTCCGGAGGCTGGAGGATTGTCAAGACCATGGGGTACAATATCACAAAACTCCGCCCGGTCCACGGATTTGCTGCGGAGACTGCTGGTGCGGCAACAATTCTCGGGGCATCGGTTGCCGGGATCCCGGTCAGCACCACCCATATAATCTGCACATCCATCATGGGCGTAGGGTCGACCATGGGCGCCAGTGCAGTAAAATGGGGGGTGGCACGAAGGATCATGTCGGCATGGGTCCTCACGATACCCATCAGCGCCTTCATCGGGTTTGTTGCATTCACCGTGATCCGGGTATTCATCGGGTACTGATCCATACATGGACAGGGTTTTTCAGCAGACCCTGATTGAAATTTTTCTGCCGGACCATACCTGAAAAATTTTCATCAACCCATCGTACCCTGCCTGAAATCCGCGAGCAGATCAACCAGACCTTGCCTGATTTTTTTTGAGCAGACCCTGCATGAAAAATTTTCAGCAGACTCTGCTGTGAAAAAGGTAACCAGGTTTGCATGAACCGGAATCTCAAAACCAAGGTTCCGACGTGAAAAAAACCGGGATTTCAACCAGACCCTGATTAAAATTTTCAGAGCAGACCTTGCTTGAAAAATGTAGAGCAGACTCTGCCTGAAATTTTTTTGCCGGACCTTGCATAAAAAATTTTCATCAACCCCTCGTACCCTGCCTGAAATCCGCGAGCAGATCAACCGGACCCTGCATGAAATTTTTTAGAGCAGGGTCTGGTTATGAAAAAAGATCCGGTCGAACCCATACAAACAGAATCTGCAGGATATATCCGGTCAGATCCGTAACCCTGCCGGCAACAGAGCGACACCATGCCCGGATGTACGAAAACCTATTCTTCCTATCAGGATTTTTCATTCCGGAAATACCGGCATTCCCCGCTGATCACACAATCAGCACACAAGGGCTTCTTCGCATCGCAGGTCGCCCGCCCATGGGCGATGAGGACATCCGTGAGATCCCCCCAGAGATCCCGGGGAAAGATCTTCATGAGATCGCGTTCGATCACCTCGACATTGTCGGTATCAGAAAACCCAATCCTCTGCGCGAGCCGGCGGACATGCGTGTCCACTGCGATCCCCTCGTTCCTGCCCAGCGCGTGATACATGACGATGTTTGCCGTCTTCCGTCCCACACCCGGGATTGTCAGGAGTTCGTCCATCGTCTCCGGAACATTCCCGTCAAACTCCGCGAGCAGGGTCCCGGATGCAGCGATGAGGTTCCTCGCTTTCGCATGGTAGAAGCCGAGGCTGTGGATGATGGGTTCCAGTTCCGCGATCTGTGCCTTCGCGAGTTTCACGGGAGTGGGATACTTCGCAAAGAGCGATTTTTTTACTTTCAGGACGGCTTTGTCCGTTGTCTGGGCGGACAGGATCGTGAGGATGAGCACTTCAAACGGCGTGCCCCGGGCAACCGACTCCGGGCGCTCGCGGGCATCAGGATACCGGTTCAGAAGAGCGGCATAGATCCGTGCGGCATCCTGTTTTTTCATGGTCCAATGGGGTAGGGCGGATTCGAACCGCCGTCAAAGCGTCCCAAACGCTCTAGGATGGACCAGGCTACCCTACTACCCCGCGGTATCATAGTTGGGGCGGGGGAATAAAAAAGGGTGGTGGTGGAAGAGGGAGATTACTCATACCGGCAGCGGTTTCTTCTTCTCATCTGATACAACCGTGCCCCGGAATTTTCCAAGAAGGATCGCATCCGAAAGGTTCCCTGGCACGCTCCCGTCAAGGACCACAAGGGGGATGCCGCTCCGCTCCACGATCCGGGCGGCAACAATGTCGAGCACGTTGTTGGAGCCGGCGCCGAGCGCGGTTCCGCCAACGATCTCCAGCAGTTTTTCGGGTGTCAGGGTATCAAACCGCTTTGCTTTCGGATTCTTCTTCGGATCTTCGGTATAGATCCCGTCAACGGAGGTTGTATTGATGAAAACCGATGCGCCCACGCGCTCGGCAAGGACTGCCGAAACGGCATCGGTGGTCTGGCCCGGGGTGATGCCGCCCATCACCACGATCTTGCCGGACTCCCCGAACATGAGTGCCTCCGCGTGGCTCGTGGCTACCGAGGGATACGCGGCTTCTCCCAGCGCCGCGATCAGCAGGGTCGCGTTCAGCCGGGTGATCAGGATGCCAACCTCGTCCGCGGTGCCCTCATCACTCCCCACATCCCGGAGGATGTCGATATAACTCCGGGCCATGCCTCCGCCGCCAACGACAACATAGAGATGGTGCTTCTGTGCGATCTTCTTCAGTACGGGGACATATTCTTTTATCCGGTGCTCGTCCAGCTTCGGGATCAGGATGGAGCCGCCCAGCGAGATGACAACCTTCTTCATTGCACTAGTTTTTGTACCGGGTGCTCATATAGAGTTGTTGACCATGTTCTACTGCCCGGTCTGTAAAAGCCAGGATATCTTCCCGGTTGCGGGGGGATATATCGGCCAGGTCTATCTCTGCAAGAAGTGCAAATACCGTGGATCGTTCGTTCTTGAGATCGACGACCCCGCAGCACTGGAAGAAGCGGATCGGGACGCAAAGAAAAATCCCCGCTGATCCGGGGTGGAGTCCCCCATGCACGAGGCCCGCCAATATCGGAAGACAGAGAATAACGCGGCAACCTGTTCCCTCTGTAACCACCGGTGCGTGATCAAAGAGGGAAAGCACGGGATCTGCGGGGTCCGGATCAATGAGAACGGGATCCTGTACGCAGGGACATACGGGAAGATCAGCGCAGAGGCGGTCGACCCGATCGAGAAGAAGCCGCTCTTTCACTACCTGCCCGGCACAACCTCCTATTCGCTCGGGAGTGTGGGGTGCAACTTCCATTGCAGACACTGCCAGAACTGGCACATCTCCCGGGCTGATCGAGAGACCGCACACCTGCGGTCCCTTTCACCAGAGGAGGGCGTGAGCCGGGCAATTGGCAGCGGATCCGCCAGCATCGCGTGGACCTACAATGAGCCGACCATCTGGCACGAGTACACGCTCGACATGGGCACGCTTGCCCGGGCGCGGGGGCTCGGCACCGTGTACGTGACAAATGGGTACATTACAGAAGAGGCTCTCCGCGAACTTGCTCCGATGCTGGGCGCGTACCGGGTTGATCTCAAGGCATTCACGGACGATTTTTACAAAAAGATCTGCGGTGCCCGGCTCCAGCCGGTCCTCGACTCTGCCATGCTTGCCCGCGAACTGGGCATGCATATCGAGACCGTGACACTCGTCATTCCCGGCCTGAACGACACCATGGAAGAGCAGGAAGCGCTGATCCGCTGGGTGATCGATCATCTCGGTCCCGATACCCCGATGCACTTCTCGGCATTCCACCCGGATTACCAGATGACCGACCGGGGGGGGACACCGATCGCCACCCTCGAGAAGATCTACGAGCGGGCAAAGGCACTCGGGCTCCGGCATCCCTATCTCGGCAATGTATACCACCACCGGTACGAGAATACGTACTGCCCGGCATGCGGTGCCACCCTGATCGAGCGGGAGGGCTTCTCCAGCCGGCTTGTCGGGCTGGACGGGACGCAGTGTCGGAAGTGCGGTGAGACAATCGGGATCGCTACCCATGCCTGATGATTCGGGTGATGAAACACGGTTCATCGCTGATCGCATGCTCGGTACCCTGACACGTTACCTGAGATTCATGGGGTACGATACCACGAGCGCGAACCGGCTCGCGGAGGGGAACACCAAGGAGGACACCCTCCTCCTCGACATGGCCTCACAGGAGAATCGTATCCTCCTGACCCGGGATGCAGAACTCGCCCGTCGCGGAAAAGAACGTGCGGTCTTTGTCCGGCCCGGGAACGTGATGGATCAGGTACAACAGCTGATCGATGCCGGCCTTATCGAGCGGCGGTTGACCCTGAGCCGGTGCTCGCTCTGCAACACGCTACTCCGGGATGCCAGTCACGGGGAGATCAGCGGGGCGGACTATGCACCCCGGGATCGTGACGGGTTCTCGTTCTTCTGGTGCGAGCACTGTAAGAAACTCTACTGGAACGGGTCGCATGGCAGGCAACTGGAGGAAAGACTGGGGAAAATTCTGAAGTGATCCAGAAAATCGCAGGGGAGACCCGGGATCAGATCGCCCCGACAAGAGTTTTGTAGAATGCATCGGACGCGGTTCGCTCGGTCCACGGGCGATGGCCGCATTTCTCCAGGAGGACGAACCGGAAGTCCGGAAGGGCTTTTGCGAGCGGGTCATTGACACCTTCGGCCGGGTGGGGGTCCCAGTCGCCGTGGATCGCAACCACGGGACACTTGATCGCCTTTGCCATCTGGAGGAGGATCTCCTTCTCCCGCAGATCGCAGGCCTCGTCCCAGACCCCGCGGAAGACATCATACTGGCAGTGGAAGCCTTCGTCCGGCACATTGCCCGGGTCATAGGCATCTGCACGGGCAAGCAGGGTCCCGAGTTCGGCAAGGATCGCGTTCTTGTTGGCCTGGGCAGGATCATCAAGTTTTGCCAGCAGTGCTTCGGCATGTGCCTTGCCAGCGTCCTGGAGCCGGGTCATCCGCGTCCGGGTGATTCCGGCAACATACCGCTCTTCAAAGGGAGGGCTGCTGACGAGGATAAGTTTCTTGACAAGTGCCGGGAAACGGGCAGCCAGCATCCACGAGAGGAACGCCCCCCACGAGAACCCGATGAGGGTTACCGGCACGTTACCGTGCTCTACCAGCACCGACCGGAGCTCATGCACCTGCCCGTCCAGCGTGGTCTCGGTCTGGAACGGTTCAAGCACCCCTGTCAGCGTGGAGAGTTCGCGGGCAAGCGGTGCCACCTCGCCGGGCGCTCCCGGGCCTCCATGAATGACGGCCACATTATAGGGCCCGGGCCCCCACATCCGTACCGGTTTCATATGGCTAACCGGTTATCCTGCCGGGGTATAAATTGTGTCCTGCGGACAGGAAAACGATGCAATCACCGGGTCTTGCCGGCGGTTTTCATCAGGGCCAGCAGGCCGGCCAGGATCTCCCGGGGGGTCGGGGGATTGCCCGGGATCTTCATGTCCACCGGGAAGATCCTGTCAGCCCCGCCCAGCACGGCATAGGTCCCTTTGAAGATCCCGCCAGTGCAGGCATCATCACCGACCGCGACCACGAATTTCGGGGAGGGCATTGCATCATAGGTGTTCCGTGCCGCAATCACCATATTCTGCGTCACCGCGCCGGTCACGATCAGCACATCCGCATGGCGGGGGGAGGCAACGAACGTGATACCGAACCGCTCGACGTCGTAATAGGGGTTGCTGAGGTTGTTGATCTCGATCTCGGCAGCATTATCACTGCCGGTATCGAGCTCCCGGATGGCAAGACTCCTCCCGAACACGGCGTCAATTTCACGGCGGATCTCCCGACCCAGGTGTTCGATCTCGTCGTCGCGGACAATATCCTCTTCCGTTACTTTGTTTTTGAGCAGGCAGGTTAACGAATTCACCATATCTGTTCCCTCACAGGTCCGTTCCCGCGTACGACAGGTTCAGGCTCTTGTTGATGAGCGGGAAGTCCGGGACGATCTCTCCCTGAACCGCGTGTTCGATAGCCTGCCAGTTGCAGAACGATGCAGTCCGTACCTTGTAGCGCTCGATCGTGCCGTTCCGGATCCAGACCCAGCAGAGGTCCTGTCCCCGTGGCGACTCGACAAGGGAAAGAGCATACCCGTCTTTGATCTCCGGAATTGTCCTGACGCCGCCTTCAGGAATATCTGCCAGCAGCCGTTCGATAAGGTCCAGAGAGTCGAGGAACTCGGATGCCTTGACCGTGAACCGGGAGAGCACATCCCCGTCATTGAGCGTCTTCATGGTGGGAGGGTAGCGGTCGTAGAGGCCGTACGGGTGGTTGATCCGCACATCCACCCGGCCTCCGGAAGCCCGGGCCATCGGCCCGGTGATATTGAGCGGGCGCAGGAGCGATCTCCGGATTACTCCGGTTGGCGAAAACCGGTCCAGGACTGACGACGTCGAGAGAACGATCTTCAGCCCGATGCGGTACCGGTTCTTCAGTTCCCGGATAAATTCCCCGAGTTCATCCAGCTGCCGTTTTGGGATATCACGCGAAAGGCCGCCGACGTCGACCATCCCCCGCAGGAACCGTGAACCGGTCAGGCTGGCGTTCATGCGGAAGACCTCCTCGCGGAGCACCGCGAACTGGCTGGCACCCAGCGGGAACCCGACATCAACCAGCATACCGCCCTGGTCCCCGAGATGCGATCCGATCCGTTCCAGTTCGAGCAGGATAGTCCGGAGATAGTGGGCCCGTTCGGGCACGGTCATCTGCGCAATCGCCTCAACGGCACGGCAGCAGGCAGTTGCATTGGCCACAGATTCATCACCACTGACCGCTTCGGCGATCCGCACCACCTCCTGCGGCGTCTTTCCCTCCGCGAGTTTCTCAATCCCACGGTGCTTGTAGAACATCCGGATCTCGAGGTTGAAGATCTTCTCGCCGATCACGCTGAACCGGAAGTGTCCCGGTTCGATGATACCTGCATGCACCGGGCCAACTGCAACCTGGTAAACACCATTGCCGGAAACGCTCCGGAAGGGATATTCACCGACTACATCTATGGTTGACCGCATGGTGACCGGTATATTCCGAACATCCTTCCTGAGCGGGTGGAAGCCATCGGGATAGGTCTCGTGCAGGAAGAGTCGCCGCTCGTCAAACGCCCCATCAAACCGGATGCCAAAGCCATCGCGGCACTCGCGCTCGAACCATGAGGCCGAGGGGAAGATGCGGGCAACCGAGGTTGCAGTCCCGTCGCTGTTCCGTACGAGGATGAGGACGATATTCTTCTTCTCAAAGACGTACAGGAGCGAGAAGCGGGCATCGGGAGAGAACCCTTCCGTGCAGAAGAGGCCGATGAGGACGCACTTGCGGGATGCAAGGGTGGTCACCAGCGGGTCGAACGCCGGTTCCCCGACCGTGAGGTAATATTCGTCATTGGGCCCGGGAACAATCTTTGCCGCAAGACCAGCGGATCCGATGAGGTCCTGCACGGATTCCATTTCCATCAGGGTCTCTTCTGCCATCAGAACATCAGCTCCGCAACAATCGTATTAAGGAATCCGGTCTCCCCGGACGTGAACACCGTGCCGAGTATAAAGATCATGACAATAAGGATGATGATTGGCCATTGCATGCCGGCGGGGGTCTTGTACGCCACGATATCGTGGGCATCGGGTCCCGGCTGCGATACCTGCGTAAACGTGCTGATCACGTAATACCCAAAGGACGCAGCCGCGATGAACAACAGGACCAGCAGGAGGACCAGAGCAGGCAGCGAGACGGTGAAGAGCTGGGTGAGGATGAACAACTTGGAGAGGAAGACCGGGAAGAGCGGCATGCCGATGATCGCAAGGCCGCCAAGGATGATCCCCCATGCGGCCACCGGCTGGAACCGGAATACATCATGCATATCGTCCACTGCATCGGCAGAGAGCGGGCTGTGATACTGGCGGTGGAGGATTCCGGCCGAGAAGAAGAGACCGGCCTTGGTGAAGGAGTGGGCCATGACATGGAAGAGCGTCCAGAAGATGGCGACGGGTGTCGCAATGGCAAGACCCACCAGGATGAGACCCATGTTCTCGATACTGGAGAATGCGATCAGTTTCTTGAGTTTCTTCTGCGGCAGCATGGAGATGGCTGCAATGCCGACCGTAAGGAGACCGAATACCAGGAGCAGGATCGAGACCGTAGAGACCGCGGTGGTCCGGTGGACGAGCGCAAAGATGCGGATGATACCATAGATCCCCACGTTCAGGAGCACACCTGAGAGGAGGGCGCTGACCGCTGACGGTGCCCGCACGTGGGCTTCCGGGAGCCAGGTATGGAAGGGGAAGATACCGGACTTGGCCGCAAACCCGATGAAGAGGAGAGCAAAGGCCGCAAGCATCATACCTGCGGGAAATGCCGGTGCCTGCTGCATCAGGACTGTCCAGTTCAGGGTGCCGGGGTCAAAGGTTGACCGCGAGATCTGGAAGAGGAAGATGAGGCCGACAAACGAGAAGAGCATCGAAACCGATGCGATGAAGATGTACTTGATGGCGGCATCGATATTGTCCCTCGCATACAGGATTGCGATGAGGATAGCCGAGACAACGGTTGTCAGTTCGGTAAAGATCCAGAAGAGGGCCAGGTTGTCCGAGAAGAACGCAAAGACGATGAGGGCAAGGAGGAACGCCCACGCCACGTAGAAGAGCTTCAGACTCCCTCTCCCGAGTTCCCTGCTTTCGAGCAGGTTGTCGACATACCCCCGGGCATAGATCGCGGCAAGCAGGAAGATGATGGATGCGATAAGTGCTTCATAGAGACCGAGATGGTCGATGAAGAAGTACTGGTTTCCGAGCACCAGGGACAATACGGGAATTTGCCCGGAGAGGAGAAGCCAGATCTCAAGGCCAAGGAAGACAGCTGCTTCGCCAATACAGATCGAATTCATCTGGCGGTGGGTCCGACTGACCGCAATGAGCCCCAGCGCTGCGAGGGCAGTGACAATAAAGGCCGCCAGGATCATGATCCTTCCTCCGTATCCTCAACAAGGTGGAAGCGGTGGAGGCGGTCGTGGTATTCTTCCAGAGTGGAGTCGAGGCCCACCGAGAGGATCGTGGTCAGCATGACGAGGATGATCAGGTCGATGACGATCAGGAACTCGATGATGAACGGCAGTTCGGTGACGAACATACCGAAAAGCAGGACGCCATTCTCCATGGAAAGGTAACCGAGAACTTTCGTGATAGCCCGCTTCCGCGAGAATGTGACCATCATACCCATGAGCATCAGGGAGAGGCCGATGACGGCCCCGAAGAAGAAGAGGCTCTCCCGGGCCGCGGTGTCCTTGAGGATGTTCGAGAGCGCGATGTAGATGAAGAGTATGAGACCCATGGAGAGCAGAAGTGATGTTGTGGGGCTCAGGAAATGGAACTCGATATCGCGTTTGATCCGGATGCGCTCCTGGATGGTGGTGATGAAGTAGGGGATGATCAGCACTTTGCTGATGAAGGTGATGATGGCGATGGCCAGGAGGATTGGTGCGTCTTCAAGGGACCAGAGGGCGAGCGCCATAAAGACCAGTGTCAGCGACTGGAAAGCATAGGCCGATACCAGCGTGCTCAGGTTCCTCGTGGAGATGATATATGCCGCCGTGATGATGACGACGGCAAACAGTACCCGTATAACGGACTGGATGAGTGCGGGATCGATCATGCGAACACCTCGATGATGATGATGAGCGTGGAGAAGAAGAACGCCATGGCAAAGAGACTGGGGAGGCGGAAGAAACGCATCTTGGCCATCGATGATTCAAAGAGCCCGATGATCCCGGCAAGGATGGTCCCCTTCAGGGCAAACAGGACTATCGCAAGTACAAGTGCACCAAGGGTCAGGGTGGTCGAAAGGCCGAACGGAACAATGAGGTTGATGAGCAGCGCCATCAGGAGCGTCAGTTTGACAGCCGATGAGAGTTCCATGAGGGCCAGGTTGGGGCCGGACTGCTCGAGGATCATGCCCTCGTGGATCATGGTCAGTTCGAGATGGGTCTCCGGGTTGTCGACCGGGATCCGGGAGGTCTCGACTATCAGGATGATGAAGAGTGAGATGGCCAGCAGGATCAGGGTCGGCGTTGAGGTCGTGCCCGATGCCACCGACGCGGAGAACATGGTAAAGACATTGAGTGTCTTGAAGACAAATGCGAGCGCGGCAAACACGATGATGGTCGTGGGCTCGATGATGGCGGATATGCTCATCTCACGGGAACTGCCCATCCCCCCAAACGAGCTGCCGGCATCGAGGCCGGCAAGTGCCATGAAAAATTTGGCAAGCGCGAGGAGGTAGAGCAGGAGGATGATGTTGCCGATTCCCCCAACCGGCTCCGGCACGAAGACCAGCGGGACAAAGAGCGCCGCAACCAGGATCGCCGCGATACTGACGAGCGGGGTGATCCGCATGATCCACGATGAGTGGGCGGAATAGATCGTCTCCTTTTTCACGAGCTTGGCAAGGTTAAAATACGTCTGGAACAGGGAGGGGCCCTGCCTCCCCTGCGTCCAGGCCTTCACCTTTTTGATGATGCTGACAAAGAGCGGGGCAATTGCCAGAACGACAAGCGTGTTGATCACGAGATAGATGATGAACGAGAGACTCATGCCAGCCACCCCAGGTACACTATGATGGCGATCACGGCGCAGAAGACATAGAGGAGGTACGTGTCAAGGCACCCGTTCTGGAACCGGGAGATTTTTGTTGCTGCCAGGTACGAGAACCGGGCAACCGGGAGATAGAGATACTCCTCAAAGATTTTCATGAGCCGGATATCCGCCGTGCCTTCAGCGAAGATACAGTTCTTTGCGTCAAAGAATTTCCGCTCGTTCTTCATCTCCGTGCGGTAAACAGTCGAGAAGATGATCTCGATCGGTTCCGAGAATCCGTGGCCGGAATATTCCATGGCCGGCTTGAGCGAAGGGGTTCCGCAACCCCAGGTCCCGGTCACCCTCACTTCGCGGGAGGCCGTGAAGTATAAGACCGCGAAGGTAAGGAATGCCATGGCAAGGAGCAGCAGGCCGACAAGGAACATGTCGGGGATTGGCACCGAGAGCCCGACCAGCAGGAAGAGCTGCGCGGCAAAGAGACCGAGAACGATGCAGGCAGAAGCCAGCAGGGCCGGGCCCAGCAGCATCAGGAACGGCACTTCCTGTGCCCTGCTGCTCTCCGGGGACCGGGGGAGAGCAAGGAAGATCGACCCGAACGCCTTGACAAAACAGGCCGCGGATAACGCGCTCGTGAGAGCAAAGAGCCCGAGACAGAGGAACAGGAAGACCTTGAAGAGCGGATCTGCCACAGCGACCGACGAGAAGAACGAGATGAAGATCAGGATCTCACTCGCAAACCCGTTCAACGGGGGCAGGGCGGCGATTGCGAGTGCTCCGACAAAGAACAGGGCAGAGGTGCAGGGCATCCGGTGCACAAGCCCGCCCATATGCTCAATATCACGGGTATGCGTTGCATGGACCACCGATCCCGCGGTCAGGAAGAGGAGGCTCTTGAACATCGCGTGGTTGAGCGCATGGAAGAGTGCGCCAAGGAGACTGATGGTAGCAATCACAGGCTGGCCGGAACTGGCAAAGATGACATACAGGCCGATACCGGTGAAGATGATGCCGGTATTCTCGATGCTGCTATAGGCAAGCATCGCCTTGATATCGTACTCTTTCAGGGCATAGATGATCCCCAGCACCGCGGATACGATACCAAGGATGAGAATCAGGATTCCCCACCACAGATCAGGGGAGAAGACATCCAGCAGGAACCGGAGGAGACCGTAGACTGCGATCTTCAGCATGACCCCTGACATGAGCGCCGATATGGGGGTCGGGCTTGCGGGATGGGCATACGGGAGCCACTTATGGAACGGGATGATCCCTGCTTTTATCGAGAAACCGATGAGCAGCGCAATAAATGCGAGCGTGGCAATGAGAGATACACCGGTCCTGGTGAAGGCAAACGAGCCCGTCTGACCGTACAGGAGGACTATGCCCAGCAGGACAAAGAGCGTGGAGAGCTGAGTCATCACGAAATAGAAGATCCCGGCTTTCCGGGTCTCCGGCCCGGCATAGTCATACATGACGAGAAGGAATGAGCACCCGGCCATCAGTTCCCAGAAGATGAGGAATGCAAAGGTGTTGGCCGATACGACCACGAGTGCCATTGCGAGGATGAAGAGGTTGGTGCAGGCACAGAGCAGGTTCCTCCGGGAGCCGCCTTCGAGATGTTCAACGTATTCTGCGGTATAGAGCGCAACGCAGGCAGATACCGCAGCGATGAGAAGGAGGAAGAACGCGGCAAGGCGATCGATGGTGACACTCAGGGAACAGCCGGGGAGCGGCTGGTAGAGGGTCCAGGAGAGTCCATCTCCGGTGAGGAGAACAAGGAGAGCCAGGATTCCAAGGGCTGCAGACCCGATGACCGTGCATCCGTGCGAGACGATCCTGAAGATGCGCTGATCCCGCGAAGCGGTTGCAAGCGGGATGAGAATGCCAGCCACAAACACCAGCAGGGCTATGACGAACAAGGTCTCTTGGATCATGCAATCACCGGCAGGAGAGTGCACGCGTCACTGCCACTTCGGGTACCGGCCACGAACCGTACAGAAGGGATAGGCAACGCACGGGGGATTATCGTAAGGATGGACATGTGTATCCTCGGCAGATGTCAATCTAACACGGTTATTTCTCTATCCTTATATTTATAATGGCGAGGATATAGTGAGAAATGACAATTCTGCCAGCAATTTACACGCAGGTACTGATCCTGATTCGTGAAGGATCAGGAAAAACAAAAAAATGACGCCCGAATGGGAAAAATACAGGAAAATTGAAGTTTTTCACAGGATGCGCGCAATGCAATGCAGACGATTAGAGTTCTTTCTCGATCTCGGTTTTGATCCGGTCCAGCACAATCCTGCCGATCTTTGTCACCCGGCCATTGACCAGCACCATGGGGATCGGGGGATACTCGCGCTCGATAATCGCTTTTATGCGATCGGGGACACCATCGTCGACAAGTGTCAGCGTGAGTTCAACGCGGTTGCCATAGATTGTCTGGAGGGCGGTTTTGAGTTCCCGGAATGCATCGAGCAGTTTTCCCGAATGGTAACATCCCTCTAACCCGCAGGTGCGGTTCTCGTCACAGGGAAACGGGGAGCATTCCGAGGTCTTCAGGCCAATGATCTCGATCTTGACGGTACCTGCCATACCCATATTCTTGGTCGGGGCAGTATTTGAGAATTCGGAAACGACACAAAAAGAAGAGGGAATTCAGATGAACCGCTCGAACCGGTCCTTCTTTGCCTTGCAGACGGGACAGATTCCCGGGGGTTCTTCGCGTGCGCAGAGATACCCGCAGACCTTGCACCGCCAGACCGGATACGGGAGGGTGGGGAGGGGCGATGCACCGATCTGGATAGTCTGGACAGCACGCTCTTTTTTGGTTCCGCGTTGCGAGCGTGGCGGCCGGCTCTCGGGAACGGATGTCACTTGTTGTGTCCCGCTCGCTATTGCCTCATTCACGTACAGGGCACAGTAACAGGCCCCATGCGTTTCGATATCCGAATCACGGTAATCACAGGGGCAGACAATGTCAAGATCATCCTCTTTTTTCCCGGAGGCAAGGCGGCAGGGGCAGGCCCGGTACCCGTACCGCTGTTCGTTCCTGAGCAGGCCCTGCACCAGGTTCTTGACAAACTCTGTATCCGGGTTGATCCGGTACCCCCCTTCAGCCGCGTCCTTCCGGAGGATCTCGTACGCCCGCTCCACATCCTGTTCGCTGATACCGGCAAAGTTCATGCTCCCAACACCTCCCGGATCTCCTGCTCGCGGAATCCGACGATCACCTTGCGGTTGTCGATGACGAGCGTGGGGAACGAACCGCTCGGGTTGAACTTTTCCACGATATCAATCGTATCATTCAGATCCTTGCCCTCAAGGAGGTCGACATACACGTAATCAAAGGCAACCCCCGTCTGGCGCAGGAGTTCCTTGGTCTTTGCACACCACCCGCAGGTGGAGAGGGCATACAGCATGACATGCCCCCTGTTCTTTCCGTCAACATGTTCAACCGCCATGAGCCACCGATCTGTTCTATGAAAGGAAATTGTGTAATAACTATTTATACCCGGGGATAGTGCGATCCGGCACGGCGGGATAAAAAAAGGTAGCTCGTGCCATCACTTGTTCTTCATGATGATCTCTACGTCCTCGAGAAGGGCCTGGAGATCCTCTTCATGCTCCACTTCCTGCGAGAGGATGGTGAGGAACATATTGTAACTGACAGGATCCTTGTCCCGTGTCTTCTTCAGGAGTGAATTATAGGTCTTGATGGCGCACTGCTCGCCCTTGATATTCTGCTCCAGCACCCTGACAATGAATGGATCATCAGGTGCATCGTACCCGCAGTTGGTGAGTTTGAACCCGTCCTGCGGCTTGGTAACCGGCGTCCCGCCCAGCTGGATGATACGGGTTGTCAGGAGGGTGGCATGAGCCAGTTCTTCTGTCGCATGGAGCGTGAGCTCGGCAATGACTGCCTCCTTGTTGGGCCCCTTCACGACCTTTGAGCCGATCCAGTACTGGTAATACGCAAGCCATTCGTCTGAATATGCCTTGTTGAGCAGGTTCACGAGATCCTTCACATCAGTTCCTACAATCTTCCGTCCTTGTGTTCCCATCTGAATTCACCACCCTATCCGAAGTAATATTTCATTATCGTCAGGGATCGTTTAAATGCATATCCGTCATGGCAACAGAGGAGGTTCGCAGGTATCTTCACGAGGCATCCGGACGGTAAAAATTCAGGACACATGGGCATTCTTCCATCCGTGAATTTTGTTCTGCACTATCGTTAATAACCATTCGTGCATACCATATATGGATAATTATGAAGGCGGTTCTGGGTCTTGAGGACGGGCAGTATATTACGGGGGATGGATTTGGTGTTGAGGGCGAATGTTCCGGTGAACTCGTGTTCAACACCCAGATGAGCGGGTATATGGAGGCACTCTCCGACCCCAGTTACTTTGGCCAGATCCTGATGTTCACCTTCCCGACCATTGGCAACTATGGCGTGGACGCGCAGAACATGCAGAGCCAGAGTACCAAAGTTCTCGGGGCCGTCTGTCACGAGATCTGCGACGCCCCTGATGTGAAACCTTCGATTCGTGAGTATTTCGAGCAGAAGAAACTTCTCGGGATGTACGGCGTGGACACCCGCAGCCTCACGATCAAGACCCGTGTCCACGGCACCATGCGTGCTGCCCTCGTTGTCGGCAGCGACGATGGCGAGTATGCCGTGAAACTCGCAAGAAAGACCCCTTCCATTTCTGAATGCACGCCCATTCCCGAAGTCTCGTGCAAGGCCCCGTATCGTATCCCGGGAAAGGGAAAACGGGTAGCCATCCTCGACCTCGGCCTCAAGACCAATATCATCACCAGCCTCTCGCGAAGAAATGGCGACCTCTATATATTCCCCCATAATGCCACCCATGACGAGATCTTTATGTGCGAACCCGACTGCCTCTTCATCACCAACGGCCCCGGCGACCCGAAACAGGCAACGGAAACCATCGCGACCGTGAAAAAATGCATCGGCGAGCTCCCCATTTTTGGGATCTGCATGGGTAACCAGATCGCAGCACTCGCCCTTGGCGGGGACACCTACAAGCTCAAGTTCGGCCACCGGGGGTCCAACCAGCCGGTGAAATATTATGATGGCAGGATCTTCATCACCACCCAGAACCACGGCTTTGCTGTTGACGCAGACTCTCTACCGGAAGGCTGCGAGGTTACCTTTGTCAACGCCAATGACGGAACGGTTGAAGGATTCGAGAACGAGGACCTGAAGATCAACTGCGTCCAGTTCCATCCCGAAGCCCATGCCGGTCCCATGGATACCGAATGTCACTATTTTGACGGTGTCTTCCGGAGGCTCGTATAATGCCCAAGAAGATGCACATCAAAAAGGTCCTGATCATCGGGTCGGGCCCCATCCAGATCGGCCAGGCCGCAGAGTTCGACTTCTCCGGGAGCCAGGCATGCCGCGCTATGCGCGAAGAAGGAGTGAAAGTCGTTCTCGTCAATTCCAACCCGGCCACGATCCAGACGGACCCTGAGATGGCAGATGCGGTGTATATCGAGCCGCTCAGGGCAAATATCATCGCCAAGATCATTGAGAAAGAGAAGCCGGACGGGGTTCTTTCCGGCATGGGAGGCCAGACCGGGCTCAACCTGACCGCAGAACTTGCGGAAATGGGGGCACTGAAAAATGTCGAGATCCTCGGAACCCCGCTCGAGGCGATCTACAAGGGGGAGGACCGGGAGAAATTCCGGAACCTTATGCTCGAGATCGGTGAGCCGGTACCGAAGAGCGTCATCCTGACCAGCCTGAACCAGATCGATGATGCAATCGGAGCCATCGGGCTCCCTGCCGTTGTCCGTCCGGCCTATACGCTGGGAGGGGCCGGGGGTGGGATAGCGCGGACCCGCGAGGAACTCTGCCGTATCGTAGAACTGGGACTTTCACGTTCCCGTATCCACCAGGTTCTCATCGAGGAGAGCGTCCTTGGCTGGAAAGAGATCGAGTTCGAGGTTATGCGTGACTCGGCCGATACCTGCATCATCATCTGCGGTATGGAAAATGTCGACCCCATGGGCATCCATACCGGGGAGAGCGTGGTCGTTGCACCCATCCTTACTCTCCGCGACGATGAGTACCAGATGATGCGCAGCGCTGCCATCAAGATCATCCGGGCACTCGATGTACAGGGTGGATGCAATGTCCAGTTCGCCTTCAAAAACGGGGATTACCGCGTCATCGAAGTCAACCCCCGGGTCTCCCGGTCATCCGCACTCGCCTCCAAAGCCACCGGCTACCCCATCGCACGGGTTGCATCCAAGATCGCAATCGGCCTGCGGCTCGACGAGATCACCAACACCGTAACCGGTTGTACGCCGGCATCCTTTGAGCCTGCAATCGACTATATCGTCGTCAAAGTCCCCCGCTGGCCGTTCGACAAGTTCAAAGGCGCTGACCGGACACTCTCAACCGCCATGAAGAGCACCGGGGAAGTGATGGCAATCGGGAGGACGATTGAAGAAGCCTTCATGAAGGCAAAGCGTTCGCTCGACACCGATGTGCAGGTCCATACGAGTCCGAGCGAGATCCGTATGATCCTCTCGCGGCCAACCGATGAGCGGTTCCACTGCCTTTTCGATGCATTCCGCCAGGGATTCACCCTTGATGAGATCGCACAGCTCACGTCCATCACCCCGTTCTTCCTGGAGAAGATCAAAAATATCGTGGAACTGGAAAAACGCCTGGCTACATGCCCGTGCAACAGGGATGATATCATACAGGCAAAAAAATACGGTTTCTCCAATGCGGAGATCGTCCAGATCAGCGAGAAAGCACCGGAGGAGATCGATGCCATCGCCGGTGCTCCAGCCTATAAGATGGTCGACACCTGCGCAGCCGAGTTTCCCGCCAATACCCCGTACTTCTACTCAACATTCGGGCAGCAGTCAGAGATCGTCCCCACGGACAGTAAAAAGGTGCTGATCCTGGGATCCGGTCCCATCCGGATCGGTCAGGGAATCGAATTCGATTACTGCACGGTCCACGCAGTGCAGGCTCTCCGGGAGGAAGAGGGTGTTTTTGTCCACATCGTGAACAATAATCCCGAAACTGTCTCCACGGACTTCGATACCTCTGATCGCCTCTTCTTCGAACCCATGCAGCTCGAGGATATTATCAATATCCTGAAATCCGACACATATTACGGCGTCATGGTCCAGTTCGGCGGGCAGAACGCGGTCAACCTTGCCGTGCCCATTGAGAAAGAGATCAAACGGCTCGACCTCAAAACCCGTATCCTCGGGACAAGCCCCGACGCCATGGACATTGCCGAGGACCGGGACCGGTTCAGCGTGCTCTTAAAGAAACTCAATATACCCTGCCCGGCCAACAGTTCGGCGTATTCTGAACATGAAGCACATGCCATGGCGGAGAAGATCGGGTATCCGGTCTTGGTCAGGCCGTCGTATGTTCTTGGCGGCCGGGCAATGGAGATCGTGCACGATGAACGCGAACTCGAAACGTACATGAGAGAGGCGGTCCGGGTCAGCCATAACCATCCTGTCCTTATCGACTCCTATCTCCAGAATGCTATCGAGCTCGATGTCGATGCGGTCTGCGATGGCACGGAAGTCCTGATCGGTGGCATCATGGAACACATCGAACAGGCAGGTATTCACTCGGGAGATTCTGCCTGTGTCATCCCGACCCAGTCGCTCTCCCCGGCAATTGTTGATACAGTCAGGGATTATACGAGGAAACTTGCCCTTGGGCTGGGTGTCGTTGGCCTCGTCAATCTCCAGATGGCTGTCAAGGACAACGTGGTATATATCCTTGAGGCAAATCCCCGGGCAAGCAGGACGGTACCGTTTGTCTCAAAGGCAACCGGCATCCCGATTGCCAAGATCGCCGCAAAGGTCATGATCGGAAAGAAACTCCACGACCTGGGATACAAGGAGAAGGAGATCAAGCACGTTGCGGTCAAGGAGGTACTCCTCCCGTTCAACAAGCTCAGCGGCGTCGACACGATGCTCGGGCCCGAAATGAAGAGCACCGGGGAAGTCATGGGGATAGATTATGATTTCGGGCTTGCGTTCTACAAGGCCTGCATATCGGCAGACAATGAACTGCCCCTCAAGGGAAATATTTTCATCTCCGTGAATATGGAACAGAAAGAAGAGGCCATCCCGATAGCACGGAAACTGCGCGATCTCGGCCTCACCCTCTACGGGACAGAAGGTACCGTGGATTACCTGTATGCAGCAGGCGTGGAAGCAAATCTCGTGCGGAAAGTCCAGGAAGGCTCTCCCAACGTGCTCGACATGATGCGCCACGGTGAGATTCGCCTCATCATCAACACCCCCCAGGATAAGCAGTCCCGCCAGGATCATTACCAGATCATGCGTGCGGCAGTAGACTTCCAAATCCCCTATATCACCACCCTTCAGGCAGCGCGGGCTGCTGCACTCGCCATTGATGCCATCAAGCGGGAGAAAGTAACGCTGGAGCCGATCAGTTATTATCTCAAATAATTGAGGACATATTGACAAAAGCACTGATTTCCAGCGTTTTTATTTTTTTCGCGGTGTATTTCCCGGTATCTTCGCTGTTCGGGAATCATGGTTAATTATACAGGAGAATTGAATATCCTTAAATACCGAAATAACCAAAAAACATGCATGAAGAAATTATTTGTTGTTCTTGCAATCCTGTTTATCGGGATTCTGCTTGCGGGATGCACATCCCAGCAGACAGCACCCGCGACCGCTACTCCCACGCCAACAGCTGTTCCGACCGTCGTTGTCACAACGGCCGTCCCAACCCCTGAACCAACCAAGGAAGTTGTCGTTGTGGTTGTCAACAAGACCCCCAATGCAACCCCGACTGCAACCCCGACCCCGGTCCCCTCATATACGATTACATTCACTCAGGACATGACGATCATCCCGGGCACCTCAGCAACCATTCCGGTCGGTAGCAAGGTAATCTGGGTAAACAACGACTCCCTGAAGCCCCACTCAGTTATGGCAACGGATCCGTCCGATGGTGCATGGTTCGGTGGAATGACCAGCGCAACAATTCCCTATGGATCATCTCTTGATGTCACCTTCAACAAGACCGGTGCATACGAGTACACAACCGTGTTCCAGCCGGAGACTACTGGGGTAATATACGTAAAGTAAAAATAACCGTTCAGGATTATAATGCCTGAACAACCACTTTTTTGTTCTTTCTCTTCTTCGTAAAAGAATTCTGTTGCACGGGGAAGTCCTGATTCCGCCCCTGAACATATATTCTGGTACTGCCAATGAGTATTACACGATATAGGAGGAGACAAGCATGGGAAAAGGCACCATAGTTCTTGCATATTCCGGCGGGCTCGACACCTCAATCTGCATCCCGCTCTTGAAGGAGAAATACGATTATGACCGGGTCGTCACGGTCGCGGTCAACGTAGGCCAGCGGGACGAAGAGATCGATGTCGCGACCAAAAAAGGCAAAAAACTTGCCGACCGTCACTACACCATCGATGTCCGGGAAAAATTTGTTGCCGAACATATCTTCCCGGCAATCCGGGCCAACGGGTCTTACGAAGGATACCCCATGGGAACATCGCTTGCACGTCCCCTGATTGCCGAAGAGGTCGTCAAGATCGCAAAGAAGGAGAAGGCGACAGCGATCGGGCATGGATGTACCGGCAAAGGAAACGACCAGCTCCGGTTCGATTTCATCATCCGGGGTGCCGGCCTTGAGGTTGTTGCCCCTATTCGCGAGCTGAACCTGACGCGGGACTGGGAGATCGATTATGCAAAACAGCATGGCATCCCTGTACCGGTGAAGAAGGACAAGCCCTGGAGTATGGATGAGAACTGCTGGAGCCGGAGTATCGAAGGCGGCAGACTTGAAGACCCTGCCTTCCACCCTCCCGAGGAGATCTACCTTTGGACTGCCTCACCTGAAAAGGCACCGGCAAAACCCGAGAAACTTACCATCACATTCGAGGAAGGGATCCCCGTTGCGCTCAATAAGAAAAAGTATGCCGGGTATGACCTGATCCAGAAACTCAATGTCCTTGCCGGGAAGCATGGGATCGGGCGAAATGACCTGATCGAGGACCGCATTCTCGGGCTCAAGGCACGGGAGAATTACGAACACCCGGCCGCCACGGTCATCCTTGCTGCCCACCGGGATCTGGAAAGCCTTACCCTGACACGGCAGGAACTCGTCTTCAAGCGGATGGTTGATGACAAGTGGTCCGAGCTCGCCTATAAAGGACTCGTGTATGAACCACTCTATGCTGCCCTGAATGCGTTCATCAATACTACACAGATGCGGGTGAACGGTACCGTTGATCTCGAACTGTACAAAGGCAGCGTGCGTGTGCTGGGTAGGACATCCCCCAATGCAATCTATTCGAGCGACATGGTCTCATTCGACAGCGCATCTATTGACCAGTGCCATGCGATCGGCGTCTCCCATTATTTCGGCATCCAGGCCCGTATGGTCAGACAGATGCATAAGAAGACCAGGTAATTCTTTTTTCGCACTCCCCCGTGCAGGATCCTGTATCACTCTTGCTGTTGCAGGCACCATCACGGGATGATCAGATTCCGAAAATCTGGTGCTGCGGCCCGGGTTATCGCCGGCATAAAAGAGAAACTTATATGGCGTGACAGACAAGATTCGGTGTATATGTGCGCCAGTTTTTTCTCCCGCTTCATAAAACCAAAGCCGCATATCGTGGAGAGCCCGTCACCACCCTCCATCAGCCACGGCCCGGGGATGCAGATCCCGGAATACAAGAACAAACCTTATTTTATCGTGGCCTCGGTCGAGATGGGCAACACCACCACAAAATGTATCCTGACCGGTGTGAGCCTCGAGACAGGCATGTCGTATGTCATCAACAAGACCGTCAGCATGAGCCGCGACATCCGTCCCCCCAAACCGGGTGAGACGATCTTCGGGGCAACGCTGGACGGTACCAGACTCACCCGGGAGGCAGTGACCGAACTGGTCCGGGATACGCTGCTGAAGTGTCATGAAGATGCACATCTCGATGTCCAGAAAGATCTGGATTTCGTTGTCCGGAGTACCGGCGTAGTAGCGGAGATGGAATCCCCGGACCAGGTCGGGGACTTCGTCATCGCGCTCGCGAACGGCTGCCTTGTTGCCGGTGTTCCGCCACGGAAGATGACCCCCCCCATGTCAAAGGAGAACCAGCCGGAGAAACTCCAGCCGTTCAGTTTTGCCGACAAGGTCGTTTTTATCGGGGCGGTTGCCGGTGTGGTTCCCCCGGTCGGTTCCACCGGTGTCGAGATGGTGGCAAACGAGATGGAAGGCGAACTTGCCATGGCAGGGATCAAGGAAGGAGCAAAGTGGACCCCGGTGGATTTCCGCAATCCCTGTATATCCATTGATTTCGGGACCACACTGGACGGCCGCATCACAACCGACGTAAGCCCGACAGATCCCAACCCGTTTGCCAAGACAGTCGGGAATTTCTGCGGGCTTGCCGGTGCCATCCCCGACGCAATCGTGCGGGGCACCGGGCTTGTCCAGGAGCGGACGGGTACAGCGCTGGATATTTTCGGGGAACACAGCGTGACCGGGGGGCTCTTTTCCGGCGGCAACCGAAAGGTCGTGGACGATTTTGTGAACCGGTGCCACGAGCATATTGATATCCGGATCGTTCCCGCGGATCGTGATCGGTTCGGCAGGGTCCCGGTCAATGCCCGCCTTGCCATGGAGTCCGGTATCGCGATGATCGGGTGCGATTGTGGAGTTAACAGCAGCGAACTGGAAAGTCTGCTTGCCATTGGTGCCGAGATCCACAAGAACCACGGGCTGGCAACCCTTAACGAGGTGATCGATCGGGTCTGTGCACAGATGGCGCTGCGCCTTATCGATGTTGCGGTGGAACAGAAGCTCGTGCCACCAAATGCCTCGATCGGTTTCACCGGCAGGGCGGCAATCTCCGGGCGGAAACCGGAATATATCCTCGAAGGGATTACGGAACGGAACCTCTTTGACGATCCGAACGACCACCTGGTCTTTGTCGATGACGGCCTTGCCCGGGGCGCGGCGCTCATGGGGCGGTGCATGAACTCCCTTGGCAAGCCCAAAAACCCGATTGGGGGCGTCCGTGGGGGCCCATGTATTATGAGCCGACGGATCAAGATAGGTAAATAAGACTGGTGAAGAATCATGACCGATACAGAAGACGAACAGTTATTCGATGTCCTCATTCCCCCCGGCGTCCCCCAGAAGATCATCTTTGACGTAACCAACAAGTTTGACGTCAAGGTTGTCGAGCGCATGGAGCCGCTCAAGTTCGCCAACATGGAAGGCGAAGAGCGGGAACTGCTCGCGTTCCGGGGAAAAATGGATGAAGTCAAAAAAGTTGAGAAGTATATGATCGAGCAGCTAAAAGCGTTCATCGACGAAAAGTAAATCTGAAAATTTTTTTTATTGCTAGTTTTTCAGCAGGCGCACGAGCAGCGCCTTCTGCGCATGGAGCCGGTTCTCGGCCTCGTCCCATACAAGGCTCTGTCCGCCCTCCATCACCTCATCGGAGATCTCCTCGCCACGGTGTGCCGGGAGACAATGGAGTACACGGGCATCAGGAGATGCAAGTTTCATCAGCTCAGAATCAACCGTGTAGTCCCTGAAGATCGTTATACGATCTTCCTTCTCGTCCTCGTCACCCATCGAGACCCAGGTATCTGTCACAATCACTTCTGCATCCTTAACCGCGGCCTCTGGTTCCCGTACGAGAGTCACATTGCCACCCAGAGACCGCGCTTTTGCAACAATATCTTCTGCGGGTTCATATCCCTTGGGTGTTGCTACCGTTACATTGAGGCCGGTGAGGACGGTTGAGAGGATCAGGGAGTTGCAGACATTGTTCCCGTCTCCCACCCACGCGACGTTCAGATCCCTGGTGGACCCGAAATGTTCCTGCATGGTCATGATATCGGCAAGGAGCTGGCACGGGTGCTCCAGGTCCGAAAGACCGTTGATCACCGGGATGGTCGCGTACTTTGCATACTCCTCGATCGTACTGTGCTTGTAGGCACGGATCATCATACCCGAGACATACCGGGATGCCGCACGGGCCGTGTCGCGGATCTCCTCGCCGCGCCGGATCTGCATGTCGCGGGCGTTCAGGAAGAGCGCATGCCCTCCCAGCTGGTTCATCCCGACCTCGAACGAGATGTGCGTCCGTGTCGAGGACTTCTCGAAGATCATAGCAAGGGTCTTGCCGGCCAGCAGCAGGTGTGGTGTACCTGCCCTCTTCTGGCGCTTGAGCTGGTGCGCTTCGGAAAGCAGTTGTTCAAGCTCAAGTTCGTTGATATCGAGGATAGAGATAAAATCCTTCTTCATTGCAGCTCCTTCATATGGGCAATACGCCGGTCAAGCAACTCCCTGGTTCCAATGTCCCTGCGGTGGCGCACCTTTCCCTTGACCTCCGATGCAGCCTGTTCGGCAGCCTGCTCCGCGTACTCCAGGGTCTCCCCGATACCGACAAATGCAAGGGTCCGGGAGGTCATGGTGACAAGATTTCCCAGATTTTTCTCGACATTTGCATAGTAGAGAAGGGCATTGTTGTGTGGTCCAAGAGTAATCGGATTGCCGGCAAGGGGTGCGTCCGGATATCCTTCCGGAACCAGGTACTTGCAGACCGTTGCCTGCGCGTCAAAGGTCACATGGGACGGCAGGAGCGAGCCTTCAGCAATGTGGGACACAATCTCCGTAAGGTCTGACGTGAGCAGGGAGAGAACATTCATTGCCTCCGGGTCGCCGAACCGGGCATTGAACTCGATTACTTTTGGGCCCCTGGCGGTGTTCATGAACTGGCCGTAGAGGATCCCCTTGTAGGGCTGGCCCGTCCGTTCCATTGCGGCTACTGCGGCTTTCATGATCGCGATTGCCTTCTTATAATCCGCACCAGTCACGAATGGCAGCATGTGATCGGGCATTGAATACGAACCCATCCCACCGGTGTTCAGACCAATGTCCCCCTCGAATGCCCGTTTGTGATCCTGCACCAGGGGCATGGGGACAAGATGGGTGCCGTCAACAAATGCCTGGAGCGTGAACTCTTCCCCAAGCAACCGCTCCTCAAGCACCGCCTCGCCATTCAGGGATTTGACGTACTCGATCGCACCGTTACGGTCAACCTGTTCGCCCATGATCCGGACACCTTTCCCCCCGGTGAGCCCGATCGGCTTGATAACGAGATCGCCATCATACCCGCCGATGAACTCCACCGCTTCGGGAACCGAATGGAAGACCCGGTATTTCGGGCATCCTTCGATGGCATTGCGCTCCATCATGTCACGGCAGAATGCCTTGTCCGTCTCGATGCGGGCCGCGGATTTTACCGGTCCGACACAGGAGATTCCTGCGGTTTCAAGAGCATCGACAATACCGGCTTCGAGCGGAGACTCGGGACCGATAAAGGCAAAATCCACCTGCTTTTCCCGTGCATAAGCAACAATCGCAGGCACCTCGGTCTCTTTGAGAATAAGGACATCGCGAACAAGTGCGTCAATCCCGGGATTGCGCTTTGCCATGACGGAGAATAATGTGGTCGTTGTGTTGCGGGCAAGGGCTGCAGCAATCGCATGCTCCCTGCCTCCCCGCCAACAACAAGAATCTTCATAGTACCATCCTAGTTTACATTGAGAATAAAAATTCCTTCTCTTTCCATTCCCGCGCCTTATTGTTTCAGGAGCTCGTGTAACCTGACGAGCGGGATGATCCGGACACCATTGGATGCAAGCATCGCTTCCGCGCCCTGCTCCCGGTCGACAACCGTCACGACACGGTCAACCCGGGCGCCCGCCGCACGAAGGATGTTGACGCCATACAGGGCAGAACCTCCCGAGGTAGTTACATCTTCGACAAGGAGAACATCCTTGCCCTTGACATCGCCGATGATAAGGCTCTTCTTGCCGTGATCCTTCTCGGCTGATCGGATAATTGCATAGGGCGTTTTCTTGGCAAGGGCTGTGGCCACGCAGAGCGGGACTCCGCCCACGGCGACCCCGGCAACAATATCGAAATCGTGGGATGATGCGATCGTCTCTGCGACTGCGGAGAGGAGTTCCGGCCGGGTTACAGCGGTCTTCACGTCAATATAATAAGGGCTTTTCACACCGGATGCAAGGGTGAAATCCCCGAATTCAATGGCCTTGTAGCGGATGAGCATCTCCGCAAGCGGATTGGTTACCATGGTACCTCCTTGACTTTGATCAGATAGCCGATGATATTTACGGCGCGGTGGAGCAGGGGCGTGAGGATGAGAATGCAGATAAACGCCGCGAGTGTGACTTCAGCAAAGAGCCATGCCGGGTTGAAGACGAGCAGGAGCAGGAATGCACCTGCTACGAGATCATACTGGTCGGCAACCGGCCACTTTGCCCCCCGTTCCTTGCCGAACCGGCGTTTAAAGAAACTCTTGATCAGGTCCCCGAGCAGTGCACCGACTGAAAGGAGCGTAACCGACAGCACCGTCTGCTGGGGCAGGTACTCCAGCCCGTATGCACCGGCAGCCCATATCTGGATGAGCCCGATGATGATGCCGGCAAGGATACCCGTGATCAACCCCCGGTAGGTCTTGCCATCACCAAACACCCTCCGGCCGTCGGTGAAGTTCCGCCCGAGATCAATGGGGGTACCTCCGCCACATAGCGCGGCTACGGGGTTAGGAAGATAGGCAGGCAGCATGATCCACAGTGCTGACAGCAATGCTATTATGAAGAACTCAACACTAATAATGTAGCACTCCAATACCTGTAATAAAGAACAGGCAGAAAGATTAAGGTTACTAAAACCGGAATCACTACCGAAAATAATTCAATAACATCCTTCGGGTGGACGTTAATGCTGATAAAAAAGACAAGAAGTCTTTGCCCCACATGCAGTTCCGTCGTGGACGCGGAGATAGTTGAAGAGGAGGGCAAGATCTGGTTGAAGCGGACGTGCCCGGAACATGGGACTTCCCGGCATCTCTACTGGTCCGATGCACCGATGTACCACCGTTTCCAGGAATACGAAGCCATAGGAAATGGTGTTGCAAATCCACAGAACATCGCACCGCCGGACAGCTGCCCGACGGCATGCGGTCTCTGCAGCAACCATCATTCGGCAACCCTGCTTGCGAATATCGACCTTACCAACCGGTGTAACCTGGACTGCGATTTCTGTTTTGCGAATGCCAGGGCATGCGGGTTTGTGTATGAGCCGAGTTTCGACGAGGTTGTCAAGATGCTCCAGGTCCTGCGGGACGAGAAACCCGTTCCGGCTCCGGCAGTACAGTTCTCCGGGGGAGAACCAACAATGCGGGACGATCTTGTCGAGATCATCCGGAAAGCCAAGAGCATGGGATTCCCGCAGGTCCAGATCGCCACCAATGGTGTGAAGATATCCAAGGACCCGGCACTCGCGCAGCAGCTCAAGGATGCAGGGCTCAGTACAGTCTATCTCCATTTTGACGGGGTAACAAAGGAGACGAACCCGTTCCTCGAGATCCATAAAAAAGCTCTTGAGAATCTTAAACGGGTGGGTCTTGGGACAGTCCTCGTGCCAACCGTGATCCGCGGGCGGAATGACCAGGAACTCGGTGACATCATCCGGTTTGCCATCGACAACATAGCTGTGGTAAGAGGGATCAACTTCCAGCCGGTTGCATTCACCGGGGCCGCAAGCGACGAGGATCTCCAGAAGGCCCGGATCACCATTCCGGATGTCCTTGCAGAGATCGAAACGCAGATGGGCGGCGTGCTCAAAAAAGACGATTTCTACCCGGTGCCCTGCGTCCTCCCGTTCTCGGACCTGGTCGAGGCCTACACCGGCCGGCCGCAGGTAAGGTTCACCGCCCACCAGCACTGCGGGGCGGCAACGTATGTCTTTGCCCGTGAAGGGGGGATCGTCCCGGTTAACCGCATGGTGGATGTCGACTCGTTATTCGAATCGATCGAGCACATGGCCGAGACGCTGAAGAAGGGCGGTGCCATCAACAAGTACAAGGCGCTTCTCGAAGGTGTGAAGAGCATGCACGACTCGGTGAAGAACAGCGAGCAGAGCAGCACAACAGAGTTCTGGAAGCTGATCAGCAAGTCGCTGATTGGCCAGAACTTCGATGCCCTGCGGGAGTTCCACTGGAACGCCCTCTTCATCGGTACCATGCACTTCATGGACAAGTACAATTATGACATCGACCGCGTCCAGCGGTGCTGCATTCACTATGCTACGCCCGATGGCAAACTGATCCCCTTCTGTACCTACAACAGCGGGCCGGTGTACCGCGAGCAGATCTGGAAGAAGTATGCAAAACAGCCGGAAAACAAGTGATTTCCGGGTTGTATCTTTTTTACAATTTCTTTATCAGGCAAGCCACGGCGCGATTCCCTTGTGCTTACCTGTTCATCCAACCACGAACAGGTATTAGGCCGCCGGAGGAGGCGGGCAGTCTCGCAATTTCAGAGAAATGAGAGAGACTATTGGTATTTTACCCTGATTTCCGGTTTCCCGAATCCCCGTCAGGACCGGTTTCACCGATAACGCGTACCCGCAGAAATTTCAGACCCAGTTTTTGGATCCTCATCGAAATGGCTCCAGCATCAATGTTCTTCCCGCGTGCCCTTACCGTGTAATGGAAATATTCAGCGGTGACAGCGTACCGTTTCTCTTCGAGAAAACCCTTGATCAGATCCCGTTTCCGGCCGGAGATATGCACGAGCGTTTCACTGCCGGCCCATTCTTTCAACCGGATATCATAGTCTTCTTTCACGGAATTGTATTGAGAATCAGGAATGATCTGTCCGACGCTGAAACAGCCGGAAGTATCCTCCTTTATTTCATATTCGGGTCTTTTTCTGGGGGCCACGCCAAATCCTTCCTTTGCTCTGTGATACGGATCTGATGTGCCCCTTCTTGAAACTTCCTTACCCATCCGATACCGGTTGGATCACGTTCAACCCAACAGTGATATGTGAGGGAGATGATCGGTACCCCCTCGATGCAATCCACGAAATCCCCCTCTTGCCACCGCATCTAATCGAGAGATTTTGCTCAGCATGATACAGCAGGAGAGGGGGTACCCACCAGCAATTTCCGGACGGGCAGGGGGGTATCCCCTCCCAAAATCCTGACAAAGGGGGGGGTCTGCCCGATACCCCCCTTCTCAAAAATGAGAATTGTGCATTATTGCACACGTCCAGGATCTATGCATTGCACGCGACTTCAGACGAAACCGCCGTTTATCAAGGCTACTCAATAGTGATCATGGGGGGTCTGATCCAGCCAAAGGGGGGAGGGGTATGCCGGATACCTCCCCCCATGCGGGTGGGGGGGTATCAGCGTTTTAAAAACAAACTTGTGGGGGGGTCTCACGCAGACCCCCCCTGATCAGGAACGCACTGATTCACGGAAATGGCAGCTCAATCTTCCTGCCATGCTGCATCGCGATCTTCGCGATCGCAAGATCCTGGATCGCAAGGCCGGTCGAGTCAAAGACCGTGATAGCCTCTGCATCCCTCCGTTTCTTCTTTCCGATGACAACCTCCCCAAGCGTTCCTTCGATATCCGATTCACGATAGAGACCTTTGCTGATCGGCACGTTGATCTCGCCGGAGTGGACGGCTTGCGCGGGATCGTCCACGAAGACCTGTGCCCGTTGGAGGATCGCAGGGTCGAGTTCTTCCTTTCCCGGTGCATCCGCACCAATGGCATTGATATGAGTGCCTTCGTGGATCCAATCATCCCGTATGATGGGGACACGGGAGGGGGTCGTGGTCACAAGAACGTCACAGTCACAGGCTTTCTCCACAGGTGCGGCAACACAGGGAAACGCCATGAACCGATCAGCAAATTTCCGGACATGAGACGGATCCCGGCTCCAGATCTTTATCTGGCGGATCCTGCATTCCTGCGATATCGCCATGACCTGTACTTCTGCCTGCCGTCCGGTACCGATGACGCCAAGGACGATCTCTTTTTTCGGGGCAAGGTACTTACAGGCTACAGCCCCGGCTGCCCCGGTCCGCATATCAGTCAGCCGGGTTGCATTGATGACTGCAACCGGCTGGCCGGTTCCGACATCCAGGATCACCGTCAGGGCCATCACGGTCGGCAGGCCCCGGGCGGGATTGGCGGGATGGACGTTGACGATCTTCACCCCGGCAATCCCCAGGGACGGGAGATATGCAGGCATGGTCCGGAAGTCACCTTCGGGAAGCGTGACATACACTTTAGGGGGCATCTGGATCTGCCCCCTCCCGTGATCCGCGAATGCCGATTCCACGGCACGGTTGACAAGCCCCATATCAAGCCCCATGTCGGTATCCGTGAAGTATTCCATGAACGGGAATGCACACTACCGGAATTTGAAGGTTGGTATCAATATGGTCTGCAAAGGCGGACCGGTGAAACGGGATAAAAAAAGAACTATTGCTGGTAATCCATCTCTTTTAAGGCCTTGTCAGCAAGTTCCTTCATGCGTGCCGAGATCCTGCTGGAAGAACTGTAATCCACTTCTTTCATCGCGTTCGCAATCTCTGTCCCCAGGACGAAAATTGCATATTTATGCTCCATCTTACTCTTATGCTGTTGAGACGGAGTAATTTTGAGAGCAGTATATTGTGTGAACTTGAGATCGGGATTGATCTCCTCAAAATAGTCCTTGACCTCAGAGAGCATCTGGTGAAGGCTGATAAGTTCATCTTTGTGCATGCTACCACTTCAGACAGTAAAATGGTCCCATGCAGCATAAATAAATTTGTGTGGGGATGATTACGACCCCATTTTCAGGAGACGGATCGAGAGGGGACGCTTGATTATTCCCTTAAAATCCCGTGCTGCAACATACGAGAGCCCTTTCCAGACCAGCCGGTCAAGGAGTTTCTGGTCAACGGGACGATCCACGACAAGACCGGTTGCAGAGGGATCGATAGTCTCGATCACCTTCTCCACTTCGTCCGACCGCATCTCCCTGACCACCGTCAGGTCATTGTTCAGGAACCGTGCCATGTTCTGTCCCTTCACATCCTCAATATGCTCCCGGAGGCTCAAAGGGCCGCCGGAAGCATCACGAGGGCGTTTTGCCGGGTCCGCAGATTTTCCTTTTCGTTCATGGGAGTCTTCTGTATCAGGGGAGGCACGGCTGATCCTGAAATCCGCCGGAAGTTCTGCTGATGTCTCGAAATACTGGTCACGGACATACTCCACGGGCACCTTATTGCGAAGCGTCTTGATGACTTCCTTTCTTGTCATGTCCTCCACGCTCTTGCCCTTGGGAGAGAAGGCGACAAAATCAATATCGGCGACCTGCATCAGTTCCCGCAGGATCAGTTCGCCGCCCCGGTCGCCATCAAAGAACGCGGTCGTGGTCTTCTTCTCGCAGAGATCCACGACACTTTTGGGGATATTGGTCCCTTCAACGGCAACGGCATTCTTGATCCCGTACCGGAGCAGGTTTATCACATCTGCCCGGCCTTCGACAATGATGATTGCATCCGATTCCAGCACGTTCGGGCCGGCGGGGGATCTCTCTTCCCCGACAGTGCCTATCTTCTCCACGCGGAGGCTCTGGCGGACATCATCCAGCAGTTCATCGCTATCGATTGTCCCGTCATCGAATCGTTCGATCAGGATCTCTTTGGCCCGCTCAACGATCAGTTTCCGCTTGCTGACCCTGATATCCTCGATCGATTCCACGGCCACGTGGGCTACACAGGGGCCAACGCGATCGATTGTTTCGAGGGAAGCAGCAAGAATAGCGGTCTCCGCACGGTCGAGCGAGGTAGCTATCAGGATCTCGCCCTTTGTCTCGCCCTTCTTGCTCGTGATCTGGACGTCTATACGTCCTACACGTCCGGTCCGCTGGAGATCCCGCAGGTCAAGATCTTCGCCGAGTAACCCTTCAGTCTGCCCGAATATGGCACCGACTACGTCAGGTTTCTCGACCACCCCCTCTGCAGTGAGGCTGATGTGAATAAGGTACTTGGTAGTATC
>Ga0153915_10000244_pt1 | contig 48641 bp, 55 predicted proteins | sample Opewatmetagenome_2_FD_107003 | JGI IMG/M metagenome (GOLD analysis project Ga0153915, IMG submission 107003) | Freshwater wetland microbial communities from Ohio, USA - Open water 3 Core 3 Depth 3 metaG | ecosystem: Environmental > Aquatic > Freshwater > Wetlands | place: USA: Ohio, Lake Erie...
AAATATTTAAATATTAACTTATATCTATTAATTATAATTAAATAGCTATTAAATACTAAAATGTCACAAGAAATTAAGAATGAAAAACCATTACACTGGCCAACTTTAAACACCGTTATGATGGTTGAAGATGCTTTAAGAAATATGAATGAAAGTGTAATTTCTATTGCAGAACTAAAAAGAAAACTTCCTAGACAGGTAAATCATGGTACTTTAATGGTCATCCTAGAATATTTGGAAAGAAGCAACAAAATCGCAGTAACTCTAAAAGGTATAACTTGGATTTACCATGAAAATACAAATTTAAAAAAAGCAATTATGCAAGGAATGCGATTATGAAAGAGGTTAATGTTGTTTTGTCACCTGAAGCAGAAGAAGTTTACAAAAAGCTGAATTCAGAAGCAGAAACAAACAAGCAATCAAGAATGATTTTAAAAGCAATTAATAATAAAAAAGATCTGATAAAAGCAAATATTCATTATGGTGACCCGATTGCTAAAAACTTAATTCCAGAAGAATACAAACAAAAATATGGAACCAAAAATTTATTCAGAGTAGAGCTTCCTGCATTCTGGAGAATGCTTTACACTCTGACAAATAACGAAGATGTCGAGATAATTGCTTTTGTCTTAGATATAATTGATCATCCAACTTATGATAATAAGTTTGGATATAGAGGAAGATAAATTTCCGATGCTAAAGGGAGTTTTTAAGGATTGTCGAGAGGAAATTATTACGTCTACATTAAATAATAAAAAACATTAGATGTAGACCCATTAAAATATTATTTTTTCTTCTTTTATTAATTCAGTAAGAAATTTAACAAGAGGTCTTAAATCTCCCTTTAATTGCGAAGCTTCAAGAGCATTATAGTATTCATGCTTTCGTTTATTTGGTATGTTTATCATAGGATATCCTTTCTTGTGAAGTATGAAATTCATTAATAATCTTCCAACTCTCCCGTTTCCATCAACAAAAGGGTGAATTGTTTCAAAAGCAGAATGAAAATAAGCAGATAAAACCAGCGGGTGAATCTTATTTTTATTTTTAGTATACCAAGAAAGCAAAGAAGCCATCTCATTTGGAACTTCTTCTGGTCTTGGGGGAAGCCATTCAGTTCCTCGGATATAAACCTGTAATGTCCTGTACTTTCCTATTTGATTAATCAGTTCTGGTCTTAAAGTGTCTTTAACAACTAAATTATGCAGGCTTAAAATAAAATCTTTTGATATTTCACCATTGAATTTTAGGAAATAATCAAACGCCTGTTTATGATTTACAACTTCATTTATCTCTCTGAGGGATTTTCTTGGAGTTCTTCCCTCAAACAATAATTGAGAGGTTTCCTGCAATGTTAAAGTATTTCCTTCAATATTAGTAGAATCATATGTAAACAGCGAGATAAAAGATTCATATCTGTTTTCTAGATTAGCTTTTGGTTGATTAGCATATTCTTTTTTTATCTTTCCCAATTCTTTCTTTTCTTCATCAGTTAATAAAGTGGAAAGAAGCATAAGCTCCTTATCTGCTTTTGTTTCTTTATCATATAACTTTTCTTTATCTAAATCAACCCCCAAGTAAATTCTTTTTTTATTAACTTTCTTTCCTTTTCTCTGAGATATGACACGATAATAATACTTTCTTCCATCTTTCTCTTTTACCTCTGTATATACCATAATATATATACGTCTACGTCATTTAAATATCTTTTGCTGATGTGGACGTAAGAATTATATCAAAAGTGTAAAAATTTCGTCTGTCCCGTCCGTGCACAGCATAGTTTGGTGAGTTTAGAGTGATGTTTTTTATGCCTTGTTTAATCATAAAACTGTTGATTATCTGTGACTGATGGAGTTTTTAAGGATTGTCGAGATGGAGAGAAAGTTATATTTTTATTATTGCCCCTGCCGAAAGGTTATCAAAAGGGATGGGATAGTAATTTTTAAGATAATTCTTCGGGGCTACACTCTGGATTTTCTTGAATTATTTGGTCGAAAAATTCTTTATCATAAAACCAATAACGATTATTATTTATGATATTCTCCCTAATTGAACCCTTAATGGGAAATCTTTGTACCCCATTACTTCTAAGATTTCTTTCCAATTCTTGCATAATACTCTGAATTGGATTTTTGCTGACTTGATACCAAAAAACACAATCACGAGGATTTACAAAGCCATCTCCATTTGGATGTAATGGAATTCCCTTTTCTTTACAAAATTCGGCAGTAATAATATTCTCTCTAATTTCGCTTAACATACTTTCTATATTTGGAGTTTTCGGCTCTTGAAGAACTTCATACAGAGTATATTTTCTCTCCACATCAAACGGAAAAGGAGGGTGTGATATATCACAAGCAACGGTTCCCAAATAATAAGGATGATCGATTCTGTAAAATCTATCTCTTTTTACTTCACTTTTTATCCTAATCTTTTCAAGGAATGTTCTTAATTTATTCATTAAATTAGGATAAATATTTACTTTATAAATATTGTGTTTTGTCACTACTTAAAAGAAACAAACCAACCCACGCCGAATCAAACTAGTCTAAAATTTCTACATCACTCTAAGATAGATAAAACATATAATGCCCCGTCCGTGCATTGGATGGTTTGGTGACTTTAGAGTGATGTTTTTTGTCCTGATTGTCTATGATTAAAGGAGTTTTTAAGGATTGTCACATAATTTTATCCTGAAAGTCTCTCGTTTATCTTTTTAAGATTAAAGAGAATTATTCTGCTTAAACTTTGCTGAAAAGTTTTATCATTTCTGCTCCTTGAACCTTTTGTCTGTTCCATATAATCTTCCAGCAATCCAAAAGGAATATCCAGAATAGGAATGTTCATATGATTGAGAAGATGAAATGTAATTAATCGGGTAATTCTGCTATTTCCATCAACAAAAGGATGTATATGCTGGAATTCATTATGAAAATAAGAAGCAAATTCAAGTATCTCTTCTGTATCTCTTTTCTTGGTTTTAATAAATGAATTATATCTTTCAAATAATTTTTCCAAATCTGCCCTAATATCTTCTGCCTTAGATATTTTAAAGTCAAGATTTCCCTTGATATAGACTCCTACTTTCCTGATTTTTCCCGCAATTTCCTGCCTATGAGCCATGGCTAGTTTATGATAATTTAAAACAGATTCTATTGAAAGAAGTCTTTTTTGCTGCGAATCTTTAAGCATCTGCAAAATTGCTGTTTGATAATTCTTCAACTCATCAATATCTTCTGTTTTAAGATTAGCGGGAGTTATCTTATCCTTTAATATTTTAATTGTATCAGGCAGAGTTATGGGGTTGCCTTCCAAAGAAAGACTATGGTGGACAAAAGAAACCTCAAATTCATTGGCTATTCTCTGAAAGCCAGATTCATTCTTTTTTCTAAGCTTATTATATAAAGAAAGCTCTTTTTTTATCTCTTCAGTATAATTTAACTCCTCTTTTTTTATATCTAAATGTTTAAAGCCAAAATAGACTAAAAGATTATTTAACAGAGTGTTATAGAAAATTCTGGCTTTCAGCGGTTTTTTAGAACTAATAAGTATTAATCCATATTTGTTTAATATTTGAATATACTTTGCAAAGGTTCTTGGATTAAGGTCAGTTGATTTCTGGCTGATTTTTCCCTTGCCCAATCCAGTCCATACAAAGTTCATTAGATTTTTATCTAACAATAAGTTATGATTAATATTGTTGCTTAAGCAATAAAGGATTATTTCATATAAGGCTTTTGACTTGCCCTCCTTTTTAGCTCCAAAATATTCCTCTTTCTTAAATAATAATTTTTCTTTTTCCAGTTCAGTTAGTATTCTGTATATATTTTTATAATCTTTTTCTGTTTTCCCAAGTTTCTCGACTATTTCTTTAGGTCTCAATAATCTAGTTTTGTAGACTAATTCAAAAACATCATATTTGGTTACCATGAAAAATCTACCGCTTCCAAGTTTATAAATCTTATTATTTAGCACTATTTATAGATAATAAGTCTATTTTAGATACAATATAGCTATATTTATAGATGAATAATAAGTTATTATTTTTGTCTTATGCCTTGATTATCTGTGATTGATGGGGTTTTTAAAACTTGTCAAGATAAAATTAAGATCCTATTTCATTATGTCCACGTCGAACCTCTAATAGAAGTATAAAGTTTAAGTTATAATTAAAGATTAATTATTTTCTATCCATTTATCTATTACCTTTATCTGAGTAAGAATCATTAGTATAACCAAAAAAATAATAAAATCAATAAAAACTTGAATAGTTGAATTAACATTAATTTTTGAAATTAGAAAATAATGAAAGATTAAAACGGGAACAATCAATAAACATACAAAATAATATTGCCATTCAACTTTCTTTTTTCTCGTAGATTTTTTCTTTCTTTTTTTAATTACTCCAGAGATTTTGAATATAATCATTAATATAACCCAAAAAATAATAAAATCAATAAAAACTTGAATAGTCGAATTAACATTAATTTTTGAAATTAGAAAATAATGGATACCTAACATAATTAATAACGAAATACCCATTCCCAAAAGGCTTTTTTTAATTCTCTTTTTCATCCTTCTTTAAGCAAATCAAACTTTAAAAAATTAGTCTTAACATAAATTCAATCATCAACCAAAATTAAAAACCCCCGAAAATGCCAAAATGTATAAATGCCCCGTCCGGGATTCGTATCCTGTCAAAATCTTGAAAAAAAGCAAGGTATTAAATCTAACTAAGCACCATAAGGTTCGTAATTATCATTATTTTCTGAAGAAGCAGTATTGGGTGGTGAATCATAAGCAGAAGTCTTTTTCTTCTTTTTGAAAACAGGAACCTTGAATTTGCTGTTTAAAACAAATTTGAATAAAATAAAACCGCCAACAAGCACAAATAAAATTACTGAAAAAAGGATGGCCCTTATTCTGTCTCCGAACATAAAGGAAACAGGAACATTAATCACGCTTCCAATTATGCTTAAAAAGCTCTTTTTTGAAGAAGATTTAACTGAAGCAGAAGTTGGGGCAACATTGCAGGATTGAGATGCTTCTGGCATTCCTTCCTCTGAATTGCATGAATTATCATCAGAACAGCTCCTTGTCTGGCTGTTATTTAAACATTCACTCCAGTTGCCACATTTCCAATTTGGTGTGCAAACAGTTTCCTCACTAACTGTATCAGAAGAATCTTCTGAACTCGTAGAAGAGCTGGAAGTAGTTGTAGTAGAATCTTCTTCTTCCTCTTCCTCTAAAACAACTGAAAAAGAAACAGATGTAGAATTAACATTCCCTTCTGTATCATTAGCCCATGCAATTAAAGTATAATCACCTTCATCAAGTGTAATAGTAGTTTTAGAAGTGTAGGTAGTATTAGTTTCTCCATTGTCATAAGAAAACCATATGCCTGAAGCAGTATTAGCTATAATTTTTACATTAACATCTTCATCATCTTCATCTGCATCTTCTTTTGGACTGCTTATTGTAATTGGAATATTTGGAACCGTTGAATTCTCTTCCGCAGTTGTATTTTCTTCTGCAGTTAAATTGATAATAAGATATGTAATGTTGACTTCAGAAAGCTCAGGAGAACTTCCTAAAGCCTGCATTTCTATTTTATATTGAAAATAGATTCCTGTAAGATTTACAACCCCTGCAGTTACAGAAGCAAATTCTGTCCCAGAACAATCGCTTGTTTCACATGCTCTTGCATAAAAGAGAACAGATGAATTTTCAGGAATTATGGCAGAATAATCAAGATTATCCCAATTCACAGAGTTCCCGTTTATGTCAAATGCTTTGCTGGTATAAGCTCCAGAAGTGAAGCTATCTTCCAAAACAATTGAGTTTCCATCAGAACCCCCTACCTTGGTGTTTTCAAATGTTCCTTCTGAAAAATCATATGAATTGATTACTCCCTCTCCTCCGACATTTGTTACAAAACCTGTAAATGAAAATTTAGAATAGAATAAAAATAAACCCATAAGTAAGAATAAAGACAAAAAAAATACTATGCTTCGGTCTATTCTTTGTTTCCCCACTTTTTAACCTCTCTATTTAAAATAAAAAACCTTATTTAAATATTTATCTTTCAGAGGATAAGAATATTTTCTTTATTCTGCTTTATGTATGCCTGTTTTTTTTATTGCATCAAAAACTATCTTTTCTGCTTTTTTTAAAGGCATTTTTGGAAGCCTGAATGCTGCAGCAAATTTATGTCCTCCTCCTCCAAGTTCTTTGGCAAATAAGGATACATCAATCTTTTTTCTTGACCTAAAAGAACCTTTAATCTCATCTTCCATTTCCGCAAGAGTAAACAAAAAATCAATCCCTCCAATCTCCTGCAGATAATTAGGACCGCTCCTTATTTCAGACAGGTTTATTTTTAATTTTTTTACTTCTTTTAAAGATGTAGAACTAACTCCAACCTTGCACATTAAAAAATCAATAATTTTCAGATTGTTTGTAAGTAGCGCATGATATTTTTTCACTCCTAGGGGAATATTGTATCTTATTACATTAACAACTCCTTCCAAATAATCAGCCCCCTTATCTATAAGAAAAACTGCATCTTTTAATGCATTCCCATTATCATGGCAAAATTCCCCAGAATCAGTATAAACTCCAATCAGCAATCGTGTTGATAATTCTTCATCAAATTTGATTTTCCACTCTTTGAATAAATCTGATAATATAGAACAACAAGAAGGTCTTTTTGAATCAACATAATTTAAATCTCCAAAATAGTTATTTGTTCCGTGATGATCTATGTTAATAACCGAATCTTTAGGAAAAACTATTTTTAAGTCAGATAGAGAATAAAGAGGAGCGCCATGATCCAAAAAAAGAATAAGATCAAATTCTTCCAAATTAATATCTTCAATTCCTATTCCAAATTCAATATCTCCTGCAAAATTAAATTTAGAGAGTGTTTCACCCAGTGAATCTTTGCTGATTAATTTAACCTCTTTATTAAAATCTCTTTTCAGCCAATATTCCACAGCAGCACAGGAACCCAAACTATCTCCATCAGGACCCCCATGCAAGGGAATTAGAATCTTTTTTGAAGATTTAATTTTTTTCAGGATATCTTTAGTTTGGCTGTTTTTCATCTTATTTTAACCTCTCAATCGCCCCTGCAATTTGGAACATTTTCTGCTCTTGAAATTTATTGCAGATAATCTGCATTCCCACAGGAATTTTGTTTATTTCTCCAGCAGGAAGGCTTAATGCACAGTCGCCGGAAAGATTAATTGGAGAGGTAAGGGCGTCATACTGAAACATTTCTTGGATTGAAATTTTTTCTCCTATCTTATGAGGCAGTCTTGGAACAGTCGGGCAGATTATGCAGTCAAATTTTTTAAATGCCTTTTGAAATTCTTCTTCAATAAGTTTTCTTGCCTTTAAAGCAAGGTAATAGTATCTTCCTGCAAATTCTGCCTTGCTTATCTCGCTCCCCCCGATTATTCTTCTCAGAACCTCTGAACCGCAGACTTCTTCAATTCTTTTTCCATATCTTCTTCCGTCCAATCTTCTTGTTGCGGAAAAAAATTCAGTATAAACAATAGGAAAATAAGTTGCTATGGCAAAATCAATATAATTAAGCTTAATTTTTTCAGCCTTCCATTTATATTTTCTAACTGCCTGTTCAATTTTATTATCAATTAAAGCTTGTATTCGCAAATCATTTATCTTAAAATCCAAAACCCCAATTTTCAATGTTTCGCGATGCGTATGCGTAATCGCCTTTTCTACTTCTCTTAAATTTATCTTGCTTCCAACAGAAATTGCATCTTTTTCATCCCTGCCCTCGATAACATCAAAAAGCAAAACCGCATCAGAAACATTTTTTGCAATTGGCCCAATTTGGTCAAGACTCATGCTCATATCAATTAATCCGTATCTTGAAACAGAACCGTAGCTTGGCTTAACTCCAACAACACCGCAATGGCTTGCAGGAACTCTTATGCTCCCTCCTGTATCACTGCCTAAAGCCATATCACACATTCCAGCAGACACAGAAGCACAGCTCCCGCTTGAGCTTCCTCCAGAAACATATCCCAATGCTCTTGGATTATTTGTCGCTCCAAATGCACTTGTTTCTCCTGACCATCCGCATGCAAACTCATCCATATTTGCCATTCCTATAATCAATCCGTCTTCCTTTTTTATTTTCTCAATTACAGTTGCATTATAAGGACTTTGATAATTTTCAAGGGTTTTGCTTCCGCAGTTTGTGATATTTCCTAAAACATTTATATTTGATTTGACAGCAATGATTTTTCCTGCAAGTTTTCCTGCTTTTCCATTTTTTATCTTCTCATCGATTCTTTTTGCTTCTTCCAATGCGTAAGGATTTAAATGAAGAAATGCGTTTATCTTATTCCCTCTTTTGTCATTCTTTTCAATTTCTTTAAGATATTCCTGCAGTTTTGAAAGCGTGGTCATTTTAATTTAATTCTTTTAAAGCAAATTTTATTGCCTTAATTACATTTTTATTGAATTTGCTCTTATTCATTTCCATCCCCTTATGAGATAACATATGTCTCTTGTTTGTTAAGATATCTGATGATTGTAAATAAACACCTATTTTTGTCTTATCTTTAAAATATTTAGCAATTTGATAACTTTCTTTATCTACAATATCTCCTTTTTGAGACAGCAAGTTAGCAATTTTAATAAGTTTATCTTTAGATTCTGGTCTTGCATAATGTGGAGCAAGCGTAATGTTAGAGGTAATAACTTTTGCGTTTTCTCCAGGAATAATGTTCTTTAAGATATTCTTTATTTTAATTTCATTTTTAACTTTCATCTCTGATTCATCAATCCCCATTATATCTTTATCAAAAAATATTTCTTTAAAAATTTCTGGAATATAGACAGACTTCCTACCAATAAAAGTTCCACAATAACCAAAAAATAAGACTATATCTGATTTTTTAATTTTTTTAACAATTTCTTCTGCAGAAGGGGGAATTAATTCTTTCCATTGAGAAGATTGCAAATATTTTTTTTGAAAATAATAATTTCTGTCTCTTACAGGACTATTGCATATATAAAAATCAACCTTAATATTTCTTATTTCTGTACCTAACTTATAAACAGAAGTTCTCATTATTTTACATCCAAACTTTTCATCTATCTCTTTAAACACATAAGAATACAATCCAAAAGTTCCTCCAAAGATTATTGTGATTCTTTTTATCATTTTTTTGTTTTCTTTTTAGATTTAATCTTTTTAAGCTTAGGCATTTCAGCAATTTTAAATAATTCTTCATTAAATTTTAATCTGTCTTCCTGAGAACAATTGATTGTAAGAAACATTTTTTTGTCACTATAAAAAATGTCTACTCTTATTTTTTTATTTGAATCAACTGTCTGGTGATAATCTTTGTATTTTTCAATATTAATAATTCGAGTAATCCATTTTTTCTTTTTATTTTGATATTCTTCCTGAAACCCCCAATAAGTATGAAAGAGCTTATTTAAAATCATAGATAAATATTCTGCTACTTGCTGTTTCTTATCAAAAGCATACCAATTAAAATTTCCATCATTGCCTATTTCATAGAGTTTTATCTTCATCTCACAATCTCCTTAATTAATTTGTTAACATAACTCATATCAGGGTCATTTAATAAAACAACATCAAAGTTTTTCTTAAATAATTCTAATTGCTCATTTACATTTTCATTCAGGAAACCAATTTTAATTAAAGCATCATAATCAAACCCTTCTACCATACCAATATCGCTAACACCATCTCCGAGAAGAAGAACATTTTTTCTCTTTTCTATTTTTTTGTATATAGGGGTATTATCTAAAGTTACTTCTGTTTTGTTAAAACTATGAATTATTGGTTCCTGCACATTAATTGCTTTGCCTTTCTTATCAAAATTGTATCTATTTGCAAGAATATAAATATTGGAAAATAAAAGATGGTTTTGTTTTAAATATTCAACAAGCATATCTCCCGGTGCAGCAGACATAAAAACTAAAGGGATTGCATTTTCATTAAGAAAACTCAAAAACTCTAAAGAGCCATCTCTAAATTGTAATGGTCTTTCTTTTACAACTCTCTTGATTAAATTTCTTGTTAATCTAGATTTGGAGATTAAATCAAAATGTTTTCTCCACCATTCGCTCATCTTTTCTTTTTTTTCTTTTAGGGAAACATTTGGATTTATTTCAATAGGGTGATACAAATCAAAAAGCCGGTGAGCTTCATTAAAATAGGTTTGTCCAAGATAGCTTATATCGCTTCTTAATTGAGAGATTACAGAAGGAGCTGGTTCTCCTGTATCATCTAACCCATAAGTAATAGTTCTGTCAAAATCAGAAAGAACTTGCATCTTCTGCCTTCCTCCATTTTCAAATCTTTTCTTCTTCTCTTCAAATTCCTGTTTGTTAACAATAAGAATATTTTTCATTTCAACTCCCCCTTCTCAAATAAAAATTTTATATTTGGAGCAATTGGATATTTCATTCTTTTTATGTCTTCAAAACTCATCCATTTAATCCTCTTAATTGGGGGAATTGCCCTGATTTCATCAAGATTATGTAGTTCAGACAAATAATGATGCAGTTCAATTCTCATTTTTTTGCGTGTTGTTGGATTCTCGCTGAGCACAAGTGGGGACAGCTCTTTTACAATTGTAATTTTAGCATTAACTTCTAAAAATGCTTCTTTAATGCAGGTTTCTTCCAAACCATCATCTTCCTTAACTCTTCCTCCTGGAAGTTTGTAAAATTCATCCTTATTATCCATTACAGTTAAGAGCCTTCCATTATCAATAATTACAGGACATGATACAATCATTTCTTCTACCATTTTTTCTTTTCCGCGATTATAAAATCTTTATTTTTTTCAGGAGCATTATGGAACATGATTTCTCTTGAGAAACTCTTGTCTCCCTCTCCTCCCTCTTTTCTCTCGCTATCTTCACGCTGAATAAAACTCTCTTTTTTCTCTCCACCATCAATTTGGGAAAGTTTTTCAGAAAAAGAATCAAGTATTGTTCTCACTTGTTTTCTTATCTCTTCCCTTTCTTTTTCAGATAATTTGTGAAATAAAAAGTCCATGAAACATTGAAGAATATAGGATATAAAAAGTTAATTAAGATTAATGATTTTATGCCCTGCAACTCCAAGATTATAAACCTCTGTCTTCCCGATTTTCTTCATTCCTTCTCCTTCATGAATATGCCCGCAAAAGACATATTTCGGTTGATATTTTTTGATATAATCAAGAATTGCTTTGCTTCCTGCATGTTTCCCGATATAAGATTTAGGAGCCCCATATTTTCCGCTTACCTTGTCAAGAAATCCATAAGGTGGCTGATGACAAATAAGAATATCTACTCGCTTAAACCTCTTTAAAACTTCCTTAGCCTTCTCTGTTTGTTTTTTAGCTCTCTTCATCAATTTCTGATAATTCTTAGGTTTAAACTCTTTAACCCAACAAGTATCAAGAAAATATTCTAAAAATCCTATTCTTACTCCATAAATAATTCTTGTTGTATTTTTTACAAGATGAAAACTTTTAATTTTGTCAATCTCTTTTTTCGTTGAAGAAAGAGTTAATCCATATTTTTTATTATCTTTATTGACTTCAGAGACACTTGCAATGCCAACATTTCCTTGAATAGTATAAACAGAAGAATTTTTTGATAAATATTTTAAAACATTTAGTGTAGAATTGTGAATTTCATCATGAATCTGTTTTTTATCTTTCTTAGTTTCTTTTAATTCTTTTAAACCTTTTTTCTTTCTTTCAATATTTTCAAAATGTCTTTCTCTCGCAAAATCAGCTTTTCCAATATCTCCTGTTAATAGAATTAAATCAACTCCTTTCAAAGGAATCTTCTTAATTTTTTCAATATCACCATGAGGGTCCCCGATTGCTAATATTTTCATATTAAAAAATAGATTAAGCGATATAAAAAGTTAATTAAGATGTTATCACTTCTTGAATCTGGCTAAATAAATCAGAAAACTCTTCTGTCCAAGGTCTTCTCACTTCTTCAGGATGCTTCAATGCATATTCTATTCTGAATTCTTCACGGGTAGAACCATAAATTATTTCATCTAAAAGGGAATTATCATTGGAAACATCCCTATGCTCTCTTTTATTTGCAAGGTCTATTTCTGTTCTTAACCATTCTTTTTGTTCTTTTTCATAATTTGAAGAGGAGGTAAGATAGTATAATGATTTGTAAATTCTCAATCTTATATCAGAAGGGATTCCCTTAATGACAGAACTTCTTGGTCTGTCTTCTTCTCTTATGATAGCTTTTTCTTCTTCAGTCAATTCATGCCAAAATTTTGGCTTTACAGATTCTTCTAATTGTTTTTCCATAAAACAAAACAAACTTTTTTGCTTTTAACTTTTATCAATATGCAAAATATAAGAAATATGAAAATAAAGAAGAATATTCATATCGCAAAGAAACTAAGGTGTCAATCTGTCGCGGTCTCTTGGAAACATAGTTACTTCTTTTATATTATCCAAACCGCAAATCATCTGTGTAAGCCTTTCAAGCCCGATGCTCCAGCCAGCATGAGGGGGAGCTCCATATCTGAATGAATCAACATAATCTTTGAAATTCTTTGGATTAAGTCCTTTTGCTTTTAATCTTTCAATCAGCAATTCAGGAAGGTGAATTCTTTGTCCACCAGAAGAAATCTCAACCCCCAGATAAAGCGCATCAAATCCTTCGCTTAATTTGGCATTTGCTTTTTCTCCTTTAGGCATAATGTAAAACGGTTTTATTGAAGAAGGCCATGAATGCGTAAAGACGATGTCTCCAGGATATAAAGCACATAATTTCCTTTCTTCTTCTGGAGTGAAATCTTCTCCTATTTTTCCGCCTACTTTTTTTATTGCTTCTTCATAAGGAATATAAACTCCCTTAGGAATCTTCAGATTTTTAACTTCAAGTATTTCAAGCTCTTCCTTGCAATTTTCAAGAACTTTCTTAACAATAAACTGGACAGCCTCTTCAAGTTCCTTCATAATTGCCATTTGGTCTTTGAAAGCAACTTCAATATCCATCTGCCTTATCTCATTAATGTGCCTCGGGGTATTGTGTTTCTCTGCTCTCCATACAGGAGTAATGGTAAAAGTTTTTTCCATAGAACATGCAATCATTTGCTTGTATAACTGCGGACTCTGAGCCAAAAAAGCTTTTTTCTCAAAATACTGAACAGGAAAAAGTTCTGTCCCACCCTCACTTGCAGCAGAAATTATACAAGGAGGCTGCATTTCCAAGAATCCTTTTTTGAAAAAATGCTCCCTGAATGAATTTGATATAATGCTTTGTATCTTGAATATCGCTTGAGTTTTTTTTCTGTGCATGTCCAAGAATCTGTAATCCAATCTCTTTGGCAGTTCTGTCTTTGACTGCTCAGAAATGTCAATTGGCAGTTCCTCTGCTTTGTTGAGGATTATAATTTCTTCAGGAAAAATTTCTTTTCCTCCTGGTGCCTGTTTGCTCTCTTTAACTTCTCCTTTAACAAAAATAACAGATTCTTTTGGTATTTTGTCCATTATATCAAAAACTTTCTTGTCAATTTCTTTTTCAACGCCAGTTATTTGTATCTCCCCTGAAATATCTTTAAGAACAATGAATTTTATCTTGCCTAATGCTCTTGTATTTTTAACCCAGCCCGCTACTTCTGCTTTTTTCCCTTTCCCGCTAAAGATTTCTGAAATTAAAATTCTTTTCTCGTTTTGTCCTGAATCCATCATAGTTATCTACTGTGCATGGAATATTTAAATTCTTTTGTGATAATAAACATAAGGAGAAAAATATATTAAGATAAATAAATCAAATAGATTATGGTTCAAAAGAGGTTAAGTTTCTGGGATCTTATTGCTTGGATTGTTTTAGGAGGAATTGCCTTATGGGTTCTCTTAAAAGTTCTTGGAATTATCAATACCCCTCTTATAATAGAATATGCTCCAATCTTTGGTGCAGTTTATCTCGCAGGATGGGCTATGCATAAATTAGACACTGCGGTTGATGATGTAAAGGATTTAAAGAGATTTTCAAAAGAAACCGCAAATCAGATAAACAGTATAAAAGAAAAATGCATTAAAAACCATGGGAATTAATTAGTTTATTAGCTATAAAGAGATTCTATTTCATTAACTTTGTTATAATTTCGTTGGCTTCTTTCCCGTTTATTTTTCCTTTCATCTCCTGCATGACCAAACCCATGTAAGCATTTGGAGAAAGTCCTGGTTTTGACTTTATTATTTTCATTATTTTTTCTTCACTGCTGTTAGCATCCTGTTTCTTGAACACGATCGCTTTTTCTGCTTCTTCCCCATGAACAATTCTTTCAAAGACATCCTTAATTTGCTCTTTGGAGATTTTCTTCTGTTCAAGTTTCTCAATTACAAAAGAAATAGTTTCTTTATTCAGTATCTCTTCCATTTCCTCATCAGACCTTTTTTCATGGCTTGCAATTTCTTTTGGGAACACCAATAAGATTTTTGCAATTAAAGAAGGTTCATTTAATATTTTTAATAATTCCTTGAATTCCTCTATTTTATTTTCTTTGAACAGCAATTTTATCATCTCTTCATTTAATCCTATTTTCTCCAGGTCCTTTTCAATTTCTTCTCTTAGTTTAGGGAGATTTCTCTTTACTTCATTAATTAAATCTCTTGAAATTTTAAGAAGGGGCAAATCTGTTTCAGGATACATTCTTGCACTTCCGGGCATTGGTCTTAAAAATTCAGTGCTTCCGTCAGGAAGAGCGTTTCTTACTTCAGGTTTTAAATGCTTGTCTGTTTTTAAAACAAATAACTGTCTGCTAACTTCTGTTTCAATTGTCTTAACCATCATGCTTGGGTCTTGAAATCCTTTAATCTCTACTCTTCTCCAATTAGTCGGTTTTATGGAAACATTCAAATCCTGTCTTATTGTTCCTATTCCTCTTTTAACCTTGCAGCTTCTCAGAACCTGTCCAATATACAAAGCGACTTCCTTGACATGCTCTGCATTTTTCATGTCAGGAGCAGTCGCAATTTCTATAAGAGGAATTCCTAATCGGTCTAATCTGAAAATAGATTTTTCTTTTGTTCTTTCAATAATTCTTGCAGCATCTTCTTCAAGGCAGATGCTGTCTATATTTACTCTTCCATTTTTTGTAACAATCCATCCGTCTCTTGCGATTAAAACACTCCTCTGAAATCCAGAAGTATTGCTTCCATTAACAACAGTCTTTCTCATTATCTGGCTTATCGGAAGAATTGTTGCATTTAACAAAATTGCAACCTGCAAAGCAATCTTCAACGCCTCTTTATTTATTTCATAAGGAGGCATTTCATCGAGTTCAACCAAGCAGGTTGTGCCATATCCTTCATAAGTAAATTCTCTTTCTTTTTCAGCTTCATGCTGAGCAGCAATATCAACTTCTCCGCTTTCTCCTGCAACAGCATGCAGTTTTCTCTTCACAGTAAAATCTGGTTCATCCTGCCTCAGAAGTGAAGAGCAGTTGCAGAATAATTTTTTGGTATCAAGTTGCTGATGAATTTCAAGTCCTGATTTAAATCCAAGTTGCTCGTAATTTATTTTCTCATTTATTTCAGCCATGAAAGATGTAAGAGAAGGGGATTTATTAAATTTAAGGTTGAATTAAAAGACCTTTCTCCTTAAAATGGGAGAGACTTTTACATAAACCACCAACTAAATAGGAGCCTATTTCGGTTATTTCTTCTGGAGAGACAAGTTCAGAGATAGGTGTCCTAGAATGAGGATTTAAAGTTGGAATGTTTAAAGTTCCAAATGAAGAAACTAATTCTTCCAAATCGACCAAAAAATTATTATTTGCCGTAATAATTGCTTTCTTTTTAAGAATGCATTTATCTCTTTTTGCGTCACAATTTCTTAAATAATTCCTTAATTCATTAGGTAATTTAATAAACCCTCCAACAGCATGTACAAAACTGCATCCTAAATCAAGATAGGAAACTCCAAAATCTTCTCCTCTTTGTAAAATCAAATAATTCTGTCTTTTTCCTAAGATATCTTCAATCATCAATCCTTCTAGATAAATTTTTTCCCTGTCTATTATTTTAGAGCCTATTGTGTCTAGGTTAGGTAAAGGAGGTTCATGAATTTTTTCTGAGATAAAATAATAATGCCTTCCTGAATGGTTATTAGGGGAAAACTTTTCAGGATCTTTAAATTCTACATCATTGTTTTCGTTCATCAAAACAAAAAAATTAGGGGTTTTAAGACCAAATTTTCTTGCAAGTTCAAAAGTTATAGCTTCATAAACCGGCTGATGTTCTGCCCTTAAAAAAGAGTAATTGGACGGTATCCTTGAACCAAAACAATATTTAAAATATCCCTCAAAATTATGTCTATTATCATAATATGCACAGAATCCACCGGGGTTTGAACCTTTTCTATCGCTTTTAACTAAAATTATTGGATGCTTATCGTTCACTTTGAGTTAATTGAATAAGTTTATTTAATTTCTACGATGAAGTTGTTTTTTTAATTCTTCAAAGAATTTTGTTTTTGGAAAAATTCCAAAACGAGAATTTCTAAGTTCATGATCTGCAATAATAATCCTATTTTGTAATTCATTTATCTCTCCATGGCTAAAAAATTTACTAATTTCCATTGGAGAATATCCTTTTTTTTCCAATACTGCTAACATTCCTAAAATATCCTCATAGTGTTGAAATTCTTCTACAGGAGTTTTAAGTTTTCCTTGGATAATAAATTCTGGTTTGACTACTCTTAAGGGAATTCCAAAATGGGAATTAATCTGTGAAAGTCCATATTTTTTTCCAGGATCATTACAGTAAAAATCTATTTTACATTCTCTTTCCCCGCTTATATCTAATTTTAAAGTTCTTTTATCTTTCAAATTAGGGCTAAGTAAATCACTGGATAAATGATAACCCGATCTTATTGAATTTAATACATTGCAAGCTCCACCCATGTCTATATCTGTAGAACCTCTCCAAGTTTTTGCAACAGAATCGCCAAAAGTATTCATCAAATGAGAGAGAACAGCATATCCCCCAAAAACAGAATAATTATCAGAAATTCCTTGAGAATGTAAATGACTCGCAATATCGAGGGTATACCCTAAAACGGTTCTTGTAGGTTCTTGTAATTCACCGCAAAATTCTAAATAAGAAAGAATGTGTTCATTGTCTAAAGTGTCTTCTAAATGATTAAATGGCATATTTTCTTAATTCATTTTCCCCTTAAAAACCTTTCTATTTGTCTCTCCTTGTAAGTTACAACATAACAAGAATATCGCCCTTTTATTCAATCCTTACAATTTCCCCTGTCCCATCAAGTTCAATAAAATGGCTTAATTTTCCGCTTAAATAATCTGCACACTGATTTTCTGTTAGGTCGTCCTCATCTGTTCTTGGAACATGGACAATATCAACTGCATACATTCCGCAGTCTCCAAGGCATTGGGAATCAATCTCTTCGGTAAAAGTGCTGAACTTTTCCTGAGCGCATGCAATTGTTGCATTCTGCCAGATGACATAACTTGGAACTTCAGAAGGATTCCCGTGCTTGACATAAACTCCCCTGCTGTCCTTTATCCATGTATCTTCATCTCCTCCGACAAAAAATCTTATAAAAACTATTGTAACTAAAAGAAAAAGGATAATCCCTGCAATCAAAACATAGTATTTTTTTGGTTTCATTCTTCCAGCCTGTTGCTTATTTCTCCTGCAATATTTTCAAGCATTTTCTCTTTAATTACATTTTTGTTTTTCTTCCACTCATTATGTCCTAAGACCCATCCAAGTTTTACGAAAGCAGTTTCAGCAAGCATGTCTTCAAGATAGATAACTCCTGTTTCAAGAATCTCCCTTCCATTGCTGTAAACAAGAGGATTAACTCTTCCATTAATGCATTGTGAAACAGCACATACAATAACTCCCTTATTTTGAATTTCTTTTAACTTTGCTGTCCAGGGAGTTCTCGCCCTTTTTGTTGGAGCATGCCCCAATCCCGAAAGTTCCAGCACAATCCCTTTATATCCTTTCTTAACATAATAATCTAAAATGTCTGCATCCTGCCCAGGATAAACTTTGACCAAAGCAACTTTTTCTTCAAAATCAGAATCCAGTTTTGCCTTATTTTTATTTCTGATTTTGTAATCTGAAATTCTTTCAATCCTATCAGGAAATATTTTTGCAAAAGGTTTTCCATTTATAACTTTAAATGCATCTCTTCTGGAAGTATGAAGCTTTCTTACTTTTGTTCCCGGCATTGCATAGCAATAATCATCATTTGAAGAAGCATGTCCGACAAGAGAAACTTCTGCAATATCAGAAATAGCAGTAATGCTCGCACATTGAAGATTCAGATTAGCATCGCTGCTTGCCCTGTCAACGCTTCTCTGGCTGTATGTAAGAACAACAGGTTTATTTAAATCCTTGATAAAAAAACTCAATGCAGAAGAAGTGTAATGCAGAAAATCAGTTCCGTGCGTGATTATCACACCTTGTATGTTGGAATCATTCAGAAGTCTGACAGCAACTTTCGCTATTTTCTGCCAGTCTTTGAAATTCATGTCTTCAGAAGCTTTCATGAAAGGAATCTCGACTCTTGAAACATTAACTCTCTCAAAAATCTCTGGATAGAATTTGAATAAATCTTCAGGAGAAGTAAGCCAGTCAACTCCTCCTTTTTTTGGATTTAATCTCGCTGCAATTGTTCCTCCGGTAATTATAAGGGCTATATTTTTTTTATGAGGGTCTTTTTTCAGTTCAAATGGCTCAATCTCTTCTGCTTTTGCTTTTCTCAGAACAACAATTTTGAGAATATCTTTTTTGTTAAATCCGATATTATAACCAGAATCCAGTTTCAAAAGAATAATTCTTTTTTCTGTTTCAGGGGTTTCTAAAAGCACTCCCTCATAAATTAGTTTTGTTAAATGTATCTCAACATAATCTCCAGGAACCGCATCTGTTTTAGTCATAAAAAGATAAGATAGGAAATCTATAAAAAACTATCTTTTAATTTTCTTAACCCTTTTTTTAGCGAGCCAATTCTTACCCGTGCCTTACGGCACGTACCCCGAGATTAGAAAACCGGTAAGAAGGAACCCTGCCGCAATCAAGGCCAGTCCTGCCGGAATTCGTAATGAACCTAACGACTGAATTATTATCGCTTCTTGGATACTCGTAATGTAACTCTCCAGACTTAACATTCTTAGTTGGAAGTCCTTGTTTTGTGTGATTTCTAAGCAAAAAATCTGTTAAAGAAATTCTTCTGTCTACCATTAAAGTATTTCCACTAAGAGGTCTTGAAATTTGAATACGATTAGAGTTGATGTACAATCCTGTCCCCTTTGTCTTGAAATCTGCATCAATCCATTCTGCTCTCCAAGGACCCTTAATTTTAAAAATATCCTCAAAATAACATCTAAGATTTCTTTCATCAATTTGTTTTCCTGCAACATTATAAACGTTTATCTCCCCATTCATTCCAAGAAAAAGCAATTTTCCATAATCATCAAAATCATTCATCTCTAAGGTTGCATTTCCAAGAGTAGTGTTGATTTTTAATGATTCAAACCAATTGAGGTATCCCACAAATTCTCTCCCAAGAGAATCTTCTGCAGTGTTTTTCAGTTCCAGACCTAATTCTCTTCCTGCTCTTTCAACAGCAGGATTATAAGACAGTCTGGCAGGATCAACAATTAATTGATATTCTCTTCCACTAAACTCGCGTGGAATAACAACCCAGTTTCTTCTGTCCAGTTCTGCAACTTGAGTTATTTGTCTCTCTAAATCCTCTCTTCGAGTATAACTATTTGGAGATAATAATTTGAGAACGTCTTCATTTACTTCAATAATTGGTGCCACAAACATTTTCATATATAAGGACTTTTTAAACATTTATTTTCTCCATTAACTTAATAAATTCCTCATCTTTTGTTTTATCATGCCAAAAATAGGTCTTGAAATTCACGGATATATTCTTTCAGAGGAAAAGCTTTTCTGCAGATGCAAGACAATTCACGGAGCAAAGTTTGCCTCTCCAAACACTAATATCTGCCCAACTTGCACAGGCCAGCCAGGAGCAAAACCACTTCTTCCGAATAAAGTTGCAGTTGATAAATCAATAGAAATTGCATTAATACTTGGATGTAAAGTTAATACAAATTCAAAAATTGTCTGGCAGAGAAAACATTATGACTGGCCTGATTTGCCAAAAGGTTATCAAAATACTCTCTCAGGAAGTTATGCAACACCAATAGGAAAAAAAGGAAAATTCTTAAATGTAAATATAAGAGAAGTACATCTTGAAGAAGACCCCGCAGCATGGAACCCCAAAACAGGAGAAATTGATTACAATAGAAGCGGTCTCCCATTAATTGAGATTGTAACAGAACCTGATTTCACTTCTTCACAGGAAGTTGTTGAATGGCTAAAACAATTAATTCTAACATTAGCTTATATAAAAGCATTTGACAAAAATGCAGGAATAAAAGCAGATGTTAATATCTCTCTTCCTGAATTAAAAGGAGAAAGAATCGAAATAAAAAATATCAATTCACTGACAAATATAAAGAATGCCATTGAATCAGAGATAATAAGGCAGAAGTCAGACACCCCAAAAGTTCAGGAAACAAGAATGTTCGATGAATCAAAAGAGATAACTGTAAAAATGAGAAGCAAGGAGCAGGCAGAAGATTATAGATTTATATCAGAACCAGACTTGCCTGTTCTCAGCATAGGAAAATCAAGAGTTGAGAAATTAAGATTATCTCTTCCAGAAACCCCCCAAGAAAAGTTAAAGAAACTAATAAAGAAATATAACATAGACAAAGCATCAGCAGAAGTTCTTACAAAAAAAATTGACATTGCAGAATTTTTCGAGAGGATAGTAGACAAAGTAAATCCAAAACTTGCTGTGCGATGGGTGGCTGTTGAATTACTTGGGGCTCTAAATTATAATAAAAAAGAATTAGAAGAGACGAAAATTAGTGCAGAAGGGTTTATTGGATTGTTAAAAAATATAGAAAAAGGTCTTATCAGCGAGTTAAATGCAAAAGATATCTTAAGAAACAGGGTAAAAGATAATTCTGCGGCAATTAATCTTGAACTTAACGATTCTGTAAAGATAAGTGATAATTTACAACTTAGGAAATATTCAAAAATTTCCTCTGAAGATGAGTTACAAAATTTCTGCAAGCAGGTAATAAAAGAAAATCCAAATGCAGTGAAAGATTACAAAAGCGGAAAGCCAGAAGCGCTGAATTTTCTTATAGGAAAAGTAATGCAAAAAACAAACAAGCGTGCTGATTTCAAAACAACACGGAAAGTTTTGGAGAAGATGCTGAAATAAAATGGGCATTATAAAATTGTATAAAAAAGGCTCCGAATTTTTATAACAATAATCTTTACTTATTCTAAACTTTGGGGGTAGTAAGTATAATAGGATTAACAATTATTTTTGCAATTATCTCCTATTGTAAAATAAAAAAGAGATGATAACTAACTTCCGCTTGGGTTGGGGGACCGATGAGCCCGCGAGGATTCGAACCCCGATTAACCGGTGTCTTCGATTTTTATCTTCACTTCTTTACTTCCTGTTTTGTGATTTTCGTCAAGTGGTTTGGAAAATCACCGTTCAGTGCGAGCGATTTTGCGTATCGCTCCCAATTCAGCAAGGTCGCGAGTTAGGAAGGGAAAGACTGGAAAATAAAACTTCCAGTTTTACTTCTCCGAAGCCGGTTGTGCTATCCATTACACCACGGGCCCAAAGCTATCGAAAAATTGAACAGAGTTAGATTTTTATATGTTATCCACCTCTCAAAAAGATGAAAGACCCTCAAAAATTCTCTCAGGAAGGATTAACAATAAAAAAAGAAGAGAATTTTGGCGAATGGTATCAACAGTTAATTCTTAAATCTGGACTTGCAGATTATAGTTCTGTATCGGGTTGCATAATTCTAAAACCAGATTCTTATGCTATCTGGGAAAAGATAGTATTTGAATTGAACAAAGAATTCAAAAAAGCAGGAATTAAAAATTGTTATTTCCCGCTGTTCATTCCTGAAAAAGCATTTGAAAAAGAAAAAGAGCATGTAGAAGGGTTCACTCCTGAAGTTGCCTGGGTTACTCATGCAGGAAATACAAAATTGAATGAAAGACTGGCAATCCGCCCAACAAGTGAAGCGATAATGTATGAATCTTATGCTAAATGGATTAGAAGCTGGCGTGATTTGCCTTTAAGGTATAATCAATGGAATAATGTTGTTCGTTGGGAATTTAATAATCCTGTTCCATTTTTCAGAACAAGAGAATTCCTGTGGAATGAAGGGCATAGTGTATTCGCAACAGAAAAAGAGGCACTGGAAGAAGGAAAACAGATAAGAAAAATTTATGAAAAGATAACAGGAGAATTTATGGCTCTTCCGGGAATTTATGGAAAAAAAACAGAAAAAGAAAAATTTGCAGGAGCAGTTTTCTCAGAAAAATTGCATTATATAATTCCTAACGGAAGAGTTATTGAAGGCCCATGTTTCCATCATGATGGCCAAAATTTTGCAAAGGCATATGGTATCAAATTTTTAAATAAACAGGAAAGAGAAGAATATGCCTGGCAGAATACATATGCCATCTCAACAAGAATGCTTGGAACAATGTTTGCAGTTCACAGCGATAATAAAGGACTTGTAATACCGCCAAAATTAGCAGAAAACAAATTAGTAATAATTCCTATACTATTTGACAAAACAAAAAGCAAGGTGCTTAAAGAGGCAGAACAAATTAAAAAAGAACTTGAAGAACTCTCTCCTATTCTTGATGATAGGGAGGATTATTCTCCTGGCTGGAAATTCAACGAATGGGAACTGAAGGGAATCCCATTAAGGATTGAAATAGGTCCAAAAGAATTGGAAAAGGGGCAGGTTATGATAACAAAGAGGAATGACAATGAGAAGCTATTCATAAAAATAAAATCCTTAAAAGCAGAAGTTCCAAAGATTCTTGAGCAGATTCAAAAAGAGCTTTATCGAGCTGCAGAAAAATTATTGAAGTCAAACATCGAAAAAGCAGAGAATAAGAAAGAACTTATAAATTTCATAAAAAATAAAAAGATGGTTCTCACTGCAATGTGCTCTTCAGAAAAATGTGAGGATATTCTTAAAGAAGAAACAGAAGGAGCAAAAACCCTATTTATTGACCCTAAAGAAACTTCTGTAAAGAATAAAAAATGCGTAATCTGTGGTAAGCCGGCAAAATATTGGATTTATACCGGAAAAACATACTAATGCCAGAGGGTATACTAATTACTAACTAAAAATCTCTTCTTTTCCTAAGAGCTATTCATAATCTAATGAATTAAGCTCGTCTTCTAATTTTAGAGTAAGCTCCATTAACTGGCTTAGCTCTTTTTCTATGGTTTCTTTTTCCATGTGTTCTCTTTTTTCCATTTTTTATTTTAATAATTCAAAACTTTGTCCTATGATTAAAAGAAAAGTCAATCAATTCAATCCAGGACAAGAACTCTGAATTAAATTGAAGGTTTAATTGAAGTGTAGACTAGACCACATATTCTGTTGCTATTCAAAGACAGGTTTATTAGTCCCCTTCGCATAAAATCAAAAGCAGAATAGTGTTTTTATATTTTTCTATACTAAAAAAAGAAAATGAAATAAAAACCAAAATAGTTAAAAATTAAGGAATACTATAAAATCTATGGAAGAAGAGGTAGATGAAGAGGCAAAAAAAGAGGAAGAGGCAAAGAAATTAAAAAAGAGAAGATATATCCGGCTCTCAATTTTTATAGGAATTATTGGATTAATGACTTTAGGTTATGTTTATGATTTTGCAGGAGTTAAGACAGCAGTTACAAACATTAACTTCACCCAACTGAATGAAGGAATAAAAATAGATGAAGAAAATTATTCTATTTCAATAAAAGAATTAAGTGAAAACCCAGATGATTATTCTGGGGTAAGAGTAAAAATTATAGGAATGTTAAAAAGCTTGGTTGGAGGAAACAGTCTAAGAGACATTGAGGGTTATTGGGTCTGGATAAACGACAATTGCACAGAAAGTGATAAGAGTTATGCATATGAAACCAAATATTATACTGCAGAAGGAATCTGGAAAGTCCCAAACACGCAGGAATATCAATTAGACCCAATGGTAGGAATGAGTTATAAATATAGACTTGAGTGTTCAACCCCAATTTATTAAAATTAGTTTATTCTGCTTTGGATATTTTCCCTGAATTTTTCTAAATCTTCTACTTTCATCTGAGCCCCAACAGCATTTTCATGGCCTCCGGAAGTAGCTCTTTCAAGTCCTAAAATTGAATTGGCAACCAATCCACGTATATTTTTTCCCCTTACAGAAATATTTGCCTTTATTCCTTGAATATAAACAACAACAATTATCTTATCAGGAAACAGATAACTTAGTTCATTGGACAAATCAGCACTTATGCTCATATCCCCTGCATACTGAAAAAATAGAAGTTTGCCTTCATCTGCTATTGCTTTTGCTTTTTCAATTAACTTTTGGTATTTTTTGTTTATCTGGTTGTATCTTAAATGCATTTCATGATTCTTGCTGCTTTCCTCCAGGACTTCGTAAGGAGTCTTGACTAAAGTCAGGAATTTAATCATTTTAATTACATTGCTTACTCTGTCCTTAAGTGCAAAGCAGAATAATTTTACAATTTTTCCTATCTGTGATTTATAAAAAATTTCAAAAGCATCCTTGGATTTTATAGATAAATTAGGGTAAAGCTTTTCAAAATCAGAGTAAAATTCAGGGACAAACCTGTCAAAAATGCATCCTGCAACTGCAAACCACATGTCTTCTTTTCTGTTTGTAATCTTGTAGCAAAGATAAGTAACAGGCTCGTTTTTTTTCTGCCTGTTCAAAACAGTATTGTAATAATAAACAAAATCAGGAATCTTTGCCTGAACATCATGGTGGTCAATCCAGACAACAGGAATGTTGAATGCTTTAACTTCTTCAAAGAATTCATCCGAAACAAGAGGCTTGTCTAAGATAAAGATGTAATCTGCATTCAATTCACTGATTTTTCTGAAGTATTCTGAAGTCATCTCAGGAAAAGATTTTATTGCTATTCCTTTTCCTCTCCCAATATATCTCTGCAAAAGCAAAAAAGAACATAATCCATCAGGATCGTTGTCAAAAAAGAAAACAGGATTTTGCGCCTTTTCAAGATGCTCTCTTATTTCGTTTATCTGTTTTTTAGTTAGCATAAAAAAAAATGTCCTCTTCTCTTTAAAAATCCTCTTTTATCTCGGTATCAAGCTTTTTGTATCCAAAAAAGTCAGTCGTGTAATTATATGCCCCTGCATTAAGAAAAACTATTTTATCCCCAACCTTAATGTCTCTTCTTAATTTAACTTTATACCTGAAGATATCATCCCTTGTAGGGGAATTTCCTTTTATCAGAAAATATTCCCCCTCTTCTTCATCATTAAGTTCCCCCTCTACAAGCATTTTTGTTTCTGTCAGGATTGTATCAAGAGCACAATTATAGATTGTTGTGTTGATAATTAAATTACTTTCATATTTTTGAATTATCTCTGCAACAAGTTTTATACAAGGAGCAGCCAAAAATCTTCCAGGTTCTATTATTGCTTCAATATTTTTTTCTTCAAGCCATTTTTTTGTCTCTTTAAGCTTGGAGAAAATATAATCCAAATTTTTTGCGTTTGAATTTCTGTAAATGCTTGGAATTCCACCGCCTAAATTTACAAAACTAATACTGTTCAAACTTCCTTCTGTCAAAGAATCTTTCAACTCTTCAATAATCTCCCATTCAGAAGTATTTTGTGATTTCCTATGCAGATGAATTCCTATTTTTTCTACAAAGGGGTTTGATTTTATTTTTGAAATTAATTCATTAACTTTCTGAGAAGGCATCCCATAAACAAAATATTTCCCTGTTCCAATTCTATGTTCTTGAAATTTCATTCTTAAAGAAAGATTGATTTTTATTTTCATTTCTTCAGTAATTTTTAATAATCTTTCAAGATCAACTTCATTGTCTGCAACAAAATTTCTTATTCCTTTTTTCAAAAGGTCTTTTATTTCCTCCTCGGATTCTGCCTGATTAAAAAACCAAATTCTATTTTTATCATTAATCTTGTCAATTTCTTCTTGAGCATGAATTGAAAAATCAACATTTTTCCCTTCTTCTATTCCCTGCAGCACTTTTCCGACAATCCTGTTTGTTTTGTAAGAATAAGAAATCTTTAATCCAATTTCTTCAATTTTTTTAACATGTTCCCTTAAAATTTTTTTCGACAGAATAAACTTAGCTTCCATTATGCAAAATCTCCTGTTTTCGCTTTTCCGCGTTTCGCAATGCGTATGCGTAATCGCTTCTTCCTTCAGTGCCTCGCAATGCGTATGCGTAATCGCGTTTTGTATCTTTGAAAAATTTCCTATTTTTCATTTTTCCAGCAGTCCTTCCCGATTAAGTTTTTCCATCACGCTAGTCATCATCAACGGGAAAGTTATGCTCACATCCCCATTAACAGTCACAGCTTCTCCATCGTCTTTTATTTTTCCCCATGATTTGGCTTCTTGAGTTGTTGCTCCGGACATTGAACCAGAGGTAGCATGAGAAGTGGTCATATAAATTGCATAATCAAATCCTCCCGAAAGCAATGCTGCAAAAATTGCGTAATGTTTTGAAATACTCCCCCCTAAAGAAATAAGCCCTTTTTTCTCGTCAAAATTTAAATCAATATTTACTCTTTCCATGTCTTTTATTACATCAACAATAAAATCAGGGTGTTTTTGCTGGAACATAAAGAGCTGAAATCCAAAAGAAGAATCTGCTATCCCGGGGCAGTAAATAGGTATCTTATTTTTTGCTGCCTGATAAAGGATGGAATTTTCATCATTTAACATTAATCCAATTTCATAAACCAATTCAGAAGCAGAAATCCTTTTTTTCTTTTCGTAAATCTTATTCAAAAATTCAATCATCTTGTCTTCAAATTTCATATATCCCTCAGTGTGAATCAAAAGATTTCCAATTCGATTCTCTCCTCTTTCATGCATTGCAGTATCATCAGCATTAAAATTAGTAATTTCGAAATTCTCACCAAAAGACTTCATAATATCTTCTTCAATAGCTCCAGAAGTTGTAACCAAGATATTTGGTATTTTTAATCTGCATAATTGCCCAAAAAACCCCCTTAATCCAGAAGTTACCATATTTGAGGTAAAGGTTAAGAGAACTTTTGCTCCTGTTCTTTTCATTTTAAGAACAATTTTAGCTGCTTCAGAAAGTTCTGTCGCTTGATATCCGAGAGAGTCAAAACTATCAACGAGCTCTTCAGCCGTAATGCCTTCATGCCATAAAAAATCCTTAACTAATTTCATTTTCAAGAAATAAAGTAATGACTATAACTATTGCTTTGGGATTGGAATCGCCAGGATAGTATAATCACTTTTCATAAAAAATTGAGAGGAGGGGCATTTTTAAACATTGTCTTTCCTCTCAAAAAGTTGTATTGCATGATAAAAATCTTTTTAAATGAACAAAATATCTCTTTATCATGAATAAATGGATTGAAATCTTACTCGGATTGATTTTTCTTAATGCAGCAATCTTTGTATGGTGGGCTAACCCTTTCGGATGGGGCTTTGGCGAAGCGGCTTTAAGTTTCCTCAAGGGAGGATTAGTTTGGGCTGTAGTTCTAATAAGCCTTCTTCTTATCATGCTTGGAATAAGCGATCTTAAGAATTAAAGATATGGTAAGAGGATTAAGGAAAATAATAGGTAAATCTCCTATTGGAGGTTATACAAGTTATCTTCGGAATAAATACGAATCTGGTGTTGTGAATATGAGAGAAATCGATATCAGTAATATGGAAGAGGCGAGAGTATCTAAATTAAATCCTTGGTATCTTCTTGAAAAGTTAAAATCGTATTTTTTTAAGAATTAAAATTACCCTAATAAAGCCATCAAAGTTCCTTCGATTATGCCTGCTATAATTAAAAGAGGAACTATCACGAATAAGAATACTCTTATAGAATTTATTAGATAATTTCTGAATGAATTTAACTTGTCTTTTTTAAGAATAAATGTGCTCAATTTTAATCCAGTTCCAAGAGAGATAAAAATAGCAGGCAGTTCAAAAATTCCATGCGGAAAAAGTTTCCATAAGGTCAGGATTCCGCCGTTTTCTACGCTGATAGAAGAGACAAAACCAAGCACATATCCATTAGCAACTGCGCTAAGAGCAGGATATATCCCAAAAGCAAATCCAAATAATAGATTAAAGAAAGTGCTTCTGAGATTATTTGAAATGATAAATTGGATAAGTTGAACAGAAGACATATTTTCTGTTTGTGATAAAATCTCTCTTATATAAACAATGATTTGGTCATAAAGTTTCTGCGGGGCTGGAATAAAAAAGGCTATAAGAAAAAAGGCCAAAAAAATACCAATAGCAATATAGATATGAGTCCTGCATTCCTTAAGATATTTCCAAATTTGTTTATATTCTTTAACCAGATTAAACTTCTTTTTAACTGTCCTTTTCTTTCCTCTTTTTTTCATATTAATTAACTAAATATCTGACTTAAATATTTTGTCTTTCGTTTATATTTCTTCCTTAAATAAAAGCCATAAGCTAATCCACAAAGAAGCCCGCCAAGATGAGCAGTGTTGCCTATTGAGACATTTCCAAGCAAGGAGATTAGCCACAAAACTGCAAGCATTGCTGGAGCTGCATATTTCATCTTGATTGGAATAGGAATAAACATAATATAGACTGGAAGATTTGGTGTTAACACCATCAGCAGCCCTATTAGTCCAAAGATAGCCCCTGATGCTCCGACAGCATAGGTATTAAAGTCTGTTGGGAAAATTAAGCTCATTAATACAAAAAAGATTCCTGCAAATAGTCCTGCTAAAAGGTAAAAAAAGAGATATCTCTTTTTCCCCAAAATTCTTTCAACAAGATTTCCGATAAATAACAAAGATAACATATTTGCAAAAAGATGAAAAAATCCAGAATGCATAAACATACTTGTTATAAAAGTCCAGAGATAATACCCTAAAACAATATTGGATGGTTTTAATGCAATATAATCAAGCGGGATTAAATTCAGGTAAATAAGGACGGTAAAACAGAGGAACAAAAAAATATTGATAAAGACAATCAATAAATTTACATTAATATTAAAAAATCTCTTTCTTCTTTGAATATTGTAAATTTCAGTCATCTCTTTTTGGATATCTCTTTATTTTATTTTTTGGGTTTAACCTTTTTATTCTTGGTTTTAATCTTCTTTGCTTTAGAAGAAGTTTTTTTCTTTACAGGTTTGGGCTTTGCATTTTTCTTTCTTTCAAGTGCGGCTTTTTGTCGTATTTCTTTTTTCAATTTCTCTTCTTTCTTTGCTTCTCTCGTCTTTCCTTTTTCCACTTTCTCTTTCTCCTTGTTAATTTCTTCCTCGATTAATTCAAGGTCTTTCCTCAGTTTGTCCAGTTCTTTGTTATACTCTTTTATTGCTCCAGTATTATCTTTTCTTGAAAGTATATTTCCGCATTCTTGGCAGGTGAAATCATGAATTAGTGCATTCTCCTCTGTAAATTCAATATGACATCTCTCGCAGACATAAAATTCCTTTGTTGCCCTGCTTTTTATCTGATGATTCAGCTGGTCTATTTTTTTAAGAAGATTCGACTTCAAAAATTCAAGGCATTTCAATATTTCTATCTTCCAAAAATAAGTATACCACCCTTTTCTTTTGTCCTTTTTCCTTATGAAAGAAACAAGGCCATAATCTGATATTTTGTATAAAATATTTCTTGTTTGATTTATAGTAAGATCTAATTTCTTGGCAATTATGAATTCATTGACATATTTCTTGGTATCGAGAATATCCACTAATTTCTCCGCCTGCTTGCCTGCAATAAGAACTATGATTTCTTTTAGAAGTTTGTCGAGCATTAAATTACTAAAAAGAAGCCAAATAAATACCTTTCGGTGCAGATAAAATAAACATTTTTAAACCTGTATTATTATTTATATATATTAAATTATACTATTAAAAAGAGATGGCATTATTCAAAAAGAAAGAAAACAAAACAGAAATTCCAAGTTTGCCTGAGCTTCCGCAGTTGCCTAAACTTCCGGAATTTCCAGAGATAAAAGAAGATTCTGATGAAATAGTCTCGCAGTTACCAACTTTCCCAACAACATTTGTAGGAAGCAAATTTTCACAAAATACTATAAAAGAAGCGATAACTGGGAAAAAAGAGGAAGAAGAGGTTGAAGCAGATGAATTTGGAGAAAACAGGACTCAAAGGATGCAAAGACCTCTTGTAAGAGAAGAAATGCCTGAAGAAGAGCCAGAAGAAATTCCTGAGAGAAAAATTTACCCAAGAATTCAAAGAGCAGTAAGAGTCGAAGAGGAAGAACCAATTTTTATAAGAATAGACAAATTTGAAGAAGGCTCTCAAATATTTGAAGAAGTCAAAAAAAAAGTCGCTGCTGTAGAAAAAATGTTTGGGGATATAAAAAAAATTAAGGAGGAAGAAGAGAAAGAACTTGAATTCTGGGAAGGAGAAATAATGAAGATAAAGGAAAAAATAGAAAAGATAGATAAAAATATTTTCTCTAAGATTGGATGATATGGCAAATGAAAGCCCTGTTTATCTGAGATTAAAGCATTATGAATCTGTTGAATCAAAAAAAGATTTGTTATCAATTGAAATGTCTTTTCTTAATTTATTAAAAGATATGAAGAATTACAATGAGATAAGACAGGAAGAGTTAAACCTTAAGTCAAAAACTTACAAATTAATGAAAGAGCTGGATTTGGCATTGAAAAAAACAAAAGCTACCTTTCCTTTTTTAAAAATCCCGGGAGCATTGAAAAAAGAGGGGCTGGAAAAAAAAGAAGAAATTCATATAAGAAAAGAAAATTTTGACAGTGATTTGGATTCTCAGCTAAGAGAAATTCAGGAAAAATTAAGGGCAATGGAAGAGTAAGGTCTCTTTTTATTCTAACAAACAATTTTTAAAATCTTTGTTCTTTGTTTTGTTTATGATAGAAAGAAAAGAATTAATAAAGAAATATATTGATTTTTTTAAATCAAAAAACCACAAAGAAATCTCAAATTCCAGTCTTATTCCTGAAAATGATCCAACTGTTCTTTTCACAACTGCTGGAATGCACCCCCTTGTTCCATATCTGCTTGGGCAGAAACATCCTTTAGGTAAGAGATTGTGTAATGTTCAAAGATGCATCAGGACAGTAGATATAGTGGAAGTTGGAGATGAATTTCATCACACTTTCTTTGAGATGCTTGGAAATTGGAGCCTCGGAGATTATTTCAAGGAGGATGCAATAAAATATACTTTTGAATTTCATACAAAAATATTAAAAATTCCCTTGGAAAGATATGCAGTTTCTATCTTTTCTGGAAATAAAGAAGCTCAAAAAGATGAAGAATCAGAAAAAGTTTGGCTTTCACTTGGGATTCCAAAAGAAAGAATTGCCTCTATCAATGACAATTGGTGGGGGCCTGCAGGAAATACAGGACCATGCGGACCAGATACAGAAATGTTTTTTTGGAAAGGAAAAAGTAAAGCTCCAAAAAAATTTAACTCTGATAATAAGAATTGGATAGAAATAGGAAATGACGTAATCATGCAATATGTAAAAGATGAGAAAGGCAATTTTAATTTAGCCAAACAAAAAAATATTGATTTTGGAGGGGGAGTTGAAAGAACCTTGGCAATTTTAAACGGATTTGAAGATAACTATAAGACAGAGATATTTTCTCCGATAATAAAAGCAATAGAAAAAGTTTCAGGTAAAAATTATAAAGGAAATGAAAAAGCAATGAGGATAATTGCAGACCACATAAAAGCTTCGGTATTTATTATAAATGACGGCGTTCTTCCAAGCAATAAAGAGCAGGGATATGTATTGAGAAGATTAATTAGAAGGGCAATAATTTACGGAAAAGAGTTGGGAATAATAGATAAGGACAACCTGACAGAATTAATTGCTCAGCCAGTATTTGAGATTTATTCAGATTATAAATCTCTAAAAGAAAATAAGGAAAAAATATTGTCTGAATTAATAAATGAGGAAACAAAATTCAAAAAAACTCTTGCTGAAGGATTAAAGCTTCTTAATAAGATAACTAAAAACAGCAAGGAAATAGAATGCAAAGATGCTTTCTTGTTGTATCAAAGTTATGGCTTTCCTGTTGAGATGATAGAAGAAGAATGTTCTAAAAGGAATATAAGATTTTCAAGAAAAGAATTTGAGAGTGAATGCAAGATTCATCAGGAGCTCTCGAGAACTGCAGCTAAAGGCAGGTTTAAATCAGGGCTTGCAGATAATTCAGAGCAGACAACAAGATTGCACACCGCAGCCCATTTGCTCCTGTCTGCATTAAGAATTGTGTTAAAAGATAAAGATATTATTCAGAAAGGAAGCAACATAACTCCTGAAAGATTAAGACTGGACTTTTCTTTTTCAAGAGCATTGACTGATGAAGAGATACAAAAAGTGGAAGAATTAGTGAACAAAGAAATTAAAAAAGGATATGAAGTAATAAAGGAAGAAATGTCCCCCGCAGAAGCAAAAAAAGAAGGAGCTTCTGGAATATTTGATTCAAAATATGGGGAAAAAGTGTCAGTCTACACTATTGGAAATTTTTCCAAGGAAATATGTGCTGGTCCTCACGTTAAAAATATTGGAGAAATTGGAAAATTCAAGATTGTAAAAGAAGAATCATCCTCATCAGGAGTAAGAAGAATAAAAGCAATTGTAGATTAAGAACTGTTAGAAGCAGATAATCCATATTTTTTCTTTAAAGCCTGATATTGAAAATGCTGCAGGAAATTTATGACTCCGTAATCCTGCATATCTTTTCTTATATCAATAAGAGTCTGTGCATCTTTATATTCATAAAGATTTTCTCCTAAAAAAATTCCGTGGGAGATATTCAAGATTTTTGGAACAGAGCTTAAACTATCATACTCTCCAATATATTCTGTCTGGTCATCAGTTATTATTGAAGGGCCAGTAGTCTCCACAAAACAATATCCTGTATTTTTAAGAGAATTTTCATCAGAACATTTTATCCCGACAGCATCATGATTCTCCAGAGAATAATAAAGTATAGCAGTATCATACCCGAGTTCTTTCAATAGGAAAGTTAATAATTCAGATTTTTCACTGCAGATTCCTTCATAATCATAAAGGACTTCATAAGGATACCTTTGATAATCTATTTCAATATTTCCTATTCTCGATACCTTGTCTGAAGTTCCAAAAGGTATAAACTGGACTAAACTTATTGCAATCCTCGCTTGGTCTGTTTTATCAGAAGTTATTTCCTGAATTTTAACAACTAAAGGAAGCAGTAACTCTTTCTGTTGCTCATCATTTACCACTTTTAATTTAAAATCCAAGAGAGAAGGATTTTCAGAAGAATCAATATAACGCGGGATATTGTAAAAATAATTATCTGCTCCCTTGTAGACTGTGAAAGGAATTGTTCCTGTTTCCCCCCTTAAAACATAAGTAAAGTTAATCTCTTTAGGTTCTGTTCGAAGGTTGGAATTGCATGATTCTCCGCTAATATTAGAAAGATTGCTGCAGCCGCAAAAAGAAGCATTTTCTATTAATTTTCCATAAGAACAAAAATAAGGTTTTATTTCAGAGCACTCATCTAACAAAGTCCCATCATTGCACGCTTCAGCCTGATTTGAAAAAAAGAAAAAAGCCACAAGGGAAAGTATTAAAAAAAAAGATAATATCAGGGGAAGAATTAACCTCTTGTTCATTCAGTTAAAAAACAGGATAATTATAAAAATGTAACTATTTAACAGATTGAAAACTTAAGATTAGGGGCTAAATGTAAAAGATTTTAAATCCGCCTTTTTTTAAGTGATTATCATGAAGTTTTATCTATCATCTTACAGAATAGGGAATCAGGCAGAAAAATTGAAATCTTTAGTTCCCAAAGGAAAGAAATTAGGAGTTATTCCTAATGCCTTGGATTATATAGAACCAGAGCTAAGAAGACAAAGTAATGAGAGATGTATGAATGATTTAACTGACATTGGAATAAATATTGAAATGTTAGATCTTCAAAATTACTTTAATAGAAAGGATGAATTAAGAAAAAAAATAAGAGAACTCGGCGGTATCTGGATAAAGGGAGGAAATGTATTTGTTTTACGACAAGCAATGAGGTTAAGCGGTTTGGATATAATTCTAAAGACTATGAGAAGAAAAGATTTTCTCTATGGTGGTTACAGTGCTGCCGGGTGCATCCTAAGTCCTAAGCTTGATTATTTAAACATAGTAGATGACCCGTCTATTACCCCCTATAAAGATAAAAAAATAATTTGGGAAGGGCTTGGATTAATTGATTACGCCTTTTTACCACATTATCAATCAAATCATCCTGAATCTGAAAAAATTGATAAGGAAGTGCAATATTGTAAGGACCATAAAATACCATTTAAGACACTTAGAGATGGAGAAGTAATAATTATAGAATAAATGAACCAAAGTGAATCTTCGCTATTCTAAATAAATAGCAGGCTTTCCAGGTCTTGCTTTTCTTGATTTTCCCTCGGGGTCATATTTTTCCTTGTCGCTTACAGAATAAACTAAAACAACAAGATTTGTCTTTTTTCTTATTAAATCAATAGATCCTTGATAAATCTGCTTTTCGTTGGGGAGAGAATAAATAAATACCTTTTCTTTATTTCCAACTATCTTTAAAATATTATTTATGTCATCAATTAATTTTTCAACAGATTGCTCCTGTTTTTCCAGATTTTTATCAATTTTTTTCTCGTCTGCAACTGGCCAGTCTTCCAAACTGATAAAAGTCTTATTCCCTAAATTATGCCATAATTCTTCAGTTATATGAGGACAGAAGGGGTGGAGCAATTTAAGTGACTTTTCTAAAACAACTTTGCTGGTTTCTTGAGGAATAGATTCAAATAAACTTCTTATATTGATGATTGCCAAATTGTATTTAAATTCTTCAATCTGCCTTGTAACTATCTTGATGGTTTTGTTTAATTTGCTTTCAGTTTTGCTGTCTGCCTTTCCTATTTTAACCTTCCTGAAGTAATCTGTGATTTTCCTGATAAATCTAAAGCTGCCTTCAACACCTTCATCATTCCATTCCATCTGTTTGTCAGGGGAAGAAACAGACATCAGGAATAATCTTGCAGTATCAATCCCATATTTGTTTGAAATATCTGTCTGGAAAATGACATATTCTGGTCTTGATTTTGACATTTTTTCCCCATCTGCACCGCATAGCATTCCTTGATTGAATAATTTTTCAAATGGCTCATCAAACTTGACAAAACCTAAATCTTTTAATACCTTGACAAAAAATCTTGAATACATTAAATGCATTACAGCATGTTCTGCTCCCCCAATATATTGATTAACCGGCATCCAATATTCTGCCTTTTCTTTTGAAAATGGAGCTTTTTTATTTTTACTATCGCAGTATCTGATAAAATACCAGCTGGAATCAACAAATCCTCCCATAGTATCTGTTTCTCTTCTCCCCTTTCCTCCGCATTTTGGACAGATTGTATTAACAAATTCTTTGCTATTTGCAAGAGGATTTCCTGAAATATTAAAATCAACTTTTTCTGGTAGCAATACAGGCAAATCTTTCTCATTTGCAGGAACAGCCCCGCATTTATTGCAATAAATCATGGGGATTGGAGTTCCCCAATATCTTTGTCTCGAAATCATCCAGTCCCTTATTTTATAATTAACAATTCTTTTCCCTAATTTATTTTTCTCGAGATAATCAGAAATTTTTATTTTTGCAGCCTCGTTATCCAATCCGTTAAACTGCTCAGAGTTAATCAGATTCCCTTTTCCAGTATAAACCATTTTTTTTATATCTGATTTTTCTCCTCTGATTACTTCCTTTATCTTAAGTTTGTATTTTTTGGCAAATTCAAAATCTCTTTGGTCATGACCAGGAACAGCCATTACCATTCCACCACCATAATCTGAAACAACAAAATTCCCTGCATAAACCGGAATTTTATCTTTTGTAAGAGAGTTAATCGCATAACTTCCCGTAAAAACTCCTTCTTTTTCCAGTTTATCTGCATCTTCTTGTTTTATTGTCTTAATTTTCTTAAGAAATTTCTCGACTTCTTTTTTCTGATTGTCTGTAACGAGTTCCATTAAATTTGGGTGCTGTAAACTGACAACCATGAATGTAACTCCAAAAATAGTATCTGGTCTTGTTGTGAATATAGGCCATTTTTTTCCATTAATTTCAAAATAAATTTCAATTCCTCTGCTTCTCCCAATCCAGTTTCTCTGCATGGTTTTTATCTGCTCTGGCCATTGAATTTTTTCCAAGTCTTCAATTAATCTGTCTGCATATTTTGTAATCTTGAAAAACCATTGCTCAAGTTCCTTTATTACAATTTCATTTCCGCATCTCCAGCATTTTCCCCCTTCTGCTTCTTCATTTGCAAGAACACTTTGGCATGTTTCGCACCAGTTAACAGGAGCTTTTTTCCTGTAAGCCAATCCTTTTTCGTAAAGTTTCAAAAAGAAATATTGATTCCATTTGTAATATTCTGGGTCATGACTTGCAAGAGTTTTGCTCCAGTCATAGCTATTTCCTAATGCCTTAAAATATTCTGTTATTTTCTTGATTGAAGCTTCAGCATATTTCCTCGGATGAATTCCTTCTTTTTTAGCTGCCGTTTCTGCAGGCAGTCCAAAAGAATCATAGCCCATAGGATATAAAACATTGAATCCCTGCATTCTCTTAAATCTTGCATAGATATCTCCGATAGTGTAATTTCTAACATGCCCCATGTGCAAAAAAGATGCAGAAGGATAAGGATACATTTCAAGAACATAATATTTCTTTTTCTTGCTTTTCTCATTGACTTCAAAGCATTTTGCTTCTTCCCATTTCTTCTGCCATTTCTTTTCTATCGCATTAAAATTATAATTCATATAAGATATAGCCAATTCCCTTGTTTAAATTATTTTTGATTGGTATGAAGCATATTTTTAAATATCGTCTTGCCCTAAATATTGTATGGATAAAATTAAGGCGTATATAACAGGGGAGATAATTTCAAGTGCAGATGCAGATGCTTTTTCTCTTTATGAAAAAAGTCATTTCGGTGAGCCAAAAAATGAAAAGATTCAGTATTCTCTTAATGAAGCATTGTTCTTAGTAGAAAAAGAAAAAATGGAAATAATTTCAAAATCTAAAAAATTAAGTTTAAAGGAATTTATGGAAAAATGCAGGAAGATAGACAATAAAGTTCAGATAAAATACCCTGTATTCAAAGATTTGAGAGAAAGAGGATATGTAGTAAAGACCGCATTAAAGTTTGGGGCAGACTTTCGTGTTTATGAAAAAGGAGCTTTTCCAGGAGAAAAACATGCTAAATGGATCGTCTTTGCAGAGCATGAATCCAAAAGACTGACATGGCATGAATTTTCAGCCAAGAATCGTGTAGCTCATAGTACAAAGAAAAACCTGCTTCTGGCAATTGTAGATGAAGAAGGAGACATAAGCTATTACGAAGTAAGATGGCTCAAACCGTAATTTAAAGGAAGATTAAGCTAAAGAAACCTTGGTTTCTTAGCATAACAAATTTTATTAATCACATTAATTTTCTCAAGATATGCCTCAAGATGCTATGCAGATAAAAGAGAAGATATTATCCATATTAAGGCTAAATGGACCAAGCCTTCCTGTTCATATTGCAAAGGGAACAGGGCAGAGTATTCTATTCGCATCTGCTTTTCTGTCTGAATTGTTTTATGAAAGGAAAGTCAGAATAAGCGACATGAAAGTCGGGAGTTCTCCGCTTTATCTTCTGCCGGGTCAGGAAGCCCAGTTGGAAAATTTTTCCAATTATTTAAAAGGCAAGGAAAGAGAAGCTTATCTTTTGATAAAAGAAAAAGGGTTCTTGAAAGACAGCGAACAGCAGCCAGCAATAAGAGTTGCATTAAGGGAAATAAAAGACTTTGCAATTCAGATGAAAAAAGAGGAAGAAATATACTGGAGATATTTTCTCGTCTCTGAAGAAGAATTGAATTCAAGAAAAGAGACTAAACAGACAGAAGAGGAAAAAACAGAAGAGCAGACAGAAGAACCAGAGGTAATAGAAATAAACATTTCAGAAGAAAAAGGACTTCAAAAAGCCGAGAAACATGAAAAAAAGAAAATTGCAAAGAAAAAAGTAAATAAAAAACAGGATGAAAAATTCTTCAACAGAATAAAGGAATTTCTCTCTGAAAAAAATATAGATATAGTAGATATTCAAAGTTTTAATAAAGATGACCTAGTATTGAAAATAAAGGAAAATAAGGAAGAGAGACTGTTGATTGCATATAATAAAAAGAGGATAACCAGCGCAGATTTATTAAAGGCCCATAAAAAGTCCCTTGAAGAAGGGCTTTCATATGATATCTTAAGCATAGGAGAAATTTCAAAAGAATTGAAGGATTTGATTCCGGCAATAAAGAACCTTTCACAAATAGAGAAAATAAAATAAATCTGCAAAAAGAAACCTTTAAATAACTGAGAGATAAAAAATTAATATGGGAAAGATAAAATCAAAATCAATAAGAAAAACTACAAAGGCGATAAAGGCAGAAGGAGTTAAGTTCAGTGAAGATTTTGTAAAGAATAAAAAAACATTAAAGGGGTTGGTTATAGGGAAAAAATTAAGAAATCAACTTGCTGGATTGATGGTTAAAACGAGAAAAGAAGAGATAAAGAAAGCTAATTCTAAATAAAATTAAATAATCTGCTGATAATTTAAAGTTAATTGTAAAGACTTTTAAATCATATTTTTCTTGTATTTTCGTCTCTGTAGCTCAGCTGTCAGAGCGCTGCTCTCATGAATGGCACGGAATGACATTCATTGACCAAAAACTCCTTGAGTTTTTGAGTCTTGAGCATTTCGTAGAAATGCGTATATTCATTGAGAAAGGCAGAGGTCGGGAGTTAAAATCTCCCCAGAGACATAACCGACCTATGCCGTAAGGCAGAGGTGAAAGACTTCATGAGCTTCAGTGTAATCCAATTCGAGTGGGGTCTTGAATTCGGGAGTTAAAATCTCCCCAGAGACATTTATGAAATAAATGCATCATCCACAGGAACGAGGACACAGAAACATAGCCGATCTATGTTATAAAAAAAGGCATTTTAAGATGATAAAAAAAATAGTGAAATTCTTCAGAGAGCATAAAAAAACTTCCTGGTTTTCTCTTATAATTACTATTCTTATTATGACTTATTGCTCAAGCATTAAAGGAAATTCCGTGTCATTCAGTTCCTCTTATCCTTCAATAATCTATCACTTTACGATATTTTTGGGGTTCTCCTTTTTTTTATTCGCGGTGATTAGAAATAAAAATACAAAAACCGTGGAAATATTAATCACAATTCTTATCTCAATAATTGTTTCTGTCTTAGATGAACTTCATCAATCTTTTGTTCCTTTGAGAGACCCAAGCATCAAAGATGCATTAATAGATTTTTCAGGAAGCATCATTGCAATCATCTCTTCCAAGATTCTGGAAAAAGATTAATAAAAAATTTATTAAAATAATAATTAAAAATGAATTTTAGATTAAAAAAGAAAAGTTATCTCTTTTTTTTCTTAGTTGTTTTCTTAACTGGTTTTTTTGCCTTTTTTTTAGCTGCCATTTTTCACCTCTGGTTTTTTAATTAAATATAACAGGAATTACTTATTTATAAATTTTTGCGGGAAAAATAGATTTTTAGAAATATTTTATCGTCGGCAAGATTAATTAAACTGGCTTTCCTGCATTTTCAAATTTAATTTCTTCATTAATAAGCTGGTTTAATCTATTCTTTAATTCAGAAATTTTAACTCTGATTTGTTTTTTTGAATCCCGGTCTCTTATAGTAACATCATTATTCCGGAGAGATTCTTCGTCGACAGTTATACAATAAGGAGTTCCAATTTCATCATTTCTTGCATATCTTCTTCCAATGCTTCCTGAAATATCCTGAACAACATACCACTCTTTTTTTAAATCATTGAATATGTCAGAGCAAATCTTTTCAAATTCTTCTTTTTTTACAATTGGAAAAATTGCTGCTTTTATTGGGGCAAGAATAGGGGGAATTTTCAGGATAATATTCTCTCTTTTCTCATCATAACTATATGCTTTTGTAAGGATTGCCAGCAGGATTCTTTCCATCCCAAATGTCGGCTCTATAACTCTTGGAATAACCCTATTTTTGTATTTCTCGTCGTAGATTTCCATGCTTTGATTGCTTTCTTTCTGATGCTGAGTCAGGTCATATTGCCCCCTATTCGCATTTCCTGCTACCTCCTTTGATCCGAAAGGGTATTGATAATCTATATCAAATGTCGCAGAACTGTAATGGCTCAGTTCTTCTTTTGTATGCTCTCTTATTTTTATTTCAAAGAGTTTAAGTTTTCTAAACCAGATAATCTGCTCTGCAAGCCAGTAAGCGTGCCACTCGTCAAGTTTTCTTCTATCTATAAGTTCCTTCATTCTGACTTTTTTTAAATCATTTCTTCCAGATTTCTGCGTTTCTTCATCCAAAAAGTTAAATTCAATATTAAGATGCTCATCGTCAAGCAATTCGCATTTTTTTTCTTCTGGATTTATAAAAAATTCAAATTCACCTATGTGAAATTCTCTGCTCCTGAACAGGAAATCTCTTGGAGCGATTTCATTCCTAAAACATCTCCCAATTTGTGCTATTCCAAATGGCAGTTGCATCCTTGAAGTTTGCTGTATTAGTTTAAAATCAAGAAACATTCCTTGGGCAGTCTCTCCCCGAAGGTATGCATCTTCTGCATTTAAGGCTCCAACTCTTGTCTTAAACATTAGGCTAAACTCTCCCAAGACTTCGTATTCTCCCCCGCATTCACATCTGACCTTTCCAATTTCAGATTTGTCAATTTTTGTGGAATTTTTGCATTTCCTGCATCTTACGGCAAGATCATTAAAATTAGTTATATGTCCTGAAGCCTTCCATGTCCTTGGATGAGAGATTATACTCGCTTCCATTCCAGTCATATTTTCTTTTTCATGAACAAAAAATTTCCACCATTCTCTCTTCAGATTGTTAAATAGTTCAACTCCTAAAGGTCCAAAGTCCCAGAATCCTGAAAATCCACCATAAATGTCAGAACTCCTGAATATGAATCCCTTTCTCTTGCAGAAATTTGCAAGTTCTTCTATTGAAATTTCCTGCGTTTTAACTTTCTCTGTTTTTTCCTGATTTTCTTTCTTTTCTTCAATATTTTCTTTTTTTATCTTTGTCATGTTTTCATTCTCTTCTTTCTTCTTTGTTAATAAACTTTTAATGATTTCCTTAGATTTTTTCTCTGCTTCTTTTCTTGTTTTCCCTAAATAAGCAAGAGTTTTGGTTTTTACTTTTCCATCAATCCTTCTGTTTTCATTAAGATAATAATATTCTTTATTCTTTATTGTCTTTTTAACAATAAAAGCCATTATAAAAATTAGGCACTACGGTTTTTAAAGATTTTTGTCCAAGAGATATTTAAACTGAAAGCGGAGGGCCGAGGTTTTCAGTTTAACAGATTCAATGATAATTTAAATGGGAAGCGGAGGGCCGAGGTTTTGACATTGACAGCATTATTATAGCATTCAGTATCAAAGCGGAGAGCCGAGGTTTTCAGTTTAACAGATTCAATAATAATTTAAACTGAAAGCGGAGGGTGGGAGTCGAACCCACGAAAATCTGCTCTCTGCTCGTTAAATACAGCAAAGCAATAAAGCTCTGCTTCTTAGCTGCAGGCAGACGCAGTGCCGTTGTGCCACCTCCGCGTAAACCAATTATTTCAATAAAAGAGAGTCCTATATAAAATTATTTATTCATATACTCTGACTTAAAACTGATTCCTTTGGCCTCTTTTACCAGTCCTTTCCGTTCTTCTGGGATTTTTTCCTTATCTGCAACTTTAATATAATTAATAACTTTCTTTTTTCTAAGCAATAAAGGCAGTTTGGAGGCAACACACGGTCCTCCAATGCATCCTCCCTTGCAGAAAGTTGCATCTAAAAATCTTATTTTTTTATCAGGATTATTCAGAAATTTTCCAACATCTTCAATTCCATCGATAATTTCAGTTTCATCAGGCTTCAAAATCTCCTTCACATGAGCTGTTTTTGAAAGCCCCCCTGAAAGAGGATAAATTTTAGTGTAATCATTATAAAATTTGTCAAAAAAGGCGTTTTTCAGGTATTTCTTTTTGCTTAATTTATAAAAATCCAGGAGAGTCCTGAGTTCTTTGTAATTTATAACATAATCAACATATTTTGATTTTTGAGATTCTATTTTTTTAAAATAACAAGGGGAAATGAAAATAATTTTATGAGAAGGATAAATTTTTTTGCAAATCTTTGCTGTTGCAATCATTGGACTGTCTATCTGAATTAAATTTTTTTGATAAGAAGAATATTTTGTTTTTATTGTCTCAACAATTCCGGAACAGACACTTGAAATGACTAATTCTCTGGATTTATCTAATTTTTTGTGATAATTTCTGTTTATCATCTTTGCTCCAAATGTAAGTTCAACAATTTTGTCAAATCCCAAGTCCTTAAGCTGAAAAATTATCTCGGGATAAGAAAAATCAACAACAAAGCTTGGAGCAAGCATTGCAACATATTTTCCTTTTAGGGGAAACTTCAAACTCTCAACACCTTTTCTCATAATCAGCCTCTTTTTATATAAAAATAATAGAATGCAAAACTTTTAAAGGTTGTTAAATAAGATTAATTATATATTGCCTCGGTAGCTCAGCCTGGATAGAGCATTAGCCTTCTAATGTAAGGAACAGTCAACCCTCCTTGAGAGGAACTGAGAAGAAAGCTAAGGGTCGCAGGTTCAAATCCTGTCCGGGGCGTGATTCAGGATTTTAATCCTGCTTAAATCCAGATAATTTTTTTGCAGGTTCAACGAGCAAGTTCACGAAACTTCAATATCGCCCTTGATTTCGAGTGAGCTTGGGAGCACTGTCCCGGGCGTTTTTACTTCATTTCCAAAACATCAAAATCTCTAACTAAAACAGAATTCTTAAAAATCTTCTTAGCAGAATCCAAGATTTTTTTTGGACTTTTGCTGTATCTCTGGCTTATATGCGTGAGAACAAGTTTTTTGGAATTTGACTCTTTGGCAATCTCTGCGGTTTTATTGACATTAAGATGCCTGTATTCTTCTGCTCTGTCTTCAAGCTCAGCTCCAAATGTAGATTCACAAACTAACAAATCGGAATTTTCAACAAAGGGAATTATGTTCTTATTAAAAGAGGTGTCAAATACAAAGGAGATTTTTTTCCCGTCTTCATTATAAGTCAGATTCTTGGCAAGGTATTTTTTTCCGTTATAAATTACATCTTCTCCGTCTTTTAATTTTTTAAGAATAGGTCCCTGAATTTTTGCTTTTTCAAGTTTTGCTTTGTCAATTCTCAATCTTCCTTTCTTGACAAAAGAATAAGCATTGCATGGAATTCCGTGAGTCATTTTTTCTGCTTCAAGATAAAAATCTTCATTTTCAAAAAACTTGCCCTTAACTTCTTCAATATGAAGATTAAACTTCCCCTGAAATGCAAAAGTCTTCAAAAGGTTTCTCATAAACTCCTTTGTTCCTTCTGGTCCATAAATGAATATTTCTTTATTATGCTCACTAAAACTTAATGTCTGCAAAAGTCCTGCAAGCCCAAGAACATGGTCTCCATGCCAGTGAGTAATAAGTATCTTGGTAACTTTATTTGGATTTATCCCTGCTTTCCTGAACTGCCTCTGCGTTCCTTCACCGCAGTCTATCAAAATATTTTCATCTTTGTATTCAAGCAAGATGGAGGTATGATTTCTTTCTGCGCTTGGAATAGCATCTGAAGTTCCCAAAAAAGTAAGTTTAATCATTTAAGAAAATGGCAGAATTTGTTTATATAACTTATGAAATCACCGCAGGTAGTAAAACATGCTGAGCAAAAAACAAAAGGCAAAGCTAATTATTTATTTCTTTAAAGCTGTTGAAGCCGGAGAAATGCAGATTATTGTATCTCCTCTCAAGAAAGTCAAGCCAAGATTTCTTCTGACTTCATTGTTTTGCATTTCTTTTATGTTATCCAATACCAAATTAATGTGGATATCAAATGCCAAGAGAGTTCCTACAAATTGCTTATCTCCTTTCAGATAAACTAAAACTTCTTTTCCTTTTGAGCTGTTCAATAAATCCAAAGGTCTCTCGATACCACTAACCATAAAGTAATTCATTATACTTCGTTTATAAAAGTTTCGCAACTGAAATATATTCGATGAGAAATCAAAGATGCATCTTTTTTTGGCATCAAAAGATATTTAAATCATTTTTCTTCTCATTTAGTATGAACAAAGGAAGAAAAGTATCCGGCGGGAGATATATTCGCCACAGAAAGAAAAAATTGCATGAAGTAATAGGGCAAAAAAAAATAGTTAAACTCGGGAATGTAAAAAGAAAAGCAAAAAGAGAACGGGGAGGAAACAGGAAAATATTTTTGCTCGGAGCTAAATATGTAAATGTTAAAGAGAACGGAAAAATAAGAAAATTAGAAATAAAAAATGTTCTTGAAACTCCTTCAAATAGATTCTTGGCAAGGCAAAACATTATAACAAAAGGAACAATAATTGAAACAGATTCTGGAAATGTCAGGGTAACAAACCGCCCCACTCAAGAAGGGGTTGTAAATGGGGTTCTGATTGAATCTAAATAAGAATTCCAATCTTTTAAGATATTCAAGGAGAAAAGAAATGAAAAAACCATTAATAAGCATAATTGTTACTACAAGAAATAATTCAGGAGAGACGCTTAGAAAATGCTTAGCTTCAACAAAAAACCAGACATATCCCAGCACAGAGCTTATAGTCGTGGATAATAATAGCTCTGACAACACTAAAGAAATAGCACGCGAATATACAAGCAAAGTTTTCAATTATGGAAATGAAAGAAGTTCCCAGAGAAATTTTGGCGTCAAGAGGGCTAAAGGAGAATATTTCTTTTATCTTGACAGCGACCAGGAACTTTTGCCTGACTTGATTGAAGAAGTTTTTCAAAAGATTCAGGGAAATGATGCAGTCTTTGTGGCAGATAAGGGCATAGGAACTACTTTTTGGAGCAAAGCACATAGTTTTGAAAAAGAGATTCACTTTGGAGATAAAGAAGTCATGTCCCCAAGATTTTTTAGAAGAGACAAATTTCTGGAGATAGGCGGTTTTGATGAAAACCTGATAGTTTCAGAAGATCTTGAATTATGTATAAGAATGAAAAATGCGGGATTCAAATTTGGCTATTCTGATTTAAAAACAAATCATTATGAAGGAGGAGGATTGCGGGAAGTTTTCCAAAAAAGCAGGTATTATGGAAAGAGCACAGTCGCCTTTCTTAAAAAGTCAGGAGCAAAGGGATTCAAAATTTATCTGATTTATCACCCGTTAGTTTATTTAAAAAACTGGAGATATTTCCTCAAGCATCCAATTTATGGCACAGCCTCTATTATAAGAAAATTTGTAACTTATCTTGGTGCAGGAGTGGGGATGATTGAAAAATTCTTGGACAAAACCCATTACCGAATGATAAGAGCCGCATTAAAGAATGATGAGCCTGCGTATGCCATATTTTTTATAACCTCAAAATGCAATTTTAAATGCAAACACTGTTTTTATTGGAAATCTTTAAATGTTAAGGAAGAACTTTCTCTGGATGAATTTGTAAAAATTTCAAAGGGATTCAACAATTTGGTGTATCTAAATCTAACAGGAGGCGAACCATTTTTGCGGGAAGATATAGACAAGATATGCTTTTCTTTTTATAAGAATTCAGGAACCAAATTTATAGCCATTTCAACCAATGGATTTTTCACTAAAAAAATAGCAGAGAAAGTATATTCTATACTTAATTCCTGCAGGGGCATTCAGCTGAATATAGGCATTTCTATAGATTCTCTTTATAAAAAACATGACGAGTTCAGGGGAGTTAAGGGAAGTTTCAGAAATGCTATTCAGACAATAAACTCTCTGAAGAAAATTAAAGAAAAATATCCAAATTTAAACATTATAATCAATACCTGTTATTCCAAGTATAATGAAAATGAGATAAAAGAGATTTATGAATATCTGAAAAAATTAGGGGTTTCATATCAGAGAATTGGTTTGCTAAGAGAAGACACCAAAGACCCTGAATTAACAAAAGTATCTCTAGAAAAATATGAAAGCTTAATGAATGAAATAAAAAAGGACGAAAATAATAATTATTCCAATCTTTTTAGGATTATAAATCAATTGAACAATGAAATAAATTTAAAGGTTAAAAAATATGATAAAAGAATAATTCCCTGCGTTGCAGGAAGAAAGATGGTGGTAATAAAGGAAAATGGAGATGTTTTCCCATGCGAAATTCTTAACAAAAAAATGGGGAATTTAAAAGAGTTTGATTATAAAATAGGCAGGCTGCTTAATAGCAAAACAGCGGGGGAGATTAATAATTCAATAAGAAAAAATTGTTTTTGCCATTGGGGATGCGCCACCCAAAATAATATTGTCTTCAATCCATGGATGTATCCGAAGATAGCCTGCAGGCTATTAGAAAAAAATCTTAAGAAAAAATAAAGCCCGATTTCATAAGCAAAACCTTTCTGAATCCGAAGATTTTTACTTCTTAGGCATAGTTATATAAAGGCAAAGCTTTATAAAGAGAAAAGATTTATAAACCTTACGTAAAAATCCCCTTAAAAATGAATTTTGTAAAAAAATGCCCGGAATGCGGAAGTATAAATCTTACTTATGATTCACATCTTGGAGAAATAATCTGCAATGACTGCGGCCTTGTAATAGAAGAAAAGATGGCTGACAATGGAATGGACCTTCAGGGAAAATTCGACAAGGATGAAAAAAAAGGAAGAGGAGGGGCTCCTATAAGCATGCAGAAGTTTGACAAAGGGCTTACCACAAATGTAGGAGAGATTTCTGATATTTACAAATTAGAACCCGGACAGACAAGAAAATTCTTAAGATTAAAAAAATGGCAGGAAAGAGTTTCAACAAGCATTGAAAGAAATTTAAGGCTTGCAATGGCAGAACTGAGAGTTATTGCATCTTATTTGAATCTCCCCAATGTTGTCAGAGACGAAGCTTCAAGAATTTACAATTATGTTTTGCAGAGAGGATTAGTAAGGGGAAGAAGCATGGAGTCAGTAATCGCTGCTTGTTTGTATGCTGCATGCAGAAGTTACAATATTCCAAGAACCCTTGATGAAATGGCAACTGCCTCTGATGTTGAAAGAAAAGAAATAGGAAGAACTTACAGATTCATAATAAGAAAATTGGGAATTAAGGTAAAGCAGAGCTCTCCTAAAGATTATATTTCAAGATTCTCATCTGTCCTGAAATTATCCCCAAAGACGCAGAATGACGCATTAAATGTTCTAAAAAATGCAGAAAAAGTGGAATTAACTTCTGGAAGAGGTCCTGCAGGAATTGCTGCTGCTGCACTTTACGTAGCTGCTTTAATGAATGATGAAAAGAAAACCCAGAGAGAAGTTGCAGATATTGCAGGAATAACAGAAGTGACAATAAGAAACAGATACAAGGAATTGATTGAAAAGCTTAAACTTGAAGATAGAATAAAAGAAAAAGAGCCTGCTTCAAAATAATTTTATTCTAATCAAAACTCATGAAAGAAATTGTCAAGGAAAAAGAGGATAAGATATTAGATGTCCCAAGAATAATTTTAGACTGTTTAATTATATTTGTGCTGATATTCGTTGCTTCTTTTGTATATCTATCTGTTAAGGGGAATGATAATTACACAGGAATTTATAGTGAAAGCGTGCAGAAAGAAGTTATAAAATCTCTGGTCACGACTCTTGGACTTTATAATGTGCATGCAATTCCTTATTTGGGAACAACCCCAAAGATACAGCTTTACATAAAAGAAAGCACTTATTTTGTAGAATCCTATTATTTTGAAATTTCAAATGGAGAAGTAATGATAAAAGACGGGGAAACAAGTGAAAGAGATATTACCATAAGAACAACAGAAGCAGAAGCGTTAAGGATGGCAAATGATACTAATTATACAAGAGAATCCTGGATTTCAGGGAGAACAACAGTTGAAAAGGCAACAAGTGATTTTGTGCTATTCACAAAGGGTTATCCTGATATTTTTATAGAAAAATAAATTTTATATAATTCTCTTGCCAAATAATCTCCTGCAAAGTTTTTTATATTGTAAATAAATAACTCTTTTATGTTCGCACGTTCGCTCAAAGTCAAGAGCGGTACTGAAGTTTCGCGAGCATGCTCTGCGGAAGTGCCGGAGTGGTCAAACGGGTCAGCCTTAGGCGAGGATGTTTGCGGAGTAATCCATATGCAAGCAAGCTTCGGAGAAAGCTGATGGCTTAGTGCCTACACAGGTTCGAATCCTGTCTTCCGCATAGCGCAGACACCTGCGGTTTCTTTCGCTTAATCTTCCCTCTTGACACAGTGAAGCGATTTCTTTAAACACCTCGACTGGAAATCGCATTTAGGATTCGATTA
>Ga0153915_10000245_pt1 | contig 48602 bp, 55 predicted proteins | sample Opewatmetagenome_2_FD_107003 | JGI IMG/M metagenome (GOLD analysis project Ga0153915, IMG submission 107003) | Freshwater wetland microbial communities from Ohio, USA - Open water 3 Core 3 Depth 3 metaG | ecosystem: Environmental > Aquatic > Freshwater > Wetlands | place: USA: Ohio, Lake Erie...
CCGTTTTCAGTCAGGAAACGGTGGTATTCATCAACGGAATCCACGAGAAACGTTGCTGCGGTCGACCGGAACGGCTGGAGTGCCTCTTCCGGACCGGCGATGATCAGCACATCCCCGACCGATCCGATCTCAAGCCCGATTGCGGGCATTGAAAACCTCATACCGGCCTTTGTGCCGGTCAGCTGTTCGTAAAATGAAATTGTTTTTTCAGGGTCGCTGGTACAGACGCGGGTCAGGGTCCTGAGGATCTTCATGATAAAGAATAGGGAAGTGATCCTGATTAATCCCTGCAGGATCACTTCTGGCCAGGTGCGGTCCGGTTCACCGGCGATAGCTGAGCGCAGACCCGGTCGGGCAGTTGTCCGTGCACCTGCCGCAGAGATAGCACTCCCGTTTTGGATCGTCCGCGCCGGCTGCATGTACCGGGCAGGCCTTCTCGCATTTTTTACAGCTGATACAGGACTCGCTGCGCCGCAGCCGGAAGAGGCTGACTCCTCCCAGCAGGGAGAAGAGGACGCCAAAGGGACAGAGGATCCGGCAGACCGGGCGGTACAGGAATATTGAGAGCAGGACCAACCCGGCTGCCACGATGAGTATAACGGAGAGGCTGAGTGAGAAGAGCTCGAACAGCCCGGTATATGCCATAAGATCCACGAGATATACCGCGGCAATGATGGTGGCGATAAAGACCCCGAGCCGGATCATCTCAAGGACCGTTGTCCTGCGGATATCGATCTTCTTCACCGGTACCTCATAGGCAAGCTCCTGCAGCGATCCGACCGGGCAGAGGTGGCCGCAGAAGGTCCTGCCAATGATGAACGTGATGGCGATAATGGCACAGAGGATGATGATCGCGGGTGTGACCAATGACGCGGCGGTGATGCTGTTGACGATGCCGATAAATTCCAATGGCATGACCGGTGCAAGGAAGACAAAACCGGCCAGCGTGCTCTCTGCCGCAAGTGCAAGGATAATGCGCCGGGTTATCACGCCCGCGTACCAGAGGTATGCCGTGAGCAGCGTGCCGGCTGCAACGTAGATGAGGGCAAAGACCATGCCGGAGGTCTCGCTCCCGGTCAGGACGCATGCGGCCATCAGCGATATTCCCAGTGCAATGAGGGCAGAGAGGGCAAACGCCGGCATGGTCTTTTCGATCCTGATCCCCGCAATCCCCCTCCTGATGCAGAAGAACAAGAGGGTACTGAGAAGTGCGAAGAGGATCGCTCCCAACATAAAGTGTAAAGTACTGATCGAGTCAAAAAGGCCGGTACTGCCCGAGTTCTGTACAGCCGTACTGACCGTATCCGGTGAAGGTGCCGGTGCTGTTGTTGATGTGGTTGCAGGTTGTGTAACGAATTGCTGGCTTTGGCCGGGAGCTCCGGTAGAGGAGGTGCCCGACCCCGAAGTATAGTCGCAGAGGGAGTTCCCGTCTGCATCAGTGAAGAGGAAACACCTGCCGGGGGAGGGACAGCCGGATTTGCCCTTGGGGCAGATTGCGGCACAGGCCGGGTAGGCCAGTCCTGCCGAGAGCAGGAGGGTGGCAAACCCGCGCCGGAGTTTTTGAGTGAACTGCATAATGCTGACCTTTTTCTTATTCCCTCCCGATTATCGGAAGTCCTTAAAAGAATACGTGCATGGCATGACGGCAATACTGGTACTGTGCGGTGATGATTTGCACCGCGGGCATCGTATCAATTAATATAATACATCCCGTTTTCCTGCCCGGCGTACCGCAGGACGGTTAACCATACTCCGGTTTTTCTGTATGGCAGTTTCCGTCGTGCTGTCTTGTGTCCCTCACGGGAACTGTTATCGGATCGCAGTCGTAATATTATGGAACTGTTATGCCCGCCCCCCAGTATCTCCCCATTGCTCCCGAGCTTTTTGCCCATGCCTGCGATACGGTCAACAAACGCGTATCGCAACTCCCGTTCCTCCGGAGCGGCGTGAATGTAACGGGTGAACTGGTCGGGGTCACGATGGAGTGCCTGAACGCCGAGGTGACCCGGACGCTTGCGGTCACCACTCCCCGGGATGTGCCCGAGGGTGTTGCCCGGGGGCTCGACCTCTGCCTTGAAGAACGCCTGGGTGTTCCCGGAAAGACCGTTGTCCCGGTTATTACGGAAGTGCTCTGCAGCGCCGGCATCACCGACATGACAGAGATGATCGACCGGCAGATGCACCGGCCCCGGAAAGCGATCCGGCTGCTCCCGCCATGGACCTGGCATATCGCATCAACCCTGGCCCCCTCGGTCAGGCTCGGGGGGGCGGATACTGCATCGCTCTCATGGCTGGACATGTGCCCCGTATGCCGGACCGGCATCCTGGAACGGGTTGTCGGAAAACAGCTCTTCGGCATCCCTCACACGGAATTCTATATGGCCTGCACCCACTGCGGGGCAAAATTCATACCGGTCGGCCCGGCCTTCCGGCTCGTGTCCATTGCCACGATCCGCGACCCGCTCTGGAAGAAACATCTCGACAAGACCTATTCACCGGAGATATGGGCCGGCATTGCGCAGGGCACTGGCGCAAACCGCCCTCCGGAACGGCGCCCGGCCGGGAAGAAACCTGGCGTGCCGGTACAGAAGACACCCCTGGCACTGCCCGCAGCATCGGTCATACTATCCCCGCTGAAGGACGGGTCGCTTGCCGTCCCGCTCCCGGGGAAGATCCTGTACTTCCGGCCGATCGGCCTGAAGTATACCGGCGGTCTCCGGGAGGATGCGTTTGCCCGCGTACAGAAACCCCTTGCCGACCTGCTCAAAGAGCCGGCCTTCGAGCACCTGAAGGACCCGGTCAATGCAAAATATTCACGGTATCTCCCCCTGCAGACCGGCGTCTTCCTCTCCCAGCTCAAGGAGCGGTTCGACCCGTTCTACCGCGAGTTCCTCAATCCCTTCGGGGACGAAAAATACGGGTCGTTCAGGGCAGATAATTCCGGGGAAACGGAAAAGAAGGGCGTCCTGATCGTGGTCGTGAACCGGGGGCTGTACTATACAGCAGAATCTCCCGGCCCTGTCGGTGCTGCCATAAACAACCGGTTCGGGAGGGTCGGGGCTGACGACTGTCTCCTCACGGGTGATCCGGCCCGGTGCAGGATCAATGCCCTCCTCTGCAACAACCGGAAAGAGGCCGGGCTGTATTTCCATGCCGCGGATCGCGATGATGAGCGGGAGTCGCTCCTGCATGCGGTTGAACACCTCATGCATCCCGGAGAACCATGAAAAAAAGACGGGTACCGGGTCGAATGCATAAAGAGAGAATTTTTCTTATCCAATGAGAACATTATAGTTATCCAGTCCGGATACCGTGAAACGGAGCTCACCGATGAAGTGCCCACACTGCGGGATGAATATACGCGATGAAATAACCGAATGCGGTTACTGCGGCGGCAAGATCAGCCGGCGCCCTGCAAAAGCGGCAGCTGGCGCGGGCAAGTTCACCGTTGACAAAAACGTGCAGAAAGCGGCACAGCATACAAAGACATCGGATGATCCCGATTCGGAGGATGAAGAGGAAGGCGGGCTCTCGAAGATCCTCCAGCCCGGGGAGCAGGTGCTGATCGGCTCGCTCAACGTAACGGTAAAGAAATTCTTTTTCCACGCATACCTGACCAACCAGCGTATCTTCCTCATCGATACGCAGGAGAAGAAGCTCAAGGTCACCGCAAAAGATGTTGCGCGGGATACGATCGCAGGGAGCATTGTGGAATTCTCGGAGAATTCCGATCCCGTGCTTGTCCTGTCCATCAAATCGGGAGAAGAGGATACCAAGACCATGAAGCTGGTCTTTGTCCAGAGCGGCACCGACCGGTCCAGTGAGATCGATGAATGGCTCTCCCTTCTCCACGATGAGGATGAGCCCATTAAAAAGGCCCCGAAGAGACCGGCTCCGGCATCCCGGAAACCCGCAGAGCCCGAGGAGCCCGAAGAAGATGAGGAGGTCGGAGAGGCTGAAGAAGAGGCAGAGGAACCGGTTGCTGCCCGGCCCCCGGAGAGACCCCGCCAGAGGCAGGAACTGCGTCCTGCAAAGAAATCGTTAAAGGACCATGAGCGGCAGCCCCCGGTAAAACGCCTGCTTTCACTCTACAACGTGCAGGAAGAAGAACCGGAACCGGAGCCCGAACCGGAACCGGTGGCGGTCCCGCCACGGAAGATGCATATCCGCCAGGTCGTGGCATCATCCTATGAACGGGAGATCCCCCCGGCAGAGAAACCCGAAGTACCCCCGGTACGAAAGCCGGAAGTCCAATCGGCGATGAAAGGTGCGATGAAGGGCGCCATACGACAGGCCGGGCCGCAGTCGCAGCAACCGATGAGAAGACCGGTTGTCGAATCCCCGCCCCGCTATGTTCCCGAAGAACCGGAACGCGAGCCGGAATCTGCCAGGCCGCGTCGCCCGATCGTCCAGGAAAACATCGAGGAAAAACCGATTGCGGAAGAGGTGGCGGGTTCACCCCAGTTCTGCCACAACTGTGGGAAGAAACTGCCGCATTCTGCCAACTTCTGCCCCGGGTGCGGGACGAAACTGAACCAGAGCCGGACCCTTCCGCATTCCCGCACGGCCCCGTCCGCCGCCAGCCGGAAAGCAACGCGGACGGACCCGCCGGGACACGAGCATAAGGCGGCTGTACCGGATGATATGGACGACGATGATGTTGAAGATGTCAAGCCCGTCCCGACACGCCCGCCGGTCAAGAAGGCACCAAAAGGCAGCGAGATGACCATCCTGCATAAGTTCCTGAGACGATAACCGTCTCTCATTTCCCCTCGTTTTTTACCTCTTGGTACACGTGTTTTCTATGTTCCGGATTCCCTGTCCGGTTTTACCTTTGTCACATTACCTCGTCAGGCATATCCCGGCTTTTTTTCATGGGAACGACTGAAAAACGTGCGAAAAAGCGTACGAAAAATTACTATAAGTAATAATCAGTGCACCAATTATTGCATAATTGGAAATTGTTATATGAACTCCAGTCCCTTTTATTATTACGAAGTGTCACGAGGAAACCAATGAAGAGAAATATTCAGATTGAAGCACTGGACCAGATACCTTTGGAGAAACAGCGGATCGAACTTGCCGAGCGCAAATGCCTCGGTCACCCTGACAGCCTTGCCGACGGGATTGCAGAGTCGATCAGCCAGGCCCTCTGCAAGACCTATCTCGAAGAATTCGGGGTCGTCCTGCACCACAACACCGATCAGGGCGAAGTCGTTGCCGGCGAATCCGCACCCAAGTTCGGCGGCGGCCGGATGATCCGCCCGATCTATGTCCTCCTGGATGGAAGGGCCACCAAAGAATGGAACGGCGTCAAGATTCCCGCCGATGCCGTTGCAGTTGAAGCAGCCCACAAATACATCCACAAGATCCTCCCCGAACTCGACCTCAGCCGCGAGCTCATGATCGACTGCCGGCTCGGGACCGGCTCCACCGACCTCCGGGATGTCTTCAAGCCCAACCAGGGCAAGGCACCCCGGTCCAACGACACCTCCTTCGGTGTCGGGCATGCTCCGTTCTCCGATGTGGAGAACATTATCCGGAACAGCTCCAACTATATCGATACCAAGCTCCGGAAGAAATATCCCGCCATCGGTCAGGACATCAAGATCATGGGCCTCCGCGACGGCAATACCATCCCCCTCACGATTGCCTGTGCGATCGTTGACCGGTACTGCAAGGATATCCGGGAATACTCGGAATACATGAGCATCCTCAACGAGGAGATCACCGCGATTGCAAAGAAGAGCACCAAGAGGAAAGTCGTTGTCCATGTCAACACTGCCGATGACATCAAGAAGAAGAGCGTTTTCTTAACGGTTACGGGTACCTCTGCCGAGATGGGCGACGATGGCTCGGTGGGCCGGGGCAACCGGTGCAACGGGCTCATCACCCCGAACCGCCCGATGTCCATGGAAGCAACGAGCGGCAAGAACCCGATCAACCATATCGGCAAGATCTACAACCTCCTCTCCACCCAGATGGCACAGGAATGTGTCAGGAAGGTTGACGGCATCGAGGAGATGTACGTCCGGCTGCTCTCGCAGATCGGTCAGCCGATTGACCAGCCACTCGTTGCAAGCATCCAGGTACTTCCCCGGTGTGGTGTGAAGCTCAAGGACATCAATGCGGATATCCAGGAAATTGTGGATGACCAGCTGGCTAATGTCACCCACATCACCGAAAAGGTAATCGAAGGCAAACTCAAGACCTTCTGATCTGAACATGGCAAAACCGGTAAAACCTCCCCAAAAAAACCGTGACACCCCCCTTTTTTCCGATATCGTACGTCTTGCGATCCCCAACAAGGGACGGATCGCGGCCCCCATCATGGACCTGGTCGAGAAGAGCGGGCTCCATCTTGCGGAGACCAGTGAACGGCGCCTGATCACAAAGACCCTCGACCCCCATGTCGAGATTCTGTTTGCCCGGCCGGTGGATATCCCGGAGTACGTAGCAACAGGCGCAGCGGACCTCGGTATTACCGGCCACGACATGGTCGTCGAACGCGAAACCGATGTTGAGGAGCTTCTCGACCTCCAGCTCGGGAAAGCGAAACTGGTGCTTGCCGTTCACGAGGACTCCGGCATCACGTCAGTAAAGCAGCTTGCCGGGAAGAAGGTCGCCACCGAGTTCCCGGTGATCACCCGCTCGTTCTTCGCACGGCATAACGTGAAGGTCAATGTCGCGGTGGTCGGCGGGGCATGCGAGGCGACACCGCAACTCGGGATCGCCGATGCGATCATCGATCTCTCCAGTTCGGGGACCACCCTGAAGACCAACCGTCTCCGCGTGATCGAAGACGTGATGATGACCTCCACCCAGCTGATTGCAAACCGGGATTCGCTGAAGGCGAAGAAGGACAAGATCGAGGAGATCCACTTGGCCCTTGAGAGCGTTATCCGGGCCCGGGGCCAGTGCTACTTAATGATGAACGTGAAGCGTTCGTCCCTTGCAACGGTGAAACGTGTCCTGCCCGGGCTCTCGGGCCCGACGGTGATGGACGTGGCATCGAGCGAAGACCTCGTCGCGGTGCATGCGGTCGTGAATGAGGAGCGGGTCTATGCCCTGATCAATGCGCTCCGGCGTGCCGGGGCAAAGGACATCCTCGTGATGGCCATCCAGCGTATGATCCGCTAGGTCATCCCATGAAAATTTTTCCCGCTGTTGATATCCTCAGGGGCCGGTGCGTCCAGCTGGTGCAGGGGAAACGGGAGAGCGCGACCGCATATGGTGATCCTCTTTCGTGTGCAACCCGCTGGCTTGACGAAGGTGCCAAGGCCCTCCATGTGATCAATCTCGACGGAGCGTTTGGGAGGTCCTCGCAGAATGCAGGACTCATCGCTGAGGTGATCAAAGAGACCGGCGTCGAGATAGAACTCGGCGGGGGCATCCGTTCAATCGACGATGCCCGTCACTGGCTTGAGACCGGTGTGGATCGCGTTATCATCTCGACCCTTGCAACGCAGGAACCGGACTTCATCCGGCAACTGGCCGGGGAGTACGGGAGTGAGCGGGTGATGCCCGGTGTCGATGCCAAAGGAGGGCAGATCGCGGTCCACGGCTGGCAGGAGACCGCCGGGGATTATATCGGCTGGGCATAGAGGTTCGAGGAGCTGGGTGCCGGTTCGCTCCTGTATACGAATGTCGATGTCGAGGGCCTGCAGCAGGGCGTCCGGTTCGGTCCGGTGAAACAGCTGATCGATGCGGTCGATATTCCCGTAGTCGTTGCCGGTGGCGTGTCGGCCCGTTCTGATATAGCCGGCCTGCGGGAAACCGGGGCCTGGGGCGCCGTGCTCGGTTCGGCCCTGTACAGCGGGAAGATCAAACTGAAAGATGCACTGGAGGAATGTGAGTGAGAGTTGTGGAAGTCAAGCGGGAGACAAAGGAAACGAAGATCGTGATTAAGCTCAACCCTGATGGTGTCGGGAACGTGAAGGTCAACAGCGGCGTGCCGTTTTTTGACCACATGCTCACGGCCATGGCAAAGCACGGCGGTTTTGATATGACGTGCACCGCAAAAGGGGACCTGAACGTGGACTGCCACCATACGATCGAGGACATCGGTATTGTCCTGGGTGACGCGATAAAGCAGGCAATCGGCGACGGCCGGGGCATCCGCCGCTTCTCCCATGCGATCATCCCCATGGATGAATCCATCTCGCAGGTAGCACTCGACTGCGGGGGGCGGGGATACCTTGTCTGGCACGGCACGTTCGGTAACAAGCTCGTGGGCACCATTCCTGCCGATATCTTCGAACATTTCTTCTACTCCCTCTGCACCCGGGCCGGGATCACCGCCCACATCACGTTCTCCGGTAAGAACGACCACCACCAGTGCGAGGCAGCCTTCAAGGCATTCGGCATTGCCCTTGGCAAGGCCCTTGAGATCAGCGGGGATAAGAAAGCGGTCCGGAGCACGAAAGGAAAGTTCTGATCTTCCCCCGTCCCTTTTCACCGGGGAAATAAACTGGTTCTTCTTTTTTAATACCCGGTCGCGTAATAGTACCCGTTCTCCTGCTTCACGTGTACGGGCACATCAAACAGGCTGCCGATGTGCTTGTCGGTCAGCAAAGATTCTTTTGGCCCATCCTGCACAAACCGCCCGTTCTTCATGAGGATGACGCGGGAGATCTCCGGGATAATGTCCTGGAGGTTGTGGGTGACGAGGATGATACCGGTGCCTGACTGTGCGATCTTCCGGATCGTCTGCCGGAACGCATGGAGTGCATGGAGGTCGAGACTGTTGGTTGGTTCGTCAAGGATCAGGACCCTGGGATCGTGGACCATTGCCCTCCCGATCAGGAAACGGCGGGCTTCTCCCGATGACATTTCCGTCATGGGACGGTCACAGATAGGACCGATCTCAAGGAATGTAATAATCTCGTCTGTCTTACGGTCCATCTCCGGGGCAATCTCGCGGTTGAAGAGCCCGATGCTGGAGAAGAATCCGGAGAGGATGACCTCACGACCGGTGATCTCCCGCGTGAAGGTGAACTGGAGATCGTTTGACACGACACCAAAGGCGGACCGCAGTTCAAAGACATCCCATATCTCCTTCCCGCAGATCCGGAATGTGACTTCGCCTCCATCAAGGCAGGGATAGAACTCCCGCATGATCGTTTTGATAAACGTTGATTTCCCCGCACCGTTCGGGCCGAGGATTGCCACGTTCTCACCCTGGCTGAGCGTGACCGACAGGGAATCAAGGACTTTCTTCTCCCCGTGAAAGACCGTGACGTTATCGAATTCCAGGAACGGGGACGCCTTGTCCTGTGCAGGGAGTGAGGTGAAATTCATAGGGGTCGGTCTGTTGTGCGTCCGGTCACACGGGGTATCAGATGACGCTGGTGACGGTGATCGTATAGCTGCGCATACCGGTGGCTTCGTTCCGGGTGCACGAAAGGTTTCCGCCTGCCCGTTCAGTGAGCCCGGACAGGAACCGCAGGTTCTTGCGGTTGCCATCGTCCTCCGCAGAAGAGATATTGCCGGCGATGGTGACACTCACATCAGGATCGTTCCTGGCAATACCGAGATTGATCGTATCCGAACCGGTCCCCACGAGGTCTTCCATGATGTACGTGAGGAGGTCGGTGAAATGGTCCCGGTCAATGGCAACCGCCAGCGGGTGACGGTTCTCCAGCATGGTGAATTCCACGTCTTCGAGGAGGGGACGCGTCCCGATCCGTGCGAGCAGCATGCGGGCAAATGCCTTCTCGTCATCTGCTGATGACATCACGTCCTCATCGGAACATACAGGGACCGAGAGACCGGCGACAAGCGTCTCGATGATTGTCGGGAGATCGACGACCGTAATCTCCTTGGGCGGTGTAAACCCGCGGAACATGGTGGTGTAGTCCGACAGGAGCCGGGCTGCACGGTTGACCAGGGTCGGGTCGATGATATGGGCCAGTTCGTCTTTGTTGAATATGCGTTGCAGCTTGGCGACGACCTGTCCTGCCTTGAGGGCGAGATGGATCGAGACGCCGCCTCCCCGGTGGTGCTCCTCGGCAAAGAGACGGAACGCGTCCAGGAGTTCATCGATGGTGTCGCCGTTGATGAGCGTGTTCATCTCTTCGGCGATCTCGGACTCCCCCAGTTCATCCAGGACAAACGAGACATAGTACAGGCGTCCTGCCATGATCGTGAAGAGTTCGTTCACTTCCTCCATGCTGTCTTCGGCATAGGCAGCGGCCTGGACCGCACGGTCCCGGTTGAGCTCGGCAATATTGGCAAGGGCAAGGGCGTCTCTTTTTATCACAGCGAGCGTCTTTACTGCATCCTCTGCAGGGATGAGGCGGCCGTGGCCGGGGCAGATCGTGGTGATCCCGCCGGCACTGAGGAGGGCCCCGATGCCCTCGAACGAGTGGATAAGGTCTTCCTGCGACCACCCGACAATGCCGGCAATGCCGGGATTTGCTGCAAAGAACAGGTCCCCGATAAAGAGGAGCGAACCGATCCGGATACAGATGCTGTCCGGGCTGTGCCCGGGTGTGTGGTAACAGTCGATTGAGGTCTCCTCTCCGAACACGATGGTCTCCCGGTCCGGGAGCAGGGATACGGGATTGGCCGGGGATACGGTTATAGTCAGGAGGCCGCCATTTGGCAGGCAGATTTCAACCGGCAGGTCGGGATGATCCCTGCGGTCCGGTGACAGGATATGGTGGCCTACCCGCATCGGGCTGATGGTCGTACCCATGAGGTTTGCCTGTGTCATGCCACCGTCGCCGCGTTCAAGGGTGGAGGCACCGGTATCCTGGACCATCAGGACAGCCGCATCGGTATAGGCAAAGGCCGGGATATTCTGGATCCCGTTGAAATGGTCAATATGGGCATGGGTGAGGATGACGAAGAACGGCCGCTCCTTCTCCCTCCGGCATTCCGTAACAACCTGCATGAGCTGTTCGGCCTGTTCGGGAAGGCCGCCCGGGTCGATCAGGAGAATGGCATCCGGCGTCTGGATGAGGTACGAGTTGGACGAGATCGTGTCGATCTTACGGATAAGCGGGTAAATCTGTGCCCCGGCAGCTCCCGGGAGGGGCTGCCATTCATGAGAGACCAGTTGGGTGTTACCAGCCGGCAAGTGACTCTGCCTCGGAAGGATAGATCGAGAAGATCGATGTGAACCCTGCGAGTTTGAGGATCTTCAGGACTTCCGGCGAGAGACTGCAGATGCTGAACTTATCCCCGGGTGTCTTGAGTTTTTTCGCGGTTGCCAGAAGTACCCGGAGGCCCCCGCTGCTGATGTAGGATACCCCGGAAAAATTCAGCAGGACCTTTCGGTGGCCTGCATCGATCTCCTTGTTTATCGCCTGTTCGAGCAGTGGTGCGGTGGCGGTATCGACCCTGCCGGCAATGGAAAGTATGGTTGCGTTGTCTTTGTTGGTTGTGGTAATATCCATGATGATCCCCCCACACAATGTGTAAAAAATTCTGAAGAAATGTCAGTGTTTGAAAAAGATAATGGTATCCCTGTGCGGCGATTTGGGCATCCTTATGAGGGAATGCGATCAATGCGTACCTGACAGTCATGGCAGCCAGGGGGGTATAAGATGCCGGAGAGATTGCTGACGCTGACACTCAGATCAGATATCAACGAGATCCCCCGGCTTTCAACAGAACTCCATACCCTCATGCAGGACCATGGTTTTTCTGAAGAGGATATTCTCGATACCCAGCTTGCCATTGAGGAAGCAGTGACCAATATCATTATACACGGGTATAAGGACGGGAATGGCAACGTCCTTGTCCTGTGCAGGGCGAACACGGGGACCATCGAGATCCGGCTTGAAGACCGTGCTGTTCCGTTCAACCCCCTTACCCTTCCGACACCCGACATGGACGGGGATATTGAGGACCGGAAGATCGGTGGACTGGGCTTCTTCCTGATCCGGCAGGTCATGGATGAGATCCTTTACCGGTACGAGGACGGGAAGAATATCCTCACCATGATCAAACGAAAAACAGACTGAGTGGTTTTTTTCAGGGTTCGCGCTGGATATCCTGAATATAGGCAATGCCGATCTTTGCCTTGCGCAGCCTCGTGGAATCGAGCAGGTGGCGCATGTCTACAAATTCCCCGTCCGTGACGATCTTTTTTACCTGCATGTTCAGGTCAAGGGTTGGATCGTAGGGGATGTTCCTGAAGACCACGCCATGGTTGTGGAGGTACATCCCTTTTCCCGCACCCGTGTTCAGGGGATTTGCATAATACAGGGAATCAAGGTTTTCCGGGTTGAACCCGGAGAGATCAGTGCCGAGATCGATACCGATACCAAAACTCACCAGCGTATCGCCCTGGTATGACGTACCGCTGTCGGACGCCATCCATTCGTGGGCATGGGATGGGGCCATGATCGACTCCCCCTTTTTGAGTCCGGACCCGGCGATCGGGGCCTTCTTCAGCCCGGAACTGGCAAAACCGGAGAGGACTCCCCACATGGTCACGGCAACAACGCCGTGGTAGGTCTTGATCCGGTCCCGTGCCGACGAGAAGATGACCTTGTAGATATCGGATATGCTCACTCCTTTTGGATTGGTCGTGTCAAGGGTGAGGTATTCATTGAAGGGGCCGTCGAGCGTGATGTTGAACCCGGTATATACCGGCAGGTCGCTCTCTGAGGTACTCCCCGGTGTCAGGAAGTCCGGTGTACTGTTGCCATCGGTCGGGAGCCAGACCATCGATCCGTACAGCGTGATCATCTCCCCGAGGAGGGGAAGGGCATCCTTTGCGTCAGCACCCAGGGCCCCGAGGCCCAGGGAATAAGTAACCTCGGAGAATTTTTTCATCCTGATATCGGATTCGGTGATCGTTGCATGGAATACCTTGCCAAGGTCACCGGTAACACGGAGGGCCGGGGATTTGGTCATCCAGCCGGGCTCAATCGTCAGGCTGACGCCGTCTTCGATGATCTTTTTGTAAAAGAGTTCGTTGAAGAGGGACGGGTTTTTACGTTTTTTGTTTATGTCCGCTACTGCCTCCCCGGTTGTAGGATACAGGGGAATGACCGTGGAAAAACCTGCCATGTCGAGCACTTTTTTTGGGTACTCCCCGACTGCAGAGAGGCCAAACTTCCCGCCCCGGCGTTTCAGTTCCTTCTGCAGGCCGATGAATACACGTATGCCCCCGCTGCTCAGGTAGGGGGCGTCGGCCATATCAATAACCAGTTCCTTGTCATCGTCATTCAGTTCCTCGCGGGCCCAGTTGTCGAGCTGCTGCGCCCCGAACGCGTCGAGCCTCCCGTTGACAAAAAAAACAAGGACCCCGTCCCTTCTCTCGCTCCTGGCTTCCATAGAATTGTGTCTCCTGAAAGGTAGTATTGTCTGCAGCCTTTTTATAAGGTTGGGAGTCCTGCCCAGGCGTCGTTACGGGCGCCCGGCTTGAAGCATTTATATGCCCGGACCCCGCAACAGCTCCATGGATCTTTCAATGGTGAAACGTGCGGCGGAGATCATTGTTGTCCTCCTCTGTGCAATCCTTGTCGCGAACACGGTCTCAAATATGCTGATGAACCTGTCCGGCCTTGGCGGTCCCGTCGGGTTCATTGCCGGTTTTGTTGTGTATGCTGCCGTATTTTTCGGCATGCTGTACTTCTTTGAGCGGTTCTTTAAGATCACAATATTCCGGTTTCGCGGAAGGTGAGGAGCCGGATTTATTATTTTTTTCTAACACTCCACGAAGACCAACCATTTTATCCGCAACCGGTCGTCACCGGCGCAATGAAAAAAGAGATTAAGAGAATTTCACGCCTTTACGGCATCCGTGCACTTCTTTGCGGTAAATGCAACAAAAATTGAGCAGAGCCCCATCACAATGGCAAATCCACCTGCAACGAACGGCAGGAGGATGATTGTAGTTAATGGATTGAAGAGGAGGACAATGCCGAAGATCAGGCTGATGATACCGAGAACACCGTTGCCCCAGTCCTTCTTGGTAAACGCCTGGAAGAGGTGGGCTGCTCCCACGAAACATGCCCAGAAGGCGATGAAGATAACAAAGAATCCCAGAATGAATGCGGTAGCGTACAGCGGTTTGAGCAGGATCAGGATACCTGCGATGATGTTTATGACTGCAAGGAAGATCTTCCAGCCCATGTTGCTCCTGTCAACTGCAAGGCTTGCAAGGGCGAAGATACCGCCCACGAGCCACCATGCTCCCATGAACGTGATGAGGATTTCTGTTGTCAGAACCGGGGTGAAGAGGAATGCGGCCCCGAGGAGCAGTGCAAGGATCCCCCAGAGGAGGAGGAGCCACCAGGGAAATAGTTTCATATCGATCATCGTGGTATCGGTAATTGAGATGTCTTCAGTCATACAATCATTTCCGGTCTAAAATGCCCTGATATAGTATTTCTATCATTCGTTTTTTACCGGGATCGTCTGGTGTCCCGATCAGGTTTTTTTGATGTAGCCTTTGATCGCGGTCAGGGTGGTACTGTCCATCATCACGGAGAAGTCAAGGTCGATGACGTACACGGGAAACGCCCCGAGGAGGGAATTTCTCCGGATCTGGTAGATCCGGGATTCCAGGAGCCTTGAGGTCACCTCATATCGCTGCTCGGGACTTCCCGGTGAGCCGGGAGTGTTTTCAACGATATCCCGTGCAAGGCAGCGGAGCACATTCTCCCGGTGCTCCATCAGGCGCTCCGCCATCTTCCGGCTCGTGTTCCCGTGGATGGAGCGGATGATGAAATACTGGCTTGCTGCAAGGATACCCAGCGGGAGGAACAGGTATGCGAGGCTGGTCAGCCCGGATTCCGAGAGGAACACGTTGAGCGTGAGACCCGGCAGGAGGATGATCGTTGTCAGGAAGATGAATACAACGATGAGAAAACCGGTAAGGAAAAGGAGCGAGATAATCCATGGGGGAAGCTCGCGGGAGAGGCGGGTCCTGACAAGATCGATATTGTCGGCAAATGCGGTGGTGAAGGGCTCGACTTTCCAGATGATGCCATAAAAAATGATGATGATCGCCGACTGGACAATGACGAAGAGGGTGATATCGGGGGGCAGCCCGGTCTGCCACGCGATCAGGGTGAATGCGATATCCACCGAGAAGAGCAGGCTGATTGAAAACGTGAGTGTCCGGCAGTTCATGAAGAACGTGTTGATGAAGATCCGGGTGAACTGGCGGGTCCCGGAGGTGATGCCATTATCCCAGAGCCATGCATGGAACCTGGCAATTTCCGGCTTCTTGAAATCCGCGGCTTGCGGGTTCGTCGGGATGAGGAGGGTGATGAAATAGAACATATTGAGATAGAAACTGGCAGCAACGAACAGGAATATGTAATCGGGCCGGGTCACGAGGAAGAGGAAATTTGTCAGGAAACAGAGACCCAAGATCCCCCGCTGAAGGGCACGGGGTTCGTGCCCGGCGAAAAGCTCACGGTGGCTGGTCTCGGCAGCGGATAATTCACGGCCAATGATCTCACCGAGTGATACCGGGGTGCCGGAAGTGACGGGATTTTCTGGTGGCATGGGAGTCGGGGACAAACATTACACCCGCCTTGAGGTCCGGGAGGAAATAATTCCGCTTACGCTCTCTCACCAGATTATTGATCTCCGATAATAAGTACACATCGTTTGCCGGGATATTTTTGAGCAGTGAATAACCGGGAATTCCGTATGTGGGGTTCCCTCATCCTCCCCCGGATAAACGCATGACTGGACAGTATGCATTTTGTAGTTGTATTACCAAATGAAGTGTAGGAAACGCGTGGACCGCGGGGACCACGCTGGTGAATTCTATGTTTGACAAAAAAACATCGTGCCTCTTCCGGGGTATGGTTGGAATAATTTTCGGGTTTTTGGCCTTGTTGCTCCCCGGGCCCATGCTGGGAGCGTTCTATGGATTTTTCTGGCTGCTGGTCATCCTCGGCATTGTTCTCTTCGTCTTCCTTGCCATTACGGGGAAAGGCGACGAGTCGATGCTCTGGTTCGGTATCGCAGCAGCATTGCTGGTCGTGGGGGTCATCTCGTTCCTCTATTCCGGTTTTGTTGCCATCCTGTTCATCCTGATCATTGCAGCTGTCGCGATCTATAACGGCTTCACCGACATCACACTCGCGCTCACGCACCCGAAAACCAAATATGTCCTTATCCCCGGCATGATCCTGACCGGCTTTGCTCTTCTTGGCATCCTGTTCTATTATTTCCCGGGTTTTAAGGATAACCTCATCCTCTCGGTCATGGGTACGTTTGCGCTGGCATTCGGGGTGTTCTCCGTCCTGCTCGGGTTCTACAAATCCGAAGACGATGGGAGCGATGGACCCTCCCGGACCACCGCATGCACCACCCACAAGTACGGTGGGAGAAAATAATTCCCGTCCCTTTCTTTTTGTAACGGGACCCGTTCCCTTCCCGTATGAGCTCACAACCCATGACCTACGATGTTGTCGTTGTTGGTGCAGGACCTGCCGGTAGTGCAGCAGCCGCTGAGTGTGCCAGCCTTGGACTGAAAACTCTCTGCATCGAGGAACACGGTACAATCGGTTATCCTGTCCAGTGTGCCGGCCTCCTCTCCAATGCGGCGTTTACCGAGTGCCGTGTGTCGGACCGTTCCGTTCTCAACAGGGTATCCGGTGCCCGCGTCATATCGGGCCAGGGTTCCAGTATCCTGATCGATGCTAGAAAAACCATGGCACTGGTCGTTGACCGCGGGGCACTCGACCGGGAGATGGCAGAGAATGCGGGCCGTGCCGGTGCGGAGTTCCTCCTCAGGACGAGCGTCTGCGGCATCAGGGGCAATACGCTCATCACCCGGGGGGTCTACCGGGAAGAACCGATCCCGTTCAAGGTCCTGATCGCTGCCGACGGGCCACGGAGCACGGTTGCCCGGATGCTCGGCATGCAGCGGGCACCGGTATATCTTGCCGGAATCCAGGCCGAGACATTGCGCGAAGCCGACCCCCGTTTTGTCGAGCTCTACCCGGATGCATCCCCCGGGTTCTTTGGATGGTCGATCCCCACGGCACCGGGCCGGGTGCGGGTCGGCCTCTGCGCACAGACCAATGCACAGGAGCATTTTGCCGCGTTCATCAGAAAATTCAGCGATTCCTCCGTGCACCTCGTCACCGGTACCATCCCCCTTGGGATCATGCCAAAAACCTATGGTCACCGGACGCTGTTTGTCGGGGATGCCGCGGGGTTTGCGAAACCAACTTCCGGTGGCGGGGTATATACCGGCATCCGGTCGGCCCGGCATGCGGCCGCGGTCGCAGCCGAGGCATGTGCATCCGGCCGGTTCGACGATTCCGTACTGTGCGGGTATGAACGCCGGTGGAAAGCGGATATCGGGAACGAGCTTGCCCTGGGGTTCAGGATCTTCGAGATGCGGCAGCACCTGTCCGGGCAGGATATCGACGACCTGATCCGGGCCCTCGATGATCCGGAGATCATCCGGACGATTGAAGAGTACGGCGATATGGACCGGCCGTCAGCGCTCGCAAAAAAACTGCTTTTCAAGCCTGAAATGATCCGGCTTCTCCGGCCTCTCGTGCAGGCAGGACTGAAGTCCCTCTTCTGATCAACGGGAATTTCCGGGAATTTCCGGAGCGTCCGATCCGGTAATCTGTATATGACACCGGTCTGTCTGTTTATTCCCGGAATGGCGGTACTTCCCGTGTGGCACACGGATCTCGAACCGGGCGCCCTTGTGGTACTCGCCGATTTCTGTGATGCTGATGCCGGTGATGGATAGGATCTCTCTTACCAGGAACAGGCCAAGACCGGTATTTTTCCCATATCCCTTGGAAAAAATATTTGTCTTGTCGGACGGGGGAATTCCCGTGCCATTATCTTCAATCACGATCACAACGCCCTCGTGCGATTTCTGGGCAGAGATACGGAGCGTGGTCACATTGCCTCCGTGCTGGATGGCATTTTCCGCAAGATTGTAAAATGCCCGCTCAAGGAGTGGATCAGCAAAGATCTCCATGTCGCCCGTATCCGTCTGGACAAATATTTTCCGGATATCGACGCGGGCACAGGCATGGAAGAAGACGTCATGGATATTCTGCCAGCCCGGTGCCGCCACCCCGAGGTTCTGGTACAGCTTCGTGAACTCGATGTTCTCGCCGATAGTCCCCACGATCTCCTGGATCTTCCGGACGTACATGGTGTACTCGGGTTCCTGCGGGTGATCCCTGACAAGCTCAATGTATCCCCCGAGGACCGTGAGTTTGTTCCGGATATCATGGCGGGTGATCTCGGACAGGAGGTTGAGTTTCTTGTTGGCAAGCTGTAATGCGTCCTGTGCCATCTGGATCTCCGCTATATCATGGAAAATTCCCATGACATGGCGCCTGCCCCCGAGGTCGATGGCCGTCGAACTCACGATCACCGGGATCAGCCGGCCGTCACTGCCGGTAACAAGGAGGGAGTGCGATCCGGTCCCTTTCCTGGCCGTGTCAGTGAAGTAATCCCGGTACTTCTCATGGAATTCCGGCGGGAAAATCCCGGCAAAGTACATCGTCCTGAGCTCGGCAAGGGTCTTTCCGACCAGTTCCAGCGCTCTCTGGTTGGCATCGGTGAACATGCCGGTCTCCGCATCCATGATAACGATCGCATCAATGGCATGGTTCATGAGCCCCCGGTTCTTCTCATTCTCCATCCGGAGCTCATCTTCGATCCGTTTGCGGGCGGTGATATCCGTTCCTACGCATAAAATCCCCTCGAAAACACCGTCCCTGTCATAGATGGGTTTGTTCCACCAGTGGATCCAGACCCGGTTACCGTTTTTCGTGACATTCTCATTCTCATTATTCACGTAATCCTCGGGATGCCGGATAATATTCTCGATCATGTGTGAGAGGTCCCGGCTGGATCCGGATTCCTGCACCGGGACCACGGTCCCGACAACCGGTTTCCCGAGGATCTCCGTGGCGCTGAACCCGAAGAACCGTTGTGCAAACTCATTGAAAAAAGTGATATTGCCGGATTTATCCAGTTTGAGAATGATGCTGTTGGCATTCTCGACCAGTTCCCGGTATTTCGCCTCGCTCTCCCGCAGGGTCTGGTCAACTTTCTTCTGCCCGGTTACATCCCGCACGGACTCGATGGCACCGGTGATGTTCCCGTTCTTGTCATAGAGCCGGCTGGCTTTTGCCCAGATGTGCACCGCATCGCGCCCGGGTTTTTCGATGATCGTTTCTGCGGTCAGGGTCGTACCGGCATTGATGAGATCATAGTAGTTTTCCTTCGTATACTGTTCATCCGGGGAAAGGACGAGGTCGATAAGGATCGGCCTGCGGGTTGCGTAAAACGGGACTGCGTATTCGTACTGCCCCTTCCCGATCATGTCCGTGGCAGGCATGCCGGTCATCTTCTCGATCGCCTTGTTCCAGGCAATGATTTTTCCCGCTGTATCGATGGCAAACGTTGCGTCGGGCAGGAAATTGATAATGTCGGAAAGTCTCTGTTCGGAATCCCTGAGTGCATCGATAGCACGACGGCGTTCCAGGGCCGCGAGGATCTTGTGACGGAGCTCTGCGAACTGCGGCCGGGCATCCCCTCCTTTCTGGAGATAAAAATCTGCACCGTTATTGATCGCCTCGATGACCACCTCCTCCCTGCCTTTGCCGGTGAAGAGGATGAACGGCGTGGACAGCCCCATGCCCCTCACCTGTTTGAGGAATTCGATGCCGTCCATGACGGGCATCTGGTAATCGGATATAATGGCGTCAAACGTCCCCCCGGCCATCATCTCCAGGCCTTCCGGTGAGGATGCGGTTGTTGTGACAGAAAATTCCCCCTCCCTTTCCAGGAACAGTTTTCCCAGGTTGAGCAGTTCCGGCTCATCGTCAACATAGAGGAGGGATATCATTAAATCCAATCTCTTTCGATGGGAGAAAAATGTTTTCTCGGTTAAATTCCGTATCCGGGAGCGTACCTGACTTTTTTTGTATCCATGGCCGCCGCAGGAACGAAAAACGGGTGACAACCATGAGTCATCACAACCAGGATCCTTGCGATTCGGTATGGGTGCATAGGCATCCGGGTATTATTGAGTGATATGCGGCCACGGTTTTTGTGCCCGGGGAGGATCAAACAACATGAAAACGGAACTAAAAGGGCAGGCTCCCCGGAATATCAGGACGTTATCAGGACTTTTTTTCGGCAAGTGCTGTACGGATCTGGTCCTTGACCGGCGCCGGAAGATCGAGGCCGTCAAGTGCCCTCGCGAGGAGGAGCCGGCTCATCTCCTGCCCTCCGGGAGTTGCAAGGTACCTGTCGATGGCCTTCTGGCCTTCGGGAGATGTGAGGAATTTCCGTATTGTTTCCTGTCCTTTCGGCGAAGTGGCGTACCCGGCAATCAATCCCTGCATGCAGTCAATCTGTACCATCGTTCAGGCTCCGGTTCTCAGCTGATAGTGTGGAATGTCAGATAAAGACTCCTGCACCGGCCTGAATCGCGCCGGGACAAGGGGGCGGTCCGGGACACGAAGTGTCTGTCCTGATACGAGAATGATCCTTAAACACGGCAATAAAATCTCAAAAACAGGTTCCGAAGTTTTAGAAAAAAAGAGTTGATCAGTTGGACTTTGCAGCCAGGTCAACGTCTTCTTTCTTGATGGTCTTTCTGCCAGCGTGCTCGGCAAGCTTGTTGGCTTCCTTGGTCAGCTGGGCGATGTACTTCTCGGCCTTTGCCACAAGTGCCTCTGCTGCATCGCTTCCTACTCTTTCGGCTCCGTTTTTCTTCGCAATCCTTACAACTGCGGCAATTGGTAAATCTGCCATGTTTCTTACCTCAAAAAGAAATCAACATCTTATATTTAAATACTTTTTGGGGAAATACTGCAATTTATTCAGTATTATGATATTGGAGGGCATGCTGCAAAGCAAGTGGAAATTGGAGTCCGTAATTTCGCAGAATATTTTTTACTCTCAAATAACGGTTGTTTTTGGAAAAAAAAGGATATTTACGGGTTTTAAATTATTCTAACAAAGATGCTGCGAGCAATAGCGCATTCCTGTAATCTGGTTGGGCGCGCGAGGAATCTACAAAAATTTTGTCGATATTTACCACGGGTGCCCCATGCCCATATCCGGCTCCAAGATACGCAAGTGTCCGGAAGATGAGATTTCCCGAGATCCCGTCAGGTGCGATAATAAGTCCGCAGGACTTGATGGCATCTTCGATACGAAATTCGTAGTGCGCGGCACCGCTCAGTTTTGCAACAAGCTCGGCATCAGCCATGCTCCGGTCCACCACGGAGTGCCAGCCGACACCACCAAAACGACCCCCCGAGAGGACACCCACCTGTTCCGAAAGACCAAACCTGCGGGCCAGTACCCTGCCTTTTTGGATCAGTGCGATCTTATCAGTGACTGTCCACCCTTCAGCGATCCCAACAGGAGCAAACATAAACTTTTTCCCGCCAGCGGTCTCAAGAAGCGCAACCCGTTCCAGGTGGGTAACCCCTGCAGCAGCCTTGAGCATCTGTAATGTTATCTCTCCCGGCAGACTGCCCCGGACCGCTGCATTAATCGTTCCCGTCATCAGATCGGAAACAAGGGTGGCATCGGGATTTGAACTCTCTGTCAGTCTCACATGGGGGTGACCCCGGGGGACAGATGCCACACCGGGGCGCGAATAACAGACAATATCGCAGGGAATATTTACCGTGCAGGCACTGGTGATGACTTTCTCCGCGTCTGCCCCCATGCCAATCCCTATTGTTTTTACCGAATTCGTCATGGTTCTGCCCCCGGCTGCTTCTCCCGTATAACCGATGTAACGGGTAACTCTGTCACGGATCCAACCATATTAAGTATCTCTCCTCACCGGATATTACAGGAAGGTTGTCAGGTTGTGTGATGAAGATGATGTTGGGTGAAAATTTTTTTACACTTATCCTTTGTTTCAGGATGATGATTCCAGCGCGTATACTGTAAAAATTTTTCCCGCTGAATTCAGTTTTAAAAAAGTATACTGTATCAAGGAATTTTTTTCCTCTTCTAATCGGTTTTTACCTTTTTACGATCCGTTTTTTCCTCAAGCAACGATGCAGCGAGCATTAACGCGTTTGTGTAATCAGGTGCGGCGCGTGAAGTATCAACGAAAATTCTGCTGATATTTACGACCGGCGCGCCGTGTCCGTGCCCGCCTCCCAGAAAAACGAGCATACGGAAGGCCAGATTACCGGAGATGCCGTCAGGTGCGATAATGAGGCCACAGGTCTCTATCGCATCCTCAATCAGGATCTCGCAGTGGGAGGAATCTGAAAGGCGGGCAATGAGTTCCGCATCGGCCATGCTGGCATCCACCTGCGGGTGCCGCCCGACGTCACCCAGCCTCCCCCCCGACAGGACGCCGACCTTTTCGGGAAGACCAAATTTTTTCGCAATGATCTTCCCTTTTTTGATCAGTTCGAGTTTTTCCGGGACGGTCCAGCCCTCATCCACACCAACCGGTGTCAGCAGGAATTTTTTCCCATGGGCGGTCTCCAGCAGGGCGATGCGTTCAAGATGGTCGACACCTTCTGCAATCTTCAGCGCCTTCAGCGTTGCATTGGATGGCAGGGTCCCCCGTACCGCGGCATCGATCTTTCCCGACATCAGGTCGTCGACCAGCGCCTGTTCGGGTTGGGCGGATTCGATGATATGGACCGATCTCTCAGCAGGCTTTTTCGTGACAACGCCGGGCCGGCAGTAACAGTATACTTCAAAGGAGCTGGAGACCGCAATGGCGCTGTCGATAACCTTCTCCGGGTCCTCGAGGATCCCGATCCCGACTCGTCTTACCTTGGCTGGCATGCAACATCCTCTTCAGTCAGGTGCATGATCCCGTTATTGATAAAGTCGAATACCTCTGTCTCATTGCCTTCGTACCGGATCCGCAGGGTCTTCTCATTGTCGACCGTGCCGATCGCTTTTGCCGTCATGCCGACTGCGGCAAACGTCTCAATGAGCTCCTGTACATGCTCCTTCTTCGCGGTCAGGATAAAGCCCATACCCGGGTACATCTTGACCCACTGCTCGAAGCTCATGCCGTTTTTCGCAAGATCCGGTTTTGGGATTTTGCCAAGATCGATCTCGCCACCTTTCCCGCTGATCTCGAGGAGCATTCCCAGCGTGCCGATGATGCCGGGGTTGCTGATGTCCTTGCCGGCAGTCACGAGGTGCTTCTCTCCGATCTGTTCCAGCACGGCTATCTGTGCCCGGACTTCGGCTGCGGACTTCATGGTGACCGAGTCCCAGTTGAGGGCACAGGAGGGGTGGACCCGCCCGTTTAAGTCAATAGCCGCAACAACCACATCGCCGTCCTGTGCCGTATGGCTGTAGATGATCGAGTCCAGCCGGGCAGATCCCAGGATCGAGACATCGATGACACTGTAGGGGGCGTCCGGGTGCAGGTGTCCCCCGACGATCGGGACGCCGAACTGTGCCGAAGCGTCGTGCATCCCCTTCACGACCTGCTCCTGTATCATGCCCTTGGACATGGAGAAGACATCCACCATCGCGATCGGCCGCCCTCCCATCGCCGCGATGTCGTGGACGTTGACAAGTACCGAGCAGTACCCGGCCCAGTACGGGTCTGCCTCCATGAGTTTTGACCAGATGCCGTCCGCAGCAAGGAGAAGCGCCTCGCCGTTGTGCTCGATCACCGCGGCGTCCTCTCCGAATGCGGCCACAACATGGGGGGCGTCAATCCTGAGTGCCTTGACCATATCCCCGATGGCATGCTTTCTCCTGACGCCCTCGTATTCCCGGACTACTTTTGCAATCGACTCTGTGGAGCAGTTGTGGACCACGACATCACCTGAAAAAACCCGAAACATAGTTTCGTGTATGCTTCATTTGAGTCTCATCAGAGATAATTTATTTGATATCCCGCCAACGTGTCTGTATGGACTGGGCAGAAAAGTACCGACCCGCACACCTTGCGGACATCGTCGGGAACACGACCGCCGTGCGGCAGATCGCGGAGTGGGCGAAGAGCTGGACGAACAAGTCCCGCCCCCTCCTGATCTACGGCAAGCCCGGTATCGGCAAGACCTCAGCGGCGTACGCGCTCGCAAGCGATATGAACTGGGAGGTTATCGAGCTGAACGCGAGCGACCAGCGGACCGCCGGGGTGATCGAGCGGATCGCCGGCGCCGGAAGCGTAACGGCGAGCCTGACCGGTGCCACGCGCAAGCTTATCGTCCTCGATGAAGCCGACAATCTCCAGGGAAATGCAGACCGGGGCGGGGCAAAAGCGATCCTTGAATGCATCCGCCATGCGCAGCAGCCGATGGTCCTGATCGCAAACGACCTGTACGGCCTCTCGCCGGAAATCCGGGCCCGCTGCGAACCGGTCCAGTTCAAGGCGGTCCCCGCCCGTTCCATTGCCCCGCGCCTCAAGTACCTCTGCGCTGCCGAGAAGATCAGCTGCAGCGATGCGGCCATCCATGCGATCGCGGACAGCGCCGAAGGCGACATACGGTCCGCGGTCAACATGCTCTATGCTTCGGCAATCGGGAGGGACAAACTCGACGACGTGCATGTCCACACGTCCCAGAAAGACGAGCGCGTCTCCATCTTCTCCCTGATCTCGGCCCTGTTTGGCAGGACCGGGGACGAAGAGCTGATGCGGCTCTCGTATGATGTGAACGATACCCCGGAGACCATCGAGCAGTGGGTTGAAGGCAGTGTCCACCTGATCGCGGACCCTGCTGCCATGGGCCGGGCATACCGGCACCTCTCGCGGGCCGACGAGTACCTCGGGTATACTTACCGCCGCCAGTACCACACGCTCTGGCGGTACGCAACCGCGGTCATGCTCCTCGGTGTGGCCGATGCCGCCGGGGGAAAGGGTATCCATACCCGCATCATGCCCCCCGAACGGTGGCAGAAGATGTCAACGGCAAAGAAACAGAAAACCATCCGCCTTGCCACGCTGAACAAGGTCTCCGCCATGATGCACATGCCCCAGAACACGCTGCGGGAGAATTATCTCGGTACGATCTCGCTCTTGATCGAACAGGACCCTGCCGGGTACGCCCGCGAGCTCTCGTTCGATACCGACCAGCTCAATTTCTTCCTCAATGACCGGGCCCGGTCAACGGAGATCACAAAGGCCCTTCTCAAGGAAGAGAAGGAGCGGGAAAAGGAGACCGTGCAGCAGAAAAAGGTGAAGAAGGAGCCAAAAAAAGAGAAACCCCGTGCTGAACCGGCGCCGGTAATTCCCTTCACTGAAACACCGCCGGAACCCCAACCGGCAAAAGAAGATCCTGTTGCTCCCAAAGAAGAACCTGAAACAAAAAAAGTGCCGGCAAAATCCCAGTCAACCCTGTTTGACGGGTTTTGATCCCCGGGCATACCGGTGGAGGAGCACCCCGCAGTCGATGCGCTCTCCTCCGTTTTCATAAACTTCGAATCCCATGTGATACACGAGGAGGTCGCACCCGACCCGTCCTGCAAGGGCGATAAGGGACGGGACCATCTCGACCGCCGGGCGGATCGCGTAGATCACGTCGGCCTCCTCGTAGAATGAGAGGTCCGGCTCGAATACATCGTCGATCCGGAACAAAAGCCCCTCCGGCAGGACAAGGTCCTTCACATCGGTACACCGGACCGGGATGCCCGCGGCCTGGATGACCTCTGCCGCATCCGGGTTCTTCCCGATCCCCACTTCGACGGGACTCGCGTAGTGCCCGGCGATGTACCTGCCGACACAATTCTCAATATGTTTATAGGAGCCCATTCCAACAGAATATAGCGATGCATGTCCATATTTTTTGGGATGCCTTGTCACCCCCCGGCCTCCAGATGCCGGTTTCCCGCATCATCTCCTCGGTACTTGGAGTCCCGACAACGGTGTCGGAGAACCATGTCCGGATGATGGGCTACGTAACAGCGCGGAAACAGATCGATGCGCAGGCGCTGCTCGACAGTATCCAGGCTTACAAGCACCGTCACGGGATTGACGATCCTGTCCTTCTTGTCGTCAACCAGGACCTTTTCAGGAACGGCAACAGTTTTGTCTTTGGTCTCGCCCGCCAGCAGGTAGGCGCCGCGGTCGTCTCGAGTGCACGGCTCAGCAACGAATATTACGGCCTGCGCAGCAACGATGACGACCTGATCGACCGGATCACCAAGGAAGGCGCCCACGAGATCGGGCACATGCTGGGCCTGGACCACTGCGACAAGCACGAATGCATCATGTTCAAGCCCGATACGCTGGACGAGCTCGACCGCAAGAAAAAGATGCTCTGCCCGGACTGTGAAGCACGGCTTGATGAGATTCTTTCAATGAATTTATCATAACTTTTTTTCTTTGTCTTAATCCTGTTCGAAACCTGCATGCATCGATCCGGTCCGTATCCGGACCCTGCCGGTTTTAAGAATTTCCGGTATGTCCCCGAAAAAAAAGATATACCGGCAACAGTAATAGTCCCGTACCTGGTTGCAGGAATCCACAGGAAAAAATGGGGCGCTGTTGTGCAATCACCAGTCCGGCCGGTGCCGGACATGACAATCCCGGTCATCCCGAGTGCAACGCCCGTCTTCTTGTCGCACTTTCCGGAGTCCCTCGCGGTACACCGTTCCGGTCTGCGGAACCGGCAACCGATGAGGATGTACATTCTGCACATACCCCCTATTACACCGCATGGCTCCGCCGGCGCTGTGCAGCTGCACGGGTCCCCGGTTACCTTGACGCCGATACTTATGTTGCGCAGGGCTCGTATGATGCGGCCCTCTATGCGGCCGGTGCAGCGATCATGGCCGTTGATCGTTCGCTGGATGGCGAGCATGCGTTCGCCCTTGTCCGGCCGCCCGGGCACCATGCCGAACACGACCGGGCCATGGGGTTCTGCCTGCTGAACAATGCGGCAATCGCTGCACACCATGCCCTCGGCAGTGTCGGGCGTGTCGCCATTGTTGACTGGGATGTCCACCACGGGAACGGGACCGAGCATGCCTTTTACGGCTCGGACCGGGTGCTCTATTGCTCCGTCCACCAGGAACACATCTTCCCCTATTCCGGCCGGACCGGCGACAATGGTATCGGCGCCGGTACCGGTTATACGATCAATGCCCCGCTCGAGGCCGGCTCCGGCATTGCGGATTTCGGCATGGTCTTCGCACGGGTGTTTGTACCTGCCCTTTCACGGTTCCGGCCTGATGTCCTGATCGTTTCTGCCGGCCAGGACACGCTCTGCGACGACCCGCTGGGTGGCATGGCGTTGCGTCCGGAGGATTTTTTCGTCCTGACAACGCTCCTTGTGCAGGCAGCGGACTGTCCGCTGGCTCTCGTGCTGGAAGGCGGCTACGGCCCCTCGCATGGGGAAGCGATCTCCTGCATCTTCTCGGCACTCCGGTCAGGAAAGGAGATGGACAGGGATGCTGCATATGGTAACCCGTTCGAAAGCACCCGGGCAACGGTTGCCGGACTTGAGGCACATCTGCACCTGATCAGACCGTTATAACTTTTCATGTATTACGAAGAGGGAAGGATCTCGATCTCCATGGTGCTGATCTTCTTGTAGACATTCTTCAGCTGGATGATTGGCCAGAGTTCATAGAGGAGGATGGTGACCGGTTCCCACATGGCAGCCCAGCCGATGATGAGGAGGGCATCTGCAAAGATCTGGGCAAGCAGATGGTTGTCAGCCAGGTATGCCGAAACCACCTGCCGGGCGACAAGTGCGATTGCGAGGAAGGTGAGGCCGATCAAAAGCGTCCACCTCCCGTGCCGGAACTTTTCCCGGAATTTCCGGTCCTGGACCAGCATCTTATATTCGAAATGTGAATGGATGGCGCTCGGGATCTTCTGTGCCTCATCACAACAGGAGACCCCGCCCGGCAGGTGAATAATAATCCGGAACTGGGTCTTGGAGGGAAAATCCTTAACGGTATCGACAATATAGTGCTCGGCTGCCGTATCCAGCTCCTTCTCGTGGAACGGGGCGGGATCGAACGAGTTGAAGAGCTGCAGGATCGAAGAGAGTTTTATCTCGATAAGGATCCTGCCGTCAGCCTTCCGGTACCGCGATTCGATCTCTGCCATGTTCAGTTCTCACGAGTTCTTTTGATCACAACATCCGATAAATCCATGTGTACGTTACAAAAACCGATTAAAGAGTTGGCATTCCTTCCGCGCCCCCGCTCTCATCCATAACTTCTCCTGCGGTTGATCGCATCGAGCGCATCCCTGATAATCTCCTGCACCTCTTCGTTCTCCATCCGGTATAACCTCCGGAGTGGTGCGATCGCCCGTTCATCCCCGATCTGCCCGAGCGCCCATGCCGCTTTCAGCCGCACCCGCTCGTCCTCATCCCAGAGTGTGCCGATCAGCTCTTCAACCGCGGCAGGGTCCCCGATCCGTCCCAGTGTCTCGGCGGCTTTCCAGCGGCTGGCCTCGCTGTCATCGGAAAGGAGCCCGATGAAGTGTGCCAGCCTCTCGTTATATTCGGGGGATCCTTCCGTATAGGGATTGGGGGAAATCTCATCGTTTTCGGATCCGGGGTCATCCATAGAATAACCAGCCGGTTTGAACTACAAAAAAGTATGCAGAAAAGAAGGAGACGGGATTATTCCTTGTCCTTCATGTACAGGATGCCGTCAGGTTCCTTGTAATCGGTCTTGATCACAATGGTGTTGGAGAGCCGGGTGAACATACGGAGCTTGGTTCCCGGCATTGCGAGCCAGCCGATGAGGCAGTCAAGCGGGAGGATGAATGTCTTGCCGAAGCTCTCGATTGCGGCGGTGCTGTAACGGATCTTCGTGCCGTCACGGTTCACGATTTTCAAGTTCATGACCATCTTGCCAATGGACTGGCCTCTTCCCTGGAACCCTTCCATGGCGGTCCAGTACAGGAAAAAGAACAGGGTCTGGAACCCGAACTCGAAGGGATCCCAGTGCTGGATATCGATATAAAAGGGGATTGTCCAGAACGGGGCAAAGATCCCGCGGACAATGTTGAGGAAGAGGATTACCATGCAGAAGTCGATGAGCCATGCCCAGAACCGCGTGCTCCACTTGGCCAGGTACAGGGTACGGCCGCGGTCCTGGCGGATACCACCGGATTCTTCAGGAGCGGGCTGGACCGTAACGGTACTGTCCTGTGCCTGTCCATCGGTAGCGGGTGCCTGAATGTCTTCTGTCATTTCCGGGTAGTTGTTGTCTGCCGGGATGAATGAAGTTTACTCTTTTGGGTGGGACCGGAAATCCTCAATCCGGGAAGAAACTATTTTATGGCGGACACAGTAACGTTAAAACCAGTGATACGCTTAAAACAACGGAGTGGCCTGTTGATATGACCGATGCAGTCATTACCGAACACGCGGGGTCCCGTCACGGGACCATCATGCGGTATTACCAGTACGGGAATGGGGGAGTCCGCGTACTTGACGGCGGAAAAGTCCAGAAGCGGTTGTACCGGTTCGACCCGTCGACCAATATCATGACGGAGCACGACCAGTCCCGCCAGGATAAGATCCTGCGCCGTTTTGTTTTCGATTCGTACGGGATGCTCGAAGAGACCTTTGCCTTCGGGCAGCCTCCGCGGACATTCAAGTATGAGGCCGGAGGCGAGCGGATCGCAGTCCGGGAAGGCGGCGACTATGGTGCCGTGGGGAAACTGTTCACGTTCGAAGAGAACGGGGTGTCAGAGACCGGCTGGGGACGGAACGGCGAGATCGAACGGGTATTCGTGTTTGAATCCGGCGATGATGCGATCACGGTACGGTCGGGAGGTTGGTTCGGCACGGTTGACCGGACGATCGTCTTTGAGTGGATCCGTGCCTCCGTGTTCCGAGAACCGGAAGCGTTCCTGCAGTTCCTGATGTTCACGGAATGGAGCGAGAGCGACCGTGAGGAGATCATCAACGAAGAGGTCGCGAAGATCCGGGGGGAGAAGAGGGGAGCTGCCGGCCAGAGCCCGTACGCCTACACCGGCACACGCCGTACTCCGGCAGATGGCGGCGGGGTGGCCGGACGCGGTCCCGGGTCCGGTGTGCCTGCCAGGGCTTCACGGGGCCGGTCCGATGACCCCGGTATCGATTTTATTCCTGACAGTGATGCACCGGCGCCGGCAGTCCCCCGGGGGCCATTGTCACGACAGAGTGCAAACATTCCCTTTGAGGAACGCCGGCAGCAGCGCGACCGCGATGCGCAGGGACGGTACACCTCCGTGAGAAGCGATGAGATCGCGCTCCAGGACCGGTTCGAACGGGTGCGCAGTGAGCGGGGAGAGCTCTCAAAAGGGCGGAGTGTTGAGATCCCCCTTGAGGAACGGTTCGGGAGCGCCCGGGAGAAGGAACCGTTATCCCGGGGGAGAAGCGTTGATATCCCTCTTGAGGAACGGTTCGGGGAATCCCGTGAGAAGGAGACGTTGTCCCGGGGAGGGAGTGTCGATATTCCTCTTGATGAGCGGTTCGAGAGTGCCCGTCGCGAACGGGAGAAGTTATCCAGGGGGAAGAGTGCCGAGATCCCGTACAGCGAACGCCGGGGCGGCAGGGACCGTTAAAAAAGGATATTATTCGTCGCAGCGGAGTCGTCCGCCCTTCGCGATATCCTCAAGTTCTTTTTCCTCGAAAAAGATCGTAACGATCTCTTTTTTGACGCCGGTGGTGCTGACCAGCGTTTCGGTGAATTCCTTTGTGATCCTGCGTTTCTGTTCGATCGAGAGGCCTTTCCTGCTTTTCAGAATGATGACGGGCATGGTAATACCTTGCCCAGATATTTGACCGGATGTTATTAACGGGATGTGGTGTCTCCGGGCCGGCCGGGTATCCCATTTTTGCGCAACCGGTTATGCCCGTATTGAGTCTCAAAAGCCTTGAAAGTCTTGTAAAACTTCCGGTTTTCCCATTTTAAAATTTATTCAGCCAAGCCCATGTCCTTTTACCATCCACGCTGGTATGTCAACGGAACCCAGGAAACAGCGAAGAATCCTTTCGGATTCTTCTCGTCTTCCCGATTCGAACGAACCCGTCAGACAATGAGAAGAGGAAAACAATCTTCGGGAATCAGTGACAGCAGGGAACATTTTTGTTCCTCCGGAAAAACGGAACAATGCGCCCGGATTGTCATAAAACTCCCTCAAAACTTTCTGTTTTCCTCTCCAGCCGGTTCATAATAAAAGCCCATTATCTGCCAGAGCTAAAGACCGGGATGTCCATGAGATTCTGCAGAATCTCGTGGACGAGAAGAATGACGGAGTCATTCTTCACTGTCAAAGGGGCCCCGATGACACATGAAGTTCGCAGGAAATCCGATCAGGTCGAAGAACACTGATGTGTTCTTCTCCTCTTCCTGGTCCGCGAGATAAAAAAAACCTCGCGGAGGTGAGGGAACGCGAAAGTGTCCCCCCACCTTTCTGATGAACCAGTCTGAAAACAAAGGAGTGATGAACAACGACAGAAAAAAGAGCAAACAACAACGAGGACCAGCCGGCCCCTGTCGGGTCCGGTGAAACGGGAACCGGCCCGGCATTCCGGGAAATCAACGAAGAATCGATGGCACTGCGCAAGAGGCCCGCACCGCGACTGGTCGAGCGGGTGACTGTCCTGAGGGGGCAGAGCATTGCCCGGCCGTTCACACCGAAGAGCGTACGACGGCGCCAGACCGAGAGGGACCTCTATGGCAAAGACCCCGAGATCTCGTACGTGAAGTTCGAGAGAGCTGCACGCGACCTTGTATGCTCGCTGATGGAGCGGCAGGACCGGATGAACGAAGAGATCTTCTACAAACTCAATGACCTCGGCTACCGGGTCGAGGACCTCGAGCTTGACCGGCAGGATGATGGGGGTGGGCGATGACCCGGGGCCGGCGCCCGAAGAATGCGCTCGATGAAGCCGTGGAGATCGCTGGGCGGCGCGGGAGTGTCGAGCCGGTGAGCGGCGGACGGTACCGGGCATTTGATTTCATCATCATTGAGCCGGATGGCCGGGTTGCGTTCGTGAAAATAAAACGCTCGCAGACCTCGTTCACGTACGAATTTGAGATCCTGCACAAGTACCAGCGCGAGCTCGCGAGCCTTCACCGCGTGGCCCTTACAAACGTGACTGCCCGGGAGTTCTGGGTTCGGTCCCCGAATGGGACCTGGCAGTTCTTTCTGGTCCGGCACGATTCCCTTCGGGAGATCCGGGCCGATGGGATGTATATCCCTCGTGAATCTCGTCCCGTAATGACGGTGGACCTGTCAGGGACGGATGGTGACGGGGAATAACCCTCTTTTTACTACCCCCTCAGGAGAGTCTCCCGGAATGGGCAATCCGGGCCCGCAGCGGGCTCCGATTTACCCATTTTTGATCAACTCCTGCAAAAACAGGTGCAGTTTTGCTCAGTGTTTCTGAAATATGCTGTTTCCTGGCGATTCAGGCCTACCGGGGCATTTTGCGAGGCGCTGTAAAACGCTAATGTACGCTAATGGGAGGCAAAAGTCAAGGGGGGTGTGGTGGTAGGATGGGCCGGATGAAAGGAGAATGGGTTTTAACCAGCCCACATTCAGCATAAGTGCGGGCGCCGATGTAATCGTCAGCTCCTGCATCTTGATAATGATCTGGGCCCGGTCACCAGGTTTCATTTTTTTGTGCAGTTCCCATAATCAACCGCTTCAAGAAATCCGTCCACCTGCGTGAGGAGGAACTCCGGATTAGTCCATGAGATCGAATGGTCGCCGTCTACAAGGACAAGTTTTGCCCCGGGAATTCCCTCAGCAAGTTCACGGGTAATCTTCATCGGTACGAACTGGTCTTTCGAAGCGTTGACGATCAGGGTCGGTGCCCGGATCTTCCCGATAACCTTCCTGCCGTCAAACTGTGCGACCGCATCACCCTGCCTGCGGAATGATTCGCGCGTCGGGGGATACTTCTGGCCGAGGATTGTTGCCATACCCTCCTCCATTTTTTTCTTTGAACCGGGAAGGTACAGCATCAGGGTCATCAGGGTTTTTATTACGAACGGGATACGGGTGAACCCCACGTGCAGGACAAGGCCGTTGACCCGGTCCGGGTATTTCGCTGCAATCACCTGGGCTACCATCGATCCCATGGAGATACCTACGATGTGCGCACGGCGGATACCCGCTGCATCCATTATTCCGATGGTCTCATCGGCCATCTGCTCGATCGTATAGGGGACATCGGGCTTGTCGGTCCTGCCGGTCCCGCGCTTGTCGATGGCAATGACCCGGAATTTCCGGGCAAAATCCGCGATCTCCCTGGAAACCGTTGTGATCTCAGTCCCCCAGCCGGGGATGTAGACCAGTGGTGTTCCAACACCCTGGATCTCGTAATACATGTCGATATTATTTACATGAACGATTGGCATTTTCTCAAAACACCCTTACACAATATATTTGCCCAAGAGCCGGATGGAATTCACCATATCCGGTCCAAGCGGCTAGCCAAAGATGATCTGGGTGACCCCTGCTTTTGCAAGGTCTTCGCATTTCTGTTTCACGATCTCCGGTGTCCCGGCAAGCGTGAACGCATCGATCTCTTTGTCTCCCACGAGTTCGGCAACCGTTTTAAAGTCAAACCGTGCCAGAGCCTCGCGGATCCTCATAACATTCTTCAGATCAAGCCCGTGACGGGCCAGCAATTCCGGCGGTGACCCGGCGGCGATGAAGCCCGCGGGAATCTTCGCAGCATTCCGGGCTTTCTTTATGTCGCGATCAATTGACATCGCAGTATATGCCCCGACATCGAATGTCTTCCGGCCGACTGCGTCGCATGCCTTCCTGATGATCGGGATAGCGATCTCAAAATCCTTCGTGTTGGACGCGTTGATCAGTGCACCGTCGCCGACCCTTCCGGCCAGTTCGAGAACTTTTGGGCCCTGCGCCCCCACATAAACCGGGATGCCTTTTTTACCGGGAAGTGTGACTCCGGTCAGCTTCGCACCATCATAGTCGAAATATTTCATGCCGGTTCGTTTCACTTCTTCCCCGGAGCAAAGCCTGCGGATCTGCGTGATTGCCTCTTCGAGCCGGGCCACCGGTTTCTCAGGCTGGATCGCCAGTTTCGGGAGGGTTGAGAGATCGCCCGGCCCAATGCCGAGCAGGGCACGTCCATCCGAGATCTCGTTGAGGGTACAGGAAAATGAAGCCATCCCCGCCGGTGTATCAGTAAATGCGTTCATGATCCCCGGCCCCATCTTCAATGTTGTAGTTGCCTGGGCGATTGCGGCAAGTATCGGGTAGCAGTGGCGGTTGTTGTAATGGTTCGTGATCCAGGCACAATCGATATCCTTGGACTCCGCGAGCCTGCTATAACTGACGACCTGCTTTACACCGACGTTTGCATTTGGTACAAATTCAATTCCGTATGTTGTCATGGAAATTCTCCTGCTTTTCTTTCATCTTTCGGGTACTTTCCCATCCTCGTTCATCTCACCACACGTACGGCACAAGACGATAGCGAACCTGTCCGCAATATTCCCGGTACCCGGGCAGTTCTTCACGGAGGGTCTTGTCTTCGAGATGTGTCCGTACGATGAACAATGCGACAGCAAGGACTGCCGTGGCCAGGGCCCAGTACGACCCAAGCGCAAGGGGCATAAAGAGGTTAACGACAATCATCCCGGCATATCCCGGGTGGCGCACGAACCGGTATGGCCCGTCAGAGACAACTGCGTGCCCGCGATCATTCTGGATACGGACCGTTGCGGAGAAGAAACGGTTTGTCCACGTGGCCCATACAATCAGGCAGTTTCCCAGCGTCAGGATTACAAGTGCAATCACTTGTACAGGCAGCGGAACCTGCCCGTACTGCCCGAAACGGATCGTCAGTCCTGCAACGATGAGAGTACTGAAGCAGATTACTGTAATGATGGAGACGAGCACCCGGTCCCAGCGTTTCGAATCCTTGTGCCGGCGGGTACGATCCTCAAGCAGGTCCGGGCTTGACCGTTGGATCTGTACAACGAAAACTGCCAGCGAGACAACGATGAAGGCCCACGCCATCGGCCAGTCGAGCGTCCCCGCAGAACCGAAGAGAAGGATTGCATTGATGGCCACGTAGATCACGCCGCCAAGAAGCGCGGATGTTCGCCGGGTCTTTGCCGGATCCGTATTTGCAGTCTGTGGGACGGAATTATCTTCCACGGGTATCACCTGCCGCTGGCGGGCAACGAATACCCGGTCCACCGTACCTGCAGGGTTCGCCCACCTGCCTGTATGACTTCAGTTCACCGGGACTTTCATAATCGGTTGTATTATTGCTGATGTTAGCATGGAACATTTTTACCTCCTTGAATTTTGTTCATAGTATCCACTACCACTACGTGATTCTTGAGGGAAACGACCGTTTTTCCCTTCGCGTTACGGAGTTTTTCTGGATTTCCGGATACCGGAATTTTTCTTTTTCACCGGATTTTTCCCCTCATCATGTGGATAGGCAATAGCACTGTCGATAAAGCGGAGATAATCGGCAACATACTGCTGGTATCCGATACCTTCGGCCTTAAGAAATGCTATCCAGTCCGAGTCCGTGCAGCTGATGCTCTTGCTGGAATTCATGATGTAACTCGCCATCACCCGCGGATCCAGATCCTCTCTGACCGATCCATCCGCGATGCCATCTTTCAGTACATCGCGGACGAGGAATACCTCTTTCATGAGGATCTCAAGGATTACCTTTGCAAGGGGATTATCAGTGTCCTTGAACCGTTCCGGCCCTGCGGTACACAAGAGGCGGGAAAATTCCAGGTTCTCCTGCGTGAATGCAAAACCCGCAGATAACATATTCATTACCCGCTCCCGTCCAGTGTTTTTCTTGTATGCGCAGTCCTCGAGTTTCTTGAGATGTATACGCATCTTGCGCAAAACGATCCCGAAGAACAAGGAGTCCTTATCCTCGAAATAAATGTAGATGGTGGCCTTGTTCATGCCGACCTTCTTTGCGATCTCGTCCATGGTGACGCTGGAAAAACCCTTCGCAAAGAAGAGTTCTTCAGCAGCGTCCAGAATATACAAGCGCCGCTGCTCCCGCTCCTTTTCGATCAGTTCCTGGAATGACATGGTAATCGTGTTGCATAACTCATGTTTATTATGCTAACTCACGGTTATGCATATAACCGGAAGTTATAATTGGATATTAAGGTTTTGAAAAACGGCAGCATGATAAAAAGGGAAGCAAATTTTCTCTCTCTGATTTTATTCGGACTCGCCGGCATCCAAGATCAGACAACCCGGTGCTCCCACGTCACCTTCGCCGAGGCAGCGGCCATCACGGCAACCGGGCAGTGCAGGGTCATCACATTCTTAACGACGGCTGCCACTTTCGCGTCATCCAGCCGGCCTTTCAGGGTGATTGTTACGTGGATTGTCTTCAGGATCTGGGGAAGCGCTTCGCTGCGTGTGCAATCAACATTCACCTGCACAGACTCCGGGGCAGTTCCCAAAGCGGTAAGATCGATCTGCGTCTTGATCGCTGCACATCCGCCGATGGCTGCGATATAATATTCCATCGGGTTGGGGATCTTCCCGCTCCCGCCCAGCACCGGGCTCGGTTCGAAGAAGATCTCGTTGCCCATGTTCGTTGTTGCAATAAATTTCAGGCCGCCGGCCGATGTTATGGTCACGGACGGGTTTGACATTCCGGTATTTGCGGGTGTCTTCATACGTGTCAGACTCTTTCATTTTTGAGTTCCTGTGCCCTTCCGGCAAGATCACTACCGTATGGATTTTTTTTGTGGAGCACAGTGTTCAATATCGGTTCAGTGTCACGGGGTACTCCCGGAATCGGAATCATTTCCTGTCATTCTGCATATCTCCCGGTCACCATATTCCCGGCACAAGCCGGTACCGGACCCGGTGCGTGTAATCCTCATACCCCTCAAGTTCCAGTTCGAGAGTCCCGTCTTCGAGCTCGGTCCGTTTCACAAGAAGCCCCGAAGCGATAATCGCCGGGATGAGCGCCCAGAGCGAGCCGAGAATGACCGGCTGGGTCAGGAACGTGAGAAGGAGCCCGAGATACCCGGGGTGCCGGACATAGCGGTAGGGGCCACTGGTAACCGGATGGTGGCCTTTCTCATCCTGGATCCGCACGATAAGCGAGAAGAACCGGTTTGAGATAATTGCCCATGTGAAGATACAGTTCCCGAAGAGGAACAGGACAAATGCAGCTGCCTGAACAGGAAAGGCGATCTGCCCTGTCCATCCGAACCGGAAGTCAAGGCCCGCCACAAGGAGCAGGAGTAGCCCGGTGAAGTTCATTACCCTGACCAGTTTCCTGTCATACTCTTTTGCACCGGCCTGTTTCTGCGTGCGTTCCATGATAAGACCGGGACTGATAGCCAGCATGGCAACCGTGAACGCAAGGAAAACAACAACGAGGATCATCCATGCCGCAGGCCATGCGACGGTGCCGGCCGACAGGAAGAGGATGGCGCCCATGAGGACGGGGACGAAGAGGCCGTGGAGGAAACCCCGGAGCCGGAGGCTGAAGGCGCTCATGTCATTTAGAGCTGGGCTGCTCATCGCAACCCCCGGGTCTCATAATACCGGTTACAACCATTGACGTGTACTGGTGGCATTTTGTCCCTTCACTCCATTGCGCCCGGGTGAACCTTTTCCGGGAAACCCAGGTACTCCAGTGCCCGGTTCCGAATCATTATCATCTCCGGTTCCGGTGAGACACCGGTTTTCGCCGGGGGGTCGACAAAGAGCAGGGAGAATGTCATCGTACCATTGACCCCGATCCCGCCCAGCACCAGCGGGTTGAGCTCACTTGCCGCCGGCAGGAAAACGAGCCGCTCCAGCCGGACTCCGTCAAAGGACTCCGGGACATCGATCCTCCCCAGGTTTGAAGGAATGAACCCGGGGATGCTATTTTCGAAGTTCCTGTTGAGGGTGAGGACGAAGTTGCCGGTGTCCCGGCTGAACCGTTGCAGGGCTTCCGTCCGGGAATATACTTCCGGGACTTTGTCGGTGAACATGCCGAATGCGGACATGGCATCGGTGAGATACGGGTCGAATGCCGGGATATTGAGGCCGGCAGGATCGGGGTTTTTTAAGAGTGTATGGATGGCGCCATGCAGCGAGACTGCATTTTCCCGGAAGGATCTTTTCGTGTTATAGGCAAACGCCAGCCGGACCGATCCCACGCAGAGGCAGAAGACATCGCCGAGCGGGGGATCTGCCCGCCTTCGGATATCGAACGGCACCATGATCGCCTGTTGCGATTTGGGGAATCCTCCGTTAAGCTCTGCGTGGGCCCCGAGACATGCTGCAGAGACTGCCGATCCCACGGTGATCCCATACTCCCGGCACAGTGCCTGCAACCGCCCGGATTCGTCTTTGTCAAATTCGAACAGGATAACCCCGGGTTTGCGTCCTTCCCAGTAGCCACGGTACAGGGCAGTGTACTCCTCCGGGCCGAAGCAGTGTGGGTTCTTGCGCCACTTCCGGTTGGCATAGGATGCAAAGATACGGGAGAATAGCAATTTAAAGGAAAAGCCGGCTTTGAAGACCTCCTGTGCAACGGGAGGCGTCACGAGCCGGATCTCCTGCCCGGGCTCTGCGTACCGCGAGAGGATGCCGCGGATGAGACCGGCAAGGGCCATCCCGTCGCAGATGCTGTGGTTGCACAGGACAAGGAAGTCAGAGACCTCCGGCGACTGCAACAGCACGCACCGGATGAGCGGCCCCCTGCTGATGTCGAACGGCTGTCGTGCCTCGCTCTTCAGTTCGTCCAGCCACTGGTGTTCAGATGTCCGGGGCGCGATCCGCAGCGGGACCTGCGGGACATCTTCTGACGAGAACCAGGCCCCGCCATCTTCATCGAACACTATCTTTGCCCGGAGCAGCGGGTGGACCCGGCTTATCGCATCGAGCGCCTGCCGGAACCGTAGTTCATCAATCGTGCCGGTAATCCGGGCCGCCATCATGACCGTGCATGACGGTGCCATAAAGAAGAACCGTTCGCACGGGGACATCTTCCGGATGCAGCCGGGAATATTCTCTGTGTGTGTCTGGGTAATTTCTGTCATGGTGCATCTCAATTTTTTATACCTGGGGGTAGAGCGTCACCCGGAATGCTCCGGGAATTCAGTGTTTTTGGTATTCCATCAGCCTGCCGGCGTCTCCGTGATCGGGGCGGTCAGGAACCTTCGGGAGAAAACTTCCTTTATCTGTCCGGGCATCCCGCGATGGCAGGCCGGATGAACTCAGGATACAGTTCCACGAGATCATCGTAATTGCCGACCATCTTCGCGTATCCCTGCTTCCAGCTGGGGTCGGGTGAGACGACAGTCATGGTGATCAATTGGATCAGAAAGCCAAGAGTGATCGGGTTCAGATCGCGCCGGATGGACCCGTCCTGCTGGCCTTCTCCGATTGCCTGGAACAGGTAGGGATAGTAGCGTCCCCCGATCTCCTGCATTTTCTGCTGATCCTCCTTGTCCATCCTGCGCATAATAAGCGGCCCGTGGGTGGTCGCGAGGTCGTTGTACTCGCGGTTCTCTTTTGCAAAGTCCACGAAACACTGGATCATGATCCGGATCTTCTGCTCCCCGGTCTTCCCTTTGCCCATCTGTCCGAGCAGGTACTGCCCGAACTCCTCCCATTTCCGGAAGACGATGTGCATAAAGAGCGAGTCCTTGTTTTTGAAATAAACGTAGATCGAACCCTTGGAGATCTCGACTATGTCCGCGATCTCGTCCATGGTGACGGCATCGAAGCCCTTTTTGTAGAAGAGCTTCTCAGCGGTATCGATGATCTCGTTCCGGCGCATTTCCTTCTCGCGCTGTTTCCTGTCTGCAATGGTCATACGGCTGTCCATACTGGCTCTGTGCCAGATTGACCCAGAGTCAATTATTGACTCAGAGTCAATAATATTAAAGATTTCTTCTTCGCAACCGGGCATGCGTTTTCCCCCCAGTGCCATCGTATCGTGATCTGTCAATCCATCTTGCTACCTCACCACTTCAAAGACAGTTTTACTCAACTACAGCATAAGCGAACGATAACAGGCTGTTCATTTCCCTGCCCTCGTTTTTTCCGAAGAAATATGCCTTCTTGTAGTCTTTGCTGGTAACGTTCCTGATTTTCGAGAATCCTCGTTGGGTGAGGAAGGTTTCGATCTCCCCCTCTTTTATTCCAGACAGGAATGGTTCTCCCACGTCCGTCACTCCCTTTTGCCAGTTCCTACCGGCTTCAAGTTCGCATGTGCCATCAACTACGGACTGGGGAATATAATCGAAAACAACAGCGCTGCTCCTGCCCGAATTATGCGCTATGAAGGATAACGTCTCGTCCACGGTCCCTGGCGGGAGGTACATAAAAAGTCCTTCCATGATAAAGAGGGTTTTTAAGGACCGGTCATAGCCGCTTTCCAGGAGCCGCTGGTCGAGCTTTTCGACTCCGATATCGACAGAAACATACGTGACATACCTCGGGAGCGATCCGAAAATCTCCTTAATCTTCTCCACCTTTCTTTTTTGTGTAGCCGGTTGGTCAACCTCGAATATCCTGACATTTTTCAACCCTTCGATCCGGTAGGCCCGGGTATCGTACCCGGCCCCGAGTATGACGAGCTGCTCCAGACCCTCGCCAAGGGAGGAATTCACGAGATCGTCAATATACCTGACCCTGGCTATGATCGAGTTGCGTACCCCAGGTACCAGACGCTCGCTCTGCGCCAAAAAAGCCCTGTACTTCTCCGGGTTATTGGTCGAAAATTCCAGCACCTCTCGGCTGATGAAGCAGATGGCATACGGGTCATAACAGACGCGTTCGTCCTCCGGCCTTCTTGACTCACCTACCCTCACCATGGCTATTGTCTCAGCCGTCTTACTGGGGCCTTTACTCGTTTTACTCATCCCGATTGTTTTGACATTGTTTGATTCCTGCATTTCTTATCCTCCTATTGAAGATCTCAAAACCTGGTCCCGAGATCATCACTTGATTACTCTTTAGAGAGTTCCCTCGCGACTGGCGGACGGCCCGGGATGCCGGTACCGCCCTTTGGTTGCGATGACGTTCATTTCCGGGCTTCTGTATAAGCGATCCTGGTGTCCATCACGCCACCTCACATCTTCAGCAGATTTTTATCGATCGCAAAGCAGTAACAGCCCCGCTCGCCCCACCACGTGCACTCCGGGCATGTGGTGTGATCCCGGGTACATTTCCGGCCAACCGCCTCCTTCGGGCAGTCGTCCCGTTTGGCACAGCCCCAGCAGCAGGTACCGGTAGTTCGTCCGAAGATGACGTCGAAATTGATCGCGGGGATCTGTGCTGATGGTTTCTTGTCGTTCATGCATTCGTCCTCATCAGATCTTCAGGATCTCCCAGTCCAGCACGAAATGCCTGCAGCCCTGTTCGTTCCACCGGGTGCAGGATGTGCAGATGTGTTGTTTCCTGGTACATTTCTTTCCCTCCGCTTCCGGCGGGCAGTCCTCTCTCCTTGTACAGTTGTGGCAGCAGGTGTATGCGGAATTTCCAAAAATGTATCCGGTATCCCGGTAGGTCCCTCCAAAAACCGGCTTGTGATTATCACGGGCCATGCCCCTCCGGATCTGGTATCGTGGCACAGGCAAGCGACATCAGGCCCGATACTTTCCGGTTCGCATTCTTCCCTGTGTAATACATCTTCGCGAATGCACGGGAGGGGATGACCTGAACACCGGAGTACCCGAGGCTGGTGAGGAACGGGACAACTTCTTCCTCATCAAATCCTGACTGGATCGGCTCGCCGATCTGGATCGTCCATTTCCGGATCTCCTGCCCGCCTTCTGCATCCGATGACCCGTCCGCAAGCGACTGCGGCACGAAATCGAAGAGTACCGCACTGCCGGCACCAGCATGCTCCGCGATCCCGGTAACCAGTTCCTCAACATCTTTGCGGGAAAGGTACATCATGAGCCCTTCAAGGAGGAACAACGTCTTTTTTGCCGGGGAGAATCCGGCCTCTTCCAGCGCCGGCCACCACGGTCCCTGCCCGATCTCATAGGGGATGAACGAGACAAAGTCCGGGAGCTGCCCGAAGATCTTTTTTACGATCCCGGTCTTTCGATCCTGCGTTGCCGGCCGATCGATCTCGAAGATCCTGATGTTTCCTTTCAGCGTGCTGATGCGGTAGGCACGGGTATCGTATCCGGCGCCAAGGATCACCAGTTGGGAAAATTCTTCTCCAGGAGCATTCTGCACAACATCATCAAAGTACCGGATGCGTCCCCGGATGGCATTGCTCCACCCCGGCATCTTCCGCTCGACCTCCGCTGCCAGCGCCTGCGTCTCCGCAGGGTGCTCTTTTGCCCATGCAATCTTTACCGGATCGAGGAACCGGATTGCATACGGATCGGAGAAGATCCGGATATCCTCCGGCAGCATCGATTCCGCGAACCGCTGCAGCGCGATCCCTTCCGCCATCGTACTCGGGCCGTCCGGCCTGGATTTCCACAGGGAGTCCATTCCATGTATCATGTTTAATCACATTCCCAATTGTAAAATAACATACTCGATAGAATGTATAAATACCAAACGGTTTGTATTTCGTCCCTATGCGATGTTTTTTACGTGTCAGGAATGAAGTGAATATGAGAAGCCATGCCCAAGGTCGTCCCGGAATACAAGGAGGATGCAAAACGCCGGATCATCGAGGCTGCGATGTACGTGATCGCAGAACGCGGCTGCGACCAGATGACGATCGATGATGTGGCAAAGAAACTGGGCGTTACCAAAGGTGCGGTGTACTGGTACTTCAAGAGCAAGGAAGAGCTGGTCGCAGCGGTCCTGAAAAAATTCCAAACAGATATTGAACGGACAACATTCGAATCATTTTACAACCGCCCTATCGAAGAGGTGTTTGCACAGCTGTTCGAACGGTTCTCCCTTACCGATGACCGGCAGCGGGCAATCTTTTTTGAGATGTTTGCCCTTGCTGCCCGGAATTCCGATGTCCGGCATGCAACCCGGGAATATTACATGGGACTGGTCGCAACCTTTGAAGAGGCGATCAGGAAAGAGAAGAAACAGCATTTCATCCAGACACATGCCGATCCCCATACGCTCGCGCTGCTGCTGGTCGCCCTGTACTCGGGCCTGCAGAATTATGAGATGGTCTGGATGTACCAGAACGAGATAAAGGATCTCTGGACCGAGGGGACGAAGATACTTCTCAAGCCCTCGTATACCGGGACGTACGGTGAGGACAAAAAATAGTCTTATTTTTCCAGGGATCCCCCTCTTTTTACCTCCTGTTTTGCGAGGCTCCCGGAAGTGGGGATCCGGGCCCTTTACGGGCTCCGATTTCCTGTTTTTTGATCAACTTCTGCAAAAACAGGTGCAGTTTTGCTCAGTGCTTTTAAAATACGCTCATTCGATAGGATTCAGGCTGAACGGGGAATTTTACGTGGCACTGTAAAACGCTAATGTACGCTAATGGGTGGCAAAAGTCAAGGGGGGTGGGGTGGTAGGATAGTCGTGAGGGAAAAAAGGGGGATTTTGGAGATCGGCCCGGAACCCCCTTGCGCCAGTCCTGACTCGAAGAACCTTTTAGGTTCTTCGAAGACCTGCGGTCTTCTCGTACCCCATCTCTGATGAGATTCGACACCCCCAAAGGGGGCGGATGCGCCGGCGATGCTTCGGCATTACCTGTATGGGAAATCCGACAGAGTTATGAAAATGTAATGCAGGGGTCATCGCAACCGGGGCGCCGCAGCGGCGGGGGTGAGCTGAAAACGAACCCCCAGGAGCGTCATAATTGATCTTAAATATTTTTTAAACAGATTTTTTAAAAAGAGGTCGACTCTTCTCCATGCAGGTCGCGTGCGGTTGGGCGGACCCGGGAGCGGATCTAGTACCGGCCCCGTCGTCAATTGCCGGAACCGAAAACAATGAGCAGTACCGGTACAAACAGGGCGGGCAATCTTTTTTCATCTCAAGCCTGCGAAATTATCTGGTACAGGTGAACACATGCACATCTTCGATCATCCAGGGCCGGTAAACACGGAAAGCGTTGTGAAAACCGTTAAGGAACATGCTCCGCGGGCGAAGGCGATCGTTGTCGCCTCTATCACCGGAGAGAGCGCTCTGAAAATTGCCCGTGTTGCAGGCACTATACCCGTTGTCTGTGTAACCTGCCCTCAGGGAATGGTGTGGGATATCGATGGAATGAAGAGCGGTGTGTTTGCGGATATCAAGGAGCTCCGGGCTCTCCGGGATACGTGGAACGCTGAAGGTCGCGAAAAAGTGCCGATGGAGATCACTCCGGAGAATAAAATCCTGCTCGATCAAGCAGGTATCCCGTTGATCCGTGGAACGATCCCCTTCTTCGGTCCGAGTTTCTCCATGCGAATCCATCTCGGCCACATCTCCTCTCTTGACATAATGGCAAAGACCCTCGAACTGTTTTCTCCCGGTACTCTGGTTGGCATGGAATGTGTTTTAATGGCAACGGATGCCGGGGTGATTTCCGAAGGCATACCGGTGATCTGCTGCGCCGGTACTGAACGAGGCCTTGATACGGCATGGCTCGTAAGGAGTTCTGCGTCAGCGAATATTTTCCATCCGGAACGGGGGTTCAGGTTCATTGAGCAGCTGGCAAAGCCCGGCATTGCCGTGAACCCGGAAGTTGGCATCGAATATATCCGGTGAATGGCTAGGATGCATGCGTTGGGCCGGGGCCGGGCTTGTGGTGGTTGGGCGGACCCGGGGCCGGATTGGTACCGGCCCCGTCGTCAGGTATTGAAACCGATCTACAATTATGGTATGGCCCGGGATATGTCGTGCAGGTGTAGGGAAGACCATGCCTTTTTTTATTGTGAAAGACCATCTTCTTTTATTGGAACCATGACATCGGCTGTGGAGATCAGGGAAATCCTGCGGAAATGCCTGCCCGAGATCCGGGAAAAATACGGCGTGACATCCATCGGTATCTTCGGCTCCTATGCCCGCGGGGAAGCAGTTCCGGCAAGTGACATCGATATTATTGTCGAATTCGATCGTCCTATCGGCTGGGAACTGGTCGACCTCGCAGATTTCCTTGAGACCTGCCTTCACCATAAAGTCGATCTTGTTATACGAAGATCCCTCCACCCGCTCATCCGGGATTCCGTCCTCGCCGAGGTTCAGTACGCATGAACGCCCGGTCTCCCGCATTGTATCTTTCAGAGATCCTCGCCTCGATGGAAAAGATCGAGCGATACACTGCCGGCATCTCCTATGAAGAGTTCATTGTCCGCGAGCAGCTCATCGATGCCGTTGAACGGAATGTGGAGAAGATCGGTGAAGCGGCAGCAGCAATCCCGGACGAAGTCAGGGAACGTCATCCCCAAGTACCTTGGAAAACCATCGTGGGCTTAAGAAACAAAGTTATTCATCATTATTTTGCCGTGGATCACGAAGTCATCTGGCAGATTATCACGAAGAATATCCCGGAGACAAAGGGAAAGATTGCCGTGATTCTCCGGGAATATTCCCGGTAAATGTTCCGGACCAATCACTTATCTGCTGGCTGCGTGCTGGGCGGGGCCGGACTCGTGGTGGTTGGGCGGACCCGGGGCCGGTTAGTACCGGACCCGTCGTGCTTCTTTGGTAGAGTGGACACTGAGGAAAGTTCAGAGAAAAATTATAAAAAATGTAGACTTTTGACAAAAAATTTTTCTGAGTTCATCATCAAAAAAACACTCATTTTAAACTACTATATGCATTCAAAATTTTCTTAGCTAACGCCATTTGCTCATCTTTGTCCCCAGAAAAAATTGTTTGAGCATCTATATAGTTTAAAATTTCCTCAATTTTTTTATTTTGAGCTGCTAGCATATATCCAAAATACCAAATGGAATGTCCAGCATAGTTCACTACATGAGGTTCATTATAGTATCCTGCTGTTTTCATGAAATTCTCGAAATTCTTTTCATTTTTAATTAATTTCTTATCTAATTCATCAATTGTCCGAATATTAAAAAAATCACAAATAACGGAGATATTTTCTGGAGTATTATTTTCAAAGTCGCTTTCTTTATCTGAGGGAAGAATTATTCCGCCAATTTTTGAATCAAATCGTTTTACGGTTTCAGAAGTTGCGATGTAATTCTTAATAGAAATGATGTTAACTGGTATATTGTTGAATGAATGTAACATTTCTTCCTTAATCTTCTTTGTATATTCTTCAATGTCATTTTTTATGACAATAAATTGTTCATCCGCTAACTCCAATAAACCCGCTTGTCGTGAGAATTTTCTTCGTATCTCATCCGGAATGCTAAATTTTGATTTATATCCGAAATCATGTTCAATCTCAGCCCATGCATGTTGTAATATTGATCGTACTTGAACTTCGCACATCAGCCCTTTAAACTTTTTAAACTCAGTTAATCTTACTCGCTCATGGGGTAACTCGACAATGTAATGAAGGGATAAGTATCCAAATCTATCTGGTTCCAAAATCTTTCTCTTATCGATTGAAATTTTTTCGTTGACTTTGAAATTCTTTTTAATAATTTTGGCGACCTTATCCACATCATTAGAAAAAAAACAAATTATTCGAACGCCAGATAAATCTGAAATATCAGTAATTTTTTTGTAGATTTTGCCTTCTTTTTCAATTTTAGATTCCAGTGAATCAACACTTTTTGTTCTAGAGGTGATGGAATGTGTATTAAATTGTTCTTCGCTTAGTAATTCTCTGATAAGATTTTCCATCTTTGAGGTAAATTGTTCATATAAAGGTCTTTTTTCCGTATATGTATTAATAATTTCAATAAAATTGTCATTATCCATTTATGCGAGATTACGTTTTCATATGCGATTAATGTTGGGATAAAAAAATCAATGCTCGCGTTCGACTCACAGTAATCAGAGGGGGCCGCAGTAGTACGTAGGGGTATAGACAAAGAAAATTATCGAGGTTGAATTTATCATCGCGAGATTTTAACCATAATATCCACTAAGCCATGGAGATAATATTTGTCTTTTCGCGTCTTCTACTAATTTTATTGATTCATTCTCGTAGACATATCCGAAAAGATCCGTCTTAACATAGATTATCGCACTCGTTTTTAGCGGTTCATCAGTTTTTAATAAATGAATAATGTTGACAAGATCTGCAGTATTGTTGTGAGAATGAACGCACCCATTTTTTATCAGAACTTTTTTTGTGTCGGGAACAATTGCATTGAGTAAAAAAAGTGCCCCAAGAGCATCAAGAACTGTTTTGAGTGTTGCCCTATCTTGATTCTTAAACCGATTATGCTTAATTGCGGTGTAATTAATCCACCATTCTGGTGGCTTGTTTGATCTCCAATTTGAAAAAGGAGTAATCGGGGTAAATGATGATAACTCGTAAATCGTTTTCTGAGATAAATGATGGATTCCTTCGAAACAATTCCTATACGTACTCATATTGTTTTTTCGCGGATTTTTAGGATCATCACCTAAAATTACGGCACAATACGTCCCGCTATTGAACATGTTTTTCAAAAAAGAATCGATGATACTTCCCGTATTATTCAACAGATTCCCCAGTGGGGGTGACCAGACGTTATAATGTTCTTTTTTCAAAGGAACTGATTTTGAATATTGGATAAACTCACGTTCAAGGTCCGTGTAATAGTCCCAAGCTAGTAAAGGATCGGAAGGTTGTATTTTTTTCCATCATCTACTTTCATGGTCAAATATTTTCATCTCTCTATTTTAGAAACGTCTAAAACTGCATGAACAATTGAGCCAAATAGGATACCGAAAGCGTCACCAATTGAGATTTTTGCGCATTCGACCGCCCAAGTTCCAATGAAATTCGTTAATTCAAACGACATCGCGGATATATCGGTTGACGGATGAATTGTTAATGAGAAAACCGCACCCATAATAACGGTTAGCAGAACTAATCCTCCAAACACACCCGGCACGTCGAAACCAAATAAGGAAATGGCAACCAAACTGAGAATGAAGCCGATGAGTGCCTCAATGAAAATTGAGTTGAGGTCGATTTCTGTGCTGAAACTTTGCTTATAAGGAACAGGTGGTGAACTGACAATAGCAACTGTCGTTGTTGAGTGTATTGGTAAAAAAGACGGCTCAGTATAGTTTTTCTTATTCAATTCTTTCTGATATTCCTCGAAGCTATTGAAAAAAATCCCTGAGAAGTATAATTTATTCTCGTGTTCATGGATTATTTCCTTTTGGTCAACATCTATAGCGATCCACGTGTTATTGATCGGATCGATTTCTGCCATTATCCAGATTTTATTTAAAGATGGGCGGTATCCAATTTTTTCTGGAATATTTGCATTTGCAAGCGCATCCCAAACATCTTCTGTGCTGGCGCCAGGGACAAGAATTTTTGAGATATTTTCTTCAAGCGAATTAGTATAGTGGGGGGGACTTTGGGTACATCCTGAAAAGAAAAGGAATACTAGCACAATTAGCAGAATTGGAAATTTTTTTCGCATTGAAGAAAATAGAATGCTTGGAATAATAAGAGTTATTGGTTACATCCTTCCCGTTGTTAATTCAAATTAGAAAATTCCCCCCTTTCACTTTCATGCCCCAAACCTTACTCCTTTAACTACCGGAGCTAAACAGACTGAGCACCAAGCATGAAAGATATCATCATCAAAGGTGCCCGCCAGCACAACCTCAAAAATATCAATGTCACGATCCCCCGGGATAAGTTGGTCGTCATAACCGGCGTCTCCGGCTCCGGCAAATCCACGCTCGCGTTCGA
>Ga0153915_10000246_pt1 | contig 48581 bp, 93 predicted proteins | sample Opewatmetagenome_2_FD_107003 | JGI IMG/M metagenome (GOLD analysis project Ga0153915, IMG submission 107003) | Freshwater wetland microbial communities from Ohio, USA - Open water 3 Core 3 Depth 3 metaG | ecosystem: Environmental > Aquatic > Freshwater > Wetlands | place: USA: Ohio, Lake Erie...
AAATTTATTTTTTTGGTAATTTATTTGGAAGTTATATTTTTTATCCTTACCTTTGTTTCAAATTTACAAATTTTATCTCGCATTTACAAATTAAATACTTACTTTTATGGAAGATAAAGAATTATATTATCGGTTAAGTTGTTCTAAAAAGGAATTTAACTTTACTTCAAGAGGAAGTAGTGTTTTAATAACACTTAAAAACGGTAAACAAGCAAGAGCATCAGTAGAAAAATGTATCGGGGGATATGCAGATGTGAAATTAAACGGAAAAACCGTTCTGATAAATTCTAATTTTAAAGTAATCTAAATAATCATGAAATCAAATCAATTTTTAGAATGTGCAAAAACAGCGTTTTCTGATTTAAAAATAGAAGCAAACGAAGACCAAATAGAACAAGTTGCATTATATTTTGAGCAATCAGTTGAAAATGAACACGATATTTGTGATTTAGTTTTTCATAATCCAAAAAGCCAAAGTAAAAGTGAGGATTACTACAAAGGTGAAATTGAACGACTTGAAAGAATAATCCAAACTTATGAAAATTCAGTAAAAGAACGTAGAAATTGCAGTAAGGTTTGGACTGAAAACGGTCGTGTATTTTACGAATAGAACATAACATTTAATATAAACATAATCATTAACTTATTATGGAAAATAACAGTTATCACAACGAAAGTTATTTATTAGGATTAAAAGATGCCGTTAAGCAAATTGAAAATGAATATGATTGCTGTAAATTACAATTTGAAGGACAAGAAAGCACTCTTTTAATAATAAAATCAGCATTTAGCAGGGCTATATCTTTAATTGAAACTAAAATGATACAAAGTAACTCAAATATAACAATAAATCAATTAGTTAATCAATTTAATCTATTATAATATACACTAATTAATAATATTAAAAATATAAAAATCATGGGATGTTTTAGTTTTATTTGTCAAAAATCAAATGAACCTGTTTTATCAAGTTCATTTTCTGGTGATGCCGTTCATTTATTTTTATTAAAAGAAGGTAAAGTAATTGAACACATGTTCGGCAATTATGATAGTTATGGGCGTGTTTTTACAAACGAATTAGATGAAAGTTTTGAATGGAAAATGGAATGGAATGATGTAAGTGATTTGATGTTCTCAGAAAATAAATCAGATGGTATTTGTGCAATATTAGCACCATTTTGGAAAGAAGGTGACCCTTATCCGACCGAAAGAAGTGAAGACGACCCAAATCAAGGTTGGGGTAAACATGGTGAATTAATGGGTTATTGTGGAAATGATATAGGCGAAAAAGTTGAAAATCCATTTCATCGTATTTTTTAAATTATACCTCTATATATACACTATTAAATCAATAATCATGTCAACTCCTGGAATAATATCAATTGTAAAAGAAAATAAAGTAATATTCAAATGTGTGGCTGGTTGTAATGGAATGACTGCAACCAAAACGGCAAATGAATTGAAAAAATTAAAAGAACCAACATTAGAACAAGTATATGAAATTTGTTTTAAAAATGATTTTGGTTGTAAAGATTGTTTAATTGTACAATCAAGTGATAGTTATAAATGTGACGAAGAAGAAGATGAATTGCCTGAACTCTATAAAACTAAATTTCAAGATGCACGATTTAACCCACGTTGGCAGTGCGGAATAGCTTCATACATAGAAGTTATCGAGTGTAATGGACTATAAATAATAATTAATTAACTACTAATATAATGAAAAAGAAAATTAATCTTAAATTTAGCGAACCTGACAAATATGACCAAAAGCATTGCATGACTAAATTTGATGAGATTTTATTGAAAACAGATTATTTAAACACTAATGACAGATACGAAGTTGAAATAGACGGCAAAATTAATAAATATACACTTGACTATCGGGATACAGGTACAATTGGATATGCAAGTATGAACGGAGAAGAAGCTATAAATGGTCAAATGGTAAATGTTTCTATTGATTGGAGTAAAGAAATCAAAAAGAGAGACTACGCAATAATAAATTTTTGTGGTATAATTAATCACAACAAACAAGAAATGAATGTTGCTTTTTTTGTTAATTGGAACTTTGGAACTTAGAAAATTAATCTTTTAAACAATCTAATTAAATTAATATGGAAGATATTATTGAATTTTCAAATCAATTACAAGGCTTAATTGAAGAAAATAAAAGACTTAAAGATGAATTGAAAAGAACCGAAGAATGGTTTAAATTAGCAATTTGCCTGAAAGGAAACCTACAATTCAGAACTATCGAAAATGCAGATGAAGAAACTTATAAGTATTTTATCAAAAATACATCCATTTCGTATGGAGGTAATAGTTCCGGTGGATTAGAATTAGTCTGGAATAAACAAATTCCAGTAGAATATAATGGAAGAACCGTATCAGGTTTATTGCCTGTTGAATTTGAAGAAATTGAAAAAATATTTAACAGCAAAGTTTGACAACCAATGAAACTAAATGTATTTCATAGTTACAGAACAATTGAGATAGAGGCTACTTCTCTTTGTGATACTACAAGGAATAATATCACAGCAGATACACAATATGGATGGATAGCACCATACGAGAATCTTTTAACGTTTTATTTTAAAAATGTTAAAATGTTAGAAGAAGGCTATCCCGAAGTTATTACGACTTTTGTAAAAGATGCTTTAAGTTTGTTATATCCAGAAAAAATAGATTCTTGTGATTGGCAAAATCTGAAAAAGAATATTATGTATGTCATTAGCGGTCATTTTTATACATTAGGAGTGAAAGAATCTGATTATTATATAATTCAAAATGAATCAGATGAAGCAATACAAGAATTTTTAGACTTTAATATATATCCTCATAGTTTAGGGGATAACTACAAATATCAATAATACAGTTAATTATAAAATATGAAAAATATACTCGAAAAATACTGTACATTATTTTGTACTGATTTATATGAATTTAAAAATATGACATTTCTATATACCGAAAATGGTGTATATTTTTACATTCAAGGTGATGAATCTTATGAAACTCCATTTACTGACGAAATTAAATTAGAAACATTTATATTAGCTTTGCCTTAATTGGCTATAACTATTAATAATATAATTAATTATGGATTTGTCTAATACAATAAAGAAATTAATTTCTGATACGAAAGAAAGTAAAATTATTTGGAAACGAATCAGTAGATTATCTTATGGGTTTATTCGATCAGAAATTTTTTTTGAAATATACCAGATTGGAGAAGGGAATAAACCAAATTTTAAATTAATTATTAAAAAAGAATCCACTGAAAAAACCATTTTAAAAATTGATGGGGCGAATGATAATGTGAGAAAAGAATTAAATGAATTATATTTGGTAGTAAAAAAGTGCGAATATGAAAATAAGGCTAAATTAATGAATGATATTATTAGAGATAAAGATGGAGATAATGATAATTTAAAAACTGAACAAAAATCTGATATACATGATGCCATAGAACTTTTGTTTGAGTTTGTTGCAAACGACTCGAAGGCTGATATAACCAGAATTGTTGCAGGATACGAAAAAGGCAAACTATCTTTTTATGAACTTGATTTAACAGAGGAAACAGTTATAAGATATTTAAATATTGTTTCTATAAATGATTTATTAATTTATAATCAATAACTTATGAAAGTATTAATAATTATCAATTTTTTATTTAACCTAACTATTGTTGGTTATTTGATATACAAATTTTTTCCATTTTATATATCAGTAAATAGAACTTTTTGGTGTAAAAAAATATACTCTTTTACATTAATGAAATACACTTATAAAGATAAATATTCTTATTCTTCTTCAATAGGCTTATTTAGATTACCAATTAGAAACTATCGAAAAATGATGGAATGGGATGATAAGATGTTTAATACTGGTGAGTATAAGCGTTATAGCAAATAATACTATTTTAAAATATAACAATTAATTATCAATAACTTATGACACAATATAATGGTATAGACTACCAAAAAACGGCAGATGAGAATATTCAGTTGTTATTTGACCATCTTTGTATTGAAATTGTCAAAAATGATAAATCACTATTAGAGTGGGTTAAATCCTTAATGTTTAGATATATTGACCTTCAAATAAAAGAACTAACTATAACAGATAAAGATAGAGACCCTTTATTAGTATTAGTTCCAACTTGGGTAAATATACAAAAAAACATAGACATCTTCTTTAATAACCTTTAAACAAACACCTTATGACACCAAATAACCCTCAGAAATATAAATATAGTGATAAACCATTAGAACACAGGTATGGAAAAGTTTATGAAGGTAATTTACTATGTGATGAAGATAAAAATAATGATCCTGTAAAAATGTTTACTACAGGACTTGAACAATCTTTTTTTGGTTATTCAGGAGCACCAGAATATGAGGCTTTTCCTTTAAGACAAATATTTTCAAATACACATAAACAAATACCTTCCGAATGGGATACAGGATATATATCAACAAAAGATTCCTATGAGTATATATCAAAAAACAAAAAGTATTTAGTTGCTGCACATTACGGCAAAGATAAAACTATAAGAAAATGTTTTCTTTATTTAGGAGGTAAAGAATGTATTTATGTTTATATCTATGATAGGGTATATGATATATTAAAAGACCATTTTGCTGTTGGATTGCTTTTTAAATATAAATCCAAAAGAGTAGAAAATTTAATGGACTATTTTATTAAATTAGTAATCCCTGTAATTGAAAAAAAAGAAAATTATTTAAATGTTCTTGTGAGAGACCATGCAGGATTTGGTTTGCTCAAAAAAGAAATTGTTTGTCCTGAAATAGATTTTGATATAAATTATAATGAGGATTTTACTCCAATAAATAAATTAATAATAGAAAAATTATCTGTCGAAAATTCAAAAGGTTTAGTACTACTTCATGGACTTCCAGGAACAGGTAAAACAACATATATTCGTTATTTAATAAATAATTTAAAAAAACGAATAATTTATATTCCACCAACTCTAACAAATGTTATTGCTGACCCTGAATTAATAAAATTTTTTATTATATATTCAAATTCAATTTTAGTAATAGAAGATGCTGAAAATGTTTTAATGAAAAGGAATTCTAATAGTTCTCAGGCTATTGCTAATATTTTAAATTTATCGGACGGCTTATTAAGTGATTGTACAAATATACAAATAGTTGCAACATTTAATACTGAACTTTTAAATATTGATACCGCTCTTTTACGCAAGGGAAGGTTAATTACAAAATATGAATTTAAACAATTGGATGAAAAAAGAGCTTTAAAATTGAGTAAAAAATTAGGAGTTAAAATTGATGGAAAACATACTCTTGCTGATATTTATAACGCATCTGATAAATCATTTACTAAAAAGACAAGAAAAATTGGATTTAAATAATTTAAAATAAGAACATTATGACACCGAAATATATAGAATTATCAGTAGCAAAATCACAAGAAGAAGTTGTACATCTTTTCACATCTGAACATAACATAAAAACATTCAGAGAATTACAATATAATTGGATGCTTACTGATGAAGAAAAAAATAAACACCCAAGAAGTGATGAATTTGTAAAAGCTGTCCTTGACTATGGAGAAGCTTTTACTAAAATTTATGAAATTCTTGGGATAGATTTTAAATAATTTAATATCATACTGTTATGAATGATAAAAAAAATATTACAGAAATCGAACAATTAAAACAAAAATTAATTACCTTTGCTAAAACAAATCTGTCAAATACATTAATTGATGGATTTCTTTATTGTGTTAAATACAATAACAAATATTATGTTTTCAGTGATATTCCAAGCTTTTTTACGGTAACACCGTATGAAGAAATAAACGAAAAAGAATTCCAATTATTACAACTTCAATCTATTGATAGATTTGAAAAGGAATTCTTAACATCAATGGAAACTGTACAAGCAGGCAGGATGTTTAAAATTGAATTTGATGTGAGATGAGTGATAAATTAACTTCATTTGAAACCGCTAAATTAGCTTATGAAAAAGGATTTAATGTTAATGGCAGTGGCATAAATGTAATTGTGTATCGTATTGATGGCGTATTGACTGTCAAAAAACTTGGTCATCAAAAAGAACTACCAGAAAAACTTGATAAAGGGGTTATATTAGCTCCTACTCAATCAGAACTTCAAACTTGGCTAAGAAGCAAAAATATATTCGCAATAGTAGAGCCATTATTCACTTTTGCCACAGCGAATCATATTGGCTTCTATGCAGCAGTATATCAACCAAACTTAAATGAAGCAAACTTAAAAGAGTTATACTATTCTCTTGAATTTTATGGTACTTATGAAGAAGCATTAGAAAAAGCAAACTTTGAAGGTCTTAAGTCATTATAAATTTGATTATGAAAAGAGTAGTCCTAAAAATAGATATAAAAGATAAAAGAGGCAATTTAAGTGTAGGTGACAAAGGAAAAACAACATCAATAATAGCACATTCTGACGGTTTATATCCTGTTTGGTTTGAAAAGCATAGAAAAGAATTTTACTGGTATCCTTTATTTTTAAGTAAAGAAAATTTTGACTTCATTTAATAATTATAATAAAATCTGATTATGAAATATTTTTTAATAGCATTTTTATATATCTTTTTATATACCTTTTTAACAATTTATCTAATATTAGAGAGAATTGTAAAAGTAATTTTTAGTATAGCAATAATCCTTTGGGATTTTAAATTTATTAAAAAGAGACATTCTTTTTGGAATAAAATTCATTTTGCACTCTTTTCCACTTATACGTTAGACTTTGATATGTTAGAATTCAATAATTTAAAAGATTATTACAATTTGGATTATAAAATTAGATTTGATTATGAAAAAGAAAGAAATTGAAATCAATATAGGAACATCAATAGGCAATATTCAAAATGTCAAAGTTGATAAGCCTTTTGAAGAACTAAGATATAAAGATATTTGTGATATAGTCGAAAAACACTACCCTAATCAAAAATTTACAATTATAGGTTGGTGCTTAACTCCAAAATCTTAATTTCAATGGCAAAAGCCAAAACAAAAAAACCTAAGAAGAAAAAAGAACCTATATCTATTAATAAAGGTAAGGATAACTTATTTCTTTACAGACAGTTTAAAAGTTTATACTACAAGCAATGTAAAGAAAATAATTCCTTATGCACCACTTTTGAACTCAAAGAAAAGTGGTCTAATTTTAAGTCAAGTCCTGAATTTGAAATAGTTAACACCCAAAAAAAGAAACTTGAAGAACTTGACATATTCCAACAAAAATTAATTCCTAAAAAAGAAATCAAAAAACCTGAAATTCAACCAGGACATCATTTTTCAGATTGGTTTCTTATGGGTGAATATATACAGGAATTGTATCAGGAAAATGAATTAAATCCAGAAGATACCATAACTATTCACATGGGTAATTTAATCTCTGCAATAGAAGATGTAGGATTTAATTATAGTTCCGAATATACTTATTCTGCCAAAGTAAGTGATTTTGAGAGGTACTGGGAACATCAATTAAAATATGTTTTTTACGATACACTTCACGACCCAGACTTCAAGAAAAAATTTGAAGATAAATATAACCTTAAAATAGATTCACCACCACCTGTAATTATTATAATGTTCAAAGGTGATTCAATGCTTATAAGTGATGAACTAATTGATTATAATAAAGAAGAAAACACTTATAACATTCATTATGAATTTCAATGGACTGAAACGCAAATAAATAGGGTAATAGATAAAATCAAGAAAGAGGAACTACCTGAAAAAGCAAAAGAAGAAGAAATAAAAAAAGTTCCTGAGAGTGAGGCAGTTCAAATTGAAAGAATAAAAGAAGCTGGAAGGTCAGAAGAAAGAAAGATAATAGAAAAACAGTTAGATAGATTATATAAATCCTTTGAAGACGGTAAGATTAAATGGGAACAATATAGAGAAGCAGAAACAGATTTGTTAAATAGATTACAAAACATAAAGTAAAGTCTATGCAAAGTAAAACTCAAAATATTACAATGTTTAATAATGCACTTAAAATGTTCATTGACAATAAAATGAGTTTTACAGTTATAAATAAATCAAGTCGAAAAATTATTCTATTTCCAAAAGAAGAAATAGAATTTGTTAAGTTCGGAAAAATGGCACAGGGTATATGGTTATGCAAACAAGTTCAGGATTGTTTGAATAAAATTGAACAAATAGACCAATTACAAAGGCAAACCGAAATACTAAGCGTTAAATTAAGAAATTATACTTTTACACATAACCAATACCCCTTCCGAACCTTTTTTAATGCACAATTCATTGAGAGAGTAAAGACTATTCCTGAAAAACATAATTTTATAGACATAAATCATTGCTATTGGCGAACAGCTTACCTTTTAGGATATATAACCGAAAAAGTTTATCAAATGGGATTACAGGATAAAATTTCAAAAGAAGCAAGGTTACAGGCAATAGGACATTTGAACGCAAATAAGACTGAAGAAATATATATTGATGGACAGCTTAAAATATCTAATGATATAGCAAACATAAAGTTTAAAATGGCTTATTACAATATCTTAGCTTATATAGAGAATTTGTATATTGATACTTTATATAATAGTCAACCGGACAGTTACGAAAATAATTATTTCTTCATGACAGATGCCTTTTATGTTAATTCAGACTACACAAATAATATAAAATATATACTAACTAATAACGGATATAACTTTAAAGAACAACAAGTAATAAGCCACTTAGAAGGCAGAAAACTTATAGTAAAAGGTGTAAAAGAGAAACAATACTATCCGAATAATTTACTGATAAATTAATACTTAATACTATGTATGCAGATATAGCAGGAGCTTTACAACAAATAAATAAAAGTTGGAAAGTATTTGAACACAGAGGACAAAGATTGTCCAAAGAACAAGTTATTAAAATTTTGAAATACGGACTTTCAAAAGGATATAAATCAACATCAGAATTATCAGATGATGAAATTGATAAGATACTTTGTTTAAATGTATCATAACCTAAATAAAAACACATGACAAATCAAGAGCAAAAGACGATTAATCAATTACATGATTTGATACGTCAATTACAAACAGAAAATAATAAATTCAGAGATGAATTAAGTCAACGTGTTTTATGCGTTGAAAATAAAGTAGAGCAAAAACACTTACCTTTAACCTTAGAGAAATCAATAGAACATTCAATAAATGATGTTTTGATTGAAAGTTTAAAGAAAACGTTTACAGGTTATAATTCACCACTTGAAAAATATGCAAATAATGTTATAGGCAGGTATCAAAAAACAATAGAAGATGTATTTGACAAAATTGTATCAAATGGCATTAATACCCCTGAATTTGAAAATTCCTGTAAAGAAGAGCTATTAAAAAAGATAGTAAAAACAGTAATTTCTGGTATAGATGGCAGTGTTGATAAGGTTATTAATCAAATGAAACAAGACAGCGTTTTTCGTTCAAAATTAACATTGGCAGTCAATACACTTGTTACTGAATTTCTGAATAACCGCTAAATCCTAAATATAAGCACATGGATAAAATAATTAAAAGAACAGAAATTACAGATAAATATTGTCGTGAAATATTAGATGTAGAAACACACCATAATCACGAAATTATTAGAGATGAAAAGGGTACGCTTAGATGGAAGCCTAATCTGGATATAGAACCTTTTTTAAAAAATATATCATTAAATGATTTATGCCCATTACTCCATTATTTAGGATATGGAAAAAATTCAGAAGTGTATCGTAAACTTTATCGGGATATGGGATATTCATTAATTGGCTATTGGGAAATATTTTATTGGGAAGTAAATAATGATAATGTTTCAAAGTATGTTCCTAATACTCTATAACATTTAAATAAAAACACATGAAAGGGATTGAACTTATAAACAAAATTAAAGAAACTAAATTAGAGGATTGCGAAATATCTGTAAATTTTAGTTTTAATGGTAATGGTGCATATATAGCTGAAATTAAAAATATTGGCGTTGAATGTACTGACTTAAATGTATTTATTGATATTGGAAATATAGATTATCTTATTAATAAATGTACTGGACTTACTGATATAGATGATTATTATAAAGATTAATTTAAAATTTCACCAAGACTTGACAAGACTTAATGAACACATTATGAAAATAATTCAACTAAAATCATTTTAAAATGTTTAGTTATTACGGTAGTAAATCAAAGATAGTACACTTATATCCAACTCCAAAATTTGATAAAATTATTGAACCTTTTGCTGGTTCAGCAAGGTATTCTTTAAGATTTTGGCAAAAAGATATTTTACTTGTAGATAAATATCCAGTTATTGTTGATGTTTGGAATTACTTAAAAAATGCAAGTGAAAAAGATATTTTAGGACTGCCAAAAATGAAAACTGGTGATACAATAGATAATTATAACTTGTCGGATATAGAAAAAAAATTTCTTGGATTTATTGTGCAAACTTCATCTGGAATGAGAAAAACAGTAAGTCCATTTGTAGAAGATACAACAAAACCACTGAAAAATATTGCAGCCCAATTATTTAAAATAAGGCATTGGAATATAAAAAATGCGGATTATATTGATTTGGAAAATGAAAAAGCAACTTGGTTTATTGACCCACCTTATCAATTTGGTGGACATGAATATAAATTTTCAAATAAAAATATTGATTTTATGAAATTATCGGAATGGTGTAAAAATAGGGATGGACAAATAATCGTTTGTGAAAACACAAAAGCTGACTGGTTATCTTTTAAACCTGTTGTAAAAATGCAAGGTGCAATGTTTAAAACAACCGAAGCAATTTGGTCAAACGTTCCGACCGAATTTGATTATCAACAACAGAATTTATTTCAATGAAAACAGGAATATACATAACAACCCGAAACAGATTGCCTTTATTGGAATTTACACTTAGCTATTTTGACAAATTTTGTGAAAAAGATACTTTAATCAATATAATAGATGATTGTAGTAATACTCCAATAAACCTGCCTGAATTCAATAACATCAGAACAATAGTACATAGGTTTGAAGTTAATATTGGCATTGCAAAAGCTAAGAATTATTGTCTATGGCTCGCAAAAGAAAATAAGGATGATTATATATTCATGTTTGAAGATGACTGTTTTCCAATATCTTATGGTTGGGAAAACTTCTTTATTGATGCACATTTAAAATCAGGTCAACATTATTTTCATTGTGGTTTTCCAATCAATCACCCTAAATTCTTACATTACAAGATAGAAAAAAGGATTAAATGTTATAAGACAGAACCAACAGCTTGCTTCTTATTCCTTACAAAAGAGGTTATTGATAAGGTAGGTGGATTCTCTTTAAAATATGAAAAGTATGGTGTTGAACACGTACAATATACTGAAAGAGTGTTTCTTTCAAAATTAAACACTATAAGTGCTGTTATTACGCCTTTTGATTCAGATAAGTATTTGTATAGTATAGACCATCAAAATACAATACCTTTGCCTTTTGATTTATCTATGTATAGCTCGATGCCTGATATTGAAAAGAAACTGTATTCAGACAGAAATCTAAAAATATACCAAGAGGATGTAAAGAATTTGAAAATTTATGAGCCGATTATATTTTAATTTTTATGTTTTATAACATATCCTGAATTTTGACTTTTAAAAGAATGTTCATTAAATTTGGACTTAAATCAATTAATAATATAAATTAAATATATGAACAGACAAAGAAAATTTAGAGCATGGGATGGTACTAAAATGTTACTTCCTGATGATATTGGTGGTTTTGCGATTGATGATTTATCTAATGAATTTTGGGTTGATGTTATGGAATACTCAAATAAAATGGATAAAAACAATAATTTAATATGCGAAGGTGATATATTAAAATGTAATGACATTGAATGGCATGAAAGAATATTTATTGTTAAATGGGATGAAGAATATACTGGATTATTACCATTACACATTACAAATGATGAATATGATGACTGTATCTATGATTATAAATTAGTTGAGATTATTGGCAATATATATGAAACACCAGAACTTTTTAAGCAATGAAAATAATAAGAATATTCTCAAAGAAGAAATAACCAAATATTCACAACTTAAAATTAACACAATGGAAATTAAAGAAATTTTATTTCAACTTTTATTTAATCTTGAAAAATTATCTTATGATAAAAGTATTGATATATCAATTGAAAGATTTAAAGAAATTATAAAATGTGAATTTTGTAAAAAAGTAAATGGAAATTATAAAGGAATTAAATTTATTCCAACAAATTGTGATATTCTAAAAAAAGAAATAGAACTTGATGGAATAGATTATGAAGGTATAACATATTTAATTCCAGAACCAGATTTTTTCTGTAAATATTTTGAATTGGACAAAGATAGATTTCAATATGATACAAACAAAATAATTGATTTTGAAAAAGATATTTTTAAAAATATTTTAGATGATTAATTATTTTGCATAACGTATTTCTTAAAAGCAATTGATTTAACTAACTTATAATTAAACACATGGGAAAGAATAAAATCATTAAAGAACCGGAATGTGTAGCAGGATGTATGTCATATTATGGTGGAGAGGTCAAACATCATAAAGACTGCCCTTATTATCCTGAATCAATAAGTAAGATGTATGACGACCTCCAAAAAAAGGTTGATAATAGTCGCTATTTACTTGATGAAATAAAAGAAATTGCGTTTAGTGACTATTCTCTTTTTGAACGCATAGGAGAAATAAAGGCTTTGTTTGATACACCTAAACATAAACCTGATAATAATGGTAGGTTATTTTTATCTTCTTTTAAAAAGATTCCTATTATTATTTCAAAGTATAATGACAATAGAGTAAAAGGATGGAGAGCTGAAATAGCACATAATTACGAAAATTATAAAACAGCAAAATATGAAGATATTGACTTTGAGGATTTGTCATTTCATTTTTATCATGATATAGAAACTCACGAAAAAGATGCTGTTGAATGTGCAAAATATGTCAATAAACAGTACTTAGGTGGTAAGGCTAAAATTTGGTTTCTTTAAATTATATTTAACTATCAGATACACTATATTTTAGCAATATGAATATTAACATCGAAAAGTTTAAACAATGGTTGCAATTTATTAGTGTAAAGATCCTTGCCTTTAAGCAGGGGATATAAGCGTTTTTATTTTCTTTTTAAAAGATGCAGAAATTAACTATATATACAGCATGATTATAAGAAAAACATATAAACAAAAATTGTATAAATGTTTTAAAAAGACTAAACATCTTGACAATCTTTTGATTATAGCTAAACAGATTTATAATCATTGTATTGCTCTACATAAAAGATATTATAGACTCTATCATAAATCTCTGAATATTTATCAACTACAAAAGCATATCACTAAGATTAAGCATACATATAAAAAGAATTGGAGTGTTCTTAATTCTCAATCTATTCAAGATATTACCGAACGTATTGATAAATCATATAGTTTATTTTTTAAGGAACGTAAAAAGGGCAACAAAAAAATTAGTTTGCCTACCTTTAAAAGTATTAGTAAATATAAATCAATAACATATAAAACAAGTGGTTATAAATATAATCAGGATTTTGTATCTATTCAGGGTAAAAAATATAAATTATTTAAAGACAGACAAATAAATGGCAAAATAAAAACTTTAACTGTCAAAAAAGATAATATTGGCAATTGGTATATTTGTATTTCAGTTCAGGAAGAAATTAAACCTACCTTTAAACGAACAGGTAAAACAGTCGGATTGGATTTCGGTTTAAAGACTTTTATCACTACCTCTGATTGTGATAAAATTCCAAGTCCTGAATTTCTGAAATCAGATATTAAGAAATTGCGTAAATTATCTAAGAAGTTATCTAAAAAAGTTAAAGGCAGTAACAATCGAAAGTCAGCAAAATTTTCTTTATCCAAATTTCACATTAAGATAACCAATAAACGTGATGATTGGCAATGGAAATTAGCACATCAATTAGTTGCAAAATATGATATTATAAGTGTAGAAACTTTAAATATAAAAACAATGCAACAATTATGGGGTAGAAAAATTAGCGACCTTGCAATTTATTCTTTTTATTCTAAACTTGAATATCTTTGTTTAATTCAAAACAAATCATTTGTTAAAATAGACAAATGGTATCCTTCAAGCAAAGAATGTCATGTCTGCCATTATGTTTTAGATGAATTATCATTAAGTCAAAGAACGTGGATTTGTCCTAATTGTCAAACTAAACATGACAGGGACGAAAACGCTGCAAAAAATATTGAAATGGTTGGGACATCAACCATTCGGTTAGCAGATGTAAGACCTCAGTTAAATGAGGCTATCTGTGCTTAACCCGAGAACCTCCCTGTTTTTAGACGGGAGAGTATGTCAGATTGGAGCACTTAATTTCTCTTAGCTCTGGTGGAAAAAACACTCTCTCTAATATGGTTCTTTGCCATGAATCATGCAATCAAGAGGTAGGTAATATGCCTGTTTCAGAAAAAGTTAAATTTGCAATTTTAAATAGGTTAAAAAATATTTAATATGAATAGAAATATCAAAATAAAAGATGCTTTATTATCTGTGTATGACTTCACTACACATTACCATAATGTTAATGATATTGAACAAGGATTTAAAGATTATAATCAATTTGATTTGATTTACCATTTGTTAAATAATATTCATTTAGGGATTGGTGGTTATGATAATATAAAAGTTTATTTAATACATTCAGACGGTGGTTGTCAACATTATCAAATTCATTATAGAATAGGTTCATTTACAATTTTAATTGCTAATTGGAAATTATTTGATAGAGACATTTTTAAAGATTTAGACCATTTTTGTAGTTGGTTACAATATAAAATCGATTGCATAATTGACAATACAAAAGTACAAGAAAACTTAATAATCAATCATAAATAAGTAAGAAGATGAAAACATTACAACAAGTAAAAGAACTTTACAAATCTAATACAATTGATGGTAGAGATTTTAAAAGGTTAGTACAATTTATTCCAGAATCAGATTTGAAAGATTTTGGATTAGAATTAAAAGATGAATTTGTTGGTAAACACGAACATAAAGAATTTACAAAAGAAAACATATTAATCCAATTAAAAGAAGATGTTGAATTTGGATTTGAAAAAGCACTTAATCAACGTGGTCTTTCTTCTTCTATGATGGCAGAAGTAGTTAAAATGTGGAATTGGATTTTAGAAGAGGGATTAGAAGATTTTGACGAATATCCAATGTATGGGCTACCTATATTCAAAGCAACTGCTTTAAAATATGGATTTGACAATCCAATTGGAAACGATGCAGGAAGTGAAGAAAGTTATAACGAATAATTTAAGATTAATACGGAAGTTATTTTCAATAATCAATCATAAATAAATAAATAAATAATGGAAGAAAAAGTAAAACAAGTATTAGATTTTCTAAATAGTATTGAGCCAGAAAAATATTCTTATTATAAATGTATAAAATGTGGTTCTAAAATGAGCGACCCTTCTGTTAACCCAAACAAAAGTACAACAATGCTTATTTGTAATAACAATAATTGTAAGCACCATTCATCTACTCTTGATGATGATTCAAAGAGGATAAAAATTATTGGTCAAAATGAAATACTCAGAAAGTGTTTGATGTCTTTTTAAAATGGTACATAACCAACACATACATATTAATTTAATTTTAACAATATTTTCTTTTCATAATTTTAGGATGTTAGTTTAAAATTGGTTAGTAAAAAAGGCTGCTTATTAAAGGCAGCCTTTTAAACTTAATACACATGAAAAAACCGAACTAATTAAAATCAATCAACTATGAACCGAAATGTTTATTATTTAATCTTTAAACGATATGACGTTTCTATTTTCAAGCATTAGCCCTTGTTAACTTTTTTTTTAACCAAGTGTTAATAGGTTTACGAAAAATTAGGTAAATACCTATTGCTAAAATAATTATATTAATACTACTCATTACTTTTATTATTTTAATTTTGTAAATGTTTCATTAATAATGTTTTGTGTATAGGTTTCAAAAAAATCATCTAATGTATCTTTTGTTCTATACCCTTTTGGATTATTTTCTATAAAGGACATTATCTTTTCCGAAGTAATAAAGTCTTCCTCTATATAATCATACAAAGATATATTATTTAAAAGAAAATAGTCAAGTTTATTTTTAATAGTTAATTTCAAACCTTCAATTGCTTCTTCAAAATTTTCCTTAACCATTATTGCCTGGTTTATAAAAAACTTTTGTAATTGACATAAACAAACAGTTATTGCATCCGATAAAATAATCTTAGCTTGCTCTTTATTTACATTTTTATCAAATCCGGTTGTTAACTTTTCCAATTTTTCTAAAACAGTTGAATTTATATTTTCATTCTTTCTTGCTTCTATCTTAGTTTTATTGGCAGTTACTTTGTTATCATATATTTTATAAGCAATAAAAATTAAAGCAAGTACGACTAGTACCCATCCATCTACTTCAGCAATTTTCTGAGCGATAGCTTCGCTGACTGCATTAAATATTGTGTCCATTAATTAATTTTTAAACCGTTCTTTTCAAGGTTTCATTCTCTATTCGTAATTCTAAATTTTGCTTTTTTACATTTTTAATTTCTTTTTCAAGTCCTGAAATTCTTTGATTTAACTTGTCAATTTTTATTAAATAACTGTTCTTTTCATCCTCAATCTTTGTAATACGTTCATTTAGTTCCTTAATGCCGTCACAAAGTTTCTTATTGAGGTTGTTATAAGATTCACTCAATCTCTTTAATTCGGGGTCTTTTATTAAACCTGTCAAGTTTTCAAGGTTCTCTGATTTTTTGAATAATTCGTCTATATTCACACCCTTTTTTTTATGTAAAACAATTAATATAAAAATAATTATGATAAGACCTATACCTATACCTATCAAACAATATAATAATATACTCCCCATTTTTTAAAGCCTTTCACTTTACTTAATTTTATTTAAAGTTCAATTTTTAAATCTTTACCTTTTCCTGAATAAATGGTAGTAAATTCAGACCATTCCAATAAATCTTCGGGTGATTTTTCCCACCAATTAGGCAAATCATAAACCCAAGCAACGAATTCACTGCAATACATTCTATTTAGTGCCTTTTGTTCAGTTTTCCCTTTCCATTTGCCGAACAATTGATAAATTACCTGATAATATAAAAGAGACATGAAATCATATTTAATACCAAGTCGGGAACATGCCTTAGTTGCAATCCTTTTCTCTTCTTCCTTATTTATTCCGGTTAAATATTTGTTAGGTCGTCTAACAATTATGTATTTATCCGAAATCCAACGAACTATATCAGTACCCCTAACACCTATTCCTATTGCTCCATAACACAAAGGATAATCCCAAGTTTTAATAAGCAATTCGGAATGACTTATTTTCGATTTTGTAAAAAATCTGATTGCTTTCGATAAAAAACTCTTTTTACTTGTTGTTAAAAATATGTCTCCTGATTGTATTTTCATTTTAAATAAATTATTCATAAATAACAGTTGTTGCAATAGCCTGACTTGTTATAATAGAAAGTCCGGTAAAAAATGGACATCCATCAGCTCCAAAATCAATTATTTGTGGAACATTATTCTGACCATTTATAGTTGCAATAACAGGAGTTGAGCCTGTAATATTATCAACAACTGTAACAACATTTGCTCCTGAACCGGATAGTAATATTTTATGAATTTTCCCCTGTGAATATTTACATACAGTTGTTGCTGCTGTTGTAATATACTTATAAGTAACTTCTGATTTAATTTTGCCAAGTCTTGAAATACTTACAACCCAACATTCAAGGGTTTCTACTGTACCAACACCTGTATTTGTGTTTTCTAATCTAATAGGGAAACTTTTACTATCCGACCATGTTGCTGTTGTTGCTGTGATAGTATGTACAAGTGTTCCGTTTATTGTGAAATATACTTTTTTATTAGTAAAATAAATTTCAAATGTGTTGACGTTTGTCAATGTAGGGACAGTTGTTGAACCATTCCATGAAGCACTTGCAACAGGGGTATCACTATTATTTTTTCTTGTTACAATGCTTAATGCTCCATTAGCTTCTTCAAAAAAAGCTCCATTTGAACCTGCTCCTGTTGAAAAGCATCCCCAACGTCTTACATTATTAGTTGTTGTTACATCACCTAATCTTATCTGTGCCCTGAAACGATTAGCTGTGCCTGCTATATACCTACCAAAACGAACTGATTGAACAACTGCTGAACTACCACTGTCTGCTGTTGTTGCTAATGAAATCATACCGGATGCTACTGCTGCTGTACCATTTGCTCCTAATGTGGCTGTCCAAAAATTTGTATCTAATGTTGTACCTTCAAATGTAGTACCAACAAGACGAACAGGCTCGACAACACGTTGTTCGTCCATTGGTGTATTTTCTACTCCAAAGCCGTAAACATCTGTTAATTGTATTTTTTTAAAGTAACTCATTTTGTTTTAGCTTTTATTGTATATACCATGCAGTACCATTACATATAATATGAATACACTCCCATTGGTCTAATGTTTGTGTTAATTCTCCATCAATTAATTCACTACTATTAGCGTCAATAGTTACCACACCGGAATTTATATTCTTAATCCTATATTTTACACCTGTTGCTATACTTACAGCAGGTAAGTTTATAGTCATAGCAGAAGAACTATTACAAATAACATTATCCTGACCTGATATTGTTAAGGTCTGAGGAGTTGTTGTGTAAGTTACAATAGTCTCTATTATATTATTTGTATAACTTATAGTTCCTGTTACTTCATTTATTGTAAATTTGTTGTTTGCAAAGTTTGGCATATCTTTATCAATTCATTTTTATTAACTATTTAATTAGTATAATCTATTATAAGCGAAAATACTTTTGCAGAACCAAGTTCATTGACTATTCTTACATTAGTTCCATTATTCTTGATTATTACATGATTAGTACTTGTTTGTAATGCCGTAAATACATTTGTACTATTCATCTGTAAAGTAACAACACCTGCAGTTGTAAAACCAAAATAAGCATAAGCTTCATAATCACCTATTACAACACGTCCCATTCCACTTTTCCCTGCTGGTAAATCAATGTATGTTCCAGCAGCTTCACCTTCATTGCTATCATTTAAAGATTTTGGAAATTTTAGCCCCATACATTAACCTCCATTTTTAGCTTCTGTAAATATTTGACCTAAATCTATATAAGGTTGTAATGTTGCTAAATTATTAGTATATAGTGTAGCACTTATATACACAACTTCACCATTTGCACTATATTTGTAAAAATCATACTGATTACTTCGCCAATTTCGTATTAATTGTCCTAATGTTGTTAGGTCTCCTGCTGAATTTATAGGTTTTAAATGTAAATCAACAAGTGTTTTAAGAAAAACTACTCTCCAATCTTTTGCACTAAATAACCAGTTTTTTTCTGCTCCGATTACAAAATTTTGATAAACTCCTCCTGCTTGAAAAGCTGGTTTTGTTTTCATTTCAGTATATGCAGCATTTTTTATATTATTCCTTATTGAAGAAGTTCCATCTGTAATCCCATCAAGTGGAGTAATACAATCAATATTATTACTAATTGCAAATAAATCATTGTCCTTAAAAAGAGGATTCTCATAAAGATAAAATGTTATAGGTGAGCGAACTATATTTCTTACATCTTTTAATATTATAACTTCACCTGTTGTTTCATTTCTTAATGCCATAGTCGTATTTTTATTTAAAATATTTTATAATTTAAATCACTATTAGTACCACCATCAATAATATCTGCTTCAACTTTTGTACCATCAACTGTTGTATTATCAGCACTTGCATTTATTGTTATAGTTTTTGAACCACCACCAGCAACACCAACATAACCTCCATTTATTTGTAAATAATCACCTGCAACAATTATTCCTGCATTATATTTTATATTATTTAAAATACAATAATTTCCATTAACAGTAATAGCACCTCCTATATATCCACCTGTTATCCTTATGTATGCAGCATTTATAGCAACTGTACTACCAAATATACATCCTATAAATTCTTGATAATCATTCCCATCATTAACTATATTTACTGTACTTGAAAATTTTACATTTATCCATTTAGACATCCCTCCTGTTCTTGTAGCAGCATAAGCACCTGTTATTAACCCATTTTCGTACAATGCAGTGATGTTTGATAAATCTAATCCATACACATTTGTTGCGACGAAATTTTTTACACAAATAAATGTTGTATTACCTGACATAGACAGATTTGTAACATAAACATTTTCTGCATAACATCCGAAAACAGCTAATGATGTTGTATATACATATTTTATACCTACATACCCACCAAAATATAAAACATAATTTGAATAGGTTGTATTAAAAGTTCCTGATGTATATATAGACTCATAAGTTGCAATATTCCCTATTACTGATGAAGTTACCCTTAAAGCATAATAACAATTAGCACCTCCTCCAACAAAATTAACATCTTTTAATGATATATTTCTAATGTCTAATTGAGTACCATTCCCCGAAATTCCACATCCAAAAAAATTTGGAAGGTTAACTACTATATTATTCCATTTTGTCACAACAGATGTTCCAATGACTGGATTACTATTGCTTGTAGAGTTATTATTTATAGTAATTCTATTAAGAATATTTGAGCATCGAAAAGTTCCGCTTGTACCTGAATTCGCAATTGTAACTATACCTCTTTCTATTTCTATTGTATATGCTCCTGTAATATTATAACCTGCTAAATTCCATATTAAAGTTGGTGAAGAAAAAGTTATATAAACATTATTTGTTAAAACAATATTCCCTATTTCCGTAACATTAGAAGTTATTCGTAATAAAAATTTATATGCAGCAATTGCATCCGCAACAGTTGTATATGTTTCACCAGAACCAACGGTAGCATCAAAGTAACTTATTCTTGAATTATCAAATATATTTCCATTTACATCTGTTCCTAAGATATTTTTAGATACTAAACTTGATAATCGTAAAGGTTGTGTGAAAGTAAGAAAGTTATTGTAAGTAATATTAGTAACGCCAATAGATATTGCAGTTGCATTGCTGTTTTGATAGATATATTCAGTTAATGTTCCAGACTGAACTAATATAAACTTTGTCCTTATTTCTCCATCTGTATCATACCATGTAGGACGTGACCAATCTGCTGCATCAGTTGTGTATATACCGTTTTGAGTTTGGTCTGTTTGACCTGTACATAAAACAAGGCTTGCATTTGTAGCAAACCCATTTATTGTTTGTTCTCCCGATAAAGTAATATTAGTAGTTGCAACAGTATCAACTTTAAAAGCTCCACCTATTATAGCAGCGACAGAGGTTAAACTTCCACTCCCTCCACCACTTGGATTAAAACCTATATTGCTATTAGGGTCGATTTTCATTGGAACTTTTATTTATCATACTTTTAAAAGCCTGCCTAAACAGGCTTATTATTATGGGTACACTTCAATTAATAATTCTGCATTTTCCATTAAACCATCCGTTTCTGTTGAAGATGCGGACGTTAAATCAACATCAATAGTTTTTAATGCAATTTGCTTTTCGCTTGCTATACTATGATCAAAGATTAAAAAATTAGTAGCAATCCCACCTGTTTGATTACGAGGTTGAAATGTAATAAAAACTTTACTTTCAACTCCATATAATTCTGCAACAGTAGAAACTCTAAAATCGCCTGCTCCTGAACGTGTAAGAGTAGGAACTTCTCCGAATGAATTTTCTAAAATAGTAGGCGTAGGAGCGTTTGTTCCGCTTTGATTTAAAGTAGCTTTATATCTTTTAACTCCACCGTCTAAATTGTTTGGTGCAATAGCTTTATTACTTACTGTTCGTGCTAATACTTCGGCTGCACTCGCAAAAGATGTACTACCTCCTCCAACTTCTACCCATGTGCTACCATTGTAAATTTGAAATGTAGAAGTAGTAGAATTATAAATCATTCTACCTTTTAAAGTTCCTGTCAACGCATCTCTTTCTGTGGTTGTATATGTTGGACAAGGTAATTCGTTATTTGAATTTGGATTAAAACCAAAAATATTCAAAATATCCATAATGTTAAAATTAAATTGTTATTAATAAATATTATAAATTATAATAATTGTTGTTGAACTTGCATCTATACTTATAGAATCATGCTTATTCTGACCATTTCCTATTGTAACAGATACACCCACACCAAGTGAAAAACTTTCACCTGTTGTAGTAAAAGTAACAGTTGCAGCGTTTGCACCGGAATTATATAGATTTGCTGTTCTAAAATCTGCCAAAGTACTTGTAGCACTTGTAATTGTTTTTGTTCTTGAATTATATCCCATAGCTTTAAAGTATTATTTTTTTTATTTCTTCATTTGAAAGCACCTTTATTTGCTTACTTTTACAGTAAACAATCGGAAATGTATTTAATTTACCATTTTCAGGGTTTCGCATATTAACTATTGTTATAGTAATATCTGTTATATCACATTTCTTTAACTTAGCGTAATGCTCACCAATTTTCTGTAAATAATCAATAAAATTAATATCTACAATTCCTTTAAAAAAATCAAACATAATTAATTCGTTTTAAATGTGTGTATGTATAATAAAAAAACTTAATTTAATGATATTGTCTGTATATATAATATCCGAATATCGTTGCAATTACACCTAATACAAATATCCCTTGTAATGTTTGGTCGTATATTCCTCTTTGAAATAACCTGTTTACTTCATTCTTTGATAATGCACTTGTAAACTTAGTTTTAGCATATTTTTCAAACTCTTTTTTTGTTATTTCTAAATTCTTATTCAGGTCTATTGCTGAATTTTTTAAAGCAACTTGTTCGGCTGTCAAAGTTCCATATTCTAAAACCTGTTTACGTTTAAATTGAATTGCTTTGGGAAAAAATATTAAAGCATGTAAATCAGGATATGATTTAATTTTTTTGCCATCATGAAATGCTTTGTTTTGAGCTTTGATATATTTATAAACGTAATCTAATTGTTCTACATTCGATAAATTTGCAAGATAAGATTGAGTTAATCCCCAACTTTCAGAATAAGTTACCGGACAAAATTGAATAAGCCCAACGCAACCAATTTCGTTAATTGCATCAGCTTTTATTCCGCTTTCGATCCACATTGCAGCCATAAGCCAATCCGGTTCTATTTGCAATTTCTTAGATATTTCTCTTACTTTTGCAATAAAAGCATCTTTGTTTACCTTAACCTTATCTTCAAATAGTAATTTCATTTACGATAATTCTTAAAGTTCTTTTTTTTCAAAATCTTCATTTCCTTTACCAATAATTACAAGATATACTTCGCTTTTATCAGTTAATTTAGGAATATCTTTTAATTCATCTTTTAGCCATTTATCATATAATTCTTTTTCAGATTCCGAATTATCAATTATATCTTTATATTCTATTTCTTTATTTTTAACAATTTTGTCAAACATTTTTTTAGCTTCATCATATTCTTTAAATAATAAACTATGTTTATCAAAATCCTCAGTTTTTATGTAAACAAAATAGTCATTGTTTTTATTTTCTTTACTTTCTTTTGTATCAGAACTTAAAAGTTTCGCTGTTATAAAACCTGCAATACCTCCACCTAAGATTTTTAAAAAATCATTCATTTTATAAGATTTAATTATTACTGTTTCTTCATTAACTTTTTAATTGCATCAGCCCCTATGTTAGCCAATAGTGTTGATGTGAAAATAGCCATAAAAATATATACGTATTCCTTTGGTGCTATTTTAAGCATGATTGACATTTTCAGACCTTCTTCATCAACTAAATAAGTTGCTTTTTCACCTAAATCTGTTAAGAAATTCCCTAAGTTAAAACTTTTCTCTTTCATTTTAAATTATTTTATTTATAAGTTATAGTATTTTTATCTACAATTAAATTATATCATTGTCTGAGCCAACAAAAGGTAATCGTCTGTGTTTTATATCAGACAATTCTTTTGCTTTCTTTGCTTCTATTGAATCTAAAACTGGTGCTATACCTGTTGTAGTTGTTTCAAATGTTAATCCTAATTCCTTTAAATAAGCTATTGCTTTTTTTGTATTTGTTCCAATATCTCCATCAACAACTAATAATTCATATTCAGGTGCATGTTTTTGAAGAAGTAAATTGATTTTCCTCTGTAAATCTTTCTTTTGGTCAAGGGATTTAGCATTGATTTCTTCTATTAAACTTTCATCACTTCCTTTACTTGCAGTTACAGTTGTAACAAAATCATCAATTAAAGTTGTTTCTTCGCTTGCACCTTTTTTAAATCCAAAAGAACCTGTATATTTTCTTTTCTTATACAAATAGTAGCTTACTCCTATAATAGCTGCCAAACCTATCCCTACACCTATGATATTTATTATTTTTTTATTATCTTTTTTCATTTTTTTATATAAAATAAATTATTTTACATTAACAAACCCTAATAGTTTCATTCCATCACCTGTATATTGCCTTATATGATAAGAAACTTTCCCTTCACTTTCAGTTGCTTTAATAACTTTGTCATTATCTTTTTTAATGTTCTTTTTCAAATCTCTTAAATTGACAACAACAAAATTACTATTGCCTTCAATTGTTTTAAAGAACTTCTTTGCAGGGTCAACAACTATACCTACATGACCTTGTGCTGGTGCTGTATATGATTGCCAAATTACCAAAGAACCACGTTTAGGCTTATCGGATGTTTCAAACAATCCTGATTTGTCAGCTTTGAAATTAGCCCAAGTTTGTTGACTTGAACCTGAAATCAATTGTTCAGCCAATTCTTTACGCTTTCCAATCAAAGCCTTTGTAAACACCAATTTTGCAAAGAACGAACACCATTGAGCTCCTGTGTACCAACCTATTGAATTCATTTTCTTTTCAAATGCAGGACTTTTAAAACCTGCATTATTAGGGTATTCCTCAGCACCTAAATACTTGTGGGCTTCACGAACTATTGCGTTTTTGGGTTCTAACATATAATATGCTATACCTCCTATAACAACAAGCCCAACAGCCCCATAGACTAAATATTTTTTAGTTTCATTAGTCATTAGCTAACATCTTCGATGTAAGGAAACCGCCTACAATTAAACCTGCTACAAAAATAATATTCCTTAGTTGTGTTCTGTTTGCATAATCTTTTATAGCAAGTTTAGCTATTTCATTAGCAGCAACAGGAATTATAAACGTTCCGGCGACCATTAAATAACCTTTTACAAATTTAGGATTATTTAAAAACCCTGTTGCTTGTGCAATAGCTTCTTGTGCTGTTGCTTTTGCAGCAGAACCAAAACCACCACCTCCACCTGATGCAATATCACTTGCTTTCTCAGTTGCAACAGGAACAACATGAACACTTGTTGTAGGTGTTGTAGTATTTAACAAAGGTGTAGTAACATCCTCTACAACAGGCTTTGTTCCTGTCGCACCACCAAGAGAAGGTGTTACTGTTTCTGTTACAGGTTTAGTACCTGAAGTTCCAGATGTATCATTTAAAAGAGTTGGATGTATAACAGGTTTAACAGGTGTTGTTATTTGAACTGTTTCCTCAGAAACACTTTCAGATGTTGCTAAATGAAATTTCTTACCATCTCTTTTCAATTTAAATCTACCATCTTTTTCAACTTCTCTTTTTATTGACTTTACAGCATTAAAACGAGTGCCATCATCAGGAAGTTGGTCATAAAGTTCGTTTAAATCGTTGACTTTACTAATTAAATTCTGATAAGTATCATCAATTTTATTGCTTAAAAAGTCTGTATCAAATTCGTTTCGGTTATACATTTTAATCTATTTTAATTAAAGTTACTAAATAATATCATTTTGTGAACCAACGAAACTATTACCAACAGGTGGAGTTGTGGTTACAATTGCTTTTCCTTTTACAGCAGCAGATGATTTAGCAGGAGCTGATGTACTTGCAGCAGCTTGTTCCATAGGATTGGCTGTATTAACAAAAGGTGTTGGTTCAAAACCTTCAACCTCAGTCGGTTTTTTAATCATTGCACCTATCAGTGTACCAAATCCCATTAATCCTATAACCATTAATGCTTTATTTCCACCTACAAAACCAAATCTTTTTGAAAGATAAAATCCGGTAGCACCTCCGGCAACTAACATAATAGGAATAAGGTAACTATAATTATAACCTGCCATTGTAAAGGTTTTATTTAATATCCCTGTTCCTGTTGCATTGTTGTAGTCAAGAATATCCCCACCAAAATTATGGTTAATTATATCACCTGTTGCATTGTGATTGATAATATCACCTGTTGCATTTTTAATAATGTCCGCTTTTTGATTTACTCGTTTCATTTTATTAATTATTATTTATTTGTTACTAATTATTTGTCAATAAATTTTTTATATATTATTACTCCAATAACAATTACAGCAACTATCCCTAAACCTATATAGATTTTCTTTTTATTGTCTGTATTGGCGTCTGTTATTTCGCTTATTTTATTTGAACCTATTTTTTTACCTGCCGGAGTTGTAGTTGCATCAACTGTATTTGCATAAATAAAAGCATCAGGATAACCCTTTAATCTTATTTCATAAGCTTTTTCTGAACCTACCATAAAGGAATCACCTATAACAAATACTGTTGCTCCCTTTTTTAAAACAGTCCCCGATTTAATAATATTTGCACCGTCCATTTGATAAACAGGAGCAGTTGTTATCGTATATTTTTTGGTTACTTTTTCGACAGGTAAAACCTGTTGTTCTGTAACTACTTGTAAAGTTCCAACATTAGGTTTAACTACTTGTAATAAACCTGTTGGTTTTTTAGGAACAACGGTTAAACTTCCAACTGGTGTTTTCGGTACAACTGTTAAAGTTCCTGCATTTCTATATTCTGAATTAATTATATCACCCATTTTGTTTTATTTTAAGGGTTTAGCATTTATTATTTTCATTATAGTTTCAAGTTCATCGGAATCTAATTGTTTTAACATTCTTTCATCTAAGTACATTTCCTTAAACTCATAATACTTTTCCGATACTTGCGAAATTTGCGCTTTATTCGCAATCTGTTTAAAAATTGATTTAATCTTTTCTTCATTATCATTAATTCCTAAATCACCAATATACCAACCAAAAGCAGCATCTAACTGCTCTGCATAATTTTGAGCTTGTGAATCTGTCAATAAATCAGCGTTCTTTATTGATTTATAATAATCTATATTAAAAGCATCCGACATATCTAAATTAGTAACAGGATTTAAAGCATCCAATTCTTTGTAAAACTCAAAAGCTTTTTTATCTCTTAACCTTTTACGTAACATTAAAAATGTATAAATTCCTAATCCTAATGCTGCTAATGCTAATGCAACTTTTAATTTTTCTTCTTCATTCATATTTTTCATATCAGTTGCTCCTTTTCATATATATTTTATACCCTATGAAAATTACAAGTCCTGCAAGTCCAACAAATACAGGAATCGTTACAATACGTTGTACTTTTTTAGGAATACCCATAATTGAATCCCCTAATCCTGCTATTGTTGTTTTAACATCATAATAAGAACTTGCCAGGTCAATACCTTTATTCTTGAAAAATTCAACAAATTCAGCATTATTTTTTAAAGAACTATTACCTTGTATTGACCATGTTTTTAAGAACAAAGAATCAGCATTAGTTTTGCCAACTTCCTTTTTTAATTTCTTATAATAAGCAATCCATTCACTTGAATATGAATCAGAATCAGGTATTATAGTATTTTTTAAAGTTCCCATTTTTTAACCTATTCTTTCTGTTAATTTTTGTTGAAATTTAAGAGCTTCATTTTCTTTTTTCAATTGTTGAATCTTATATATAGCTATTCCGACAGCTAATGTTAATCCAACAAAAAATATAGTTTTCTTTTTCATACTAATAATTTATTTTAAGAAATCACCCATTTTTGCCAGTTCACTTGCACTCTCTCCTGATACTTTTATAGATGTTTGACCTAAACCTATCAAATCAGATGGATTAAGTCTCCAAAAGAATCTAAATAATACAATTATAACAGGTAAAATAAATATACCTGAAACAATTAATAGGGTAATCAATAACTTATGCCTTTTTTTCTCTGTTGCGTCTATTGTAGCACCCATTTTAAGACTGTTTAAATAGATTTTTTTATCTACAAGCATCTTAGCTAAAACAGGTTCGTTAATAATAACTGAACTACCTTGTACTGTAAATACATAAGAAAAAATCTTTTTAGCTTGTAATGTACCAAACTTCTTTTCTATTTTATTATAAAAAGTTACCCAAGTCTGTGCATTACTTTCCTCAGCAGGAATTAATATGTTATCAATTACCATTTCCATAATCAAATCTGATTTATTTGTGTTTGTTGCTGCTGTTTTTGTGTTTCTTCTGCTTTTTTCAACTTCATTTGTAATAGTTGAATATTTTGTTTTTGCTGAACAAGATATACACCTAATCCAATTATAGCAAAGAAACCAGCTAACATTAATATTTTATTTAATTCTTTTGATTCCATTTATTATGTAGCTTTACTTGTTGTTGCACTTGCTGTTTGAGCTGTTTTCTTTTGTTCTTCTGATAATTCAGCTTTTCCAATTCCTTGTTTTCCTAAACTAATTCCGAATTTAGAAGAAAGTGTTGCTGAAATCTGATTTCTTTTCTTGTAAGCAATTATAACACCTACTATTCCAGCACCTATCAATCCGTAAACTAAATATTTCTTTTGTTTATCTGTAAGTTTCATTTTATATATATTTAATAATTAAACGTTTGTAAGCATTTTAACTATTTTAATAGCATGTACATCGTTTTGAGCTATATTATGTTCTATTAGATAGTTATGTAAATTTACCTGAATTTTTTTAAGTTCATCATCCTCTAAATTCATATTCTTTAACTTTGTAATGCTTGTTTCACTTTGTAAAGCATTAATTTTAGCATCAGTTTTATCTTTATGATTTTTCCAAAACATATAAAGTAATAAACCTGCTCCACCAATTATAAGAATCTGTTTTAAAGTAATCCCTTTATTTAGGATGTCTCCTGTCCCTGTATTTGCAACAGGTTGTATTGGTGTTTGAACTGCATTAACTTCCATTGTATTATTATTTTTTAGTTACTTGTTTATAAATTACTACTCCAATTATTAAAGCTGCTACAACGCCTATTCCAACGTATAGTGCTGTTTTTTTTGTCTTTTCAGCTTTAATTCCACCTTTGTCGGGGTAAACATCAGTTGTATCTTTTGCTCCACTTGCTTCTGCTTCTGTTGATTTTGTTGAACCTATTAAAGTGCTTGTTGTTGTCTCAGGGTAAAAGATATTATTTTTCATATACCCTTTTAAAGATGTCCCATCTGTTAATTGAAGTATTACTAATTGTTTTCCCTTATTTATTGACTTAGAAATACTCTTCTTTACAAAATGTATAATATTCCCATCAGCATCAGTTACATATTCACTTCCTGTTATATCTTTTTTAGTTGGGACTCTATCTGCTACAAAATTCCCTTTATTTATATCTTTGAAAACAAAACTATTGTATTCACTATTTATAATGTCTCCCATTGTTTTAATTTTTAAGTATTTATATCTTTATTTTTTTCAAGTTTTTCTAATGTCATTTTTTGTACTCTTATTGAGAGATAAGAATTATATAACATCAGTAATACCACAACAGTCGTTAATGCTGTCAACGCAAAACTTACTTCTGACCTGTTATGAATATTCGGTAAAAACATATATATAATCTATTTATTAATAATCAGTTAAACCAACAGATGAAATATTCTGATTTGTTACATCCATCTTAACCTCTTTTATTGAAGTAAGCATTTTACTTGCTATATCAATAAACCTGCTGCAAACAGAACCGTCTTGTCTTATTATTCCAGAGCCATCAAAGGTTGCATGGACAAATCTTAGCATATTCCTTGAATATAAACCATTCTCAACAAGAATATTTTCTTCGGCTAATGTGTTTATAAACGATTGTAATTGAACTACTTTTATACCTTTGTCACCTTTTCTTATAACATCACATTCGTATAAATCAGACTTATCAGGTAATGGCATTAATCCTATTCTGTCATTAATCTTTGCCAAAATGTAATCCATTGTGTCGATAAAACAAGCATAAACTTCCCCTGTTTGTTCGTCCATTAGTGCTGGTGTATCATGCAGTATATCAACTGTAATTTTATATAATTCATCATCATAATAAGAATCTAATACAAAAACAGGTGCATCAAAGAAATAATTGATGATATGTTTCCATTTATAAACGGTTTCGTTATCATCACCTATTTTAATACTTTGGATTACATCTGATTCTAAATTAGTATCAGAATTTTCTGTTATAATAACTTCGTCTCCTACTACCATTTTTGCTTGTTCCGGTGGAGTATCTTTTAAAGCAATAAAACTATTATAAACTGCCTTATTCTTGTTTATTCGATAAAATAAATAAGCTACTCCTAATCCTCCAATAGCATATAATAATAATGTTTTTCGTTCCATCGAAAATTATTTTAATATTTTAAATAATATAAAAGCTCCTGTTCCTAAAATTAATGTACTGATAATTATTTTCTTATCAATATTTATATTGTTCTTATTCTCAAAGATATATGACTTTTGAGAATCCCCTATAAATTTAGAATTATCGGTGTCAGTGTTGTTGTTATGTAGGCTCGCATTTATTTTGTCTAATGTATCGTAAAGTAAATCTGTTGTGTCAGCCATTTGATTGTATTTGAATACCATTCTTACAGTTGTATTAGGTAAAATATCATATTCAAACCACTGAAAAGCATCTATTTTCCAATTTACTTTATTTAATTTAAAAACCCTATCAGGATTATTGAAATTATAAGCGTCATGCGGGTGAATGTATTTACTATTTATCTTACCATTAGGACTTTGATAAACAAGTTTTAAAAGCTCCATACTTTGTTCTGAATTTGTTGATTCAAATATCAAAGAAATATCACTGATATTAACAGGTGCAGCTAAAAAGTCATTTACAATTTCATCATAAGAAACACCATTTGATGTTATAACTGGTTTAGTAAAAGGTAAACTATATTTCCAAATTCCACTATTTGCTGGTGCTCCATATATTGCTCTATTTACATTTATTGATGTCATATAATCATTAGGAGGAGGATAACCATTGACATTAGAACTTGTATTATATAAAATTCCTTTGTAACTACTTAAATTTAATTCATATAAACCAACAGTAGTTCCTACATATAAATATCCATATTTATAATAAATCCTTACATAAGTTGCAATAGGAGGTAGGTCGCCATTTATAAATGTACTTGAATTGGTTATTGTATAAGCATAATTTGTAGAATAATTTAATATCCAAACACCTCCATTCCAACTGCCAAAACTACCCATACTTACATAAATCTTACCATTTACATAATACACACCCCATGTGTTTGCATAAGGCATTGCTTGACCATTTACGCTTGTGGTTGAATTATATACTTTTGCTATATTTGTATTAATTTCATAAACCCATAAACCACTAACTCCTGCAAAAGTAGTATATAAAATATTGTTAACAAAGAATATATCAGTTGCCGAATTATTAGGACAATTATCACCTATTACAACAGTTGATGGAGTTATTGAAGTACAAGTACCCAAATTAATATTATATATTGCAATTGGTTTACTTACACTCCCAATTGCTATGTAAACAATATTATTTTCATAAAATATACTTGCTAACAAAATTGATGGAACTGAACCTATTAATGTTTTTATGTTAACAGAAGTTCCTGTATTTGTTATCATATCATATATCCAAAGATAATCAGCATTACAAGCAATAATTAATCTTTTATTAGCATAATCATATACTACTTTTCTTAAATAATTACTTGGTAAGGCATCACCATTGACAATTGTACCTGTATTTATTACTTGACCTGTATTTGTTGCTTTTGTATAAATCCATAATCCCGATATTGTTGTTGCAAATAAATAATTAGTATCATCATAAATAGAAGTTACAGTATTATCAGGCAAAGCATCACCATTAACAACTGTGCTTGTATTAATTATAGAACCAGTTCTTACAAAATTATTCTGATTTACCAAATCATTATTAGAAAACAATTTAGCAGTTAACGTTTCATCAGGACTTGGATTATATACGGATAAGACAACACTATCCCTGTTCTTGTCTGCAAAACTATCCCTATATAATTGTTGAATATCCATATCGTTAAACTTATTACATCCTGCCAATATTATGGGAAGCAAAAACATCCATATATATCTGTTTACTGTCATCACTATTTTTATACTTATTAGTTTTCTGATATTTATCAATAAAATTTAATAAATTATCTAATCTCTCATGTGATTCACGTGTTTCCCCTAATATCTGTGTAAAAGCATATACACTTTCAATTGCAGGAAACTTTAAATCTAAATAAATTCTTAATCCGTTTAAATCCGCTTCACTCTCATTATTTTTGTCTTCATTTAAAAAATTATGACTGTACTCATGAAGTAAAATCATCATTTGTCTTGGTATCGGAATATGCCAAAACATCTTATTTGAAATTTCAATGTGGTTGTCCTTTGTTGAAATTCTTGAAGGTGTAGGCAATTCAGCACCATTATCATTAGCAATATAAGGCAAATTTACAATAACAAACTGTTTTGTTTTGTCAAAATATACTCCATTATCTAATTTATTATAATTATAACAAAATGGTAGAGTAAATTTTACAAACTTATCAGTTAAAGCATCTACTTTATATGAATTTGAATTCATGTCATACCTTATTACATTTGCTGTAAATTGCTCTGATTTAGCTACATTTCTTTCGTTGTATTCGTAAACCATTACATCAACTTTATTTGACGTAACCGGAGCAGTCAAATAATATTTTTCATTCTTTGAATGAGGGTCAAGGAATATTTCTCTACGAAAAAAACATCTGTCAATGAACTCAGGGTCATAACCCACAACAATTAATTGTAACCTGTAATGAACTTTACTATTTAAAGTAAGTAAAAACAAGCTTGATTTATAGTCAGTCTTTTCAAATCGAAATACCATGTATTATATTACTTGTTTATTATAATGCCTGTTCATTAATGTAAAAGTAATTGTAAGTGCCAACGAAGCTAAACTTATCATAAGATAATTTTTCGCTTTGCTTGGAAATTGTTCACGTTCCATAAAATAAGTGATTATTCCAACCGGAGGCAATATAAAACTTGCAATTGCTCTACCTGCTTTAACTTCCTGTGTACTTGCCATTTTTATTAAATATTTTTTAAAATTAATAACTATTTTTTACTACCTTTTCTTGTCGAAGCATAAACAACAAGCCCTATAACAACTAATACAATCGCACCTCCTACTATTAATAATTTCTTAGCTTCTTTGTCTTCTGCTCCTTCATCATATCCTACTTCTTCTTCTGTATCAATATCATACGTTTCTTCCGGTGCTAACATACTTGACCTTAATTCTACTCCGGCATTAAAAACATCCCCAAACAGCCCGAAAGCTGAATTCATCTTATTTAGTACCTCAGTTGTTTTTGCTTGTTTTTGAGCCTTTTTATCTTCCACTTGGTCTGGTGTTGGTGGAATAATAGGTTTACCATTTTCATCAAGTCCTTTGCTTTTGTTTCCGAATAAACCTTTTCCTTCTCCTATTCCTAAGAAACTTGGCAGTATATCGTTTTTCCCCTCAATACTACTTCCTGTTGCAGCAATCATCGGGCAACAGTTAAGATATTGTTTTGTATCAAATGTATCTAACATATTATTTTTGTTTTAAGATTTTTTTCCTTTTTTCTTTAAGTACAAACCTACTCCTATCAATCCTATTAAAATAACACCACCTATCATAAGATAAGTCATTGTACTGTCTGTTTTACCTGTATCACCTAATGTTTTTGTTAAAAAAGCATTGGTTAAGTCAGTTTGAGCAGCAATATCTTCTGCAACAGCTTGTTCCTGTGCTGTTTTTGCCTGTCTTTTAGTTTGCCTGTTTGCCTTCCTTGCATCAATTCTCTCTGCAATAGGCTCGTACTTATCAGGGTTACGGTCTATTTGCTTTTGAGAGGGTTTACCCATGCCTAATACTCTGAAATCATGGTAATCAGGTTGTAAAATATCCTGGTTTGTCATAATTATCTTGTTTTTTTATAAATTACTATTATTGTTATTAAAGCCACAACTCCAATAACTCCGTATATAAGATATTTTGTACTTGAACTTTCCGGTGTAGAACTACCAATATTACTATTAGATGTTACATCTTCTTTTGTTTCTTCAACTACATCAATATCTGTTTCAGATATTTTAGGAGAACTAATCAAACCAGCTTTTTTAGCTTGTCTTTCAAGCTTGTTTTCTTTTTTTTCAAGTTTGTTTTCCCTACGTTCTTTTTGCTTCTCTGATAACTTGCCTATTCCTAATATTTTGAAATTGTGGTAATCAGTACTTAATATATCACCCATTTTATTATTTATTAACTTGTTTATAAACTAAATAAATAACAATTATTGCTCCTATGCCAATCCCACCATAAATCAACATCTTTTTTTGCTTGTCTTTTTCTTCTTGTTCGGCAGCAGCAGCCTGTTGTTCAGCAATAGCGTCGGCATCATCAACCTGTTCACCTCCTATGTTTGATACTTTTGAAAGTAAAGGACTAAGTACATCCTCACCAATCAAAAAAGGTTTTTTTCTTATAGAAGGAGCAGACGAACTTGTGGTAGTAGCAGGTTTTGCAACAGGTTTAAATAAAGTTGAACCCGATACCTCTTCTTCAACTATTTCTGTTGTTATTCCCCTACGTTGCTTTTGTCTTTCTGACAATTGACCCATCCCTAATACTCTGAAATTATGGTAGTCAGTACTTATTATGTCTCTCATTGTTTTTACTATTTTATAAATTTTTTATAAACTATGATAGCTACAATTATTCCACCTACAATTAAAAGAGGTTTTTTATACTTTTTAATAGTATCAAGCGGAGTAACTCTCTCGGGGATAGTCTTTGTATTAGTAGTCGTTTTTGTTGTTGTCTGATTTTGTATATTATTATCTGAGTCTGTTTGACTTTCAGGATTAATATTTATAATATCTCCACCACCTTCATTTTGTTGTTGATATTCAAATCTTTCAATATCAAAAGCGGGAGTATTAAAATCAGTGTAACCTTCTACTTTAAATTCATTCATCTTTTTAACTTTTAAATATTAATAATGCACCTATGCCTGCTACTGCAACAAGCACAACTGCTATAATTATAACTTTATTTTTTTCTTTATCCGATTTAGCTTTTTCCTGTTCAGCCATATAAGTAAGCATAGCTTGTGTATTAGCAGAGCTTATCTGTCTTTGTTCTAACAATCTTTCTTTTCCTGCTCCTATCTGAGCGGTAAGATTTCCTGCTATTTCACCAAGTGCGGGAATAGCTGCTGCTATTGCTGCTGCAAAATTGCTAAATTCATTAGCATCAGTATTTGTGTAATACCCATATTTTAAAAGAAAATTATATAATTCTGTTGAAAAATCAGCGTTTTGTGATAATGCTTCAAGTGTAACCAATACATCTAAATTAGTTGATTGCTTTGTTATATTACCACCATATTTATTTATTAGACTTACAATAGCTTCTTTATCATTGACATAAGCATAAACAACCGCTTTTTGTAAATCATCTAAATTTTCTTTTAAATATTGTTTTGTTTCCATTTTTTTTATGTTCTTTTACGGTTTCTTGTAAAAAACTAAATATGCGAATAATGCTGCAATCCCTAAAATCATCAAGTTTGTTGTAAATTGATTCTTTGCCATCATTATATCAAATTCTGTATTAGCACTTGCAGCTACTCCAAAGTTCTTAAAATTACTATTAAGCCCTCTTGAATCCATCTGCATTTCAGTCTTTTTAGGGTTTATTGTTGCCTTAATACCTTTTTTTTGTTTTTGTTCTGCTAAATAATCTTCAATAGCAATTTTTCTCATTACAAGATATTCGGGGTGTTCTTTAAGTATGTCTCTTAAACATTGTGGGTCATGAACAATCTTATAACCTGTATGCCATAGTTCTTCGTCTGAATCGTCTGCTAATCCACCATTTTTATAAACAATTTTACGCAACCCTTCTGGATTACGTCTTACCATTAAATCAATCAGTTCTCTTTTAGCTAATTCGTCTGAAACATCCTTATTATCTGGAATTATTGTATCGAAATTCTGATAAACTTTTGGGCTTTCAGGATTCGTTAACAAATCACCACTATTCCAATATTCATTGTCCATATTTGTAAAATAAAATATTTTGTTAAAAAAAAAGGCAGACAGAATAAAATCTGCTCTGCCTTTTCCTATACACTAACACCGAGATTTCTTTATCTTAATATCCTCGACCGTAATAACTTTTTACGTCTGCTGATTCAACTTTTAATGCGCTTCTTCCTGACGGAATACTTGCATTTGTTACAGACAATACTGATTTGTTATTAAGAACCTTAGATGGGTCAACTTCTTCTGCGATGAACATGATTACTGTTAATGATTCGCCTGAATTGATGTTTGTTTCAACTCTTGTGAAGGCATTAATAGGTAATTGGAATGTGTCATCTTTTATGATTAATGCCTGTTCATTTTCAGGTTCTTCATAAGTTGATGGTGACCACTTTTTAGATACGATTGTACCTCCTGCACTACCGTAATACAGTGTGAATATATTGTCAAACTGTGCTGCGGAGCTTGAAGTTTTAACTTTAATACCTTTTACCCTGAACGGTTGAACTAATGATTTGGTTTTGATTTCAGAGTGAGATGATTCCTGAACTGTTACAACTGTGTTATTAGCAGTGTTGTAAGTTTCAAGTTGACCATCTTTTGAATAACCAAACATACGAGCTATACCGCTTGTACTTGTTACTGTTAAAGTAATTTTAAAAGTAATGGTTCTGTCGTTAGGGTCAATTTCAGATACTGAACCGGTAGCGTTTGAAAAACTGTCTCCTGTTGCGTTTCTGAATTCATAAGAAGCTCTGTTCTGAATATCAGAAAGACTTCTGCCTGAATACATTCTGTTTAAAAAATTTTCTCTCATTTTTGTAAAATTTTATAAGGCTAACTTTTCATTAATTAATTAAGGATTATGCCTCTGGTACAGGCATTTCGTATTTTGGAGCTGATGAAATTGCGCTTACATATTTTGTTAATATGTATTTGTCAATTGTTGTATAAACAATAGTTCCAACAACAACACCTAAACTAATTGATAAGACAAGTTGCCAATCCATTTTAAAATTCTTAATATCCATATTATAAGATTTAGGCTATTACACCGTTAATAATGTTTTATTCTACCCAAATTTACGAAAATGATTAATGCTACTAATAATAAGTTTATTGTATAAAGCATTAGTAATCAGTATAGAAAAGGTTATTATGTTAATATACAGAGTAGTAGAGTTTGTACTATTACTATAAAAAAGATTAAATTAATTTGTTATATTGAAATTTTTTGTATTTGATAAATATATAAAACAAATAGTAAAATATTTGCTTTTATAGAAAATTAGTATTATATTGCAGTATGAAATTATCAAATTATGCAAAAGAACTCGGAATAACATATAGAACCGCTTGGAATTTATTTAAAGCAGGGAGAATAACCAATGCTTATAAATTAAATAGCGGAACTATAATTGTACCAAATAAAATAGACGTTAAAAAGGAATGCGTTGCGGTTTATGCCAGAGTTTCATCAAGCGAAAACAAACCAAATTTGCTTTCTCAATCTAAAAGGATACAGGATTTTTGTGCTGCAAAAGGGTGGATAATTACAAAAGGTTGAAGAAGAATGTGCAAGTGGATTAAATGATAAACGACCTAAATTAATAAAGTTAATAAAAGAATTAAATAAAGATGCTAAAAGCATATAAATATAGAATTTATCCGACCAATAAGCAAAAGATTTTACTTACTAAAACCTTTGGTTGTGTACGTTATTTTTGGAATAAGCAAGTTGAAATATTTAATTCTTATAATAAAGAAACCAATCCGACACCAATATTTAAAACATCAACAGAATATCGAAAAGAAATTGAGTGGTTAAAAGAAGTGTCGGCAGCAGCAATACAACAAAAAGAAATTGATTTTAAAGAATATAAAAAACAAAGATTTTCTAAAATCAGAAAAAAGGCAATATTACATCCCAAATTTAAAAACAAGTCAAATAAACAATCATATCGGCTACCAAATCAAAAGTTTAAGATTGTTGATAATCGAATACAACTTGAAAAAATCGGCAAATTAAAAATAGTTATTGATAAACCAATACCGAAAGAAAGTAAATTAATGTCAGTAACAATTTCTAAAAACACAAGTGGTCAATATTTTGCTTCGGTTTTAGTAGAACAAGAAATTAAACACTTACCATTAACAAATAAGAATGTAGGAATAGATGTTGGATTAAAAGAATTTTTAACACAATCAGATAACATTACAATAGCAAATCCTCGTTATTTTCGTGATAGCCAAATGAAATTAGCGAAGATGCAAAGATGCCATAGCAAAAAGAAAAAAGGCAGTAATAGGCGTAAAAAGTTAAGATTAAAGATTGCTAAATTACATCAGCAAATTACAAATCAAAGAGATTGGTTTTTGCACAATGAAACAATGCGAATAGTAAGAGATTATGATAAAATCTGCATTGAGAATTTGAATGTGGCAGAAATGGTTAAAAACCATAAATTAGCAAAATCAATAAGCGATGCAAGTTGGAGTAAATTCTTTTCAATGCTTGATTATAAATGTAAATGGTACGGCAAGGAATTGATAAAAATTGACAGATTTTACCCAAGCTCAAAAACCTGTGGTTGTGGTGCAATAAATAATGATTTGAAATTATCTGATAGGGTTTGGACTTGCAGTAATTGTGGTGCAGTCAATCAGAGAGATTTGTTAGCAGCACAGAACATAAAAGCATTAGGAATTGCTAATGCTATACAAACGCAGAGTGCTAAGGTTGCTTAGTGCGTTGAAGCGTTTTAAGTAATAGAATATTTTTCTATAAAACTTACAACTATATTTGCATATAATATATAAGGTGTGAATTATGAGATGTAATAGAAGCGTTAAAAACAAGAAAATGGCAAAGTGTAACGAAAATAGTTATTATTATTGCTTAAATTACGGTTTTGGCTGTTCAATTTGTGAATTCGGAATCAATATAAATAGACAAAAGAAAAAAAATAAATAATTAAAAATCAAAATTATATATGGGTACTATTAAAATTATTGATGGCGTAATTAAAGAACTTGAATTTTTACAGAGTATTTCAAAAGAATATCCTGAAAAGCTGCTAATTTTAAATGCTAAAATTGATGTTTTAGTTGAACTTAAAGAAAGAATTAAAATACAAAAACAAAAGGAAGATGAAAAAAAATATTCTTTTTTTAAAGAATTTTGGAATAAAAAAGTACCATTAGGATTTGATATTAATGCTAAATTAAATTTGGAATGAAAAAGCACTTTAAAAAACGTATCAAATTAATGAAGGGGAAAAAGGATGATTCTTTAATAATAGAAGGGGATTTTTCTAATTTCAGAATTTTGGGCATTGGTAAGTTATCAGAGAAACAAAAACAACGTAGGGAAAACAATGCAACAAGTGACATACTTGAACCTCTTGAACCTAAAATTATAACTTGCCGAAGTTGTGGAGCACCTTACAACTATACAAATAAATGTGATTATTGCGGGAACTTATATTAAATCAATAATATGGAAACAAATTTTTTAGATGATAAATTATATAATCATTTTGTAAATTATGATTTTATATGCAATACAGAAGATGAATTAGCAAAGAAAATGATGGATTGTTTAAATGAATTATATAAAATATGTGATAGTCATTGGAAACCATTGCTTGATGAAATTCATGAAAATAAAGGCAATTTTAAACAAATGCCTACAAAAACAATAAAATACACAATAGATAAAGTATTTAAATTGTGGGATTTGTTTGTTGAAAAAATAAGTAAAGATAAAGAAAAATGTTGTTTTGTTAATTTTTTAAATAAGTATTCCTATAAGACAATGTTCTTTGAAAATGAGGAAGTTAATAGGATTTATTATACACTTTAAAATTAAATAATTATGAACGTTTTTCACATTATATTACTGATTATAGGATGCTTAATATTAGCATGTGTAATTTATCCATTAATTGACAAAATTTGTAATAATTGCTATAAGAGAAAATTAAGGAAACATTACGAAAGAAAAGAATTAAAACAAAAACAGAAATGAATCCAGAAAACAATTACGCAATCGAAGTTCTTACCGATGAACTTGCAATACTCCAAAACTATTATAACTTATCAGAAACGAAATCCAGAAAAGAAGATTTACAGGTTAAAATCAGGCAGGTTGAAAAAGCTCTTAACCTGCTTGTATATGGAGAGTCTTTGGTGAATGTGAATTAAAGGTTGATTATTCATAAGCTAACTTTGTCATTAATTCATGGTTTTTTGCATAGAATTCATCCCAAAATTTCTTTATTTCTTCAATTTGTTTTTTACTTAATTTTTTTGTCTTTTTATTTATCTTCTTTGTTTTCATTTGTTTAACTTTTAAAGAAAAGCCCCGATATTGCTATCGAGGCTACCCTCTTCTGTTTAATCCCTTAATCACTAAAAATTTTAAAAGGCTGGTTATATGAAATGTATTGAAAAAACTAAAATTAATATTTACAAACCTAATTTAAATTATGAAAAACTCCGAAACCAGCCTTTAATAGAACTTAATTATTAATTTAATATTTCTGCGATAACAAAGATAGGAAATGTTTTTTAGAAAAGCAAATTTTATTTGATGTTTTATAACACATTTTTTATTTTAAAAAATATTTTGTAAATTTGAATATTATATGTCTTAGTAATTATTTATGATTCCAAAAGTAAAAGCAGAAGAATTAATTGCACATTTTAGCGCAATACAGATAGGTAAAACAACTAATGGAGAACCTGTTTATTTAGGTCAAAACAACCCTAATGAAGTAAAGAACTGTGTATATATAACCATATTAGAAATAAAGAGACAAGCGGATAATTGGGGTATAAAATCAGTTCATAAATATTGGGACGATGTATGGGAAGTGATACGACATTCATCAGATTTAGATATATCTGATGTTATGTTTACTTTTTATGAAAACAAGTATAGAATGCTACCATCTGAAAATAAATATACTGATGAAGATTTAATTATAAAATTTTTTGAAGCTGAATTTGGTAATAAACCAACAACAACCAAAGATAGATTGTATTTTGCTAATGAATTATCAAAGAAAACAGGACTTTTAAAGACTTTTATTCTTGGTATTATAAAGAATAGAAATTAAATATAACTATTAGATATACACACCATACTTTAATTAGTTAGATATTAATAAATAACACATGGATATTAAAGACAACGAAGTGAACCACTATTGACTAAAAGTCAACAGCTTCCTAAGAATGACTAAAAGTCATTACAGAAGGCATAAATTCGGGTTGTTCCAACCCTATTATATTTTGTTTATGAAAGCAATATTTAAGTATGTTACAAGAAGCTAAAATATCTCTATCATGTGTTAATCCACAAGCTTTACAAGTCCATTTACGGTCTGATAAAGTTAATTCATTATTTATTATTCCACAGGAACATATTTTAGAACTTGGTTCAAACCTACCTAAACGTAATATATTTTTACCATACCAATTAGCTTTATATTCTAACATAGAATTGAAATTAGACCAGCTACAATCAGATATAGCCTGTGATAATTCTTTTCTTTCTATTAAATCTTTTACAGATAATGTTTCTAAACATAAAGTATCGTATTGGTTTAATAGGCTTGTAGAAAGCTTATGTAAAAAATCATTACGTTGGTTTGTTACTTTTTCATATTGCTTTGCTACTTTTAACCGTGCTTTATTCCTGTTATTACTACCTTTAACTTTTTTGCTTAATCTTTGTTGTAATGTTTTTAATCGAGTCAAAGACTTTTTAAGATGCTTTGGATTTTCAATTTTAATGCCATTACTTAAAGTAGCAAAATGCTTTATTCCTAAATCAATACCAATAGCTTTGTTTTCACTTATTGGTGTTTTATTAGGGATAATATCGGTAGTATCAACAAGTATAGATGCAAAGTATTTATTAGTACAAGTTTTACTTATTGTAATAGTTTTTATTTTACCTTCAAATTTTCGATGCAGTACTATTTTTATGCCTTTTTTAAACTTAGGTATAAAAAGTAAGTTATTACTGAAATCAATATTTGAATGTTGTGGAATTTGGAAAGATTGTTTATTATCTTTTTTAGATTTAAACTTAGGGAATCCTTTTTTCTCTCTAAAAAACTTTTGGTATGCGTTATCCAGATTTCTTAAACTCATTTGTAAAGATTGGCTATTAACTTCTTTTAACCATATATTTTGTTTTTTTAAGTCAGGTAAAAGATTACCAATATCAATACAAGTGAGAGATTTTTTTTCTTTTTGGTATGTTTCAATTTTAGCATTTAAACCGAAGTTATATATAAATCTTGCACAACCACAATGTTTATTAATCAACTCTGCTTGTGCTTTTGATGGATATAACCGATATTTAAATGTTTTTAACATAATGCAAATATAATAATATATTTTGAATTTACAAAGTTTATTTATATATTTGTAAATACTTTTTTAGAACTTAAAAGATTGCACTGAAAGTGCAGAGTTTTTACTCAATATGGAAACAATAAATAACAAAGAGTACTTATTTTTAAAGCATTATAATCCATTTTTTAAAAACAATTCAGATTATGAAGGTGCAATAGCTGAAATTATTTCAAAATCAGAAGGCAAAAAAATTGATTTACTGAGTTACCTAAACGTTTAATCAGGAAGCCGAAAAGGATTAAAATAGAGTAGGCATTATTCTTAAATTAAATACAATGAAAATAGTTTTTAGAATAGCAGAATTTGATGAAAATGGGAAATTAACACTTTTAGTAAAAGAATTTGGAACTTATCCAGAAGCAGAAAAAGGAATTGAGGAACTTCCAGCAGGCACTTATCAGGTTCAAAAAGTATTCGTCAAATCTTAATATTTTGTTTTTAGATGTTTTATAACATAAAAAAATATTTTGATTTCTCATTTTTTTAGATTAAATTTGTTATCTATTTTTACATGTTAAATAAATAAAGGGGTATGGTTTTTGTTTGACAACTTTTCTGTACCCCTATTTTAAAAATATTTGACAATGAAACTACCATCAGAAAAAGAATGTCTTGAAATGGCTTACAAGTTGTCTCTGGAATATGAACTGGAAAAGACAATTAGTGAAAATGAAGAAAATAAAGATTTGTTTTTAAATAAAGGTGATGTTCTACCAGGAGAAATCATCTTTTATGAAGAACAGATTAAGAAACTGATAAAATTTTGTCAAGGAAAATAAAAAGGGCATCCGAAAGCAGATAGGGCTTTCAATTAGATAGTTTAAGATGTTTGATAATTACAAAATTAAAGGATAGTAAACGCTGATATTAAGTGCCCGACATAAATGGTTAAGGCTCTATTTTTTAGAGCCTTTTTTTATTGAGTAAACAGTCTTATGCGGAGAATGAAGGAATCGAACCTTCACCGCTTTTACACGGAACAACTTAGCAGGTTGTCATAGCAAAGCCATTATCTAACTATCCTCCAAATGTGTGGAGATATTTGGTGTCGAACCAAATCCTTATGCTTTTCAGGCATACGCTTCTACCGAGTTAGCTTCATCTCCATTATAAAAACAAAAAAGTCCCCTAATTTTAGGAGACTTTTATTATTTATTCAAAAAGTTTATATTATATCAATACAGTCTCCTATCATTCAATAATGAACAATAACTAAATGATGAGAAACTATATTTTTTCTGTATTTTCATAATGCAAAGATATGAATTAATATTATAAAAACAAATTACTTCTTCTTTTTCTTCCCTTTTTTAAAAGGTGCTGAACTAACATCCCAAATTTTCTTACCTAATTTAAAAGTCCAAGCAGCAGGACTATTGGAAGTAAATCCACCGACAATAGTATCAATTAACTTGTCCCCTGTCTTTTTGTCTTTTTGAGGTTTTTTAAGTTTCTTTGCCATTATAATAATTTTTCAAGTTCTGCTAATACCTTATTTAATTCAGCTTCGTCTTTAATCCTGCTAAGTTTGTCAATAAATTTCTTTACTACGTTATCTAACTTATTTTCAATGCCTTTTGCTTTAAGAATCTTTTTAACTTGTGGTGTAGCTTCTTTTTCTATGTTATTAGAAATTTTACGAATTAATATCTTTTTCTTTTCTGCTTGTGTTTTCGGAGTAGCAGGTTCTTTTTTCTTAATGACTTTAACTGTTTTAGCCTTAGTTTCATCTTTTACTTTTTCTAATGTTTCACTATCAGATTTCTCAGCATCTTTAACGGATATGTTAGGTAAGTCCTTTGTTTCTTTTTGTTGTAAGGCTTTCTTTAAAAGAGGCTTTTTCTCTGGTTTTGATTGTTTTTTGATTTTAGGAAATTTCGCAAATGATTCCTCAAATTTTGATTGACTAATAATTTCAGGTGTTTTATTTGATTTCTTACCTTTTTCGTCAAGTTCTATTATTTGGTATTTATTAGTATCTATAATCTTTTCTATTAAATATTCACCACCTTGAAACATTCCTTCGTCTCCAACTTTGAATTTAAGTTTTGCCTTTTTCTCTTTCTTAGCAGGTTTTTCAGGTTCTTTATACTCTAATAGTTCTTTCTCTAATTCTGCTTTACGTTTGTTTAATCCTGGTTTTACGTTATCAGGTGTTGCCGGACTATTAAGACTTTTATTAATTTTATCTAATTTGTCTTGTATTTCTTGTTTTGTCATAACTATGTAATTTAAAATGTTTTATAATGTTTCTATAACTATTTTTAAACCTTCGATGGTATCAATATAATCCTGTTTTTCTTGACCTTCTAAGGTTTCTAATACGATTTCAAGACCTTCAATAGTATCTATGTAGTCTTGTTTTGTGAGTTCTGGTTGTTTTTCCAGTTCTGATTTTATTTTAGGTTCTATTAATTCAGATTTTTGACCTTTATAAAAAGCAATAGTTGCATCATATCCTTTTAAAAATAATTCAAGCAATTTATTTGCCTTTGTTTCAGGAATAATATAAGATTTTTCTCTATGAGAGTACCTTCCATTAAAATATTCAGCTAAACTACTGCCTCTACTTTTTATCCCTGTGTTTGATTCATGTTTAAAAGCTACTGATTTTGTTGCTTTAACATATTTTGCAGGTTTCATAACCCATTTTGTTCCATCTTCAATACCTGAAATTTCTATCCCTTCATATTTTATTTTATCTACAATTGGTTCGGGTTGCTTTTCTGGTTCTTCTTTAATTTCAGATTGCTTTTCTTTAAATAATTCTATTGCTTCTTTTATACTGATAAAAGGGTCATTAATAATAATATCATTAATCTTTTCTTTATTAGTATTAAAGAATATTTTTTCTTCTTCATTCAATTCATTTTCTTTCTTTATTTTTAACCAATTAATCTCTTTTTTTAACATATTATCAGTCCAATTATTTCCATGATGTTCTGTAAGATTCTTAATTGCTTGTTCTTCATACATTTTTTCAATTTGTTCTGCTTCTATTCTCTGTTTTTTAATTTCTTCAAGTTCTAATTCTCTTTCGCTTAATTTACGCAATGTTTCATCAGATACCTTTTTATTTTCTGCTATTTCTTTGTCTTTCTTGTCTAATAATAAGCAGGTTACATTTTGTTTTGCAATTAAAGCAAGTTCGTAAAACTGATTCTCATTATACCCTTCAATTTCAAGTCTTTTTTCTTTGAAATCTTTTAAAAGTTCATCCCATCCGATTTGAATATCCGAACCTGTTTCTTTTCTGAAACGTGGCTTATGTTTTAGATTTATTTCATTTTCATCAAAGCCTGTTATCTCATAAGTTTTACCGCTAATTTTATCAGTAATAATTTTCCCTATGTTAAGGTCGTGTTCAGGATTTAAAGCAATAATATCATTCAAAGTTTTGAAACAGTCTATTGTTGCTTGGGATTGAATTGGTTCAGGAATAATTTCTTTTTCCTTGTCTAATCCTAATCTTTTATACATAGAATCTATTTGTTCTTCTCTGTCTTTAAGATATTCTTCTTTAACCCAAAATCTTTTCCCTATGCCTGTAAACATAATAGGTAAAATATGTTTCTTTATTCTTCCATCATTTAATTCAATTTCATAACTAAAATCTGAATATTTTGTTGGCTCATTAATTTTTGTTATTTTACCAAAATCAGGGATATTTGCTTGGTCTCCTGTATAATAAATTTCTGTGCCAATAGGCAAATTTTTATAATCGTAACTCATATCTTGTTTTTTTATAGTTTCTAATTCAGTTGCTTCTTCCCTCACTTCCTTTTCTTCTTCATTAGCAATATCATGAGCTTTTTCGTAACTCATATCTTTATATTTCATTAATTCATACTCTGTTAACTCATGTACTATTGTTGCTTCTTTGTCTTTTTCATTCAAGTCCTGGTCAATCCAAATTTCACCGTCTGGAATATACTCATATTCGTCTGAAACGTAATGATGACCACCCATAGTGAATGCAATTGAATAATTATCTCTTACATAAGTGCCATTGACAGAATAAATTAAAACTTCTTCATCTCTGACTTTCTCTGTTTTGATTAGTTGCTTGTTAAGGTCGGAAATGGGTTTTGTTTCAAGAGTTTCTTTTAATTCTAAAAATCCTTTTGACTTTTCTATACCTGCACTTTTAATATTAAAAATAATTTGGTTAATTGGCATTTCAAGAATAAAACCAGTCTTGTTTTCTTTTATTTCTTTAATTATATCATCAATATTAATATTCATAATCTTTTGAAATGAAGGTATAATTAAGTCTTGGAAATGAATATAAACAGTTTTATTATTAATATCTATCAATTTTATTTTTTTCTCGTTATTGATTATGTTAAGTAAATTATCCTTAATTCTAAAATAATTTGTTTCTGAAATTTTGTATTCAGAGAAATTATCTTTATTTTTTATTTTAACATATTCATTTTTAATTGTATCTATTTTTTTTATAAAATACCTTCTTTTGTCATAAAACTTGATTGGTGAATAATCTGCCCATTTTGGAAGTTTATATTTTTTCCAATTCGGTATATATTCATTTAAATTGTTATTTAAATAATCCTCAATTTCAAATTTTAAAACATCTTCATAAGAAAATATTTTCTTATTTTCATTCTCACCTTCAAGTTTCTTTTCTTGTTTTAAATCAGGATATTCGGCTAAAACGTTTTCCGGCACAGGTTTGTTTTCGGATAAGGCTTGTTGGATTAATTCTTTGTGTAAATTTCTGTTGTCAGACCAAAAATAGTCAGGAGCTTCCTCAGACGTATATCCTTTGCTTCTATTTTTCATTTTGTCAACCATTTTTTCGACATTTTTATCCCTGATTCTTTTTTCTGGTTTTAATCCCGATTTGCTTGCTAAAAGTTGTTGAAACGCTCTTGGATATACATCAAACTCTTTTTTAGTCATTTGCCATGCTTCTTTTTGCTTATTCTCACTCTCCAATTTCTTTTCCATTTTTTCAAGTTCTATATAGTAGTTAATAGATTCATCCAAGTGAGTAATGGCAACATTTGAAACAGCTTCTTTTAATTTGTCTCCTAACAAACCAAGTTTTTCAAATTGTTCTTGATGTTCTTTTTCAAATTTATAACCTATGTTAAATTGTTCATTTATAAAGTCTATTGATTTGTCTGGATTTTTAGACTGTAATTCATACAATTTCTCTATTATTTTGTAATTCAATGAATGATTTATATTTTTCTTTGCAATATCTTCAACTGTTTTATTGTCTCCTTTGCCACCTTTTAAGGTATCTTCTGATTTTGATTTTTTTGCCATAATTTTTACTATATATATAAGGTGTAACTATTCTTTTTCTTCATGCCTGATAAAACTTGTATAGAAAATGCCAAGAAACTCATTATATAAACGTACTACATAGCCCCAAATAGAACCATTAGCACGCTTTACAACTTTTTCAATTTTAACAGTCTTACCGTCAATTTTTACGGTTTCTTTAATACAAGTTTGCATAGTTCAATAAATTAAGGAAATAAGAACGGTATTGCTATTGCAACCATTAATCCTTTTTTTCCGAATAACAAATATGATGCTGTTAATACAACACCACTGATAATCAATAACTTTTTTAAGTCTTCATTCATTTTTATAATATTTCTATTCTTTCACTTGCTTTTTACAAAATTTATCAATATCTTTGCCTTGAAGTTTGAAATTAGTGTCGGGTTGGAAGAACATGCAGACGTGTATGAGTCCCAGCAGATACCGCTAATATC
>Ga0153915_10000247_pt1 | contig 48472 bp, 55 predicted proteins | sample Opewatmetagenome_2_FD_107003 | JGI IMG/M metagenome (GOLD analysis project Ga0153915, IMG submission 107003) | Freshwater wetland microbial communities from Ohio, USA - Open water 3 Core 3 Depth 3 metaG | ecosystem: Environmental > Aquatic > Freshwater > Wetlands | place: USA: Ohio, Lake Erie...
AAAAGCATTAGCAAATCAAAAAATAAGAATAAGATTGCAGGCATATGATCATAAATTGCTTGACCAGTCGGCAATGGAGATCGTTGAGACTGTAAGAGAGACCGGGGCAAAAATCGCCGGACCTATACCTCTTCCAACTATAATAAATAAATTTTGCGTTTTGCGATCGCCGCATGTTGATAAAAAATCCCGGGAGCAATTCGAGATTCGAACTCATAAAAGATTGCTTGATATCCTCGAACCCAATCAGCAGACAGTTGATGCATTGATGAAACTAGATCTTTCCGGCGGCGTTGATGTAGAAATTAAGTTATAGGAAAAAGAGCTAAGCGGAGATAGATATTAATGGTCGATAGGATTTATGGAAAAAAAATTGGGATGTCCCGGTATTTTGTAGAAGAGGGAAAATCCGTACCTGTTACAATTGTCAAGATTGAACCATTTGTTGTTGTTCAGAAAAAGACAACCGCAAAAGATGGTTATGAGGCTATTCAAGTCGGTTTTGAAAATAAAAAAGAGAGCCGTGTAAATAAACCGATGAAAGGCCATTTTAAAAATGCTGGGGACCAACTTTTTAATAATTTAAGGGAAATAAAGGTTGAGAGTGCAGAAACTTATGAGTTGGGTCAGGCAATAGACTGCAATATTTTTCAACCCGGCGATCTTGTAAATGTTACAGGGAAGAGCAAGGGGCGTGGTTTTACTGGTGTCATGAAGAGATGGGGTTTTAGCGGCGGACGAAAGACACATGGTTCCAAGTCTCATCGCATACCCGGATCCATAGGCACCAACACGACACCGGGAAGGGTTATAAAGGGAAGAAAGATGCCTGGAAGGATGGGATTCCAGAATACCAAAATTAAAAATCTTAAGGTAATTGATATAAGACCGGAGATACAGATCATAGCTATAAAAGGATCTCTGCCCGGTAGTTTCAGCACTATTATGGAAATAAGTAAAATCTAATTTTAAAGATTGATAACAGGACATGACAGTGATCGATATATATAATTTGCAGGCTGAAAAGATCTCTCAGATGGAGATAAATGAATGCCTATTCGAAAAATCGGTAAGAAGGGATATTTTACATCAGGTTGTTGTTAGCCAGCTTGCTAACAAACGATCAGGAAATGCATCGACTAAAACCAGAGCTGATGTAAATGCTTCCAGCAAGAAACTGTATAAACAAAAGGGAACAGGAAACGCGAGAGTAGGAAATGAAGGCGCGCAACATAGAAGAGGCGGCGGTGTAGCCTTCGGCCCTAAACCAAGAGAGTATTTTGTAAAGGTGCCTAGAAAAGTTAAGAAGATTGCTCTCAGGATGGCACTAACCGACAAGATGCAATCAAATCGTCTTGTAATCATTGAGGATTTTAATCTTTCCGAAATCAAGACCAAACAATTCGTCGATGTAATGAAAAAATTTAACGTAAGCAAGGCCCTAATTGTTACAGAAGGAAAAAATGAGATCCTAGAAAAATCTTCAAGAAACCTGCATTGGGTGAAGGTAGTCAGGCATGAAGGGCTTAATGTTTATGATATATTAAATCATGACCATCTCTTCTTGGTCAAATCAGCAATTAAAAAAATCGAGGAGGCACTGATTTCCTAATGGATATTTATAGAATTATTAAAGAGCCTCATATAGCTGAAAAGGCCAACATAGTAAAAGAAAAATATAATCAGATTAGCCTTAAGGTTGATAAAAGGGCCAACAAGATCGAGATAAAAAACGCTGTTGAAAAAATCTTCAAAAAAAGGGTTCTTGAGGTAAATACAATCAATGTTGAAGGCAAGAAACGTAGAGTTGGAAGAAATATCGGCAAAAAAAGCGACTGGAAAAAGGCAATTATAAAACTTGCACCAGGGGAGCATATCGAATTCTTTGAAGGAATGTAAATATACAATTTTATTTTGTTTATGAAATGTTTTTTAATAAATGAGAAATAATAGCGGGGCTATAAATGGCTATTAAGAGTCACAAACCTACTTCGCCGGGGCGAAGATTTCAGAAATATTCTACATTTGAAGAGGTAACTGCAAACTCTCCTGAAAAGAGTCTTCTTAAGACATTGAAAAAGAATGCAGGAAGAAACTTTGCCGGAAGAATCACCAGCAGATACAAGGGCGGGGGCCATAAAAAAAGGTTCCGGATTATCGATTTTAAACGCAGCAAAGACGGGGTTCCTTCCCGAGTGGCAACCATAGAATACGATCCGAACCGTTCAGCCAATATTGCATTATTAAATTATCAGGACGGAGAAAAACGATATGTACTGGCGGCACAGGGTCTCAAGGTTGGAGAAACATTAAATTCCGGTGTTAATGCTGAGATAAAGCCAGGGAACTCACTTTTCTTAAAAGATATTCCTCTTGGCACATTAATACACAATATTGAACTGAAAGTCGGCCATGGGGGACAGATTGCCAGAAGCGCGGGGAATTATGCACAACTTATGGCAAAAGAGGGTCGATACGCTCAAGTCAAATTGCCATCAGGCGAGGTGAGGATGATTCCTATTGAGTGTCGGGCAACAATAGGTCAGGTCGGGAATATCGGTCATGCAAGCATAAGTATCGGGAAGGCAGGAAGGAACCGATGGAAGGGAAAACGGCCCCATGTCAGGGGCGTTGCGATGAACCCCGTAGATCATCCTCATGGTGGAGGTGAAGGAAAATCATCAGGAGGAAGACATCCTGTAACTCCTTGGGGCGTCCCAACAAAAGGTTTTAAAACTAGAGTTAAAAAAGACAGTGATAAACTGATCGTTAAAAGAAGAAAATAGAAACTCACTGATTAATTGGAGGTTAGATTTTGCCAAGGTCATTAAAAAAGGGCCCATTTGTAGATGGTCATTTACTGAAAAAGGTCCTCACTGCGCAAGAAACCAGAAGCAGAAATATTGTTAAGACATGGTCAAGAAGATCAACAGTATTGCCGGAATTTGTCGGTGTCACTATCGCGATACATAATGGAAAAAAATTCTTGCCGATTTTTATCACTGAAGACATGGTAGGGCATAAGCTCGGCGAATTTGCTCCGACCAGGACCTTTTTCGGACATGCGGGAGACAAAAAAACTAAATTGAAGGGTGTTAAGTAATGGAATCAAACGCCGTAGCAAGGTATATCAGAATATCGCCAAGAAAAGTCCGATTAATCATGGATGAACTTCGAGGCAGGAAGGTGGAAGAAGCGCTCAATATGCTTACATTCTCTCCTTTGAAGGGAGGAAGAATATTGAAAAAGTTAATAAATTCCGCTGTAGCAAATGCACAACAAAATTCAGGGATAGATGTTGATAAATTATATATATACAGGATATTTGCAGATGAAGGTCCTACATTAAAAAGATTCATGCCCAGGGCGCAGGGTCGAGCTACAAGGATTCTAAAAAGGACATCTCATTTGACCGTTGTTTTAAACGATAAGAAATAACAAGATATTTCTAATGTTAATATATCTTTTGTTAAAACAGTATCTTAGGTTTTATTTGAATTTGATCCCCAGAAGTAATCAAATGGTTAAAGGGAGGTAAATATTGGGACAAAAAGTTAATCCAATTGGATTTCGATTAGGGATAAATAAAGATTGGAATTCAAAATGGTTTGCAGGCAAGGAATACAGTAAATTTGTATTTGAGGATTTTAATATACGAAAGTTTCTTAAAAATAAACTTCAACAGGCTGGCATATCTAAAATCGAGATTGAGAGAGCGGCCAACAAAGTAAGGATTAAAATTCATACTGCAAGACCCGGACTGGTTATAGGAAAAAAGGGTACAGAGATCCAGAACCTGAAGAAGGAACTCGAAGATAAAATTAAGCGCGAATTTTTTATTGATATTCAAGAAGTACGAAAGCCGGAGGTTGACGCCCAATTACTTGCTGAAAATATTGCAATGCAGTTAGTCAGAAGAGTATCATTTCGAAGAGCAATGAAGAAAAGTGTAACATCTGCCCTGCGATTCGGAATTCAAGGCATCAAGATCGCCTGCAGTGGACGGTTGGGTGGTGCTGAAATGGCACGAAGAGAATGGTATAGAAAAGGAAGAGTTCCTCTTCATACAATAAGAGCCGATATTGATTATGGATTTGCCGAGGCGTTTACAACATATGGAATCATCGGCATAAAAGTTACGATATTTAATGGAGAAATATTGCCTGGTAAGAAGGATTAAAATAAATCATGCTTAGCCCTAAAAAATTAAAATATCGAAGAAGACATAAAGGTCGGAATAGGGGTGCAGCCCATAAAGGAAGTACGCTTGAATTTGGAGATTACGGTCTTCAGGCCGTTGAATGCGGCTTTATATCAGCGCAACAGATTGAAGCAGCACGTATCGCCATCACAAGACACGTAAAACGTGGCGGAAAGACATGGATCAGGGTTTTTCCAGATAAACCCATTACAAAAAAGCCCCTTGAAACCCGCATGGGAAAAGGAAAAGGTAATACTGAAGGATGGGTCGCAGTAGTGAAACCTGGAAGAATATTATACGAAATGGAAGGCGTAGATGAAAGCATTGCGCAGGAGGCCTTTAAATTAGCCAGTTATAAACTTCCATTTTCTACTAGATTTATAATCCGGAGATCATAATTGTGAAAGCAAATGAAATAAAGAATTTTAGCATTGCGGAATTGAAACTGAAAGAAATCACTCTTAACCAAGAGGTGTTTAATCTAAAGTTTCAAAAATCTACAGGTCAACTTGGAAATACTTCCATAATAGGTAAAACGAAAAAGGATTTGGCCAGAGTAAAGACAATAATAAAACAAACGGAACTATCTGGTGAGATAAAAAGAGGTTAGGATGAGAGAACGTGGAGTACGTAAAAAGATGAGTGGGGTTGTTGTGCGAAGCAGCATGGATAAAACCGCTGTTGTTGTAGTAGATAGGCTTAAAAAACACGGTACCTATGCAAAATATATTAGAAGATACTCCAAATATCTGGTCCATGATCCTATGAACAAATGTCAGATGGGGGATAAGGTTCGGATAGTTGAATGCAGGCCGATAAGCAAGAATAAAAGGTGGCAGCTTCTTGAGATTATAGAAAAAACCGAACTCAATAAAATCGATGCTAATATTGAGAAGCCATTGGAGCAATAGACATGATACAGACGGAAACAACACTTAAAGTTGCAGATAATTCCGGCGCTAAATTACTCTCCTGTATTAAAGTAATCGGGGGATCTAAGAGAAGATATGCAAGCGTTGGCGATGTTATTATTGTTTCTGTAAAAGAGGCAATACCTAATTCGAAGGTCAGCAAAGGAAGTGTAATGAGGGCGGTGATTGTAAGAACTGCAAAAGAATTGCGCAGATCAGACGGTTCATTCATTAAATTTGATGATAACTCGGCAGTGCTTATTAATCAACAGAACGAACCTATCGGGACAAGAATCTTCGGCCCTGTTGCAAGAGAATTAAGAGCTAAAAAATTTATGAAGATAATTTCATTAGCCCCGGAAGTACTATAAAACAGTTTTTTGTGTTATTAGTTATTCAATAATCAGTAATTTAAAAGGTATTGGAGTAAGATCAGTGTCAAATAAACGTCCAATTCTTAAAAAGAATGATAAAGTCATAATCCTTACCGGGAAAGAGAAAGGCAAGATTGGTGCTGTGCTAACTATTGATGTGGATAAAGCCCGTGCAATTGTTGAAAAGATTAATATTGTAAAAAGACATTCAAAGGCAGGGGCAAGAGGCGCAAAAGGGGGTATAATAGAAAAGGAATCTCCTATACATTTCTCTAATCTTATGATTGTATGTAATAAATGCGCTGAACCAACAAGGGTTGGAAAAAAGATATTAGAAGATGGCACAAAGGTAAGAACCTGTAAAAAATGTGGAGAACTTTTAAGTGACTAATATCTGTTGATGTAACGGATAGCGTGCTTAAAATTAAAAATTTAATAGTTGGTGATTAAGAGTCTATTTTGGAGGTACATTTGTCCCGACTGAAAGATAAATATGAAAATGAAGTAGTTCCGGCCTTGATAAAGGAATTCAAATATAAAAGTATCATGGCGGTGCCAAGGCTTGAAAAGGTTATACTAAATATGGGCCTGGGAGAAGCTATTTATAATATCAAGGTTATTGATAGTGGTGTCGAAGAACTTAAACTCATATCAGGACAAAAACCTGTTGTGACAAAGGCTAAGAAGTCTATCGCCGGTTTTAAACTGCGAGAAGGAATGCCGATTGGCTGCCGAGTTACGTTAAGACATGAAAAGATGTATGACTTCTTAGACAAACTTTTTAATGTCGCACTCCCTCGGGTCCGTGATTTTAGAGGATTACCGGATAAGATATTTGATGGCAGGGCTAATTGTTCCATAGGGATCAAAGAGCAGATTATATTTCCGGAAATAGAATATGATAAGATAGACAAGGTTAAAGGTTTAAATATAAGTATTGTTACAACTGCTAAAACGGATGTAGAAGGACATTTCCTGTTGAAACTCCTCGGAATGCCCTTCAGGAACTGAAAGGGAGGTAGACTTGGCAAAGAAGTCTTTAATCGCTAAAGCAAAAAGGAAGGCAAAATTTATTACCCGCACTTATAATAGATGTCCTATATGTGGAAGGCCCAGGGCCTTTCTTCGAAAATTCGGCATCTGTCGTATATGTTTTCGTAAAATGGCGTTGAATGGAGATATACCAGGAGTCATTAAGTCAAGCTGGTGATAGATAGACATTTTATTTTAATATTTATAATCAATTTTAACTAATAATAGTTTTAAGGAGTAAGCTAGATGAGCATGACGGATCCTATAGCAGACATGCTAACCAGGATGAGGAACGCATTAATTGCCTCTTATTCCACAGTGGATATCCCAAATTCAAGACTTAAGATTGATATTGCCAAGGTAATGAAATCTGAAGGTTTTATTAAGAATTTCAAGATTATTGAAGATCAAAAACAGGGGATAATGAGGATATTTTTTAAATACGATGATAAGGGCGATTCCATTATAAGCGGACTGAAAAGGATTAGCAAACCCGGCTGCAGGATGTATTCAAAAGGCGATAGGATTCCGCAGGTTTTAAACGGATTTGGCGTTTGTATCCTCTCAACATCCCAAGGGATAATGACAGATAAACAGGCGCGGAAACTGGGAATCGGAGGAGAAGTCATCTGCTCCATATGGTAATCGGTACAGATGATCAAAGATTTTCTTATTTAATTATCAGGATAATAGAGGAATTCACGGAGGTTTTAGATGTCGCGCATAGGCAAAAAGCCTATATCCATCCCTAAGGGCGTAAAGATTGATGTTAAGGACAATATTATAACTGTAAGCGGCCCAAAAGGCGCTCTTAGCCGTAATATAAATCCTGGAGTGAAGATCAATACTGAAAATGATCAGGTAATATTATCAATTAATGGTTTCACCAAGGAATTAAATTCATATCATGGGCTATTCAGGGCATTAATTGCCAATATGATTACCGGTGTGAGCAAAGGCTTTGAAAGGATCCTTGAGATAGTGGGTGTTGGATATAGAGCTGAACTATCAGGCAGAACTGCAACATTTCATCTAGGATTTTCACATCCGGTCGTATATGAATTGCCGAAAGGTATAGATGCAAATATTGATAAAACCAAGATAACACTGACCGGGATTGACAGAGAACTTCTTGGTCGTACAGCTGCAAAGATAAGAGGTTTCAGGAAACCGGAACCATATAAAGGAAAAGGGATCCGAAATTCGGGTGAGGTAATTAAGCTTAAAGCCGGTAAAACAGGCACTAAATAATATAATTAAATATTCTTTAAATTTGGATTAAGGATTTTTTTATGGGAGCAATTAGCAGCGCTGATTCAAGGGAAAAAAGAAAAAAAAGAGTTAGGAAAAAAGTCAGAGGAACGCCGGAAAGTCCAAGGCTCTCTGTATTCAGGAGTTCAAAGAACATATATGCTCAGATCATTGACGATACAACTTTCAAGACTTTAGTGGATGCATCCTCATTGTCCAAGGGCGTTGCAGATGAGATCAGAAAAAAAGGCGGCAACAGGGAGGGCGCTACTTTAATCGGAAAGATGATCGCTGAAAGGGCCATAAAGAATGGGATTAAAAAGGTTGTATTTGACAGGAACGGCTTTTTATACCACGGAAGAATAAAGGCCCTTGCTGAGGCAGCACGGGAAGGCGGATTGGAGTTTTAACAATCATCATTTATAATTTAATCTGTATTAAATGTTTTTAGATATTATCAAGGAGATGCCCATTGTTTAAGGAAGACGGTGAAAAAGAATTAATAGAAAAAGTGGTTCATATCAACCGTGTTGCAAAAGTTGTTAAAGGCGGACGAAGATTCAGTTTCAGCGCTATCGTAATTGTCGGTGACGGAAAAGGCATGGTTGGAGGCGGTCTTGGCAAGGCAAATGAAGTCCCAGAAGCCATTAGGAAGGGTGTTGAGAGCGCTAAGAAGAATATGAAACATGTTGCCGTTATCGACGGAACAATACCCCATGAGGTTACCGGGAAATGGGGGGCAGGCCGTGTCTTAATCAAACCTGCCAGACCAGGAACGGGTGTTATTGCCGGCGGCGCCGTCAGGGCAGTCCTTGAGGCGGCGGGCATACAGAATATCCTTACAAAGTGTCTTGGTTCACACAATCCGCATAATCTGGTTAAGGCCACATTAAAGGGATTGACCTCTGTAAAGTCTCCTGATGAGATCGCAAAGCAAAGAGGAAAGCTATTAAAGGAAATCCTAAATTAAAGAGGATTCCAGTATTAGAAATTCCTGTAACTAAAGTTAGAATATCGTTGTTAACATTTTTTAAAAATTTATTTCAATATTTAATTCCATCTTTATGAGATTTATTGCAATGACTGACACAATAAAAGTTACACTGGTTAAAAGTGTTATCGGAAAAAATGAAAAGATCCGTGAGACCGTCAAAGGTCTTGGATTGAATAAGCTTAATAAAACGGTAAGTCTCGAGAATACACCTGCCATAAGGGGAATGATTGATAAGGTCTCCTTTATGCTGCGTATTCAAAGATAATTCTTGCGGAGACAAAAATGAGAGTAAATGATCTTTCACCTGTGATTGGTTCGAAAAAAAGAAAGAAACGGATCGGAAGAGGCCCTGGTTCCGGACATGGCGGTACTTCATGTAAAGGCCATAAGGGACAAAAGGCCCGTTCAGGGGCAAGCATTAGACCCGGATTTGAAGGCGGTCAAATGCCATTACACAGGAGAAGTCCTAAGAGAGGCTTTAATAATATCTTTAAAAAAGAATATGAAGTCATCAATGTAAAAGATCTGGAAAGATTCAAGACAATGTCTTCAATTGATATAGATGCTTTGAAGAATTCAGGTCTTATTAAGTGCGAAAAGAAACTAATAAAGCTCCTTGGCGACGGTGATATCGCTTTCCCTATCCGAATCAAAGTGCATGGCGCAACCAAAACAGCCAGAGATAAGGTTGAAGCAGCAGGCGGAAGCATTGAGATTATTTAAGACATTTTAATCCTGTTACAACGGAGATAATAACATTGATCGGCGGATTTCAAAACATTCCTAAGATTCCCGAATTAAAGAAAAGGATTATCTTTACCTGTCTTATGCTCCTGGTTTATAGACTTGGATGTCATATACCTACTCCCGGGGTAGATGCGACAGCCATGAAAGCCTATTTTGATCAATTGTCAGGGTCTGGGAACCTTGTCGGGATGTTCAATATGTTTTCAGGCGGGTCCTTACGAAGGATGTCAGTGATGGCGCTCGGGATTATGCCATACATAACCGCTTCAATCATACTGGAATTGATGTCCGTAGTCGTACCTTATATTGAAAAGTTAAAAAAGGAAGGCGAACAGGGAAGGAAGAAGATCATTCAATATACCCGTTATGGAACGGTTATACTTAGCGCTATTCAGGGTTTTGGCATCGCTTTAATGCTCGAAAACAAGACATTCAGCGGCGTCCCTGTTGTTGTAATGGGTACATGGGAGTTTAGATTGCTGGCTGTTATTACATTGACAGCGGGAACTGCCTTTTTAATGTGGCTTGGGGAGCAGATAACTGAACGAGGCATTGGAAATGGGATTTCTTTGATTATATTTTCCGGAATAGTCGCGCAGTTTTTTCCTGGGGTATTCAATGTCCTTGAATATATAAGCATCGATCAATTGAGCATATTTACAATGATTATTGTCATCGCATTGATGATTTTCGTACTGGGGTTTATTGTATTTGTAGAGAGGGCTCAGAGGAGGATACCTGTACAATACGCCAAGAGGGTGGTTGGAAGAAAGATGTACGGAGGACAGAGCACACATCTGCCTTTAAAGATAAATACCTCCGGTGTTATTCCGCCAATTTTTGCCTCTTCTATTTTGATGTTTCCAGTCACTATCGCAAGCTATATGGACACTGAAAAGATTCCCTGGTTGAATGCAATTATCACCAATTTAAATAGTGGGGGGATCGTATATAATGCATTGTATGTTATCTTTATAATTTTCTTCTGCTATTTTTATACAGCGGTCCATTTTAACCCGATAGATGTTGCCGATAACATGAAAAAATATGGCGGTTTCATCCCAGGTATAAGACCTGGGAAAAACACAGCAGAATATATTGATCGGATATTGACAAGGATCACATTCGGCGGCGCAATTTATGTATCGTTCGTGTGTATCTTGCCAAGCATATTGGTTTCTAAATTGAATATGCCTTTTTATTATGGCGGCACCAGCTTGTTAATTGTTGTTGGTGTTGCTATGGATACTGCCAGTCAAATAGAATCACATATGCTTATAAGGCATTATGATGGGTTTATGAAAACAGGGTTGGCAAGAAATAAATAATTAATAGACTGCTGTTTAAAACAGTCAATATTATATTTAAATGGAATTTTAATATCATAGAAAAGTCGGGGAGTTTATAAACAATGAAAGTCAGGGCTTCCGTTAAAAAAATGTGCAACAAATGTAAGATCATCAAGCGCAAGGGAATAGTTCGTGTAATCTGTGAAAACACAAGGCATAAACAGAGACAGGGATAATCTTTACAGCCTGTTAACTATAAACAGGTTTTTTTATTATGTTATTAAAAGGGGAGTAAGATATTGGCCAGGATCGCAGGTGTTGATTTACCAAAAAATAAAAGGATTGAGATTGCTTTGACTTATATTTATGGCGTCGGCAGAAAAAGTTCCCAGAAGATATTAACAGATGCCGGAGTCGATTGGGATACTAAATCAGATCAGCTCACTGAAGGCCAGATAGCCAGTATAAGGAACATAATTGATGAAAAACATCAGGTAGAAGGTGATCTCAGACGCGAAATATCAATGAGCATAAAGAGATTGATGGACCTCGGCGTATATCGCGGTTTGAGGCACAGAAGAGGTCTGCCTGTCAGGGGGCAACGGACAAAGACCAACTCAAGAACCAGAAAAGGCCCGCGCAGGTCTGTTATGGGAAAACGAAAATAAGAGGAATCTGAGGAAATATAATGGCAAAAAATGTAAAGAAGGGACAGAAGGCCAGGAAAGAAAAGAAGAGTGTTCCTACAGGCATCATCTATATACATTCTACATTTAATAATACTGTAGTGACCATCACAGATAATGATGGGAATGTTATAGCATCATCAAGCGCCGGCAGACATGGATTTAAGGGATCACGAAAGAGTACGCCTTTTGCGGCGCAGTTGTCCGCTCAAGAAGCTTTAAAACAGGCTATGGAAAACGGTTTAAGAACAGCTGAAGTCAGGGTTAAAGGTCCCGGAGTCGGGCGTGAAGCAGCGATAAGGGCGCTTCAGGTCGAAGGTCTTAATGTCAGCATAATAAGGGATATTACCCCTATTCCTCATAACGGCTGCCGTCCTCCAAAGAGACGGAGAGTTTAATAAGGTCTATTGATTATATAATTTTCAAATATTAAGGAGGCTTAAATTTGGCCAGATATACCGGTTCATCATGCAGGCTATGCCGCCGGGAGAATTTAAAACTCTTCTTAAAGGGCGATCGATGTTACGGAGAAAAATGTTCCTTTGAGCGGAGACCCTATGCGCCGGGTCAACATGGACAGAAGCGCAGTGGAAAGACAACCGACTATTTACTGCAATTAAGAGAAAAACAAAAGGTAAAAAGGATCTACGGCGCTTTAGAAGGACAATTTAGACGATATTATTACCAGGCAGAAAAGCAAAAGGGCATTACAGGGACCAACTTATTGATTCTGCTTGAGTGCAGACTTGACAATATGATCTATAAAATGGGATTTGCATCTTCCAGAAAGCAGGCTCGACAATTAGTCAGGCAAAACCATTTTTTAATAAACGGTAAAAAAGTGAATATTCCTTCTTGCCAGGTCAAGACAGGCGATGTTATAGAAGTAAGAAAAGACAGTCAAAAAGTTAAAGCCATTTTGGATGCCCTGGAGACTGTTGTTAGGAGGGGCGTTCCTAAATGGATCAGTCTGGAGAAAGATAAATTCAAGGCAACCTTAACTGCTATTCCCAACAGGGAAGACCTGACTATGCCTATTCAGGAACAACTTATTATCGAGTTGTATTCAAAATAGGGTTAAACCTGTTAATTACAACAATATCGACCATAGTGGAGGTACTTTTTTTTGGGAGATCTTAAAACAAAAAATTGGCGGGAATTAATCAGACCGAAAAGCATCGGTATTGATGAAGAAAACCATAATAATTTCTATGGAAAATTTGTATGTGAACCTCTCGAAAGGGGATTCGGCATAACTATCGGAAACGCCTTGAGACGCATACTTCTATCATCATTGCAGGGAGCGGCTATTGTCTCTGTAAAATTTGAGGATGTTGTCCATGAATTTTCCACGATCCCCGGCGTTATGGAGGATGTTACCGAGATTATTTTAAACCTTAAAGAGATAAATCTCAGATTGATTGACACCGAACAGACAGTTATCCGTATCTCAAGACAGGAAGAAGGCGTTATTACAGCAGGTGACATTGAACCTAATGAACAGGTTGAAATATTGAACCCCGAACAGCGTATTGCCACATTAAGCAAAAAAGGCAAGCTGAATATGGAAATGGTCGTAAAGATGGGGAAGGGTTATGTGCCTGCTGAAAAAGATGTCAAAGGCAATCAGACCATTGGAGTAATTTTTATTGACGCCAGTTTTTCACCCATAAAAAAGGTGAATTATATTGTTACTAATGCCAGGGTCGGACAGATTACTGATTATGATAAATTGACTGTTGAGGTGTGGACTAACGGAAGCGTGCTCCCCGAAGACGCCATTGCATATTCAGCTAAGATATTAAAAGAACAAATGACGCCTTTCATCAATTTTGATGAAGAGCCTGAGCCTGTCGAGATCGAAGAGGAAGAGGAAGGGGCTAAATTTAATGAGAATCTTTTCCGACCGGTTTCGGAACTCGAGTTGTCGGTTCGTTCTGCCAATTGTCTTAAGAATGCCGAGATTACATTGATAGGGGAATTGGTGCAGAAGACTGAATCTGAGATGTTAAAGACAAAAAATTTCGGCAGAAAATCGCTTAACGAGATAAAGACAATACTTTCGGAGATGGGACTTTATTTAGGAATGAAACTGGAAAATTTTCCTCCTTTAAAACCAACGGAAGATATTGATCTGGAAGAAAAAGAAGAGGATTCGGATAAATGAGGCATCAAAAGACAGGAAGAAAACTAGGACGAAATTCAAGCCAGAGAAAGGCAATGTTCAGGAATCTTGTAACATCCCTTTTTGCACACCAGCAATTGGAAACAACCGACGCAAAGGCCAAAGAGATTAGAAATATAGCAGAAAAGATGATAACCCTGGCAAAAAGAGGAGATCTACATGCCAGGCGACAGGCACTTGCTTATATGTTGAATAAGAAGGTAACACATCGGTTATTTGATGAGATGCAGGAAAAATATCATGATCGGCAGGGCGGATATGTAAGAATAATGAAAAAAGGAATCCGTAAAGGTGACGGTGCGCCTACCTCCATCATACAACTGGTGCATAGCGATAAAGAGATTAAAAAGGTTAAGAGTAAGACTAAAGCAGAAAATCAGCCGGTTAAAGAAGCAAAACCCGGCAAGTAGATTATATGATTTTGTTTTTTAAGCTTTATCCTATTGCTTAAATTATAAAAGGAGCGAACAATTCATATACTGAAAAGGCTTGGTCTTTTTAAGATATTTTTACATTAACCCTAAGAACAAGCTTGACCACTAAAACTTCATAAGATAGTATAATTTGGATATATAACTATTAGAACCATAAAAATATGGAAAAATATATGTCCAATAACAAGATGGCCTCCTTGCCGGAATTCCGGTAAGGGGGTTTTTTTTAATAGGAGGCATTAGTGAAGGGCTTTAATCATAAAGATCTTTTGGGCATGGAACAATTAAGTGTAAGCGATATTGAATTAGTCCTGGACACGGCAGAGTCCATGAAGGAGGTTTCCCAGAGAGACATCAAAAAGGTCCCGACATTGCGCGGCAAAAGCATTGTAAATTTTTTTTATGAACCAAGCACAAGGACGCGCGCTTCCTTTGAACTGGCTGCAAAAAGATTAAGCGCCGATACAATAAGTCTTTCATCCAGCGGCAGCAGCATGACAAAGGGGGAAACCCTTATCGATACTGCAAAAAATCTGCAGGCAATGAATCCCGATCTGATTGTTTTAAGACACTCGTCAAGCGGCGCGCCGCATCTGCTTGCTCCAGAGGTTAAGGCAGGCATAATTAATGCCGGGGACGGCACTAATGAACATCCTACCCAGGCGCTTCTTGATCTTTTCACGATACGAGAAAAGAAAGGGAGGCTGCAGGGTTTGAAGGTTGCCATTATTGGAGATATCAAGCACAGCAGGGTTGCCAGATCCAATATCATCGGCCTCAAGAAGATGGGAGCGGAGGTCACCATATCAGGGCCTCCCACCATGATTCCTATGAAGGCTGAATCACTCGGCGTTAATGTGGTCAATAATCCTGCTGAAGCAATAAAAGATAGAGATGTGATAATGGTTTTAAGAATACAACTGGAAAGACAGAGTAAATTATTGTTTCCGAATGTCAGGGAATACTCAACTTATTTTGGCATAAACAAGGAAGTTTTACGAAATGCTAAGGAGGATGCCATTATAATGCACCCTGGACCCATAAACAGGGGCGTTGAATTGGCATCGGATGTGGCTGACGGTCCTTTTTCTGTAATACTTGACCAGGTAACGAACGGAGTTGCGGTGCGTATGGCCTTGCTATATCTTTTAATCGGGGGACACAAAAGTGACGTTATGGATTAGAGGAGGGGATCTTGTTGATCCGATAAAAGGTCTTGTCGAAAACCAGGATATCATTATTGAAGATGGGCGCGTATCAAAAATATTGCCATCAGGGGAATTTACTGAAAAAGGCGGCCGGATATCGATTATAGACGCATCCGGCAGATTAATAATACCCGGGATGATAGATATGCATGTGCACCTCAGGGAGCCGGGATATGAATACAAGGAAACCATAGAAACAGGATCTTTAGCCGGCGTTGCCGGAGGTTTTACAGGGGTGGCATGCATGCCTAATACTGATCCTGCGAATGATAATGTTTCAGTAACAGAGTTCATATTAAAGCAGGCAGACAAGGCAGGCAAACTGAAGGTATATCCCATTGCCGCAATTACTAAAGGACGGAAAGGTGAAAGCCTTACAGAGTTCGGAGATCTTAAAAAGGCCGGGGCGATAGGTGTGAGCGATGATGGTTCCCCTGTAATCAACAGTGAATTAATGAGAAGGGCTGTTGAGTATGCCAGGTATCATGATCTTATCGTGATCTCCCATTGCGAGGATATGCATCTGTCTGAAGGGGGCGTCATGCATGAGGGATTAATCTCCACGAAGATAGGTTTAAAGGGGACACCATCTGCCAGTGAAGAGATCATGGTGGAAAGGGAGATATCGCTTGCCAGGCTTACAGGCTGTCCTGTGCATATCGCCCATGTAAGCACCGCAGGTTCGGTGAACGCCATAAGGAGGGCAAAGGAAGACGGCCTTCCTGTTACTGCTGAAACGGCTCCTCATTATTTCAGCCTGGATCATGCCGAAGTAATGGGATACAATACCAATGCCAAGATAAATCCGCCTCTGAGATCGCCTGAAGATGTTTATGCAATTAAAAGGGGACTTGCAGAGGATGTGATTGATGTTATAGCTACAGATCATGCGCCGCATAGCCTGCTTGAAAAGAATCTCGAATTCGACAAGGCGGCCTTCGGAATCATCGGGCTGGAAACGGCGCTTCCATTGACCCTGGCGCTTGTCAGAGAAGGTATTCTGACAATTCAGTCAGCTGTCAGGAAGCTGACATATTCACCTGCTTCTATCCTGAGGATAAACCGCGGCGTTGTTCAGGAAGGTTCTATCGCGGATCTGGCGGTTATAGATCCTGAATTCGAATACACCCTTAAAGAAGAAGATATCATGTCTAAGAGTAAAAATACGCCATTCATAGGAAAAAGGCTCAAAGGCAGAAATATCCTTACAATTGCAGAGGGGCAAATTGTCTGGTCCAGAGACTCAAAACATATTGGTTGTCGATGACGACAAGAGCATGAGGGAATTCCTGGAGATCCTCCTTGCAAAGGACGGGTATCAGGTCTCGCTTGCGGAGAACGGAGAGAAGGGATGTGAAATACTGAATAATCAGCCCTTTGATCTGGTTATCACCGATATCAGGATGAAGGATATTAACGGCATCGGCGTCCTCAAAAAGGCAAAGCAGATTAATCCCGATACCGTGGTGGTAATGATTTCCGCCTTTGCAACTGCCGACACGGCGGTTGAGGCCATGAGGGAAGGCGCGTACGATTATATCCCCAAACCTTTTAAGGTAAAAGAATTTAAAAAAATAGTTAAAGATGCCCTGAAGTCGCGAAAAACATCCATCGTAAAGACGGAAAAAGAGACCGGCGGATATAATTATCATTTCGATTGCCTCATCGGTGAAAGCCCCCAGATGAAGAAGGTGTATGACCTCATCGAGCGCGTATCCGATACAAAAAGCAATATACTTATCTCAGGTGAAAGCGGCACAGGCAAGGAGCTTGTCGCAAAGGCCATACACAGACAGAGTCAGCGAAAGGACAGGCCGTTTGTTGCTATCAATTGCGCAGGCATCCCTGAAACCTTGATAGAGAGCGAGTTGTTCGGTTACAGAAAGGGCGCCTTTACGGGCGCAGTTACAGATAAGGCAGGGCTTTTTGAGGCGGCTGACGGCGGCACGGTATTTTTAGATGAGGTAGGGGAGCTGACGCCGACCATACAAGTCAAGCTGTTGAGGGTGATACAGGAACGGACGTTCACCTCTGTCGGCGGCACTGAGGAAAAGAGGGTCGATGTAAGGTTCATCTCTGCTACCAATAAGGACCTTGAAAAGGAGGTTATTGAAAATAAATTCAGGGAGGACCTGTATTTCAGGATCAATGTAATCAAGATATCCATGCCGCCCTTGAGAGAAAGAGAAGGGGATCTCCCCCTGTTGGGTCAATATTTTCTTGAGCAGTATTCCCTTGAGTTCAATAAGGATGTAAAAAAGATATCGGCATACGCGATGGATATCCTTTCCCAGTATTCTTTCCCCGGCAATGTGAGAGAACTGGAGAATATTATAGAGAGAAGCGTAACGCTGGAGACCTCCAATATAGTCCTGCCGGAAAGTCTGACCCTCTCCCATTTTCAACGAGACAGATATAAAACAAATGAAAACCGGCGTCATATGGATCTGACGCCGGACGGCATATCGCTTGATAAAGTAATGCATAAGATAGAAAAGGAGTATATCCAAAAGGCAATCGCCATGAGTAACGGTTCAAAACAGAGGGCGGCAGAACTTTTGGGAATAACGCTGCGGTCATTAAGATATCGACTGGAGGGGAAGGAAGAGGTAGAGTAATATTGTTCATGTCCTTGTATCATTGCCAAAAATTGTAACAGCTTTGCCAAAAAATGTTACATCGCCTGCGCACCCAATATCCTGTTGCCGGAAAATAAAGACAACGCTGCTTGCAACTCTCTGTAATTATGTCATATTAATATTTTTCTTATGAGCTCAATCTTATGGCATAGTATTTGTATATAGTAACAGCATAACATCAGGAAAAAACAGAATTCTGTAATTATTCGTTAAATTATTTTATAAATAAGCCGATTAACTAATTAACTATTTAACATTAAACGAACTAAAGAAAGGGGGTGACATTCCCGGTTATTTATTAGTTCTGAATTTTAATTCTTAATTTTATTACAAACAATTAATAAATCTAGAGGAGAATAATATTATGTCAAGAAATGAAAAAGGTTTTACGCTTATCGAACTTATGATCGTTATCGCCATTATCGGCATCCTGGCTGTAATCGCCATCCCGCAATTCAACGCTTACAGGGCAAGGTCATATAATGCAGGCGCCTTGTCGGATATTAGAAATATTGAGACTGCGGTCGAGGCCTATTATGTTGATTATCAGCATTATCCAACAGTAACGGGTGTAACTGATGGAGGCTCGGTTTTAACCAAGAATTATGGCTATCAACCGACCAAAGGCGTGACCGGGGGAGATATAAACGTTGATGAAGATACTAGCACAAGCTATACAGTTTCAGCGATATATAATACATTAGCTGCTGTGAGCAGCCAGAATAGTTACTCTCTAACAAGCGAGGGCCAGGGAATTCAAACTGATACACCTGATTAATTCCAGCCATATAAGCTGAGTAGATATCTAGTGAAAAAAGATGATAGATCAATTCTATCATCTTTTTTTAATCTGTTGAATCAAAGCTGAGGAGAAGGTCCTTTCTATGCTCGATCACAAGAAGCTGTTCCCTTATCTCTTGATTTGCCTTTCTGTCCTTGCAGTTTATCTGCCTTCTTTTACCGGTGATTTTATCCTGGATGATCATCCGTTAATAGAGAATAATTCTTATATAAAAGAATGGCATTCCATCGCATCATATCTCTCTCAGGAAGACGGCATTGATGCCGATTCGGGCAACAGGCATACCGGATATTACAGGCCCCTTGTGAATCCGTCCTATACGGCGGATTATAAAATATGGGGCATGAACGGACCTGGTTTCAGGATTACAAATCTGATACTCCACCTTTCTGCATGTTTTGCCCTTTTTATTTTTTATGTCCGGATTTTAAATAAAAGGGACACGGCCCTATGTCTTGCCCTTATCTTTTCACTTCACCCCATGGTCACTGAGACGGTTTCATGGGTGGCATCGCGCAATAACATGCTGGTAACCCTATTCGGCATCCTTTCCTTTTACTTTTATATCAGGGCGTATAGGTCGGAAAGATATTTTTTCTATATTATGTCAATCCTTTTTTTCACATTGTCCGTATTCTCAAAGGAATTCGGCCTGATGTTGTTGCCCATCTTTTTCCTTTATCAAAGGACGTTGAATACTCAAAAAATTGATATCACGAAAGAATTAAGGGAATACATTCCTTATGTCCTGGTTGGTGTTTTGTATTTTATTTTTCGGCAGAATGTGATCGGTTCATTCCTGTCGCCTAAGGGGCTTCCGGATCTCTTGGAGAAGGTCTATAATGTCCCTTATATATTGCTGTTGAATCTGAGGGTGATTTTTTTACCATATAACCTACATTGTTATACGACAAATATGCCTGACAGATTTTTCAGCACCGGCACCTTGGGAGGCATCATCTGCTTTATCCCTGCAATGTTTTTATTATGGAAGTTCAGGAAAAACCGTCTTTTGCTGTTCTCGGCTCTGAGCTTTTTAATGGCAATATTTCCTGTAGCAGGCATAATTCCTACATCGGCGCCTTCCATAATAGCCATGAGATGGTTATATTTCCCCGCGATCTTTATACTGATTGTTCTGGCTGAACCTCTTAACAGATTAATAAGGTCAAAGGGCCGTGCAGCCTTTTTTATAATAGGCTGCATCATCCTTTATCTTGGGATCAACTCCTGGATGCTTAACAGGCACCTCTGGCATTCAGAAAAAATATTTTACAGACAAGAGGTATTTCATTTTAAGAATTTGTATTCTTATGACGGATTGGCGCGGATCTATTTTGATGAAGGCAACTTTTCTTTGGCGGAAAAATGTTTTCTTGAAAGTTTTAGACTGGGCGTAAACAGGACGATAAATTATATAGAGTACGCTGTGATACTGATGGAAAGAGGAGAGGTAAAAAAGGCGTTGTCGAATCTTAAAAATGCAGAGGCCTGTTACCCCAATAAGTCCGAATTCGGCATGATATGCAATCACAGGGGGCTCGCATATCTAAAATTAAAGGAATTGGACAGGGCATATGAAGAACTTAATAAGGCGGTCATGTTTTCCCCCCAGGCGCCTTTGTTCCTGGAAAATCTGGGCGTAGTCTGCGGCGAGATGGGCGATCATGCAAAGGCAATTGATTCTTTTAAAAAGGCGATAAGGCTTCAGTCAAAATCCGAGAACATATATAATAATCTGGCATTGTCATATATACTGAATAATGAATGCCAAAAGGCCGTTTCCCTGCTTGATAGAAAGGGTTTCAGGGAAAATGACAGGGCAAAAGAGCTCCTGGACAGGGCAAAAAAGTGTCCGGATCCTGATTATTGAAATAATATCAAGAAGAGGAGAACTATGTTAAATGGTAAAAAAGTAGTGGTCGTTTTGCCTGCATATAACGCGGAAGAGACGATCGAAAAGACTTATCATGAACTTCCTTTTGATATTGTTGACCATGTATTGATGGTGGATGATAAGAGTTCTGATAAAACCGTATCTGTGGCCCATAGCCTGGGCATTGAGACCTTTTTACATGAGAAAAATTATGGTTACGGCCGCAATCAAAAAACATGCTATCTTAACGCATTAAGACATAACGCGGATATCATAATTATGGTCCACCCCGACTATCAATATACACCGAAGCTTGTTACCGCGATGGCCAGCATGATAGCCTATGATGTTTATGATGTTGTCCTGGGCTCGCGTATTATCGGCGGAGGCGCTCTCAGCGGAGGGATGCCTGTTTATAAATATATCGCTAATCGTCTTTTGACTGCCTTTCAAAATCTGTTTTTAGGAAGCAAGCTGTCGGAGTTTCATACGGGCTATCGCGCCTTTTCCAGAACGGTCCTGGAGACCCTCCCGCTCAATGAAAATTCCGATGATTTTGTATTTGATAATGAGATGCTGGCGCAGATCATCTATTTCGGATACAGGATAGGGGAGATATCCTGTCCCACCTTATATTTTAAAGAGGCGTCATCCATAAGTTTTAAAAGGTCTGTGACGTACGGAATCGGTGTTGTTATTACATCTTTAAAATATTTTTTTCATCTTTATAACTTTAAAAAAGACCTCCTTTTTAATCCTGACGGGCATAGACTTCAAATTAATGATTGAAGCCATGAATGATATTATGTGATTGTTTTGGAATTGGGCTTTTGAATAACGGTTAAAATATAAGACTCAAGCAGAGGATGAAACGATTGAAGAGCATTATTGAAGGAATCCCCAAGAAACGAATATCATTGTATGTCTTGGTTCTTATCATTATGCTAGACGGGATCATCCGGGTTGGGTTGCTTGGTGTCCCATTAGAACGCGATGAAGGGGAATATGCCTATGCGGGGCAGCTGATCCTGCAGGGCGTTCCGCCTTACCAGGAGGTTTTTAACATGAAGCTTCCCGGGATCTATGCCGCGTACGCCTTCTTCATGGCTATTTTAGGCCAGACTCATCAGGGCATCCATTTGGCTCTCCTGATTGTTAATGCAATTACCATTATTCTAATTTATTTCCTTGCAAAACACATAGTAAATCAACCGTGCGCTTTAATATCCGCCGCCGGTTTCGCTGTCCTGTCATTAGGTCAGTCTGTACAGGGCGTCTATGCGCATGCCGAGCATTTTGTGATTATGTTCGCCATGGGCGGGTTGTTGTTGATGCTTCGAGGTCTTGCAACTGAAAACCCGGTTAAACTCTTTCTTGCAGGGGTGCTCCTTTGTCTGGGTTTTATGATGAAACAACACGGCATTGCCTTTATTGCTCTTGCCTTAGTTTATATTGCATATGATTCATTAAGAAAGCGTCCCATCTTATGGCGCGAATTGATGATGAGACTGTTTACAGTGGCAGGGGGTGTCCTAACCGTACTCGCAATCCTTTGTATGATTATGATTTGGACAGGCGTATTCAGCGCGTTCCGGTTCTGGACTATTGACTATGCGTCAACATATATCACTCAGATCCCGATCAATAAGGCATGGTCAATATTTATAACATCTTTTAAACCAATTGTTTTTTCGGCGCCCCTCTTATGGATACTTGTCGGTGCAGGCTTTTTGGCCCTTGCGAAAGAAAGCGGTATCACAAGACCTTATAAGTTTTTTCTGTTGATATTTGCCGTATTTTCGATTTTATCGATCTGTCCGGGCTTCTATTTCCGAGGGCATTATTTCGTGTTATTGCTCCCGTGGGCGGGGGTATTTGCCGGCATTACAATATATGTTTTAATAGATTTTATATCGAAGTTTTCTTCAAGGGAGATAATCAGATACGGGGCGCCGGTTCTTCTTGTTGCTATTTGCCTTTTTCAATCAATATATAAACAGCGTGATTATTTATTTAATATGACATATTTTCAAATAAGCCGATCAACATGCTGGTTGAATCCTTTCCATGAATCTTTAAACATCGCTGAGTTTCTTAAAGGGCATACAGGGCCTGAGGATAGAATCGCCATATTCGGTTCAGAACCGCAGATCTTTTTCTATTCTAAAAGACGCTCCGCCAGCAGTTATATCTATATGTACCCGATGATGGAAAAACATGATTTTGCCCTCAGCATGCAAAAGGATTTTATAAAGAATGTTGAGGCAACAAATCCAAAGTACATCCTTTATGTAAATGTACCTACCTCCTGGTTGATGACAAAAAATTCTCATAAGATAGTTCTTGAATGGCTGGATAATTACCTGCAAAAAGGTCAAACAAGATTAGTCGGTTTAGTGGAGTTGTCTGACGAAAAATCATCGTACTATTGGTATCCGGATGTCAAATGGCCTGCGACTTCCAAGTATTGGGTGGCAATATTTGAACGAAGATAATAATTTTTTAAAGGATAATAACACTCAGGACAATAAAAAAACCTGTCGGAATCCATTGAAAATGATGCTGGCAAATAAGAATACATTCTGCATTAAGGCTATATTGTTCATAGCGCTGGGGATGTTAATTTTTTCCATCATCGTCCTGTCTTCAGTCCCGCCAACCGCCAAGGATGAACTGGTTCATCATCTCGCTGTTCCAAAGCTATACCTTGAACATGGCGGGATATATGAGATTCCATTTATGGAATATGCCTATTACCCCATGAACCTGGATCTTTTGTACATGATCCCACTTTATTTTGGCAATGACATTGTTCCCAAATTTATCCATTTTGCCTTCGCGCTATTAACGGCGTGGCTTATTTTTTATTATCTTAAGCGCAGGGTAGACTGGATGTATGCATTGTTTGGGGCCGTATTTTTTCTGTCTATACCTATCATTATAAAATTGTCTATCACAGCTTACATTGACCTGGGTGAGATATTTTTTTCCTTTGCGGCGCTTGTCTTGATCCTTGAATGGATGAGAAGTGATTTTAGATTGAAATATTTAATCTGGGCAGGGATCATGTGCGGCTTGGCCCTGGGGACCAAGTATAACGGCCTTGTCACACTCGTGATCCTTGCTCTCTTTGTGCCGTTCGCATATGCCGGGCATCATGTTAAGAAGACATCATGGTTTGTTTGCCCACTATGCTATGGGATAATATTTTTATTAATATCCCTTATTGTTTTTTCTCCCTGGATGATCAGAAATTATCAATGGAAAGGCAATCCGATTTATCCTTTTTATAACAGTGTGTTTAATCCGCCGAAAGGGGTCGAAAAATCTGTACATTCACAGATTCAGACTGTACAGAAGAATAGCGGCTTTCTTACGGAACGCGCCGTCCGTTATAAGGAAACAGGGCTGCAGATTGCACTGCTGCCTGTCCGCATTTTTTTCCAGGGAAGAGACGGGGATCCTCAATACTATGACGGCAAGCTCAATCCATTCCTGCTTATCCTGCCGTTTTTTGCCTTTTATCGCTTGAAGAATGAACCTGAATATTTAAAAAGAGAGAAAAGGATGCTGCTGGCCTTTTCTATTCTCTTTTTCAGTTTTGCCTTTTTTACCTCCGGTTTAAGAATCCGATACATCTCACCTTTTATCCCCCCGTTGACGGTGCTTTCCGTTTTAGGATTAAGCAATCTTTTTAAGATGGCAGGTCAATTATCTTCGCTCATTGTCCGAAAGGCATGCCTGGCCATGGTTATAGTTCTCCCCTGCCTCGCTGTTGCGCTTAACGCCGGTTATATCATGGGCCAGTTTAAATCAGTGGATCCCGTTCCATTTATCACCGGTAAGATCAGCCGCGATGAATATATCGGGAAATATGTCCCTGAATATCCGGCAGTCAGCTATATTAATAATAACCTTGATGTTCGGGCAAAAATCCTTTTTATTTATACAGGCAACAGGGGTTATTACTGCAACAGGGAATATACCACTGATGCGGGCATACTTGAAGGATCAATCCGTAAGGCTGAGACACAGTATGATATTTTGAAAGAGCTGAAACGGCAGAATATAACCCACCTTCTCATCGGCTACAGGCTTTTTGAGGAATGGATGAATAATAATTTCTCCGATGAAGAGCGGACTTTAACGCAGGCCTTTTTCAATGGACATCTGGAGTTATTGTATGGTGAAAACGGGTTTGGCGTTTCTGTTATTAAGTAATCAATTTATTAAGATTTTAATTGTGTTGCATCATTAACAAATCATTTCGGATCTTTTTGCCTTCTGTAATATTAATTGACATGGTCTAAAAGACTATATAGAATGTATCCTGAATTTATTGGCGTAATTGGAGGATTTATGGAGTCTTATAATTTAACCGAGGCCAAAGCAAAGCTGTCATCAATAATCAGTCGCGTTGCTTTTGCGAAAGTTAAGATAGCCATAAAAAGAAAGGGTCGAAATGTGGCAGTTCTTTTGCCCTATGAAGATTACATGGCAAAATCGTCCCAAAGGGATCAATGCGAAGGATTGTTGCTTGCCAAGAATGCATTGGCAGATCTTGAAGATATGGATCAATTTATTGAAGACATCTATAAGGCAAGAGAAGAATCCACAGAAAGAAGCATTTTGGGGATATAATAATGTATATCTTTGATACCGATTCACTTAGCAATGTTTTAAAAAAAAGACCATCGCTCCTGTTGCTAAAAAAGTTGGAATCACTTTCTAAAAGCAGTCAATTTACAACTTCAATTAATGTCTCTGAAATCTATTTTGGAGCATATCATTCTAAGGATCAGAAAAAAATTCTTAAAGCTTACGAGGAAAGGGTTTTTCCAAATATTAATATCCTTCCTTTTGATGCGGATAGTGGAAAGATATATGGACGAATAAAGGCTCATTTGGAAAAAAGGGGGCTTTCAAAGAGCGAGCCTGATCTTAGAATTGCCTCTCTAGCCATTCAGCATAATATGACGCTGATCACAGGGAATATTAAACATTTTATAAATATCCCCGGGTTGACTGTCGAAGACTGGATTAATCTTGATTATGAGGATGGTTCTCTTTGAACCGATTAAAATAAACCTATCGCAGGAGATCACGATATAACATGAACAAATCCGACGTTTCAATAATCATACCTGCGTATAATGAAGCTGCCACTATAGGCATCGTTGTAAATAAGATTAAAACACTGTATCCCGGTTTGGAAGTCATTGTAGTCAATGATGGGTCCAGCGACAATACTGAGGCTGCAGCAAGAGATTCAGGCGCCATTGTATATAGCCATCCCTACAATATAGGCAACGGCGCAGCAATAAAGAGCGGGATCAGGATTGCTTCGGGAGAAGTACTTGTGTTCATGGACGGAGATGAACAACATAATCCGGAAGATATCGGCAGGATGCTCGAATTTTTTCCAGAGTATGACATGGTCGTAGGCGCCAGGGCAAAAAGTGATCAGGTATCATTGTTTCGCGGCGCAGGGAACAGGATTCTAAACCGGTTGGCCAGCTATGTTGCCAAGTTCCGGGTTCATGATCTCACGTCAGGTTTCAGGGCCGTTAAGGCAGAGATTGCATATAATTTACTGTATCTCCTTCCTAACACCTATTCTTATCCCACGACAATGACGCTTGGCGTCTTAAGAAGCGGGAGAAGCGTGAAATATATCCCTATAAATATTCGGCGAAGAAAAAACGGTGTCAGTAATATGAAGGTGTCGCGTGACGGTGTAAGATTTTTTATGATAATAACCAAGATATGCGCCCTTTATTCCCCCTTCAGGATCTTCCTGCCTTTAAGCATGCTGATATTTTTTCTTGGAATGACCAATTATTTATTTTCATATATTACATCGGGCAGGTTCACAAACATGAGTCTGCTGCTTTTCACTACATCCGTTATAGTATTTCTCATGGGGCTTATCTCTGAACAAATAACCCAGTTGCGATTTGAAAAAAGTGAAGGGGATAGGCGGATGTAACACTGTGTGAGAGGTATTGTAAAATAATTATCGGGATTTATAATTTGAATCAACTGAGAGATGACAATAGCTAATTTACTTAATCAGGAAAATATTTGTGCTGTAATAATAACTTATCAACCTGACACGGAGTTTATTAACAGGTTGAAAAATATTTTAAGACAATTTACACGTGCTGTTATTGTTGACAATTCCTCTCATGACAAGTCCTTGTCCATCTTAAGGTCTCTATCCGAAGCGAATGTTCATGTAATTTTTAATGAAAAAAATTTTGGCATAGCCAAGGCGCTTAATCAGGGGATTTGCTGGGCAAAGGAAAACAGTTATAAATTTGTTATAACATTTGACCAGGATTCCAATATAAAGGAAGGGATGTTCAAAGGCATATGTGAGGTATGGAATAGTCTGGATAATAGAATAGCGGCATTAGGAGTAAATCATATTGATGCGAATTCCAATAAAGTATATTTGAAAAAAGGGTCTTTAAAAAATAGACCTTATGCATTTCGAAAGACTGTGATTACATCCGGCAGTTTGATAAATATTGCAAATTTTTCCGAGGTAGGTCCATTCAGGGAAGACTTTTTTATTGATGGAGTTGATCATGAATTTTGTCTAAGAGCGAGGAACAAAGGATTTAAAGTAGCTATGATCCTTGAACCCTTTTTAATCCACCAAATGGGAAAAAGGAAATCGCACCATTTCCCATTTTTTAGAAATGCATCTGTAGAATCCACAAACTATAACCCTCAAAGGTGGTATTTTATGACAAGAAACAGGATTAGGCTTGTCATGGAATACTTTTTTAAAGACACTACTTGGGCTATTTCAAGGGCTGTCCGTTTGATAGGCTCTATAGCAGTCATGATTATATTCGAAAAAAGTAGATTTAAAAAATTAAGATATGTTTTTCTCGGGATATGGGATTCATTAACTGCGAATTATAACAGGAAAATCTTGTAGACTATATCTTGAATACAGATATGCCTTTCAGGCAATAATCCTCATGATATGATCAAGGGGAAAAAGGAAAAGAGAGGAAATTTGAAAATTCTGTATTTCGGCATTTACTCCAAGGGCGTCGAATATCCAAGGAACAATAATCTGATCCGTGCCCTTCGCATTAATGGCGCAGAGGTCATAGAGACACATTTTGAACTGGCGGGGTCCTTTGAAAAGAGGATTAATGCAGCTAAAAGACCAATACAGGCGATCCATTTCTTTTTTGGCCTGTTATCAAGTTATATAATTTTATCATGGAACTTTATCAAGACGCCGCCAGTGGATGTTGTTATAGTGGGGCATCCCGGTTATTTTCATGTGCACCTCGCACGGCTTCTTTGCCGCCTATTCAAGAGAAAGGCTTTGTTAGTCTATGATGTCTTTATTCCACTTTATGAGGCATTGGTGGAAGATCGAAGATTGGTCAAACAGGAAAGTATCTTGGGGAAGCTGTTATATCGATTTGAAAGGTCCTGTTGCCGATTTGCCGATTTATGCCTTATCGACACAGAGACTCATAGACAGTATTTAATTGATGTCTATGGGTTGCCTGCCGGAAGGGTTTCAAGGGTTTTCGTTGGGGCAACCATCAATAAAACAGCGGGAGACGCCGGGTGTAAACCAGCTGTTAAAAGGATTGATCCAACTCCTTCCTTCCTCCGTGTGAAGCCGGCAGGGAGTTTCGAGGATAAACATCTCCAGCCGTCCAAGGAATCTAAGGGTGTGCGCCCATGGGTATCCGGCGATCAACAAGGTCTTTCAACCCCTGTCATTAATCATCAGGGAATATTTAACGTCCTTTTTGTAGGGACATACATCCCGCTTCATGGCATCAACATCATATTGGAAGCAGCTCAACACCTGCAAGATGATCCTTGCATTAAATTTACCCTTGCAGGTTCGGGCCAGCTCCGGCAGGAGATGGAGAACCTGGCCCATGAATGGGGACTTCCGAATGTCGTATTTTATGATTGGGTCCCGACGGGAAATCTTGGATCATTTATCAGCTCTTTTGATCTGGCGCTTGGTATTTTCGGGACCACGTCAAAGGCTGCAAGGGTAATTCCATCCAAGATATTTGATATCTGCGCAACGGGCATTCCTTTTATAACATCCGATACGCCGGCCATTAAGGAGGTTTTTTCTCACGGGAAGGATTCATATCTCATACCTCCCGGAGACTTTAAGGCGCTTGCTGATGCTATTGTTTATTTAAGGGAAAAATCAGATTTAAGGATATGTGTTGCAGAAGGCGCAAGGCAGGCAGGCGAGGGTGTGTTTTCTCTTTTAAATATAGGTGAAGATCTTTTGGGCAGGATTTCAGATGTCTGCAAAAGCAGACCCTAGCCTTTCCATGGTTTTTTAACCCTTGGCATTTGAGCCGGATATGGCCAGGAATTGTTCAATGTCAGGTTTGGGTTGCAGGCGGGATCATTTTCTATCCTGTATCCCCATCTTGAGTGCATATAATCAGAAGCCAGTTTGTGCTGCTCATTCTTCTCAATTGTGTCTCTGTATCCGCGACTCGCATTCTCATGATGATAAAACTCCGCAAAAGGGGTCCATAGATTGCGATATCCATGTTCCTCTATCTTCAGGCAGAAGTCCACATCATTGTATTCGACAGGGAGGTTTTTTTCATCAAAGCCTCCTACTTCTCTGTAGGTTGCCGTTCTTACTACTAGGCAGGCAGCAGTCACTGCTGATAGATTCTGAGTCAAAGCAGCCTGTCTTTTGTAGCCGCGAGTGCCACGTGGATGTCCCACATATAGATGCTGTGCGATACTGCCCAGGCCCAGGACGATGCCGGCATGATGGATGGTATCATTGGGGAAATAAAGCATTGCACCGACCGCTCCTATTTCAGGCCTGTGCGCGTGGCCGATCATTTCATCGAGCCAGCCTTCTGAAATAACCTCAATATTGCTGCTCATAAGGCAGAGATAATCGCCTTTTGCCGCCTGAACAGCGAAATTATTGCTTGCCGAATAATTGAATTTGAAATTGCAATGAAGAATACGGCTAATGCCGGCGGATTCCGGCGATTCCATGTAATTCAACGTGTCAGGGGCATCGGACTGGTTGTCAATGATAAGAATCTCATAATCGAGATAATGGGTCTTATTTCTGATGCTCTCAATGCAACGGGGGAGCAGATGTAAATCATTTTGTGTCTGAATGATAATGGAAACAAGAGGGCGGGGACATGGCACAGTGTATTGAATCCTCAAAGATCCGTCTGTATTAACAATTATATCTCCTTTCCTTCCAGTCCTTTGAAGGTGGTCAAATAATAATTTTTTTGAAGCCTGCGTAACATAAGATTTTTCATCACGGCCAAATGCGGTCGAACCAACTAAGGCGCGCCAGTGATATAGGACATATGGAATATGATGGATGTGTGAAGCAGGAATGAGTTCACTGATTCTAATCGCTAGATCCCAATCCTGCGACCCTTCATAGGCTTCACGGAAGCCACCTGCAGAGCGTGCAATTTCGGTACGGAAGACACCTAAGTGACTGACTAAGTTTTGTCCCGTAACCAGCGCAGGATTCCAGTCAGGCTTGAAATAAGGATCAAATCGTTGGCCTTTTACATTGATCTTGTCTTCGTCACTATAGATCAGATCTAGGTGCGGTCTTTCATTAAGTGCCACTGCAACCAGGTAGAGGGCATGTGGCGGAAGTTCGTCATCGTGGTCCAGCAGCGCTATAAACTCACCCTGGGCCATGTCCAGTGCACTGTTGGATGCGGCAGAAATATGGCCATTCTGTTCCCTGTATACAACTCTGATGCGTTTATCCAATTGTATGTATTCCTCCAAAATGGAGTGGACCCTATCATCTGTGGATGCATCATCGGCGATACAAAGCTCCCAGTTGGGATAAAGTTGGGAACGCACGGATTCAATCGCTAGCCTCAACCAGCGTTCAGGCGTATTGTAAGTCGCCATTATAATGGAGATGAGAGGCCGCCATCGCATGAGTAAAATGTGAGAATTGATTGTCTTACAATCATTATCATTCAGGGTGTCATGGCGGCTTACCCAACGACCATAACTTAAGGTAAAGTTATTCAATTGCCCCAAATTTTGCCACAGGGCAGACAGACCTCGATGTCTTAATGTTTGCCAGGCTTTCTGAGAGAGTCTCAAGGGGTTATGATAGCGTGACAGCATAAAAAATGCCCCTAAGACAGTCATGAAAATCATAATTGTTCTATGAAAAGTAGCGGATAGAAATATTTTTAGTCTGGTCATGATCTATAAAACATGTAGTGGTTTATTTTGATAAAGGGATTATTATAAATCAAAAAATGTTTCATAAATTTTTAGAAACAGCTGTCTAGTCTTGCCAGGGTTTTGTGGCCCGGCGAATCGATGATACGTATGGCCAAGAATTGTTCAATGTCAGGTTTGGATTGTAGTATGGGTCATTAGATATCCGGAATGCCCATTGGGAGCGCATATAATCGCAATCCCGTTTAAATTGGAGTTTTTTCTTAATTGTATCATTATATCCACGACTAGCGGATTCGTGATGGTAAAATTCAGCGAAAGGGGTCCACAGATTACGATAGCCGCGATCTTCAATCCTTAAACAAAAATCTACATCATTGAAGGCGACAGGTAGATTTTTCTCATTCAGACCGCCAACCTCTTTATAAATCGAGGTCCTTAATAAAAGACATGCGGCAGAAACTGCGGATAAATTCTGGGGCAAGGCGGCCCGGCCCATGTAGCCGTGAGTACCTCGTGGATGGCCAGCATATATATGCCCTGCAACCCCGCCCATGCCTAGAATGACGCCAGCATGCTGGATTGTATTATTGGGGAAATAAAGCATTGCCCCAACGGCGCCTATTTCGGGTCTGCTCGCATGTCCAAGCATTTCATCAAGCCAGTCAGGTGAAATGACCTCGATATCATTATTCATAAGACAGATATAGTCACCTTTCGCAGACTGAGCGGCGAAATTATTGATCGCCGAATAATTAAACGGGAGATCATACCGTAGTATCCTGGCAATGCCTGCACACTCCAGCAATTTCATGTAATTAATTGTTTCACTGTCATCTGATTGGTTGTCAACGATAAGAATTTCATAATTGGAATAGAGCGTTTTTTGTTTAATACTCTCTATGCAACGGCGAAGATGGTGTAAACCATTTCGAGTCGGTATGATAATAGAGACAAGAGGTTCAGGAGAAGGCACTTTATATTGAATCCGGAAGTATCCACCCACAGCGGAAGTAGCCACTCCTTCACATCCTGTTCTGATAAGATGATCACATAGTGCTTTGTTTGCTGCTTGTGCAGCATAAGATTTTTCGTTATGTCCGATTGATGTTGACCCGGCTATTGCACGCCAATGATACAGGACATGTGGAAGATGGTGAATATGAAAGGCAGGAATGAGTTCACTGAACCTTAGTGCAAGATCCCAATCCTGTGAGCCTTCATATCCCTCACGAAAGCCACCTGTAGAACGCACGAGTTCAGTGCGGAAAACGCCTAAGTGGCTGACAACGTTTTGTCCAGTAAGTAATGCAGGATTCCAGTCAGGCTTGAAATAAGGATCAAATCGCCGGCCGTTTTCGTCAATCTTGTCTTCGTCACTGTAGATAAGATCGAGATACGATTTTTCATTAAGCGCCACCGCAATCATATAGAGGGCATGTGGTGATAGTTCATCATCATGGTCTAGTAACGCTATAAACTCACCTTGTGCTATGTCCAGAGCCGTGTTGGATGCTGCTGAGATATGGCCATTCTTCTTACGGTATATAACCCGGATGCGATTGTCTAATTGTGCGTATTCCTCCAAGATGGAGTGAACTTTTTCACTAGTGGAGGCGTCATCAGCGACACAAAGCTCCCAATTGGGATAAATCTGAGAACGCACCGATTCGATAGCGCTTCGTAACCAGCGCTCGGGCGTATTGTAGGTTGGCATTATAATAGAGATGAGGGGTTGCCATTTCATGCACGAAATGTGAAAATTGATAGCCTTATGGTCATTGTCATTAAGAGTGTCGTAAAGAGCTATCCAGCGGCTGTAATTAAAAGAAGAATCAATAAATTGTCTAAAGGCTCTAAACAGACCCGATAAACCTTGAGATATTATTACTCTCCATGCTTTTATAGGGAATTTCATGAGGTTCTGATGAGATAACATTAAAAAAGCATTGAAGATTATAGTACGGACTATTACTAATCTTTGGACACTGTGGTGAATAAATATCGTTAATTTGCCTTGGAAGATGTCGAATCTCATTGAATTAGATAAAATAATTTTTAAAAAGTTGGAAAAATCGTTTAGCAGGTTAATAACTGAGAAATTCTCCATATGGATAAAGTTGAGAGCCCACTGATTCAACGGCCAGCCATAACTATCGCTTTTGGAATTAATCTAGCGGCATATCAAGAGCTAAAATTTCACGTGCAGCATCCTTTGAAAAATATCGTTTGATTATAGAAGGCAGTTTTTTAGCGGTATTATTCCAAAGATCTGAATTATTGTAGGCACGGGTCACCATGTCTGCAAACCCTTGCGGTTCATCAGCGATGAACAGAGCTTTATTTGCATCGATAATGCCCTCTGCTCCAATGTGTGTTGTAACAGTCGGAACACCATAGCTCATTGCTTCGATGATTTTTCCTTTCACCCCGGCCCCATAGCGCAACGGCGCAACTACAAGCCTGCGCATCTGATATTGCAACTGTAGCTCTTCATCTGATAATCTGCCGGTGATTACTACGCCATTACCTGACAGACGAACGATTTCCGGGGGTGGTCTTGTTCCGGCCACGATAAACTCAATATCCGGAATTTTTATTTTTATCAAGGGGAATATATCCTTAACAAACCATTGAACCGCATCAATGTTTGGTGCATGATCAAAACCACCCACGAATAAAATACCAGCACTTGATTCAAAATCCGATGATGCTTTTCGATCAATCTCACGCTCATCGAATAGAAATATAGGGATAGTCCGGATAGTATAATCTGGAACTCTTTTTATTAGCTCTATTGATTCAAAGTCTGAAAAAAAATAGCTGACATCGACTTTGTGAACAATGTCCAATTCAACCTTCTCAATTTTTTTTGAGGCATCAAGAAACGATTTATTACCTTCCACCATATAGCGCCGCAGTTCACGAAGGTAATTCAGATCATGACCGCAGTAAATTAGTTTGCTCGAAGTATGTTTCTTTATGAATCCCAGATATTTTTGTGCTATATGGGGTCGGCAGAGGTAGACATAATCAATATATTTTCCGTTTTTAACGATCCATTCTTTCCAGTCGTATTTATACCATTGGCCATAAAGGACTTCTATGCCCATTTGTTGAAGGTCGGATGTGTATGGCTCGTGATTTATAAAGTCGTCTCCCAGGAATTTAATATTGTAACCCATCTCAACCATTAATTGCAGATATTGAATGGTGGATTTTGAGCCTGCATCCTGATCGAAAAATGGTACATGACGGTCTATAAATAAAACGGTCTTTTTTTTAGCACTGCGATCGCGCACCTTAAATATCTTGTCAGTGCCATTAAAATGTTCTGATACCAGCGTTTTCTGCCATTTGGTAAAAAATTTTGCTTGATTAGATACCTGGTATGCTTTTAATCCGCCATTCACATCTCTCCCATGGGTGCGTCCCTCAAGATGTACAACCATGGAAAGAGGCTGGTATACAACTTTATATCCGTGTTTACGGATTTCAAAGGCAAGATCGGTATCTTCATAATAGGCAGGCAGGAAGCGTTTGTCGAACCCGCCGATTTCCAGCCACAAGGATTTTCTTACCATGATGCTTGCGCCCGAAATGTAATCAACCTCCTTAAGATAATTGTATTCGGGTCGATCGGGAAAGTCGAGTCGGCCGTAGTTGAACCCTGTTCCATCCTGCCAGATAATTCCACCTGCTTCCTGCAGGCGGCCATCTGGATAGACTAACTTGGAGCCTGCAATTCCGACTCTATTGTCACGCTCCATCAGGTCTACCAAGGGTTTTAACCAGTAAGGCTGTACGATAGTGTCGTTGTTCAGAAATATCAGATAGCATCCGGTTGCATGACGAACTGCGTTGTTACAATTCATCAGAAAACCAAGGTTGGTTTTATTTGCTATGATTTTAATATTGGATGCATAGGAGGCAAGGTTGAGGGTTTCATCGCTGGAGCCGTCATCGGCAACAATCACCTCGTAAGGAACGTTGCCAGAATTCTCAAAAATTGATATAAGACAAGAGAGGGTTGTTTCCCAATGGTTTAATACTGGAATAATGATGGAGACTAATGGGTTTTCATATTGACGGAAATTTAGATTATCGGGAATATTATTCACGGAATAGAGTGCCTCTTTGGGATGGTTCGCAGGTCTTAATTTATCCGGATGTTTTAAAAGATCAAACATTAAGAAAAACCGTCTTGGCATCAAATAAAACAAAAGTCTGGATAAATTGTCAGTTCTGATAGGGTGAAAAAGACTTGCCGGATTTGTAAATAAAAAAGGAAATTTTATTTTCATAGATTAATTTCTCGGGAAACTTATCTGTTTTGTAATTTTTTACGTAACCGGCAAAATAATAATTCCAACTTCAGCTTTAAATTTACTAGAAAACATTTTCGGTAAGGATTATTTATATCATTCTTAATAACATTGTTCTTCATTAAAAAATCAGTTAAGCTGAAGAAACTTTTCCCAGATGAATGATTAGAGATATTTACTACATCCAAAATGCCTTTTTGGGCATAATAAGACATGCGATTGACCGTTACCAAATCCCCCCCAGTTTTTCGTATTTGGTCTTTTATGAAACTAATGCAAACTTCCTGGCTTATTCCTCCGGCTTTTTCATGATCACATATATTGCTGTGTAGCCCCGTATCTTTCATAAGTTTATAAGTCCAGTCATGAAAACAGGGATCAGCCTCATATTCCGGCTGAAAAAAGTATTCATTGCTTCCCATGTCGACACCGACTAGTTTAATAACACTGGTCGGGTGTATAACGTTAGCAAAATTAATTACCGAGGTCAGGGAACCACGAAAATGAAACATCTTCTGGGTCAATGAATGAGCCCATATCTGTTCAGTAAAATGAGGATCTTTCCATCGTTCTATATTGTCAGAGACAAGGAATAAATTTTTTGTTGGAATATATAAGCGAGCCTTTTTCATTAAGTTGACATTTACACCTAGATGAATACCACTTAATTTTGGATCTTTATTAATTTTTTCCAACGTTCTCAGAAAAACATAATAACTTGGCTTATCCGCAGCATCAAACTGTAAATGTATGTGTGGTATGATACCTACCTTTTCATAAAAGATTAGATATTTATTAAAGCTAATAACGAGGTCAGCCCTTTTAATGCATTCAATCTCCTCGTCGGTCAAGGTATTAAGCGAGGCTCCACTTCCTATTATATATGTCTCATTCAAGATAAAAACCTTCAGGAAAATATCAGTTAATCAATGAATTATAAATGGCAAGAAATAATTTTAAAATAAATAAAATGGGAGAGGTTGAGTTATTGTGATAAAGGAGGACATGAACTGTTTTCATTCGTTCTGCGTAACTTTTTCTGAGAGGGCAATTCGCTGTCATAAACCTGCTTCACTCCATTACCTAAAGCTTTTTCAATGACCCGGATATCACGAACAAGGCGAGAAAAGCCGCCGGGTTCTATGGACGCAGCCTGGTCGGAACCCCACATGGCCCGATCAAGCGTAATATGTCTTTCTATAAAACATGCCCCTAGGGTAACGGCTGCATAAGTTGTTTGCAGCCCGACTTCATGGCCGGAATAGCCTATGGGATATTCAAATTCAGCCTGAAGCGTTTGAATCATTCGCAGGTTTAGCTCATTGTTCGGACATGGATATGTACTCGTACAATGTGCAATCAGGAGTTTATCTTTATCCAAAAGAACTATGGCGTTTCGGATCTCTTCCATCGTGGACATGCCGGTTGAAATAATTATCGGCTTTCCCATTGTTGCTGTATGTTTGAGCAGGGTTTCGTCGGTTAATGATGCAGATGGAATCTTAAAGCAGGGAGGATTGAATTGATTTAAAAAATTAACCGATGGGTTGTCCCAGCAAGACGCAAACCAAAGAATCCCTTTATCTTTACAATAGCGATCAATTTCAGCATATTCATCAAAACCAAATTCGACCTTTAGACGATATTCCATGTACGTCATAATGCCCCACGGGGTCTCCCGCGGGATATCACGCTGTTCAGGAGGAACACATAGCTCCGGGGTACGTTTCTGAAATTTTACTGCATCGCATCCTGCTAGGACAGCGGCATCAATTAATTTTTTTGCAATGCCTAAGTCTCCATTATGGTTTAAACCGATTTCAGCAATAATGAAGACAGGATTCCCCTGGCCAACTGTTCGATTCTCAATGATCACTGATTTATACATGTTATGCCCCTTTGGTTGACGGTTACATAAAACGTTAAATTTATAATTTCGGTTTTTTTATCTTTTTCAGTATCAAATCACACAATTCCCGAATGGCGCCGTTGCCCCCTTTAGCGTTAAGAATGATCCTGGCAATTTTTTTAACGTAAACATGGGCGTCTGCTACTACGACCGCGCAACCTACTGCTTCAAGACATGCTGAATCATTAACATCGTTGCCAAGATATATAATTTGCTTTAGATTAATGCTTCGTTCGTGCGACCAATTCATTAACGCTTCCAATTTATTCTCGATACCATGTATGCATTCGATATTAAGCTTCTTGCATCGCGCCACTACAACTGGGTTCTTTTCTGTTGAGATAACTAGAATGGGAAAGGCATGGGCCTGTAACTCAGACAATCCCCAGCCATCGCTTCGGCTACAATAGGCAGCTTCTTGGCCATCTTCATGGATCAGAACGCTGTTATCGGTAAAGACTCCATCAAAATCAAGTACAAGTGCAATTGGATTTTCTGGGAGTAACTTTAAAACATTTTTTTGTTGATGCTTTCTCATAAGAACTTCAGCAATTTCAAAATCAACTGGCTCATCAATTTCAATGACTCTTTCTGGAGGAATTATATACAATGCGGTTTTTCCGAAAAAACGATGTTTGGCCTGTAGAAAACCCGGAGTTCGCATAACATAAACTGCGCCGGTTTCAAGATATTGCGTCTCGCGCTGTTGACGGAGCAGACGGACGCACTTGTCATGATTGATTCCAATTGCGTCGCCATGAGCTTTGGCCTGCCAGAGAAAATAGTGAAAAGGCGTAACCGATAGTGCTGTATCAGCATGCTGTTCCATCAAGACATGCACGCTGCCATCAATGTCCTCAGCTAGAGTGAGTGGAGAAGTGCACTGCAGAAAGACCAACAGGTCGGGATTATAACTCTCCTTCTGCTGCAAATATTCCAAGGTATGCAATAAAGCCAATTCAGATGAAGCTGTGTCTCCACTGATTTCTGCCGGACGCCAGACCACCTCTGCGCTATATTGCTGCGCAACTTGGGCTATTTCGCGGTCATCAGTGGAGACGATAAGTCTATCCACGCTTTTCGATTGTAACGCCTGCTCAATAATATACCCAATCAACGGCTTGCCTGCCAATAAACTCAAATTCTTCCGGGGTATGCCTTTGGATCCGCCGCGAGCGGGAATGATAGCCAAGGTTGAATTCATCTATTCCTCCAAAGCATTTTTTATTATATTAAGGTTTTGAAGTGTTATATCCCACAGCAACTTCTGGGCTTTAACTATTTGTGTCTGTATAATGCTTCGCTGTTCATCGAATAATTGTATCTTTTCCATTAATTGAAGTTCCAGATTAGGATTTTTGATATCCAATCCCCACTCGGGATGACCGATATCATCCAGAAAAGAAGTAAGTTTGTCATGAGAAATTAATGATATAATCCCATTCTGTAATCCGAAGGGAATCAATTGGCTATGTCCCCTCATGCCAATAGTAAGCGGAGATCGTTGATAGAAGTTGATTACCTCTTGCGCTGGGATACCCTCCAGGTAAACCTCGGTAAAGTCAATTTTTTCGCGAACAAGGTATGGAATGAAATTCGCGTCGCCACGTGTATGAATAGCCAGATTGATATGCCACCCTTGTTTATTGGCCCATTTTATTGCATGTGCAATAGAGGACAGGATTTCGTACTCACTTCGACCATACCTCAAAATGTGTCTATCAAATGCGATATTTAATGCAAGGCGTCTGTCTTGTAAGGGATGTTGTTGAGGTTTAACTGATGGATAGATATATGACAGTAATGTGGTAGGGCATGGCTGGAATCGGAGCCTTTGTCGAAGATGATCCGGAAGGTACTCAGTTAAGGCACGAATACTTATTGTGTTGCGTAAACCAAAGAATACACTGCGTTGGACTACCTCGGTAATATGGGTCCTGAAGATCGGATCAAAATCTTCTTGGCCTGGAAAACGATTATAGCCAATGGCAAATACAATTAACGGCTTCTTGATCTTTCTCAGGTTCTCGACAGAACAGTTCCACTGCCAACCCGAGTTGTTGTTGGGATTTGTGTCTTTCAGCAATACTCCACCGCCACCTATAATAATCGCATTAGCTTGGGTATTGATATGCCGGACAGTTTCTTCACTCACTTCTTCCCACAACGATTCAAGATTCCAGAGATGTTTGCTATTAGAAACATCAAACAGGTCACGTACAGCTCTAAATAATACTGTGTCTCCCGCGTTTCCTGGGGAATGAAGTCCAAAATGTGTTATTCGCTTCCACTTTCTGATTCTATTTATCAAAGGAAGGATTTGTCGCTCGGCATGCCCTATTTTTGATCGAATCCTTTTTATGACAGATGGAAAGATTATCTCAGGCTGATCCCGAAGTGCTATGACTAATTTTCGAAGCAGTAATGATGTATGTCCTAGCATGTGCGATTTTGTATTGAGTGATTTTCGGCGCATGAATTTCTGACCACTCTTTAATGTCCTATGATATACCATCGTTGGGTCATCAAGAGGGTAGGAAAGCACAGAAGTGATTTCCCCTTCAGTGCGCTGTGCTATCACCCAAAGAAAATCGTTCCGGTACCCGAAATGGAGTGGTGTAAATCCCTGAAGCTGAAGCATTCCATTTAGGGTACTACGAGAGAAACTAAACAAATGTGCGCTCCAGAAAAACTTTTCAAGATCACCATTGTATGGGTTTTCAATACAAGGACACTCCAAAAATAGAATGCCATTCGGCCGGAGGATATGCCTGATTCTAGACATTACTTCGCTGGGAGAATTAAGATGTTCGATTACATGGAACATGGACACCAAGTCAAAACTAGCAGGTTCGTAATCGATATTCTCTATAAAAGCAGACTCTATCGTAATGTCATATTCATACTTTCCGGTATCTGCATAGTTTCCATCGGGCTCAATCCCTTGGACTTCCCATCCTGCACCGCGCATCAGATAGAGAAAACTACCAATACCGCATCCTATTTCGAGCGATTTGCCTGGATTTGTGTTCCTCAGGTCAAGACAATTATTGAGTATGTGAAAACGTTCGCGGGCATGTTGTTCTGATTCGTATATCTTTGTCTGAGACGGTTGCTGAGCGCCTCGGGCGATAAGAGAGAAGGTGCCATTTGAATAATCTGTTACGATTTCGTCCTTTTGTTTGCGGGGATTGACAAAGACCAGGCCGCATTGACGACATATAACGTTAATGACATGCTCTTGGTTGCGACCTTTCTCAAAGAGTATATCCCAATCAGCACAACCACATATGTCACAGGGAACATACTCTAATGTGTTGGGCTCAGACATGAGACGTGCTTCCTCCATTAGTAGACAGTAAGGAATACTCATGGGTATCCCACTTAAACATGAACCCCAACAATCCTGGCCGATTATCTCCACGTAGAGACGTTGGCTCATACAGGGAAAAGCTACATACCTGTGGCCGATGGTCTAACATTGTAGAACCGTTCATTGTTGCTATGCCTGCGGTAACAAAGTACTGACCTGGTGCAAGAAGCCGTGAAGGGATTTCTATGCTCGATTGGTACATTCCAGGTGTGAATGATATAAACGAAGAGTCATCGCGACTGTCAGAAAAGATTATCTTCAACCCTTCGGCATTTTGCAGGTAAAAAGCAAAATATATACCGGAATCTTTCTTTCGAATGATATAGGTTAGCTGGATTGAAAAAGATTCCTCACAACTGATTTTTGTGGAAGGAATCATTCGACTATTAAGGATTCGAATTGCCAGATATTGTGCATCCTTATTCTTGTCTTCGGTTAAAACGATTTCAGACTGTTTTTGTGCATTACTTTCCAAATAAGCAGCGACCGCTTTTCCAGAAGGAAGGATTTCTTTTATCTCCCCACCCTCCAGCCATATCGATTGCGTGCAAAGTCGTGTAATCGCACTCATGTTGTGACTTACGAAGAGAATAGTACGACCCTGCTGGGTCACACCTTCCATCTTCCCTAAGCATTTCTTCTGAAACTCAGCATCACCAACCGCCAGCACCTCATCAACAACTAAAATTTCAGGTTCTAGATGGGCTGCTACGGCAAATGCCAGGCGCACATACATTCCGCTTGAGTAACGTTTGACCGGTGTATCCAGAAATTTTTCAACTTCGGCAAAGGACACGATCTCGTCAAACCTTTGTTTTATCTCTGCACGGGTCATTCCCAGAATGGCGCCATTCAGGTAGATGTTTTCACGCCCTGTTAATTCCGGGTGAAAGCCTGTTCCTACCTCCAGCAAACTTGCTATTCGACCACTTACGGACACCCGCCCGATTGAAGGTTCGGTGATTCGACTCAAAATCTTCAACAGTGTGCTTTTTCCTGCCCCGTTGCGTCCGATTATGCCCACCGCCTCACCGCGTTTTATCTCGAAGCTCACATCCTTGAGCGCCCATACCTCTTCCAATGTATCGCCATTGATGATTGGTTTTCCCTTTGCGAGATTCTTTGTTTTATTCCATAAAGCCCGGGCATTACGCATCATCATGTCACGCAGGGTCACATATCTGGCGGTTTCGGCCTGATGGCCGATGAGATATTTTTTGCCCAGGTTTTCAGATTTGATGACGATGTCTGACATGATTTCTGTTCCTAAATAAGATCCGCGAAGGTCTTCTCCGTTTTACGGAAACGGGATACACCCAGCCAAAGGAAGAAGATGATGACTGCGAGACTTACCATGAAGCCTGGTAAATAAATTGGGCTGCTGCCGCCCAGGATGCACCAGCGAAACCCATCAATTACTCCAACCATAGGGTTGAGGTTATAAAGTATCTGCCACTGTTCCGGGACTACCTTGCTGCTGAAGCCTACCGGCGAGATATAAAGACCGAACTGAACTACGAACGGAATGATGTAGCGAAAATCTCTGTATTTCACGTTAAGAGCCGTAATCCAAAGGCCGGGACCCAGGCTGGCTAATAAGGCCAGGATGATGTAGCACGGCAGCAACAGGATATTCACCCCAGGGGTAAATTGATAATAGATCATCATCCCAATGAGTACAATAAAACTGATGAGAAAATCAATGAAGGCGGTTACCAGGGTTGCTGCGGGAATAATCATCCTGGGGAAATATACCTTGCCTATCAGGTTGGCATTGCCGATCAGGCTGTTGGACGATTCGCTAAGTGCGTTTGCGAAAAGAGACCATGGAAGCATGGCGGCGAATACCATCAGTGCGTAAGGCGAGTCTCCTTCGCTCGGCAATTTAGCGATGCGGCCAAAGATAACGGTAAAGACAATCATGGTAAGGAAGGGTCTGATAATCGCCCAGAGAATCCCGATGATAGTCTGCTTGTAGCGGACAGAGATATCGCGCCAGGCCAGGATTAAAAAAAGTTCCCGGTAGTGCCAGAGGTCGGCCCAGTAGTTTTTTTCTGATCGTCCAGGCTCGATTGTGAACACCGGCTCTAAAGTGTTTGGTAAAGGTGAGTTAGTCATTGTATGGCAACTTGCACAGGCTATGGCTCGGATTAAGTTGAACTATTTGGGTGCATAAATTTCATGTAAAAAGACAGATGATAGGAGACCTTTGCATAACTCCTTTTTCTGAAAATTGTTAACAATTTTCATCGCATTACAATCAAATTTAGCTTATTTTATTGTATTCTAAATAGCGTCTAAGATCGGAAATGACGAAAACCGTCTAGTTTTGCAAAGGTCTCCGAATACAGCTCCGCCCTTTGAGTTACATTCGGTCGATTGATACAATCTCTTAAAATATAAATAATATTAATAAAATAGAAGTCCATTTTAACCAGGACCTCAATCATTCCTTTTTCGCTTCCCAGATCAGCAGTTTGGGTCTTGTTTCCAGTTTGGATTTTAGATCCTTGTATTCATCTACGCTTAAAACAAGCGAGCGTATCTTTCTCTTTATATATCGTTCAGTTTTTCTGCTCAAATCGTTCAGATGATATTCATTGATATTGCCAACTAACAGCAGATCAACAATGCCGGTATCTTTACCTTCCGCGTAATCATCCATAAGATATGCAAGTTCGAGATCTCCAAGTCTGTTTACGATCCCGTCTATCACCTGATCAAGCCCCATTACCTTGTTGACCATGGATCTAAGTTCGGGAAACAGGGGGTGGTCTTTGTTTGCCATATAATAGACCTGCCGTCCGTCTTTTTCTGATTTAAGAAATTTGGTGTCTGTGAGTTGGTTCAGCTCTTCTCTGACAGAGTTAGTGGAGACCTTGAATTCATTGGCAAGCTCCCTAAGATATGACCTGGCCTCAGGATTAAAAAAGAGCCTTACAAGAAGTTTTATCCTGGTTTTTGAAGCAATCAGTCCTGTAAACAAGTCATTCATTTGAGACCTCATTATGAGTATAAATATTACTCATTATAGAGTTAACAGGTTTTTCTGTCAAGTGATTTTATGTCTCTCAAGTGACTGATAATTTGACTCAATAAGGCAGGGCCAAGATGCAATTTTTAATTATTTAATATGAAACTTATTTTAAAGAAAATCTTATCATTCTTGTTGACTGAAATTTTTGATAAAGATATACTTCAATCAAACCGATTAATATGAAAAATACACTAATTTCACAGAATTAGTTTTTATCAAGACCACATCATCCTTTAAAAACCTATAAAGGTTTTAAAAATGGGCAAGGATAGCGAAAAAACAATACTAACCAACAAAAAAAACCTCAATATTTTCGAAGATGAAAAGAAAGGTCTTGCAAATACCCAGGAGATATCCAGAAAGACTTTTATCGGCAGGATACCTACTGTCCAGCATGCCTTTCTGGAGATTATGGATGAGGAAAAGCGAAGAATAACCCTTGGGGAAGATGATATTATCATTGGCCGAACATCTGGCTGTGATATACAGATTATGGCTAATAATGTATCCAGAAAACATGCGCGCATCTCATACACGAATGAAGAATACAGGATAGAAGATCTGGAGAGCACAAACGGTATTTACGTCAACGGGGTAAAGGTTGAAAGATGTGTCTTGAGAAAACATGATGTTTTGGAAATAGGCGGCATTAAAATCCTATTTATTGAAGAAAAGATCAGGCAGGAAAATGACAACGAGTAAGAACGATAAGATGCTTGTCACCTTCTGGGGCACAAGGGGATCCATTTCCACGCCGGGGAGAATCACGGAAAAATATGGCGGGAATACACCGTGTGTGAGTGTCCGATTTAACGATACGCAAATTATCTTTGATGCCGGTACAGGCATAAGAAATTTAGGCATAGAACTCCTTGAAGAAATTAAAAGCGATGAGAATCCAACTTTTTTACACCTTTTTTTAAGCCATACTCATTGGGACCATATTCAGGGTCTCCCTTTTTTTCTTCCTTCATATCATAAAAATACCAAGCTTATTATTTACGGAAGCCATCGCAAGGAACGTTTCCTTGCTTCAATCCTGAAAGAACAGATGGATTTTGATTATTTCCCTGTCTCTATGTCGTCATTTGCCGCTGATATAAGCATCAAAGAAATGGATGATAAGGTTATTCAGATCGGTCCCCTGAAAATTGACTGGCAGGAACAGGTTTATCATCCCGGCGGTTCAGTACGTTATAAAATAAGCATAAACGGGAATAAAATTGTCTATGCAACCGACGTTGAATTGAATCGCATCTTTGATAACATCAAAGACAACGAGATGAATGAATCTATTGCCAGGGATTATATGAATTTTATATCAGATGCCGATCTGCTGATTGCCGATGGTCAATATACCCAAGAGGAATACGTGGAACATTTCGGTTGGGGACATTCCTCTGTGCCTGTTCTCCTTGAGACCGCGTTCAAATCAAACGTCAAACAACTGGCTGTATTTCATCATGATCCCCAGCATTCTGATAAATTTCTGGATGATCTGTGGATGGAGAATAGATCCAAATATAATAAAAATGATAAAAAGATGGATGTCTTCTGGGCCAGAGAAGGTATGACATTAGCAATATAATGACTTCTTGCCCAAATCTTTTATTAACTGCCTGTTATTGCTGTTCCTAAATTAATAACTCATATTTTATCTTGCTGTTTGCCCATATTTTTTTTCTATGTTAAAATTATTCGTAAGTCTGACTATTGAAAGGAGGGACGAGACATGAGAATGAGTATGAAAAATATTATTTGTACAACCGATTTTTCTGATCTTGCAAATTATACGATCAATTACGGTGTCTCTCTGGCAAAGGAATTCAATGCTAAACTGTATCTATGTCATGTGATCGATCTTTCTTCTGCAACTTTATACGGTGATGCCACTTTCGCCTTTGAAACACAGCTTATTCACATGGAAGAATACGCACAGGAGCGATTACGACGATTGATGAGCGGTCATGATATTGAATGGGAACCGCTCGTTTCAACAGGTAATGCCGCGGATGAGGTTGCGCGGCTGGCTGAAGAAAAAAACGCGGATTTGACAATAACAGCCACCCGCGGCCATTCAGGTTTGAAGAGGTTTGTACTCGGATCGGTCACCGAGCATCTTATGAGGACGCTTCCCTGCCCTCTCCTGGCTGTGCACAGACACGAGAAGTATCTTGATGTGCTTACCGGACAGGATATAAAATTTAAAAAAATACTTATCGGGTGTGATTTTTCGAACACTTCAAATCTTGCTTTCCAATATGGGCTCAGCCTGGCACAGGAGTATGAGGCTGAGTTGCATCTTGTACATGTGCTTGAACCGCCTATTTATAAAGAATGGCCCAAATCCGTTGAACACACTAAGACTGTTATTCACAAGGATTTGTTTCTACAATTGAAAGATAAGCTTGAGGCAATGGTCCCGCAAGATGCCTTAAACTGGTGTAAGCCCAGGACGACCTTGCTGGAAGGTCATCCCGATATTGAATTAATCAAGTATGCCGATGCCCAGGGTATTGATCTGATAGTATTGGGAGTTGCGGGCCATAGATTGATGGAATCATTCTTTGTCGGTTCTACAACGGAGAGGGTAATGCGCAAGGCCCCATGCGCCGTGCTTTCAGTTCGACCGCTGCAAGGGGGAAAGCACGGATAAACAGCCAAGACACATCATGACCGAATTGACGGGTTTCAGCTTTTAAGTGCAAAATATTTCTCTACTTTTTTAAGGGATATCTTTTCTATGCCCTCAATATATTTCCTTTTAGCCGTCATTATCCTTGAAATAGATTGATCAAGTTGCTCTTCCCGGATCTCTCTTGATAAAATCTTGTTCCGTATAAGGTCAATGCCGTCCAGAAGGCCTTGTTGTTCTTTGCAGACAAGAAGGATGTCCGCCCCTGCCAGAAATGAATTCAAAGCGGCTTGAGCTACGCTTCGATTTCCTGTAATAGCGCCCATCTCAAGGTCATCAGTTATTATTAATCCCTTAAATCCCATTCTATCCCTTAAAAGATCGCTTAGGATAATAGATGATAATGTTGCGGGCTTTTCAGGGTCCAGAGAAGGATACAGCGCGTGAGAGGTCATTATGCCTGCAACCCTTGCCCTTATGGCAGACCTAAAGGGATGAAGGTTGAGTTTTTCTATATCCTCTTTTTCGGATTTTATCACAGGGAGATGATAGTGCGGATCCATGTCTGCCCTGCCCAGGCCTGGAAAATGCTTGGCCACTGCCATTATGCCGTTATCCTGAAGGGCCTTTATAACAACCGCGCCCAGAACAGCAACAGTCTTATGGTTCTCACTGAATGTCCTTCCTGTCAGGTGTCTTTCAGTTTCACCTTTTCGAACATCCAGAACAGGTGCGAGATTCATATTAAGCCCGACCAGTTTCATCTCTGTCGCGGTTGTATATCCGAATTCCTTTGCCCGTTCCAAAGGATTTTCATCCTTTCCGATAGCCTCATTGCCGGGGAAGATAGTAAATGGGGCCTTCAACCTTGCAACCCGTCCACCTTCCTGATCAATGGAAATAAAGAGCGGCATGCCGTGGTATTTCACGGCAGCGTCCTGAAGATCACGGCAAAGGGTTGCGAGTTGAAGAGGATCTTCAATATTGCGCGAGAAGAGTATTATGCCTGCCGGATTAAAATTGCGTATGAGGGTCTCAGTATCTTTATCAAGGATCGGGCAGGGAAGCCCTGTCATAAAGATCCGTCCTGCCTTTCTGTTTAATTCTGTTAAATCCAGCGTAGTGTTCAAGGTTGCACCGATTATTCTTCCAGGATTTAAGTCAACTTCAATCTATGCCAATCATCATATTGGCAGATTGACATGCATGATAAATATCTATAATGAGTTACTTGTATTTGCAATAAAATTGATCATTGCATATATTTCAAGTCAACTTTAACCGATTGGAAAAAGGAACATGCGTCATCATGAAAGCCATAATCCTCGCAGCCGGCTTAGGAACACGTTTAAAGAGTCTTACTGAAAAAAGGCCAAAGGCCCTGATGCCTATAGTGAACAGACCTGTTATTGCCAGAACCATTGACTACCTCAAGTCCTATGGCGTAAATGAGATTGCTGTAAATGCCCACCACCATTACAGGCAGCTTGTGGACTATTTAAACAAGGGTGCATCCTTTGGGGTCGGTATGGATGTGCGTGTTGAAAAAGAAATACTGGGTACGGGCGGGGCAATAAAAAATTTTTCGGATTTCTGTAGAAAAGAGCCTTTCATAGTAATCAATGTGGACATCCTGACTGATATAGATCTGGAGAAGGCATATAAATATCATGTCAAATCGGGCAACATTGCGACTATGATCCTCCATGATTATAAACCGTTCAATCAGGTTATGGTTAATAATAGTCAGGTTATTGACATAGCCCGGCAAAAAGATTCTGGAAGACTTGCTTTTACCGGCATCCATATTCTGAATCCCGAAATCCTGTCTTATATCCCAGGATCAGGGTATTCGGATATCATAGATTGTTATAATGCGCTGATACGATCCGGAACCGCTGTCGGGGCATATGTATCTGAAAATCATTACTGGCGTGATATGGGGAATCCTGAGAGTTATATCGCGGCGAACCGGGAATTGCTGGAGTTTGAAAAACAGTCATTCGTTGTCGGACCTGATTCAAGAATGGCCCCGTCCGTAAAGTTCAAAGGATGGGCGACAGTCGGAGAAAGATCTGTTCTTGAGGGTGGGGTTGAAGTAGAGAGATCGATACTTTGGGATAGCGTAACCATAAAAGAAGGAGTGAGGATTATTGATAGTGTTATCACATCATCAAAAGAGATAAATCATGATATGATAAACGAGATATTATAGAATCAGACAATAGCATCGGCCCAGTTTATCGCCTTGATAAAATACTGCGGCAGTTCCTGACCATCCACCCTTATGGAATCTGAAAAATTCGAAACGCCTTCCCAATCCCCCTTCTCATA